>Ga0209303_1000057_pt1 | contig 150317 bp, 112 predicted proteins | sample SidtaG_3_FD_187449 | JGI IMG/M metagenome (GOLD analysis project Ga0209303, IMG submission 187449) | Marine algal microbial communities from Sidmouth, United Kingdom - Sidmouth_Asex1 metaG (SPAdes) (version 2) | ecosystem: Host-associated > Algae > Red algae > Unclassified | place: Sidmouth...
TCATCACGATCGGTCTGCGAGAGGCTGTCGCAAGCGCCCGAGACGTCGAAACCACCACATTCAAGGCACTTTAGTCGCCCGAGACCCGAGACCCGGCGGTCTTGATGAATAGGTCGGGCTAGGGTAGCGCACCGACGCCACGCCAACGGTCAAGCTCCTATGTCCATCGCCCCTCTCGTCCTTCGTGCCGCCACCGACATCACGGCGAATCCCGCACCAGACGCGTATTTCTCCGGTCCGGTGCAAATGGAAGTGCTGGCCCGTCCCGACAGCTTCGCCTGCGAGACGCTCCGTGTGAACTTCCCTCCGGGCGGCCGCACCGGGTGGCACACGCATCCGGTTGGACAGATCCTGATCGTGATCGCCGGCCAGGGCATCGTGGCCACCCGCGACGGCGCCCGACGCATGTCGGTCGGCGATGTGGTCGAGATCCCCGCCGACGTGGAGCATTGGCACGGCGCCGCTCCCGACACGCCGATGACGCATGTGGCCGTACAGCCGGGCGGCGCCACGCAATGGCTCGAGCTCGTCGACGATGCGGACTACATCCGCTTGTGCGAGCGGGCGGCGCCTTGACTATCGGCTGAACGCAACCTTCGAGGCGAGGGTTTCGACGGGCCGTCGTGAACCGTCGGTGTCGGTGCGAAGTGGCCGCGGCTCAATCCGCGTCCAGCAGGCTCGCGGCGACCAGCTCCTCGCTGACCACCGCATCGGCCTCCGCCATCGCCGAGCGAAGGCCCGGGCTCCACGGTGTCTCGTCCGGCGTGCCGTTCAGCCGGGGCAGGCGGAACGCCGCGTCGTCGGATGTTTGCATCAGAAGCGCGCGGCGGTACTGCGCCTGGTCCATTTGCCACGGTACCGCGCCGAGTTCTCGGGCGAACCAGCGCGTGATGCGAATGCCGGCGGTGTCGAAGTCGGCGTGCTGCTCGATACGGGCGCCGCCGAGGGCCAGCTGTCTGACCAGGCGCGCGACCGCCACGCTCGGTTGGCCCATGCTGCAGACCATCGGCGGATCGACGCGCGCAGCGTCGGCGAAGGCTTCGATCACCGACGGGTTCTCGACGACCCTCACGCGATCGCTCACGGCACGCCCCCGGAGTGGCCAGCGGGCCAGCTGACGCGCCGTCAGCCAGACCGGCTCGGCCGCCTCGCGTTGCTGTTCCAGCCAGTTGCGCAGCGGGTGTCCCGGAGGGGCGGTCAGGCCGAGAACGAGTACGTTCGAGGACACCGCGTCCGTGCTCACGCCGACGTGCGCCCAAGCATCGCGGAGCGTGGCGGCATCACGCGCGAGTGGTGCGCCATGCAGGGCGTGCACGGCGTCGAGACATAGTCTGCTCAATGCCCGATCGGCATCGAGCGCGTGCGGGTCGCCGAGCACCTCGGCGGCGAAGGGCGCGAGCCTGTGTGGCGCCGTCGGCAAGCGCTCGAGCACGGCGACGAGCTGACGGTAGCGGTACCGGCGCGTTTCCAGCTCGTCGCTAGCGACGCCGGCAAGCCGCTGTGCCGCGACGAAGCGCTCGATCGCGTCAGCCTGCCCGACACCCGTCGCGGCTGCGCCGGAAGGCAAATCGATCAACGCGCCGTGCAGCGTCGACCACAGTTCATCTCGCGCACGTCGCTCGTCGGCGCGCGCGAGCGAGCGATCGTCGATCGGGCCGAACAGCGCCTCGGCGATACCCGTCAGCTCGTCCAGACCGTCCACGCCGCAGGCGTCGGACAACCTGGTGATCGGCACGGTGTAGCGCGGCCCGATGGCGCGTGCGCTGCCGAACAGGTCTGCCAGTGCCGCCCGTTCGGCGGCGTCCAGCCCAGTCAGCCGCAAGGAGCTGGGCCGATCGCCACGCGCTAGCCGCCGCGCGAGTTCACGCCACAGGCAAGCGAGAGCGGGCGTGAGCAGCCGAGCCGGTGGCCTCACCCGTCACTCTGCAGGCGCTCTGCGCCGTCCCAGGTGAAGCGCGTGGTTGTCACCGGCTCGCCGTCGCCTGCCGGGTGCAGGTAGTGGATGGCGATGCCGTCCAGGGACGCGTAGGCGCACCATTCGTGATCACTGGTGAAGATGGCATCGAGCTGCCACGTGGTGAATGTGCCGAACAGTTGGGCACGGTTCACTTCGTCCACGCCCGCGAACAGTTCGTCGAGCAGTATCAAGCGTGGGCACGGCAGAGGCACGCCGTCCTCGCCGGTGTAATGGGCAGCGATCGAGGCGAGCATAGGAAGATGCAGTGCGATGGATCGCTCGCCCGTGGACAGACGCGACAGCAGCCGGTCGGTGGCGGGCTTCAAGCCTTCCCAGTCGCGGTGGGCGATCTGCAGTCCGAAGCGGTGCCAGCGGCGATAGTCGAGGCTCTCGCGCAGGCGATCCTGCCAGGGCGCGTGTAGCTCGAGATCTGCCCGCGCCTGTTCGACCCGCGCACGCACGAAGTCCTGCAGGGAGGCGCGTTCGCGTTCGTTCAGTCCGGCCGGGTCGCGAAGCAAGAGGTCGCGCGCCGCCCGGACGGCTTCGGGCTGATCCTCGGCCACGTTCCAGCGCAGCCGAACGCCGACGCCGCCGGCGGCGGTGCGCACGCCGTCGAGTTGGGCGTTGATCGAATCGACCAGCGCATTGGCTCCGCGAATGCGGCTGGCCAACGCCTGGCGGATGGAACCTGCCAGCGTGCGCTCGAACAGCGCCTCCTCCTCCGCGGCGAGTTCCCCTCGCCCTCTCTCGAGCTCGCCGGCCGCACGCTCGCGCAGCGCGGGAATGGCGAGCCGCGCGCCGTCGCCGATCGCCCCGAGCAGGTGCCAGCCGTCGTCAGTCAGGCGTTCGTCGAGGTCGATCCGTCCGCCGAGACCACGGCGCGCCTCGTGCAGCGTCTCCTGGAGGGCGCCGTTGGCGCGCTCGAGTGCGGCATCGTCGACGCTTTCGCGTTCGAGTTCGCGGCCCATCGCGCGGGCGGCATTCAGGGACGCCGTGACGCCGGGCTCCAGCGGCGCGAGCGTGACGTCGGCGTCGATCGCCATTCCGTCCTGCAGAAGCCGCCCGAAGCGTTCGTGGGCGTGTTGGCGCGTCTGCTCGGCCTCGTCCCGATCGACGCTCGCACGGCGGCAACGTTCCTCGAGCGTGCCGATCTCACCGGTCACGGTCCGCGCTTCGCGCTCGCACACCTCGCGCTCGGACGTTGCCTCGGCCTTGTCGCGTGTCAACGTCTTCAGGCGACTCAGCAGTTCCTCGAAGCCGCGACCGATTGCATCACGCAGCGTTTCGAAGCGCAGTTGCAGGTCGCGCGCATCTCGATCGGCGCGGTCGGCGAGTTGCCCCGTCTCGTTGGCGTCGCCGCGGCTCTCGGCGGCACGCTCGGCACTCTCCCGCACGCCGAGGAGGGTCGTTTCGCGGGACTGCAGCTCGCGCTCGAGCGCGGCGACCGCTGCGCGCAACGCCTGTGCCCGGCTCGCCAGCTCGTCCAGTGCGTCCGCTGCGACGGGAAGGTCGAGACGCGCACCGGCCGCGATCAGCGCGCGGCGACTGGCGCGCAGCGCCTCTTCGCTCGCTGCCAGTCGCGAGCGTGCCTCGAGCGCGCGCGCGCGCGCCTCCTCTTCGCGCACGCCGTGATCGCGAACGTCCTGTTCGGCCACCGACAGCGCCTCGCCCGACGGCCGTGCGGCGAACTCGGCGGCCGCCGCCTCGGCGCGACGAGACAGCGACTCGCCCTCGCGCGCCAAGCGCTCGATGTCCGCGTCCACCATGCCGATCGACATCTCGAGTTCCGCCAGTCGGCCAGTCCTGCGCCGTTCGCGTGCGGCCGCGCCAAGCAAGCTCGCGGCGCGCTCCGGGCCCCGTCCGGTGGCGGCACCGACCCGAAAGCTTCCGTCACGACCGATGATCAGATCCCCTTCGCCTTGCTCTTCGCCTTCGCCCTCGGTCTGACTTTCGCCGAGCTCCGGCAGTGCGCTGGCGCGGATCGCGACGCGCCTCAGCACTGCGGCGACGACGGGAGCGGGCACGTCGCCGTCCAGTACGGGCACGAGCAGATCGGCGAGCGAGGCATTCACGACCGTGGCCGCTGTGTCGTCGGCGAGCAGCAGCGTGTCGGCTTCGTCCTGGCCCAGGGCGAAGCGCCCGTCCGGCGCGATGCGGGCGTCGAGCAGGCCGGCGGCGGTGAGCGCTGCCTCGAGCCGGTCCACGGTGGCCGAAGCGATCCCATCGCGCACTTCGACAAGCTGCCACAGGGGCGCCCCGAGGAAGCGCGTGTCGCGGCGGCGCCATTCGGGAGGCGGCGCCGTGGGCGGAACATCGGCACGCAGGGCGTCTCGTTCATCGCTCAGTGCCGAGCGCTCCAGCGCCACAGCATCCGTGCGGGCGAGAAGGTCCCGCTGCGCGACCGCGAACTCGGCGGCGAGTTCGCGCTCGTGTTCGGCCACGGCGTCCGCTACCCGGGTGGGTGTGATCGCCTCGTTCGGCGGCAGCCTCTCGCGCAACCGCCCGACATCCACCGTCGCGCATGCCGCGATCCAGGCATTCACCTCGTACGCATACTGTCCACGGGCCTCGAGCAGGTGTTCCCCGGCAGCGTCGCTCTCTTGCGCTCGCCGTTCGCGGAGCTGTTCCTCGTCGGCGAGCCGGTCGACATCCCTGGACCGAGCCTCGTCGCGTGCCGTCGTCTCCGCGAGCGTCGCGCGTACCTGCACGATGCCGTCGTCGCGCGCGGCCAACCAGGCTTGTATCAGCGAGAGTTCGGGCGCGGCTGCCGGCTCCGGGGCCGACATCCCGATATCCGACAGCTCGGCTCCCATCGCGGGTGGCGGCTCCCCGAGGGCGGCGATGAACACGTCCTCGGCCCCGGCGTCCCGTGCAATGAGCAGGGCGTCGCGGGTGGACGCGTCGACCTTCGTCGACGCCTCTCGGTAGCGTTCTTCGGCACGTGCGTGTGCCGTAGCATCGCGCTCGGCGCGTTCCAGCAACTCTGCCGCAGTCCGACGTGCCGCGTCCGCCCGCGAACGCGCCGCGTCAGCCTCGCGCTGCAGGTCGTCGATCCGCGCACCTTCCTTGTAGCTCTCGCTCGACTTGATCGCGTCGCTTTCGGCATCGATGTCGGCGAGGCGCTCGCGGGCGATGCCACCGCGGTCCTCGAGCGTCGCCAGGTGCTCGCGCGCGGTCTCGAGTCGTGTCTCTGCCTCACGCAGCGCACGCGTCACGCCGTCGCGTCGGGTCTCGGCCTCGCGTACCGAAATGGCGGTTCGCGCGCAGACGGTGCGCGCGTAGCGTCGGCGACGGGCCGCCAGTCGGTTGATCAGCGCGAGTTCCCGCTCCAGTGTCTCGAGGTCGCCCCGGCGCCGATCGAGCCGCTCGAACCCTTCGGCAACGGCGGCCAGATCCTGCTCTTCCAGTGGTGCGAGCGCTTCGCCGAGTGTCTCGGACATCTTCGCCAGGTCGAGGTTCTGCGACAACTTTTCCTTGCGGAGCGCCAGGAGCGCGACGATCAGCGCATCGTAGCGCGCCTCACCGAAGCCCGCGAACAGCGTGCGACGAACCGCGGCGCGATGTTCCTGGCCTGTGGCATGCACCGCTCCGTGCTCGCCGATCGCCTCGATCAGCTGCTTGCGTCCGAGCGGCGTGCGCGCCTCGTCCAGCAGATGCAGGGTCTCGCCGATGCGCTGATCAGTCGTGAAGAACGCCGGTTCGACCTTGCGCGTCTGCGCGGAGGCGCGTAGCCGCACGCCGACGGTGAAGCAGTCCTCTCCCCGTTCGAATTCGATCCAGGCGAATCCCGAACGCGTCGTACCGCCGTGTCCGGCCATGACACGATCGAACAGACCGCCGCGCGACTTGGCGGCCGAGGTCAGGCGACCCGGGCTTGCATTGGCATCGAACAGGAACGGCATCAGCAGCTCGAGTCCGAGGGACTTGCCGGAGCCGTTGGGGCCGCGTAGCAACAAGCGACCGCCGTGGAAGCGGAAGGTTTCGTCCCAGTAGCGCCAGACGTTGACGAGGCCGGCGCGTGTCGGTCGCCAGCGCTGGGTGTCGGAGGGTTTCGTCTCGGTCACAGCAGGTCCATCTGAGTTTGCGTGTGCAGGTCGCCGTCGTCGTCGCGCGGCACGCTCGAACCCGACCCGGCGGATGGCACGACACGGCGCCGACGCCCGGGCGTGTTCACGGCGCTCGCCCCGACGGTATTCTCGGACTCGACGACACGGTAGCGTGCGAGTGCCGGGCGCGCATGTACCCGGCCGTCCTCGTCGGTGCGCACCAGGTCGAAGCGACGGAGCAGATCGACCGCCTCGCGGACGAGGTGGCGAGGTCCTTCCCCCTCCCGGTGCATGCGCGCCCACCCGGTGTGACGCTGCAGTCGGGATGCGATGAAGCGATCGAGCTCGGGAGCGGACAGGGTGCCGAGCGTTCGCGACGCGCGCGTTCTTGCCGCATCGATCGGTGCCGTGCCTGAGAGCGCGTCGATGAGCATCAAAGCGACCTGCGCGGCGGTGCCGCTCGGTCCCGGAAAGCGAAGATCGGTGGCGATGGCGTCCGAATCGATCGCGAGCAGCCCTTCACGACGCTCCTCGAGCGCGAAGCCTGCGGCCTCCACATGCTCTCGCAGCCAGCGCCTGCCGGCGGGATTCTCCAGGTAGTCCACGGTTGTTCGGGATTCGTCCTCGAGGTGCACTACCGGATCGTCGAGCGTGCGACGGGCGAGGGCGTGCCGGGTGAAGCGCAGCCGCTGCGCGTCCGGGGTCGCCGCCGGGTCGTCCGGGGCGTCACCGTAGCGAGGTTCCGCCAATAGGGCGACGATCGCCTCCGCCGTGTCGCCCGCGAGCGCCGCGTCGATGCGGCCGGGCGTGATCGCCGACGCGAGGAGAGAGTGCAGTCGGTGGGAGTCGGCTTGCAGGATGGCGTTGCTGGTCTCGTCGTCGAGCCAGGCGTCGACGTCGCCGGCTCGCCAGGCGATGACCCCCCAACCCCTGAGCACGTGCAGCACGTCGACGATCGCCGCGCGCTCGCGTCGCAAGGTGGTGTCGAGCGCAGCCTCCGCGCGCAGCCCATCGGCCAGCAGGCCGATCGTGGTGACCGGGTGGCGCTCCAGCACTGCGCAGACCAGGCACAGCAGGCGGTAGCGGCGACGATCGAACGGGGCACGCTCGCCGCGCGGACGGCGCAGCGGTCGGCTTGTGTCAGGGTTCGCGGATCGCTTGTAGAGCCTCGCGAAGCCGGCCGGCGCATCGACTTCGAGGCGCCAGCCGCAGACAGTTTCAAACCACTCGATCAACCATTCGGCGTGTCGGATCGCGAGTCGTGTGGGTGCCGGGGAGGCGGTGATGTCGAGCCAGGGTGTGGCCAGCAGGTGCCTGATCGCCTCGCCTCGTTCGCCGCGCAAGGCGTCGTCGAGGCGCTCAGCCACCGTTCACCGCCACGCGCGCGTCATCCCGACCTTTGCTCGACCGGACGGCGGCGGAATCGGACCCTGCCACGCAGATGTCGACGTGACAGTCGGGCGCTCCCAGCTTTCCGCGTGAGGTATGCATGACGATCGCATCTGCACCGGGCAGGGCACGCAGCACGATTTCCACCTGTCCGTCCGCCGACAGCGCGCGGTGGGTGCCGTCGGCGGACGGGGCTGCGTTCAGCGCGGTCGCGAGCAGCCGCAGCAGCTCCCCGAAGCGCGCATCGTCGTCGATCCGCGGGGCCAGTTCCCCCAGCGTGGTCGCCCCACCCGTGTCCAGCAGCCGCTGCAGTGCGGAACGCGAGGCCAGCGCCTCGGCCTGTCGGCGACGGCGCTCCGCCGCCAGTGCCGACGGGTCGCCGACCCGTGCGTCCCGACCGGTGATCGCGAGCGAGCCACTGCGCCGCAGGGCGGGCTCCACGTCCACCGGCTCGGCGTCCTGCCAGGGCGTGTGCGGCAGGCGCAGCACGTCGTCGCCGGCGCCACGGTGTGCGTGACGCGAGGGCCACAAGCCGAACGCGGCCGCGAACAGGAGGTGCGCCTGCTCGTCGCTGTCTGCCGTGTCGAACCAGTCGGCGAGGCACCGCAAATCGTAGGCGACCGACGTCGACCGTCGGCGTGCATCCAGCCGTCGCTCCATCGCCCGGAGCAACTCGATGATGGCCGAGCGCGCCACCTCCAGCAGCTGCGCGATGCGGGGTTCGCTGTCGTCTGCAGGGGCAAACCACTCCTCCAGCGCCTGCATGCGCCGCGCGCGCTCGGCGATCCACGCCGGCCCCGGATCGCGGTCGATCAGGGGTGCGAGGTTCGCGCCCGCGAGCGCGTGACGATAGAGCCGATCCAGCCCACGCGCCTGCAGCGCCGCAAGTCGTGTCGCGACCCGCGCGCGGGGGCGTTCCACCCCGTCGACGTAGTCTTGCAGGTAACCGATCGTCGCTTGCTTGACCTCGGTGAACAGGGCGTCATCGCTCGCGTCCTCGCGCACCAGTCGTTGCAGGTGGGCGTTGAAGCGCCGCATGGATTCGACCAGCGCCTGAAGGTGGCCCTCGAGTTCGCGCAGGCGGATCTGCAGTCGAGGGGCGTCGATACCGGCGTCATCGGTCCCTAGAGCACGCACCAGGTCGTCGAGCGCGTCACCGATCGCGTCGAGCACAGCCGACTGGAGCCCGACCGAAGATGACAGCACCTCGAGGGCACGCAGCACGCCTGCGACGGCCGCCTCGCCCTTTCGCGTCGGCGACCACTGCAAGTTGCGCCGCTCGAACTCTTCCGGGGTGGCATAGTGCGCCGCGTGGTCCTGCGTCGCCTCGAGCAGGCCCCAGCCCGTCAGCGCCGCCAGCGCACCCTGCAGGCGCTCGTCGTCGAGCGGCTCTTTCCAGCCGATGCGTTCGAGTTCGACGCGCACTTGATCGAGATTGAGTGCCGGCGACAGCACCGCGGCGTGGTCGACGGCGAGCATCAGCGCGAGGTGCAGGTCACGCAGCGACGTCGTGCTGAACTGGAAGAGGTCCGCGTCGATCTGGCCCCAGGGGGCGCTGTCGAGCGAGTCGAAAGAAGCATTCATCGGGGAGGCCGGTCTGAAGTTCGCGCGGACCGGGCGCGGTTGGGCCTAGTATCGCCGAGTTCGTTGCCGGGGACTGGCCGCCAAGTCCCGCAGGCAGGAATTCGTGAACGTGGTCATCTGCACCGAGCTGCTGCGCGTGTCGCCTGAAGACACGATAGCCAGCGGGCGCCGCCCGCCCGTCTGACAGAGCGCCGGGCGCACGGATTTCGGGCCGCCTTTCGAGCAAAGCGAAACGTCAACCGAGGCGGTTCAGGCAATCGATGGTCGAGGCGTCGAGAATCTCCTCGTGGCCTACGATCGCGAAGCTTTCATCGCCCCCGTTGTCCGCCACGAAGTATCTCAACGCAACAGTGCCCGGATAGTGTTCAAGATCGGCGAACATCTGGTTGAAATCGAGTGCGACAGTCCCCTGCACCTTCTCCCGTACCCACCGCTGGGTGATGGGAAATAGCTGAACGATCGAGAGATCGGACACGAGCAGTACACTTCTGGTCCAGTTCGTGATGAACGTCTTCGAGTCCGTGAACTCGTAGCCTTCCAGCGAAACTAGCGACGTGAGAGACGTGTAGTTGTTGTCCCACTCCAGCTCGCCATGAAGCGCCTCCAGGCTCTTCATGTCCCTGTGATCCCAGAGCAGTCCCTTTTTTGACCGAACGCGGCTGCGCAAACCCGGGCGTGCACTCGTGACGAAAACGTAGGGGCGACCAGCCACGCAGTCTGTTGCCCGTCGTATGAGCTCGACGCCACGAATATATGCGTCCGGGTCTTCGTCATACGCTTCTTCAGACCGGATCGACTTCGTCAGCAACAGTAGGGGACGCGCTACAGCGGGACCGATGAACGGTTCGGGCGCTTCACCGCTACCAAGGACTGTTAACACGCTGCTCACGCTGATGGGCTGAAGTAGTGATGCTGAAGAAGCTTCTCTGGATCAAGGCCTGCGTTGAAATGAGGGTCTTGATCGCCTGACCCATCTCCGCCGTAGACGGCAGCCTTATCCTCGCGGATGTAGACCTCTTGTCCACGAGAATTGAAATAGACATACAGCACGACGTTGCGTGAGTCCAGTCTTTGATCTCGACCTTCCGGCGTGTTCGGATAGATCGTCTCGAGAGGCTGAGCCGACACTGGAACGCCGTTCGCGATCTTTGCCTGCCGCAAGGCATTGTGCCGCGTGTCGGAACGCGTGTCTCCTGGCCTGAGCGTCGGCGGCTTGTGGCCTTCGCTCAGTAGAATCGATGCGTCGGGGGCGTCGGTGGCAGGGAACGAGGTGCTGCTGTCGCCTTGCTCGGCGACGGGCAGATCCGTACCTGTCACGTCGGTGGTCGGATCCGTGGCCGGGAATGGCGTCGGCGCGGGAGTGGAGTCGTCCGTCGGCGATGGCGGTGGGTTCGCGTCGCGATTCTCGTTCGGATCGCGCTCCGGATTCGCCAGCACGCCGGAGCCGGTCGCCGTGCCGTCGGCGGCCAGGCGACGGGCCTCGTCGAACTCCCGCACCGAGTCCACGGCCTCGTCGTAGAGCTGCAGGTCTGTGAACGGCGTGCAGATACCCGGATGTTCCCGGTGGAAGCGTTCGTGTTGCGCGATGTACGCGCGCTGCGCGCTTTCCAGCTCCTGGATGATCTGGAAGTAGCTGCCCCAGGTACCGTTCCAGCTCAGGAAGCGGGTTTCGTCGAGTCCGGGGGAGAATCGGCGAAGCGAAGCGAGTGCGATGTCGTATTCCGCCTCGTCCGCCTTGCGACCGAACGAGGCCTCGAAGGACGACTCGACCCCGCCGTTGTCGACGTGCCAGTAGACGCCGGCAAGCGCGACCAGTGCAACGCCACCAGCCGCACCGACGGGCGTGACCGCCAAGGCCCCGCCGAGCCAGCTCACGAAGGCACTGCCTGCGGGAATCGCCAGGAGGAGGGGGACGAGACCGCGCGGATCTGTCGCGGTCAGCGGTCGACCACCGACGTAGGCGTAAATGTTCGTTCCACCCTTGAGTCCGATCGGATCGCTCGTCAGGTAGCGCCCGGTTGCAGGGTCGTAGTCGCGGAGATAGTTGTAGTGCGTGCCGGTCTCGGCATCGGCGTATTGGCCTGGCAGGCGGAGCGGCTGTGCCGTGCGATCGACATCGACGATCGCCTTCCCGAACGGCGTGTAGCGAGCGCGCCAGACGATGTCGCCCGCCGCGTCGCCGACCAGACGAGGTGCGCCGAGGTGATCGGTGTGGATGGCGTACATCTCGCGACCCGCGATCTTCGCGACGGGGCGGTGGTTCGGAAGATGGACGTAGTGGACGTATCGCGTCCCGGTCTCGACGATTTCCGCCGTCAACGTGGGACCGTCGTAAAGAAAGTGCGTGGTGATCGTCTGGCCGTTCGCGTCGCTGACGGTCTTGGTGACGCGTTCTCCGAACGCGTTGTACCCGTAGCGAGCGACAAGGGTATCGTTGCGGCGCACGCTGACAGGGCGGCGAGCGGCGTTGTAGGTATAGCGAAGCGTCCCTGCCGCGACCGGCGAGCCGTGAGCGTCGTATTGGTACCGAAGCGCTTCTCCTGTCTCGACTGCGAAGCGTTCGACGAGACGATTGCCGTCGCCCGGTGCCGCGTAGTGGAGACGTTCGGAATCCTCGCGACCGTCGGCGTGGCGTACGTCGCGCCTGATGCGATTGCCGGCCGCGTCATGGGCGTAGCGGTAGTGGCCGGTCAGGGTATCGGCGACGCTCAGACGGCCCGATGTATAGCCATAGCGCTGGAGCGCGCCGTTCTCGTCGATTCCCGCGATCCGGCCGGCGTGATCGAAGGTGTACTCGATACCGATCGTGCGATCGATGTCGAGCGTGAGTGGCCGGCCAGTCCGGTCGAACGAGGCGGTCGTGCGACGGCCGTCGAGCGCAAGGTGGCCGCTTGCCCCGTCGCGCGCATCGAGATCGATCTCGCCGACGACGACGTGCGCGAGTCCCATCAGAGCGGTTCGGGTAATGGCCCGAAGCGTGCCCCGATTCGCGCCCATCTCGTGATAGTGGTAGCGGAGACGCTGCCCATCGGGGAGACGCTTGACCGTCACACGTCCTCGGTCATCGTACTCCCAACTCGTTACGTGGTTTCGTCCGTCGATCTCGCGTTCGTGGCGCGTCTTCTGCCCCTCGCCATCATGGGCGAAACGCTCGATGCTTGTCTTGTTGCGGGCTTCTACCAACCGACCGTTCGTCGGATCATGCCGCCAGCGGGCAGTGTCGTCATCATCGCGACGCTCGACGAGCCTTCCGGCAGCATCCCAGGCGTAGGCAGTGACGCGCCCATTCGCCAGCTCGCGCCGCAGGCGATTGCCGGCGGCATCGTAGGTGTAGCGCTCGACGCCGGTGTCCGGACTTTCGTACCGCACGACTCGACCGAAATCGTCGGCCAGGAAAGTGGTCGTGGAATCGCGCTGGTCGGTGAACGACGTCGCCCGACCGAGCGCATCGTAGGTGTGACGCGTCCGTGTCCCGTCGGCGGCAATCCTGCTCGAGCGGCGGGAGAGCGGATCGTGGAGGTACGTCGTCCTCGCACCGCTCGCGACATCCACGGCACCGACGAGCTGTCCGTACACGTCGTGCTCGAACGCTGTCTCGCGAACCGCCCAGGCATTGCCGCCCGGCCGCTGCTCGCGTTCGATCGCGACGCGTGGGCGTCCTCGAGCGTCCAGGACGTGAGAGAGGGAACGCACGAGATCGCCGTCGGGGCCCTGTAGCGTGCGTTCGAGCACTCGACTCTCCGCGTCATGCTCGAGAGTCGATACTCGACCGATGTCGTCGGTCAAGCGCAGCGGTCTACCGGCAGCATCACGGTCGAGTGCGGTGCGTCTGCCGTCGGTATCGACGGTGGCGATCGGCCGGCCCTCGGCATCGTGCTCCTGTCGAATGTTCAGCCCGCGCCATGACACTTGCCTGACCTGTCCATGAGCGCCGTACTCGAGCCGGTAGGGGCTCGCGGTCCCTATGCGCACTTCTGTCGGTCGGCCGAGGGCGTCCGGTTCGTCGAAGCGAATCGACGGGGCTGCCGGTGGGTGAATCGCCACGAGGCGCGCGTGCTCGTCACGCTCGAGCCGAACGGTGTCGTCGACATCCTCGCGCGGTCCGTCGATGGCGACGAGACCTCCGTCCACGTCGTGCTCGAACCTGGACCGCCGCTCGATCGGCACGTAACCGGTCTCGGTCGGCGCGAATCCTCGCTCCAGGATCGCGACCACGCGCCCGCCCGCGTCGCGCTCGACCTCGACGATGCGTTCGCCAGCTTCGTTCACGCTCGGTCGAGCGATGCCGGTCGGCTTCGCGCTCGTGCCCTGATACTCGTAGCGAACGACGAGCCGGCTCGAGCCGTCGGCAGCTGTCACGTAGGTGTCGACGAGACGTCCGAGTTCGTCGTGAGCGTGGCGGATTACTCGCATCGGCGCGCCGCGATCGTCGAATCGGGTTTCGCTCGCCAGTCGGCCGGCTGCGTCGTACACGTAGTCGTGGTCGGTAGCGGGGCAGGTGGCGCACCCCGCGCCTCGCGACGACAGAAGCTGCGAGCGTCCGTCCCGCGGATCGCGGCGCCAGGTGTAGACGCTCTGTGCGCCATCGCTGGCCGTGACGAGGGTTCGGCCGATCTCACCGACCGTGTCCGGGGGCTCATGGCGAAGGGAGACGCGTTCGACACCCTCGGCACTCTCGGACAGCGTCGCACGACCGCCGTCGTCGTAGTCCCAGGTACGTATCCGCTGGCCGGTGCGCTCGGTGAGGCCCGTCAGATGGTTGGGCCAGAGCCCGTGCTCGTAGTGGTAGCGTCGATGCGTGCCGTCGGCAAAGCGCGCGCGAACGAGGTTGCGTTCGCCATCGTAGTCGTACCCGATTCGCGTGCCGTCCGGAAGCTCGACCGCGGTGAGATGTCCAGGCTGGGACTGGAAGTCGGACCGTTCATAGTCGGCGAGCCCGAGCGTCCCCGAGGTGTACTCGAGTTGCAGCGTGCGGCCGGTTTCGTCCTTGACCGACGCGAGCCGTCGTTTCACGTACCGAAGCGCCAGGCTTCGCTGATCGGGCCACTCGATCCGGACGAGATAGCTGCCGTGGAAGCGAAGCGTGCGGCCGTCGGGGACGTGCCACAGGATGTATCGCTGGCCCTCACCGTCCTCGCTTGTCGATTCGACGCGCTCGAGGTAGCCGTCGTGCGGCGTGAGGCTGGTGAATCGCTGTGAGTCCTCGACGCCGTCGCTGTCGACAGGGGCGAAGATGACACGCCGCCCGCGACTGTCTGCGATCTCCAGAGAGTCACGGGCCGCACGACGGACGGTTACCGCAAAGGTGTGGCGCCAGCCGAAGCCGAGACCGATGTTCTCGTCGACGATGGCGCTCGAGTAGTGACGCCGGAACGAGAGTGTCGACCCGGGAATCGCGAAATCGAGTGCTTCCTGGAATTTGGTGCCGGTGACGACGCTGACCGGATTCCCCAGCGTCGTGCGTGGTCCGGTGCCGCGGGGCGCGGCACCGGCGTCGCGCTCAGGTGGAATCGCAAGCCTGGCGTCGGCGGTGCTTCCACCACAGGGCAGCGTCGACGGCGTCTGCTCGAGGTTGTCGGGGCAGTACGCCTGAGCGTTCGCCGATCCGGGCGCGGCCAACGTGCACTGAAGAGCCACGAACAAGCAGCCGAGCAATCGGACGGCTTGACCGGGTTTGCGCTGATCCATCGGCGCTCCGGAGGTCGGCGACTCGCGTACGGGCGAGCCACACAGGTGAAGGGACGTGTCGCGCGGGAGTCCGTCCGTGCGCATTCCCGGCCGCCATCGCGATGTTCACGAACGCGCGCCGGGGTGGGTCGCAGTATGCTCCCGGAGTCGTCGGGAAACCGTGATCACTTCCGGTGTTTCAGGTCTTTCGCCGCGACTGAGCGGCACGCCTCGATCTCGAACGCGACCAAGCGGTCACGAATCTCCGCGATGATGTCGATCTCGCGTTTTCGCGACAGGTCGCTGCAGTGCCGTAGCCGACAGCGGTCTGCCTGAAGTGGCAACGATCGCATGAGCTCTTCGAGTACGAAGCTCTCGAGCAGTACGCCGAGGGCTGTCGGGTCGACATCGACGTGGAACCACGATGGCTCGAGATCACGCAGTACGCTCGTGAGGTCGAAGGAGCCGGCTACGTACGTCAGTCTTTCCCGATACCCGACGTGCCTGCCTGTACCGTCCGGTACCTCGCTCACGCCACCGCGGCGGCGAAGCTGGCATACAGATCGGCCGGCAGCGGATGTTGCAGGCGCCAGGTGATGGCCATCGGGCGCTCGCCCTCGTGGGACACGTAGCGCGCCGGTCCCAGGAACCAGAACGCGCGGTCGTCGGCGCGCTCTCGGGCGAACAGCAGGATGGCGCCCTCGCGCCCGGCGTGCTCGCGGTACCGAAGGCCGGTGTCGCTGTCCTCGCGCGTGACGTTCTGACTTTCCCAGTGGAGAAGCGTGCGACTGATGGCGTAGTCGCGATAGCGCGTGGTCGGTGAGAAGCCGCCGCCCGTCTTGTCGAGCGTGAAGGCGAGCAGATCGGTGTCGGCGTCCTCGACCCGGTAGACACCGGTCTGCCAGGCGCCGACGGTCGCACCGTCACCGACGCCGCAGGCGGCGAGTATCTCCCGGCGGGTGTAGCGGGCGTGAATGCGCAAGGGGATCTCGGGTCGGGTGGCGAGCGTCAGATCGACGTGAGTCTGGCGCGAGTTCAGCACGTCGAGGAGTTCGACGAGCTCGGCGCGCACGCGGTCATGGGCGATCAGCAGGGACCAGCCGTCTTTCAGGCTCGTGCCTTTGCTGGCTGCCTGATCGACGACGCTGGCCACCAGCATGCGGAACAGGCGGTGGTCGTGCGTGGCAAGGTCGTCGATGTCGAGAGCCACGGGCTCCGCGAGCCACGCTCGCCAGCGACACAGGCGTTCACCGTCGTCGACATGCAGCAGGCGTCCGATGGCGCGCCTGAGCGGCACTTCCGCCGGGCCCGCCCGCTTGTCGTCGAGCGCCGCCGCTTCACGAAGGTCGCTCCAGCACCGATGGTTGCCGTACAGGTCGTCGAGCTCGAGCCCCGACTGATCGAGAAAGGCCGCGAGCGTGATGCTCGGATCCGCCAGGCCGGCAAGCTCCTTCACGCGTGCGGGCCAGTTGGCCGGGAGGGCGTTCCGTACGCTGTTCAGCACCACGTCACGGGCGACCGGGTCGAGCGACAGATGACAGCCGCTCGGCAAGAACGGGAAGTCGGCCTCGATCTGCTGCTGTACCTCGCGGCGTGTTCCGCCGAGCAACGCGCCGAAGCGCTGATCGAAGCGGAACTCCCGTCGGTGCTGGCCGATGAAGTCGAGCACGGTGCAGAGGCGCTTGCCGTCGTGCTGGCGAAGTCCGCGGCCGAGCTGCTGCAGGAACAGCGTGCCGCTCTGCGTCGGCCGCAGCATCAGCAAGGTGTCGACGCTGGGTACGTCCACGCCTTCGTTGAACAGGTCGACGGAGAACAACACGCGGATCGAGCCGGCGGCGAGCCCGCGAAGTGCGGCCTCCCGCTCGCCGGCTGGCGTGTCCGACCAGACGGCGGTCGCCGCCAACCCGGACTCGGTAAAGACCCTGGCCATGAAACGGGCGTGCGCGACACTGACGCAGAAACCCAGGGCTCGCACGGTGTGAACGTCGGGCACATGCGAGTCGAGGGTGGCGAGCACTTGACGGGCGAGGGCATCGTTCGCCGTGAGCACATTCGTCAGGCTCTCGACGTCGTAACCGCGACCACGCTGCCACGGGACCTGTCTGAGGTCCGTCCCGTCGGCGACGCCGAAGTAGCTGAACGGGACAAGTCGCTGCTGGTCGATCGCGTCCCACAGTCGGAGTTCGGCAGCGATACGGCCATCGAAGCGGTCGAGCACGGAGACGCCGTCAGCTCGCTCCGGTGTCGCCGTCAGACCGAGCAGCTCCTCCGGGTCGACGTGATCGAGAAGCCGCGCCCAGGAATCGGCGGCGGCGTGATGGAACTCGTCGACGATGACCGCCTGAAAATGAGTCGGCGAGAGGTGCTCCAGCGTCTCCTCGCGCAAGGTCTGTATGGAAGCGAACACATGCTCGAAGCGAACGGGCTTCGTGCCGCCGACCCATCGTTCGCCGAAGGATGGGTCTCGCAGGGCGTGCCGAAAGGTCGCGAGCGCCTGCTCCAGGAGCTCCCGGCGGTGCGCGACGAACAGCAGGGTGGGTCGTCGACCGTCATCGATCAGCGAGGCGTAGTCGAGCGCGGCCATGACGGTCTTGCCCGTGCCGGTCGCGGCGACGAGCAGGTTGCGATGGAAGCCTCGCGCACGGGCCAGCGCGATCTGCTCCAGCAGTCTCGATTGGAAGGGCCGCGCATGCAGTTCGGTCGGTGGCAGCGTGATTCCGCCGGTGCCGCGCTTTCCGTCGAGTCGGCGGGTGAACTCGGACGGGTCGTACGCCACGAAGTCGGGATCTTGCCAATAGGACTCGAACACCGCCCGAACCTTGTCGACGACGTCGGGGTTTCGGGCAGCGGACGCACGGACGTTCCATTCGAGCCCGTCGACCTGCGCCATCTGCGTGAGATTGGACGAGCCTACGTAGGCGGTCGAGAACCCGGAACGCCGGTGGAAGAGCCAGGCCTTTGCGTGCAAGCGCGTTCGGGACGTGTCGTAGGAGACACGCACCGCTGCACCCGCTTCGATGAGTGCGTCGAGCGCCGCGGCTTCGGTCGAACCGGTGTAGATGGTCGTCAGTAGACGAACGGCGCGGCCGGCGGCGGTGTGACGACGCAGGTCCTCGAGAAGTGGGCGAATGCCGCTGAACCGCACGAAGGCCATGACGATGTCGATGCGGTCCGCCGACGCGATCTCGGCAGCGATCTCCTTGCCGACACGGGGTTCCCCCGGTGCGTTGGTGAGGAGGGTCGTGTCGATCAATGGGGTCAGGGGAAGGCCGATCGTCTCGAGCTGCCCGCTCGGCAGCGTCTTCAGGATCGCGTGCAGGACGTGTCCGGTGTCAGTGGGCGCATCGTCCGACCGAGCGTCGTGCTTCGTCGCCAGCTCGATCTGATCGATGACCCGCTGCGCGAGTTCGACACCGCGCACGACGCGTTCCTTCTCGGGGAGACTGTCTATCGCTCGCACCAGACAGCGGGACAGGTGGAGGGCCAGGCGATCGCCTGCCTCTTCCCGCCGCATTGGCCGCTCGTCCGCGGTCAGCGACGCGTCCAGTCGTTGGAGCCGTTCGGCGAGGGCACGCGTGATCAGCGTTTCGTGCAGACCTCGTTGAAGATCGCTCATCGTCAAGGGTGTCGCGGACGTGTCGTGCGCCCAGGCTAGCGTGTCGGAGCTCGTGCGGGTGTGCCGGCTCGCGCGCGCCACGCCTTCTTGATCAGGATCACTCTTGCGGTTGCGGTCGCCACCAGCACGCAGAGCATCGCCTTCGACAGCTGGCCCATCGTGCCGTCGATCAGCAGGGCGTGCGCGATGGTGCCCGCCACGGTGACGGCGGCGAGTGTCGTGTGCGCGACGCGCAACGTGCGCACGGGCACTCGACGTCGCGTCAGGGTGAGGAGGGCGGTGCCGGTCACGGCCCACATCGCGAGCACGCCCCAGATCGAGAACGGGGTGGCGGACCGGAACAGCAGGGCGTCGACGACGTCCGGCGGGCTGGTGAGCCACAGGCCGCCGACATGCACGAGCACCGCCGCGACCAACGCGACGCCGATCACGCGGTGGATGCCTGCCGACCGTCGAGCGGTCAGTCCGGGCAGCGCGCCACCGGCGAGCAAGGGTTGGACGAGCAGCAGGCAGAGCCCGATCACGCCGGCCAGGCCGGCGGCGACGTAGACCGGCTCACGCCAGGCGAGCAGCGGGCTCGTGGCGGAAACGGCGAGGGGCACGACCAGTGCCGCGGCGAGGCCGACCCAGATCAGTGTCGAGCGTGTGGCCGGGCGTGCGCTCAAGCCGGCCGAAGCACGAAGTCGACGTGCAGCGTCTTCTCGTTCGCGCTCGCCATCACGGGTCGGAGGAACACCGTCTCGAAGCTCGCATCGTCGAGATCGGGGTCGTAGGCGAGGTGGCCGTGTGCCTGTCCGAAGGCGGGCACGATCTGCGGCATGTCGAGCTGGAACAGGCCGTCGTCACCGGTCAGCGTCGCGCCGTGGCTTTCCGGATCGCGCTCATGCCCCTCGGTGGTGTGCGCCCAGACCTGGATGCGACGGCCGGCCAGTGGTGCCCCGTCACCCGCGCGACGCACGCTGCCGGTCATCAGGAAGCCTCCGCCCCCGATGCGCTGGACGATCGGTGCGCCCGGGCGGTAGTTGTTCGATCCGCCCCGCATCGTCGGGGTCGCAGCGACCTCGTCGGCATGAGCGGGCACGATCACGCCGCCGTAGCCGGTGGCGAGCAGCGCACCGCCGGCAAGCAGGACGGTACGCCGGGTGGGGTCGACAGTGGGCATGGCGATGTCTCCTGTGGCGCGGCTATGGGTGGTATCCATCCTATACGCCCTCTGTACGACCGGTTCTCTCGTGACGATGACCGGTGACGAGGCCCTCGATCAGTCGGCTCGCGGCGCGCCGGGGGCGCTTGCCAGCACGTCCGCCGCCTTGACGAAGAAATCCGGCGCGCCGAAATTTCCCGACTTCAGCGCGATCACCAGGCTCGGGCCTGCGCGCAGCGCCGGAACGCCGGGGTCGATCTCGGGCCCGATGCCGAGTTCGTCCGGCGCCAAGGCATCCACGATGGCGCCGGACGTCTCGCCGCCCGCCACGATCAGCCGCTTCGCGCCCCCGGCAACCACGTGCCGGGCGATGTCGGCGAATAGCGTCTCGAAGGCGTTGGCCGACGCGTCGCGGCCGTGGCGCGCCTGCACCGCGCGCACCGCCTCGGGTGCGTCCGAGCTGTAGGCGACAGGCAGGCCTTCCGCGGCCAGCAGTCGCGTCGCGATGTCCGCCGCGTCCACCTGGTGCGCGAGAACCTCGTCGGCCACCAGCTCGATCATCGTGCCTCGTCCGCGATGCGCGGCAAGCTGAGCACGCGTGGCGGCCGAGCAGGATCCGGAGAGCACGACGGCGGGGCCACTTTCGCCGCGCCAGGTGCCGGCGTTGCCGGCGAGCTTGCCCGCGCGTCGGAAGTTCTCGGGCAGGCCGAGCGCGATGCCCGAGCCGCCGGTTAGCAGAGCCGCCCCGTCCGCCGCCGCGCCGATCGCCCGGAGGTCCTCGTCGCGCACGGCGTCCACGATGACCAGCACACGACCGGTCTCGCCCTGCTCGGCGAGGGCCGCGGCGATCGCCTCGCTGCCGGCGGCGACCGTCGGCCACGCCACATGCCCGACCGCCCCGTCGGTCTGTTGCGCCAGCCAGCGACGGAGGTCCGGATCGGTCATCGGTGTCAGCGGGTGGTTCTGCAGGCCGGACTCGCTCAGCAACGTGTCGCCGACGAACAGGTGCCCCAGATAGACCGACCGGCCGGTGGCGGGGAAGGCCGGGCAGACGATCGAGCCCCGAGTGCCGAGCCGAGCCGCCAGCGCCTCGGCCACCGGACCGATGTTGCCTTCCGTCGTGGAGTCGAATGTCGAGCAGACCTTGAACACGAACTGCCGACAGCCTTGTGCCTGAAGCCAGTCGAGCGCCTCGAGCGAACGGCAGACGGCCTCCTTGGCCGGGATGGAGCGCGACTTGAGTGCCACGACACCCGCTTCCACGCCGGGCTCGGCATTCGCGTTCGGCACGCCCGGGTAGAGCGCGACGCGCATGCCTTCGTTGGAGAGGGTATTGGCGAGGTCGGAGGAGCCGGTGAAATCGTCGCCGATGCAGCCGAGCAGCATCAGTTCGCCCCCGGCAGGGCCAGTCCTGCATTTCTGGCGTAGACCTTCGCGACGGCGGCATCGTCCTCTGCGCCGAGTCCCGAACCCGAGGCGGCCATGAACTGCTGCAGCGCCGCCGCGGTGATGGGGGCTGCGAAGCGCGCCTCGCGCGCGACGTCGAGCACGATGCCGAGGTCCTTCGGCCAGATGTCGACCGAGGAGTGCGCGGTGTAGTCGCCCGCGACGATGTGCGGTGCGCGATTCTCCAGCATCCAGCTGGTGCCCGCGCACTGGCTGATTACCTCCACGAAGCGCTCGGGGCTCACGCCCTGCGTCATGCCGAAGGTGATCGCCTCCGCCATGGCGGCGATGTGCACCCCGGCCAGCAGCTGATTGACCGCCTTCATCGCGGAGCCTGCGCCGGCAGCGTTCCCGAGCTCGAACACGGTGGCGGCCATCGCGTCCAGCGCCGGGCCGGCAGCGGTGAAGGCCTCCGGTGTGCCGGAGGCCATGACCGACAGATCGCCGGCGGCCGCCTTGACGGAGCCGCCGGAGATCGGCGCGTCCAGGTAGTGCACGCCGTGCGCCTCGCAGCGCGCGGCGAGGTCCCGGGCGACCGACGGCGGCACGGTGGCGCAGGCGATGACGACGGCACCGGCGGGCAACCGCGGCACGATGCCCGGGCGGTCTTCGTCCTGGGCGAAGAGCACCGCCTCGGTCTGTGCCGCGTTCAGCACGACGACCACCACGCAGTCGAGTGTGGCCGTCGCATCCGCGAGGGGAATCGGGCTGCCGCCGGCCGCGACGAAGGCCGCCGTGCACGCCGTGTCGACGTCGATGCCGAGGGTGACGTGACCGGCGCGCAGGATAGAGCTGGCGATGCCCTGTCCCATCGAACCCAGTCCGATGACGGCGGTGCGAGGTGGTGTGTTCATGGAGTGAGCCGAGGACGTTTCGTGGAAGGCGACCTGCCGTGTCGGGCGGGTCGGGCGGAGTGCGTCATTGGTAGCGCGTCGAACGGGTCACGCTCGCTCAGGCCACGGGGTCACCGTGCCACAAGCGCGCGAGATGAGAGAGCGGGCCGTCCGGGTCGGCGATGAAGCCGTGACCGCCTGGCAGGACCAGCAACCGTGCACCGGAGATGCCGGCGGCCAGTGCCTCCGTGATCGCGAGCGGCGCCTGACCGTCGTGGCGTCCGGCGATCACGGTGGTGTCGGTATCGATGAGCGGCAACAGTGCGCGGGCGTCGTGATCGGCACGCGCGGCGAGCAGTCGTGCCGGACCGTTCTGCGGCGAACGCCCGGCGGCTTCGTGCAGACGCCGCGCCTGCGCGGCGACGTCGGCCCTGGCCGCGCCGCGTTCACCGACGCGCAGGTCCTGGATCTCGAGCAGGCGACGAGCACGTTGTTCGTTCGGCAGCTCGGCGAGTTCGTGAATGGGCCAGGAGGCGAGCGGTCCGCCCGGGCCGGCCGCGATCAACGCCAGTCGCACCGTCCGCTCGGGCGCGGTGGCGGCCAGGTGCTGCGCGACCATCGCACCGAAGGAATACCCGACCACGCTCGCTTGTCCGATGCCGAGCGCGTCGAGCACGGCGACGGCGTCGCGGGCGAACTCGGCCATCGTGAACGGGGTGTGCGTGTCGTCCGGTCGGGAGCGCCCGAGGCCGCGATGGTCGAACGTCACGATGCGGTGCCCGGGCAACCAGCCGAAGGCGTGACGGTTGACGCGCAGATCCCAGTTCGAGCCGCCGATGAACAGCACGTCCGGCCCCGTCCCTTGCACCTCGACGTGCAGCCGAGCACCCGGCACGGGCACGACGTGAGCGCGCGTGTCGATGCTCGCGACGCTCACGTCAGCGCGGTCCACAACATGCGGACCGCGGTCACTGCGAGAAACAAGGCGAACACCCGCCGCAGCCGCTCGGCGGGCAGGGCGTGCGCGATGCGCGCGCCGATCGGCGCGAACACGGTCGTGACGGGAAAGATCAGGCAGGCGGCAATCAGATTGACGTAGCCGAGCGATCCCGGCGGACGACCGGCGACGTCGAGACCACTCCACACGAAGCCGATGACTGCCGGCACCGCGATCACCAGACCGAAGGCGGCGGCCGTGCCGACCGCGCGATGCGTGGGGACCGAGTACATGCTCAAGAGGGGCACGGACAGGGTGCCGCCGCCGATGCCCATCAGTGCCGAGAACACACCGATGCCACCCGCGATGCCGCCGCGCGCAGCGCCCGAACCGGGCAGACGCTCGCCCAGGACCGGCTGCTTCGGGCTCGCCATGTTCATCGCGACCAGCAAGGCGACGATGCCGAACACCAGCTTCAGCTGGGCCCCGCCCAGACTGCCCGCCAGCAATCCACCCAGGGCGGCACCCACGCCGATGAACGGCGCCCATTCGCGGAGGAGCGCGACGTCCAGGTTGCCCTTGCGAAGGTGCGCGAGGGCCGAGGCGATCGAGGTCGGAACGATGGTGGCGAGCGAGGTGGCAACGGCCACGTGCATGGCCAGCGACTCGGCAACGTCCAGCCCATCGAACAGCAGGAACAGGATCGGCACGATGACGATACCGCCGCCGACGCCGAGGAGCCCGGCCAGCAGGCCCGCGACGACGCCGGTGCCGAGCATCAGCAGGACGAGCAGGACCAGGGTGCCGGAGTCGAATTCCATGAACAGGACGGTAGCGTGAAGGGCGTCCCCACAGTGGAGCACACGGGCTGTCGCCTTGCGTGCACCATCGGCTCGACACGCCTCCGACCCTGCCCCCGTTGCCGACGCACGTCTTGCCGCCTCGATCGCCGCCATCGCCCTCGCCGCCGCCGCGACGAGGGCCGCGCCCGCGACGGCCAGCCTCTCGACCGGCAACCTCGGGCTGGACGTCCAGTTCGCCGTCGGCAGCGGTGGCAACGTCGACGTCCGCCTGATCGACGGCATCGCGACCCTCTCGGGCGACGTGCACGGGGCGAGTGCGAAGCTGAAGGTTCGCCAGGCCGCCCTGGCCCACCCGGAAGTGACGCAGGTGGTCGATCTCGTCACCTACTGATCGGACGTCGCTACCGTGGCCGGCGTCGGGGGACGCCGGGCGAGCCGCGGGAGGACGTGCGCGTTTTCGACGACGAGGTCCCCGGCGGCCGTCCGATGCTCGATACTCGAGCGCGGATCTGCACACCGACCCGACGACCGGGACCCTGACCATGAAAGTACGTTCGAGTCACGTCACGCTGCCGCTGCTCGCGGTGACGATCATGGCCGTCTCCGGATGCGCATCCCGGGGCATCGAGGAGCCGGCCTTCGATCTGGTCGAACAGACGGACGAACTCGAGATCCGCGACTATGCGCCACGACTGGTGGCGCAAACGCGCGTCGAGGGCGATCAGAAGGAGGCCGGCAACGCGGGTTTCCGCATCCTGGCGGACTATATCTTCGGCAACAACACCCGCCGAGAGGAGATCTCGATGACCGCGCCGGTCAGTCAGGCGGCGGACAGCGAGAAGATCGCGATGACGGCGCCCGTCTCGCAGCTGCAGGCCGACGGCGAGTGGCTCGTCCGGTTCGCGCTGCCGAGCACGTACACGATGGAGAACGTTCCGGCACCGGTCGACGAGCGGGTCTCCTTGCAGGTGCTGCCTGCCGCGCGGTTCGCCGTGCTCGAGTTCTCGGGCTACGCGAGAGCCGCGCGCGTGCAGGACAAGCGCATGGAACTCGTGCGAATCATCGATCGCCGAAGCCTTGACGCTCTCGGCCCCATCACGCTGGCGCAATACGATCCGCCCTGGACGCTGTGGTTCCTGCGTCGGAACGAGGTGATGGTACCGATCGCGCGCTGAAAGGCGAAACGACCGGGCCTCAGCAGGCAGGCGGCAGGCTGCGCCGATCGAGAAACACGACCGGGTCAGGAAATTGGGGGGGGGTGATGCTTCAGGTGCGCCCGTCAGTCGGTCATACTCTCCGGACGCCTCTCTCGCGGCGGGGCCGAAGTGGCCTCGCCGGTACGGGCGTTTTCCAGGGGCAATGCCCGGCCACATGGATGTGAGACGCTGATGAGACCCGATCCGCTGCTCCTGCTGCCCCTGGTGGCAGTGGGGCTCGCGTTGTTCTTCCCGATCTTCGACAAGCGGGTCAGCCAAGGGGTATCGCGATCGCTTCGCAGCCGCAAGCGCCGCCTGATCGTCCTGGGGCGCGTGGCGGTCGTGACGCTTTTCCTGGCCGCGCTGGTCGCCGAGCTCTGGCCACTCTGGCCGGATGACACGTGGGGCAAGGCGCTCCAGGGGTCGGTGATGGCGCTCGCGGTTCTGGTGCCGCTCTACATCGCGCACCTGGTCGCCACCTGGCGGCGCAGGCGTGCGGGTACCGAGCCCTCGGGCGTGGCGCAGACGGCGGATTCGGAACCCGTGGAGCCCGCTCGCGCATCGCCTGCCGCCGAGCCGCTCGCGATGTCGTCACCCGAGCCCGCGATCTCGAGTGCGCCGTCGCAGATCGCCGACAGCGAACTCGATGTGCCGACCTTGCACGTCTCGAAAGGCGTCGCTCACGGGCACGTAGGCGATGAGCGGCTGACCCGTCGGCCGGCACCCGCCAGGCTGGCCAGGCACGAGTCGGAAGGGCATCGTGACGAACCCGTGAACGATCAGCTCGATCGGGTCGCCGCCCTGGTGGACTCGATCGACCTCGGTGGGCAGGGTGGGGAGCGTTCACGGACGAGCGTCCGGCCAAAGGCGGCCGACGACGAGCTGGTCTATTCGACTGCCGATACGACGACCGCCGCGACGGTCGCGACAGACGGCGGTTCGCTGGCGACCGTCGAGCCACCGAAATCTCGTCCGACGGCCCAGGCATTGGTCGAGATGAGCGACGGCGAGATCGTGCTGTGGGTCGACAAGCTCCGCGACGACAAGCGACGCCTGCAGAAGCTCGTCATCGCTCAGCGGGCCGCGCATGTCTCGGAGCGTCAGGCGCACGAGAGGACTCGCACGGCCGCACGCCGCGTCGTGCGCACGGCCCTCGAATCACAGAAGATCGCCGAGAAGATCGCGCGTCGTGAACGCCGGACCCGGCTGCAGACCGAGGAGAAGTACGATCGGGTCTCCAGCGCCCTGGGCAACGCCGTCTCGATTCTCGAGGCCCGCAAGATCCTCGAGCGGGCGAACGAGACATCCGTCGAGACCTTGACGCCTGCGGCGACGCCGCGAGCTACGCCGAGAAACTCTACACCGCTGTGAGCGCACGGCAGCCATGAGCCGGGGCACGCGGTCGAAGCGACCCGGGATCAGTCGCTCGGCATGTAGTTCTGCGCATCGAGCAGAGAAGCCGGGCCGAACAGGCTGAGTCTGGAGCCCGCGATCGCGTCGGTCAGGAAAGCCAGCGCGCCGTTCCGCGACTCGACGGCCCAGTACATGACCCCGTCCCTGTCGAGCGTGTGGTGCGGATGTTCGGTGTCCTCGTGCGCATTGACCATCGGCACTCCGTTGTCGACGAAGCCGATGGTGTGTCCGATCTCGTGCACGATGGTGGTCTGCTCGACGTAGCGACGTGTGGTGCTGTCGCTGCCGACGCTTTCGACCACGTCCTTGAAGACGAAGGAGAACGGCGAGTTCGTCGGGTGGATGCCGAGAATTCCGGCGTTGCCTTCGTACAGACCGTTGACGAAGATCACGGAGATGCCGACCTCGGACCCGCTCGACAACGGTGGCGCCAGCGATCGCCCCAGATCGACGAGATTGCCGATGGTCCAGTTCTGGATGCCCTGGTCTTCGAAGACCGGCATCTGTGCCAGCGTCCGAGGCACGGCAATGGTGCGTTCGCCGTGGGCGCCGAACAGTTCGCCGAAGCTCTCCGCGGTGATGTCCCAGGTGTCGTTGGATGTCAGGCCCAGCGGACCGGTGTAGGGGTTGGCGCCTTCCTCGCGGAAGACGCGAACGGCGAATTCGGTCACGGCAGGATCGAAGATCCGGCGCGAGATATCTGCCTGCGTGAGGCGCTCGTTCGCGGCACCGGCGGTCGGCGCCGGGCCGGCTGTGGACCCGTCGGACGAGCCACCTGCCGTCGGTCCATCCCCGCCCAGCGAAATCACGCCGGCATCGGAGCCGCCGCCGTTGCCGCCATCAACGCCGTTCCCGTTCCCGTTCCCGTTCCCGGCTCCGCTACCGCCGCTCGCACCGCCGCCGGCCGTCCCGCCGCCCGCGCCGATCTCTCCGCCGGCGCGAACGTCGCCGCTCCCGCCTCCACCCGAGCAGGCGCTCACGGCGATGGCGAGTGCCGCGAGGCAGGCGAGGCGAGTCATCCGGATTCGAGCGTGTCGTTTCATGACCTTGTTAGCGGTACGGGAAGAACGTGCTTGAGCCCATGGCCGGGAAGCCGCCTGCCGGTCCCATGTTCTAGACTTTGCACCGTCCTGACTGACGGCTTCGGCATGCACTACCGCGACGGCGCGCTGACCTATTCCCCCACCGATCTCTCGCGCTGGTCGGCGAGCCCCTACGCATCGTGGATGGCGCGGCTGGCCATCGAGCGGCCCGACATCGCGCCCGAAAAGGATGCGCCGGATGCGATGCTCGATCGACTGGCTGGACGCGGGCTCGTGCACGAGGACACGCTGGAGACCCGGTTCCGGGACGAGGGACGCGAGGTGGTCAACGTCGCGACGCGGCTCGACGAGCCGTTCGACGCGGGGGACGCGGCGCCGGCGGCCGACCGCATCGGACTGACACTGGCGCTGATGAGCGCCGGGACCGACGTGATCGCGCAGGGAACGCTCGTGAGCGGGCCGTTTTGCGGACATGCGGACTTCCTGGTGAAGGTGCCCGGTGCGAGTGCGCTCGGTGACTTTCACTACGAGGTATGGGACACCAAGCTCGCGCGGCGCGTGAAGCCCGGCATGGTGCTGCAGCTCTGCTGCTACGTCGACATGCTCGCGGCGGTGCAGGCGCGCAGGGCTGACGACCTCGTGATCGCGCTCGGCAACGGGCGCGAGCAGCGGGTGCCGCTGGTCGACTGTTTCGACTACTACGTCGCCGTGCGCGACGCCTTCCTCGTCGAGCAGCGCGGCTGGTCGCCGGAGCCGGAGCCGCATCCTGCCGACCATGGGAACCATGGCAACTTCTCGACGTATGCGCAGGGGTTGCTGGAGGCCTGCGATCATCTCGGTCGGGTCGCGCGCATCTCGAGACGACAGATCGAGCGGCTCGAGCGCGCGGGCATTCGCACGATGACCGCGCTCGCGGAGGCGTCCGATCACGAGGTGCCCGGCATCGACGCGCGCAAGCTCGACTGGCTGGTGCGACAGGCCGCCCTGCAGTGTGCCAGCGTCCCTGGCGAGGTGCCGGCGCACCATGTGCACGCCGCCGACGCGGACGACGCGGTCGGGCTCGCCGCCTTGCCCGATCCGTCACCGCTCGATGTCTTCTTCGATATCGAGGGCTTTCCGCTGGAAGGCGACGGGCTCGAATACCTGTGGGGCTGCACCTACCACGACGACGGCGAGCGGGTGTTCCGCGACTGGTGGGCGCACGACACAAGGGCCGAGCGCCGCGCCTACGAAGGGTTCATCGACTGGGTACACGCACGCTGGCGGGCTGACCCGGCGATGCACGTCTATCACTACGCGCCGTACGAGATCACCGCCTGCAAGCGACTTACCGGGACGCACGGAACGCGCGAGACGGAGCTGGATGACCTGCTGCGGAACGGCGTCTTCGTCGATCTGTACGCCATCGTCACGCACGGGCTGCAGGTCGGCGAACCGCGCTACTCGATCAAGAACGTCGAGCGGCTGTACCGACCGGGACGCGCGACCGACGTCGCCTCGGGAGGCGACTCGGTCGTGGTCTATGACCTCTGGCGCGAGGCGCACGCGCGCGGCGAGGAGAGCGGCGACTGGCGCGACTCGGAGGTGCTGAAGCAGATCCGGGACTACAACCGCGACGACTGCGAGTCGACGCAGGAACTCTACGAGTGGCTGCGCGCGCGGCGTGGCGCGGTCACGGTCGTGCCCCCCGCCGAGACGCCGGAGGAGGTGGCGCTGCCCGATGACGTCGTCGCACGCCATGCGCTGCGGGACCGGCTGCTGGCGCTGGCGGACGACGATACGCTGACCGTCGGCGAGCGAACGCACCTCGAGACCCTGGCAGGCCTGCTCGAATTCCACCGCCGCGAGGACAAGAACGTCTGGTGGCGGTATTTCGAACGGATGGACCCGGCCAACACGTCGCTGGCCGACGACCCGGCCTGCCTCGACGTGTGTCGGCGTACTAGACGCGCCGGCTTCAAGCCGACGCCGCGGGCGCGCAACCTTGCCTGGGAGTACGCGTTCGATGCGCGTCAGGATCTGAAGGGCATCACGCGCGGCGTCTACCTCAAGGGGACCGACGCGGGGGACGGAAGGGCGCTGACGGCGACCGTCCTGCACGACGAGAGCGATCTCGCCGCCGGTCGCGTGGTGTTGCAGAGCAAGGAGGAGCCGCCGGCCGTCGTGACGCTGGTTCCGAACGAGGTCGTGCCGGCCCATCCCATACCGGCCGCGATCGATGCGGCGGTCGCGGAGATCGAGAGCGGTGCCCGCGACCGGTCGGCATTGCAGGATTTCCTCGCGCGTCGCCCACCGCGACTGAGCGATCGTGACGGCGGAACGGTCGTCCGTTCGGTGGAGACGGCGCTCGAGGACACGGTCCGGGCAGTGCTCGCGCTCGACGACAGCTGCCTCGTCATCCAGGGGCCGCCGGGTGCCGGCAAGTCCTACACGGGTGCGCGGGTGATCGCGGCCCTTGTCGAGGCGGGGCGTCGGGTCGGGATCTCCAGCAACAGCCACGCGGCGATCGACAACCTGCTGCTCGGCACGGCGCGGTACTGCCGCGAGTCCGGCATCGACGCGCACTTCGTCCGAAACAAGCGCACGAGCGACGCCTTCGAGGGGCTCGACGTGTCGGTGGTCGCCAACGGCAAGCTCGCCGACGAGGTGCGCCCGGGCTGCGTCATCGGCACGACCGCCTGGGGGTTCGCGCGCGAGGATCTCGCCGACGCCTTCGACGTGCTCGTGATCGACGAGGCGGGTCAGGTGGCCGTTGCCAACCTCGTCGCCATGAGTCGTGCCGCGCGGAACCTCGTCGTGATGGGCGACCAGCGCCAGCTCGGCCAGCCGACTCAGGGCGCCCACCCCGCCCAGAGCGGGCTGTCGGTGCTCGACTACCGACTCGGTGACGTGGCCGCGGTGGATCCGGAACACGGTGTGTTCCTCGGGACGACCTATCGACTCCACCCGAAGGTCAACGCGCCTGTCAGCCGGCACGTCTATGCCGATCGGCTCGAGGCGGCGGACACGACCGCTGCGCGTACGCTCGCGACGACGGGTGAGGGCGGTCCGCTGGATCGCGAGGCGGGCATAGCCTTCCTGCCGGTCCTTCACGAGGGGGATCAGCAATCGAGTGCGGCGGAGGTCGAGGCCATCGTCGCCGCGGTGGCTGCGCTGACCGGGCGGGCCCTGATCCGCAAGGACGGCAAGGCGGCGCCGCTCACGCTCGCGGACATGATGTTCGTGGCGCCCTACAACGCGCAGGTGACACGCTTGCAGGAGGCGCTCGGTTCGGCGGCGAGGGTCGGCAGTGTGGATCGCTTCCAGGGACAGGAAGCGCCGGTCGTGTTCCTCAGCCTCTGTTCGAGCGATGCGGCCGCCTCGCCGCGCGGACTCGGTTTCCTGTTCGATCGCAATCGGTTGAACGTGGCCGTGTCGCGCGCCGAGACGCTGTGCGTGCTGGTCGGGCATCCTCGACTTGCCGTGACGCCGGTCGGCACGCTGGCCGACCTCATCCGAGTGAACTTCGTCGCGGCGCTGATGGCGGCGGGCGCGTGACGGGGAACGGCGGATCTCGGGTACGTCGCGCTCCGTCAAGGACGTGCGACGGCCCGAGCGGCAGTCTGGATGACCGGTCCGAGCGATCAGCCTAGGCGATCGGGCGGAGCACCTCCGGGTCGTCGAATCCCGGGTTGTTGAGTGCCGTACCGACGGGATGTGCTGCCATCTCGTCGGCCGGAAACGTGTCGATGAGGGTGTCGGCCGTGTCGAGCGGGGCCGCCAGCCAGGCCTCGGCGTTCTCCGGCCCGACGATCAGCGGCATGCGGTGGCGGTGCTTGCCGGCATTGTGGATGTCCCGCATCAGCGGATTCGCCGGCACCGTGATGATCGTGCACGACAGGACGGCGACGTCATCGGGTGTGAAAGAGACTTCCCAAAGGCCGCCGAACAGGAAGAAGCCGTCGTTGAGCGGCTCGATGTTCCACGGTTGTTTCGTCGTCTTCCCGATGTCCTGCCATTCGAAGAAGCCGGTGGCCGGAATCAGGCAGCGTTGACCGCGTTCCCATGCCGGCCGATAACTGCGGCTCTCGCGCAGGGACTCCGAACGCGCGTTCGCCGTGCTGTAGCGACTGACCTCGCCCTTCGCCCAGCCGGGCACCAGCGGCCAGACCGCGTGTTCGATGACCGGGCGGTCGTCACGCTGCCTGATGATCGGCACCCGTGTGTGTCGTGGCGGCGTCGTGCGCCGGCTGGTCGGCGCCGGCGGTGGCTCGGACGGCGCGATGTTCCAGCGGGGCTCGAACGGGTTGCGCTCGCCGGGCTCGGTGACGTTACCGCTGATGCGCAAGGCGGCCTGTGGGTCGCGGGAGAGATGGTAGCGTCCGCACATGGTCGCCTCTCGGGAATGGATACCGCGAGTGTAGGCCGGACGCGGCGGTGCGCCTCAGGCGACGTAAGATTCGTCGCCGCCCCGTGCGTCCAGGCGGCGCAGCAACGCCTTCGCGCGCCGTCGCCGTGGGGCATCCGCGCGCGGCAGGATCTCGTCGAGCAGGTGCCGCGCCTCCACACCGTTCCCCCTGTCGATGCAGGTCTCCGCGCGAGCGAGATCCTGATCGATCTCGTCGCTCCGGAAGCCGAGATCGACGAACGGATGGTCCTCGTCCACCGTCCACAGGCCTGCCAGCGCCGCGTCCACCGATGCGTCGATGGCGGGGTCGTCATCGAGGTCATCCGCGTCTTCGTCGAGCACGAGGTCGAGTCCGTCCACCTGGTAGAGGTAGTCGAGCGTGATCGCGAGGAGTTCTGCGGCTTCAGCCGGCTGGCGGAACAGGCGCTCGCTCCGGGCAAGGTGGGCGGTGGTCATCGATCGGCCTGCCGAGTCGTCGGCCCAGTCATCGGCCCAGTCGTCAGCCGCACGACGTGCCTTTTCGAGCGCCTCTTCCATCGCCTTGCCGCTCGCCTCGTTCCGTGTGCCCGGGCGACTCGTCGTGGCGCGCCTCGCCCGCTCTTCCCGCCGCCGCGCGAGGCGACCGACGACGACGCGAACGAGGTACAAGGCCAGCGTCAGCAGCCCGACGTCGCGCAGTGTCCGCATCGCACGTTGCAACGTCCAGGGACCGGCCGACGCGGGCTCGGCCGAGCGGTCGACGTCGTTGCCGACGCGTGCGGGCTCCATCCGCTGCGGTGACGCTTCGTTCGAGAGGGGTGTCGCCGCAGCGACCGGCGGGGCCGGCGGTATCGCCATCGCCGTCACGGACGACGTCCGGCGTGCCGTTGACGGGCGGTCCGATTCGATACCGTCCGTCGCCACGATCTCGGTGATGCGCTCGGGCCGTGACGGCTCGAGAACGTCGGCCGGCCCGATCGCCGGGGGGAGATCAGCCGCGCGCCGGCCCCCGGGGTCGAGCAGGATCGCCAATTCCCGAATGAGCCGAATGTCCCGGTCCTCGATCTGAAGGAGCAGATTGAGGACGGGGTCGTGAACCGGCTCCTTCGTGCTGAGGCGGATCACCGGCTGGCCGCCCGGGTCCGACACGATCGCCATGTCGATGTCGGACGGCTTGCCGGCCAGCGAGACACCGAGTCGCTCGTAGGCGGCGTCGTCGGCCAGGCCGACTTGCATCGCGGCGGCGTTCTCCGCCGTCGTCGAGAAGATCTCGATCTCGGCGAGCAAGCGCTGGCCGAGGGCGGACTCGACACTGAGCGTGCCGAGCTCGAAGGCGTGGGCGTTCGGCATCGCCCCCGGTGCCAGGCCGAGCACGAGCGACAGCGCGCGCACGGGTAGCAGACGGGTCACGATCGATCCGGCAGACGATGTTCTTCCAGTTGTCACGACGCCACGCGGGTTGCGGAGGGGTCTGCCGACGATGCGCCCGCCACGTGAAGACGGCCATGGGCTCACGCCGTCGGCAGCACCCGACGCTAGGAAGGACCGTGCCAGCTGCCGCGGTCGCGCCGAGCGGCGGCGGAGGCCGTGACATACTCCTGCCCCACGTCCCCACCGGAAGACCTCCGTGTTTCTCAGCTGCGGTGATGCCCTGTTCGACCTGTTCGCGCATCCCGGCGAGAATGTCGCCGGCATTCGGCTCGACGGCCATGTGGGCGGTTCGCCGTTGAACGTCGCCATCGGTCTCGCACGGCTCGGGAACCGTGCGGGGTTCCTGTGCAAGAACTCCGAGGACCTGTTCGGCACGCGCATCCGCGGCTACCTCGATGCGAACGGCGTCGCGCTCGACTGGGTCATGCCCACCACGCGACCGAGCACCCTCGCCATCGTGCAGACGGACGAGAACGGCGCGGCTCGCTACGTCTTCCACATCACCGGCACCGCCGATGTCTCGATCGAGGCGTCGGACCTGCCGGCCAAGCTGCCGACCGAGCTGGACGTCGTGCACGTGGCGTCCTACTCGACCGTCGTGGAGCCGACGGCCGGGGCCCTGCTCGCCTTCGTGCAGGCCGAGCGCGCGCGCCGTCTGATCAGCTACGACCCGAACATCCGTCTGCCCATCCAACCGGATCTCGATGTCTGGCGTGCGCGTTACCGCGAGATCGCCGCCGTCGCCGATGTCGTCAAGGCCAGCGACGAGGACATCGAGGCGCTCGTGGGATCGGGGCGATCCGGGCGAGCCCTGTTCGACGAGTTCGCGAGCGATGCGATAGCGCTGGGCGCGGGTCTGGTCGTCGTCACGCGCGGTGGAAACGGCGCGCTCGTCTACGCGCGAGGGGGCGCGACGGGTGCGTCGGCCGGGCATCTCGTCGACGTGCAGGACACGGTGGGCGCCGGCGATACCTTCCAGGCCGCCACCTTGCACTGGCTGCGGGCACAGGGCGCGATCGTCGCCGGATCCCTGGAACTCGGGGCGGCGAACCTCGACGACCTGGCCGATTTCGCGGCGTCGGCGGCAGCGATCACCTGCACGCGGAGCGGGGCGAACCTGCCGACGCTCGATGACGTCGAGCGGTTCAGGGCCAGCCGCGCGGGCGTCGCGCCGGACCGGTGATCGTCCGGCGGCGATTCCGGTCGCCGCGCGTGGTCGGGAATCGGCCTCTTCGACGTCAGCTCCGATGCAAGCCCGGCACGATCGCGCCGACGCGTCGACGGTAGTCGGCGTAGTTCGGGTAGGCCGCCACGAGCAGCCGTTCCTCGCGGCGAATCTTCAGCCAGAGAACAACGCCGAGCGAGGCCGACCAGACCAGGTGTCGCGGCGACTGGTGCACGAGGCAGGCGCCAAGGGCGAAAAGCAGCACGGCCGCGTACATCGGATGGCGCACGATCCGGTACGGGCCGCGCTCGATCAGTGAACCGTTCGCCCGCGGCTCGGGCAGCACCGAGAAGCGAGCGCCGCGCATGACGGCTGCCGCGGCCAGTGCAAGCACGCTACCGATGCCGATCGACAGCAGCCCGATCATGCCGATCGCGCCCGACGGGTTCAGGAAGTCAGCGACCGGACTGGCGAGCAGCGCGATCAGCACGAACTGCGCGAACACCAGGGCGAGTGACACCGGGCTCACGACGGCGCCTGACGCCAGCTGTCCAGAAAGCGAGTGATCAGCGTCTCGACGATCTCCCGATCGGCATGCGGGCGATCGATATACAGCTGACGCGACAAGGTGAGGGCGGCCGTGCCGTGCACCCCGGACCACAGCGCGCGCGCGCCGACCTGCAGCGCGACGTCGTCGGCCGCCGGTGCGAGCGTCGCGAGTTGCCTCTCGACGAGTTCGAAGAGGGAGCGAATGCGTTGGGAGAGCGCCGGCGGCACGGACAGATCGTCAACCTCCATCCGTTGGAACAGGAGATCGAACTGGTGCGTGCGCCGCTCGGCAAAGCCGAGATAGGCCAGCCCCATCGCGCGCAGGGATGCCTCGGGGCCGTCGGCGCCGTCCTGCGCAGAGACGCAGTCGGCGTGCAGGCTCTCGAGGCTCTCCGCGTTCACGTGCAGGAGAATCTCCTGCAGGTTGGTGAATGCTGCGTACAGCATGCCCGGGGTGTAGCCGATGACCTCGGCGATGCGCCGGGCGGTCACGTGGCCGGCGCCCTTCTCACGCACCAGCGAGAGTGTCGCTTCGACGATGAGCGCCTGCAGCTCTTCGCGGGTATGTCGACTGCGTCGCGCCATCGGTGGAGTCCTGCTGCGTCGCCGCGATCGCGAGAGGCAGCAACATCGGAAGGTCGACGAAGTATAGCGAGGGTCCTCATGCGGTCATGCATGCAGACGGCGTCTGCCGTATCCACATGCCGTCAGGTTGCCAGCCGATCCATTGTCGAACGATGTTCAACATGCTCCCTGCCGAGGCGCTCGGCGCCGCACGGTGCCAAGGCGTCACGGCTTTCGCGTTCGACCGGCGCGGTGCCATCGGCATCTGGCTGCCGGTCGCGCCCGCCGTGCTCGCCGTGCTCGAGACGATCCGGCTCTGGCTCGGGCTCGGGCTCGGGCTCGGACTCGGACTCGGGCTCGGGCTCGGGCTCGGGCTCGGACTCGGACTCGGACTCGGACTCGGACTGGGCTCGGACTCGGACTCGGACTTAGGCTCACACTCACGCTCGGACTCGGTAATCACGTGCGCCGACGGACGGCGTTCCGATCTGGCACTCTGGCCGGCCGCTTCAACGAGACGCCGCCGACGATGCCTGCTGCCACTGCCTCGCGCTCGCCGAACGCCGAGGACCCGGCAACGGCCGAGGCCGGGGTCGAGGTCTGACGGTCGTGTCCGACGCGCGCCTCGTGCCGATGCCCTACCGCCTGGGTCTGCCGATCTGGGCCTATCCGAAGTGGAAGGGCGTCTACTTCGAGGACTCCCCGTCCATGCTCTCGAGCTACGCGTCGGTGTTCAACGCGGTCGAGGGCAACACCACGTTCTACGGCGTACCGAGCTCGGCGAACGTGAGCGCCTGGCGTCGGGCGCTCGACGGCACCGACTTCCGGATGAGTGTCAAGCTGCCGCGCAGCGTCACGCACGAGCGGATACCGGCCGAGGCCGATCTGGAGCGATTTCTCGCGGCAATCCGGCCATTGGGGGAACACCTCGGACCGCTGCTTGTGCAGTTCCCCGAACGGGCGGGGCCGGCCGACATCGCCGCCTTCGAGCCGCTGTTCGCGCGACTGGCCGAGGTGCACCGCTGCGTCGCCGAGGTGCGTCATCCCGCGTTCTTCGAGGAGCCGGAGCGGCTGGAGCCGATGCTCGCCCGCCACGGCTTCGGTCGCGCGATGCTCGATACCCGGGCGATCTACCGCGGCGACCTCGGCCACCACGATGTCGTCAACGCCGCGCACCGGAAACCCGATGTGCCGGTCCTCGACACCGTCTACTCCGGCCTCGCCTTCGCCCGCGTCGTGCTGCATCCGGACAACCGGGACAACGACCCGTGGATCGACGACTGGGTGACGAGGGCGGCAACCATGATCGAGCGTGGCGACGAGACGACGATCATCATCCATTGCCCGAACAACCTCTACTGCACCGAGCAGGCGCGAACCTTTCACGAGCGCTTGCGCGCCCGCCTCGGCGTGGCGAAGGTGCCCGAGCTTCCACCGTGGCCAGTGCCGCGACAGGAAGCGCTGTTCTGAGCCGCGCTCTGGCTCAGTCGGGGGTTGTACGGCGCGCTGCGCGTCGTCGCCAGGCGAACAGCGACAGGAACGTCAGTGTGGCGGGGCCGGCGAGGCCGAGGAACCCGTCGTTGCCGGACGACGAGGCGGGGGTGACCGAGGGGGGGCTCGCCGGCTCGACGGGCGAATCGGTGACCTCGGAGTCGTCGGGCCCGGTCTCGTCGCGCCCGGATTCGTCGGGCATGGGTGTCGTGGTGACGGAGCCGTCGGCGGCTATGTCGAGCGTGCCCAGGCTCGCGAGACGGATCGTCTCCGGCGGCGCGGCCGCGGAGGTGCGGGCCTGCAGGAAGGACGCGGGCTGCCCGTCGGTGGCGACGGGCACGCTGAACGGGACCGGCTGACGTGCCCGGATCACGACCTCGCCGTCCCGATCGGTGCCGCCGGCCAGCGTCAGCGTCCAGGCGGACTCGCCGTTCTCGCAGCTGGCGTCGAGCACGGCGCGGCGCAGGCGGGGCTGATCGGGCATCGTGTCGTTGTAGCCGAAGGTGGGGTCCGCGGTCATCTCGTCGGCGGACAAGGTCGTGAACAGGCGCGTCATGTAGGCGCCTTCGGGGAACAGCTCGATCGCCGTGGTCAGCGGCTCGATCTCGCGTTCGAGAATCCGCTCGCGAAGCGTCGCTCGTGCGGCGCCGAGTTGCTCGTCGGTATAGAAGTTCCGGAGGCCCTGTGCGTCGAAATACAAGTCCGGTGTGCGTCCGTCGGGCAGGGGCAGCACGCGCTCGCCTTGCAACACCCCGATGCGCAGGCGCGGGTCCACCGATCCGCTGATCGCCTGCGCGATGAAGTCCGCCGCATCGCCGCCGAGAGCATCCAGCGCATCGAGCTCTGCCCCGAGGCGTCGTTCCTGATCGATGCTGCCGAACAGTTGCCCTCGAAGATCTTCGTCGATGGCGCCGGCGAAGTCGGTGGCGAACCCCTGACCGTTGTCGGTCATGCCGTCGTCCTCGACTTCGTCCATCGCGGCGGTGATCAGGGTCTGGTAGCTCGAGTACGCGTTCCGAGTGCCGGTATACCAGTTGAGCCGCGCGTAATTCGGGGTGACGTGCAGGTAGTTTTCGGGCACGGCACGCGCGTCGGCCACCACCCACACGAGCACGCCCATGTCGTCCTCGGCGGCGACGGCGGTCAGGCGGATCGGGATCATCGGCGCCGCGCTCGAGTACTCCATGACAAGCGGCTGGATGGAGTCCGTCGACTCGCCGTTCCTGAGCTTGACGCCGACGAACAGCATGCCGGCCTCGACGTAGGGCTCGATCAGATCGCGACCGTTCTCGCTCAGGTCGTAGTCGTTCTCCTCCAGCCACAGGATCAGGGCATCGGCGGTGTCGCCGCGGAGGGTGACGGTATCGAACGGCCCGACCGACTCCTCGGCGACGATCGTGACGCCATCGTCGCCATCGGCTGTCGTTGCCACGGACTCGGAAACACCGCCGGCGCCGCCGTCGGCCGCTCCGAAGCCGCAGTCCTCGCCGTTGCGTTCCAGATCGAACATCGGACGCGTGGCGAGCTCGAGTTCGGGGAAGGTGATGTCGGCCCCGAGTGAGAGGTCGGGCTCGTTCGGGACCGGAATCACCCAGCTGAACCGCTCGGCCTCTCCGCTGTAGAGAATCCGGACCATCGCGGTGATGCGATCACCGTCCTGGCGGAACACGATCTGCTCGGCCGCCTGCTGGATCGGCACGCTTTCGCAGAAGAAGCCACCGCAGGCGAGCGCGACGGGCGACACCGGCAACAGCGGCAGGGCGAGCAGGGCGGCAGGGGCGAGGCGGATGGCGCGCATGGGTGGGTTCCGGGAAGCGAGTGTGATTGTGAATATAATCCCAATCGATAAACGTGTACAGGGCGGGCGGCCGAAAGACGCGTTGATCGGCGCGGTAAAGATGCCGGATCATCGAGGGCCCGTTGCAGGAATCCCGCCATGACATCCCCCGCCGACGCCGCCGAACTCCCCGCATCCATCGTGTCGCACGTGTCGATCGGCACCGACGATCTCGACCGCGCGGTCGCCTTCCACGAGGCGGTGCTGGCGACACTCGGCATCGGCATCGTCGAGCGCATCGGCGACGTCGCTGTCGCCTTCGGCCGCGCCTTCCCCGAATTCTGGGTGCAGGTGCCGGCGAACGAGGCGCCTGCCAGTGTCGGCAACGGTACGCATGTCGCCTTCGTCGCGGCGAGCCGTGCCGAGGTGGACGCCTTCCACGAGGCTGCCCTCGCGGCCGGCGCGACGGATGAAGGCGCGCCCGGGCCGCGGCCGCACTACGGCGCCCCGTACTACGGTTGCTTCGTCATCGATCCGGCCGGGCACAAGCTCGAGGCGACCTTCTGGGACGTCTCGTTGCTCGATGCCTGAACCGCTCGACGGGCCGGAGGTTCATGCGTCCACGCGGCGCATCGATCAATCGGCGAGCAGAGGTGCCTCGTCCGAGCGCGTGACGAGAGCGAGGTGCGGATAGGGGATGGTCCAGCCCTGTGTCGTGCACGCTTCGATGCAGGCGCCCTGGATCATCCGCTGCAGCCGCATGTGCGACTTCGCCGCCCGACTGTCCATCGTCGCGAAGATCCAGTAGTCGAGCGAGGAGTCGCCGGCCGCCTGCGGCTCGACCATCACGTCGCGCACGAACGCCGCGAGGTCCGACTGCGCGAGCGAGGCACGGACCGCATCGCGCAGCAGGCGCGGAACTTCGTCGATGGCCAACTGCTGATGGCGGTAGTCGATGCGGAAGGTGTTCGTGACACCGAAGGTGCCCGCGCGCGAGAGGTTGGTCATCGACGTCGCGTAGAACGCGGCGCTCGGGATGCTGCGGATCTGCCCGCCGCGCTCGCGGAGCTCCACGGTGTCGGGGTTCTGGTCGATGACCTCGAACGGCGTCGGGTCACCCTCGAACAGCACGACGTCGCCACGCGAGGTCGGGAACCATCGGTCCTTGCCGGCGGGTCGCGAGGTGACGCCGTGGAACTCGGCCAGCGGTATGCGAAGCACGCCGTGCAGCTCGGGATTGCGGAGCACGGTGAACATGTTGATCGACTCCACCCGCCACGGCAGGCCGCGATGGATGATGCGTTCGGCCTCGCGCATCGGACCGATGTTCAGCAGAAGCCGAGCCTCGCGGATGTACTGCGGCAGGAGCTGCCGGACGGCGAGCGCGAGACCGACGATGAGCAGGATCAGCAGGCCGAGCAGCAGCACGTCGCCGCGTTCGTAGAACACGACGAACACCGCGACGAGGATCAGCAGGAAGGTCAGCGCGTGTACGCTGTACTCGGCGAGGCGATACCGGGTGCGGCTCTCGGGCTCGGCCTTGTCGACGAGGTTCCGGCGGTAGCCGCGCATGAGGAAGCGCACGCCCGCCCAGACGCCGACGGCGGCGAGCACGGCGAGCAGCAGGGTCAGTCCGCGACCGGTGACGAAGCCGAGGACGGCTTCCCAGATCGTCCGGGGAAGGGACTTGTCGCCCTGCAGCTCGCTGATCTGGAAGCGTGCGATCTCGATCGCGTCGCGGGCATCGTCGCGGCGCTTGCGCCAGGTTCGCTCGAGCGCGTCGAGCGTCTTGCCGAGCGAGCCCTCGGGCGCGAGCGCGAGTTCCGGGGCAAGACCCGCCAGGGCGCGTTCGGCGGTGTCGAACTCGCGCTGACGCTCGGCGATGATGTCGTTCAGCGCCGCGATGCGACGAGGCTTCTCGGTGAGTTCCTTCAGGCTGTCGATCACCGGTCGGGCGATCAGCGCGACGTCCTCGCGCCAGTCCCCCTCCTCCTCCACGGGCGCGTCGACGAACAGGCTCGAATCCACGCCGCCGGTCGCCAGGGTGCCGAGGGTCGTGCGCAACTCGCGGATCTCGTCGGTCAGATCGTCCGCCTGTCGACGCAGGTCGTTCTGGTCCTGCTCGTTCGCCGCCTCGATGCGTTCGCCCAGTGCGCTCCGGTCGGCAAGCCGCTTGTCGATGACCCCCTGGATGTAGGCGAGTCGCTCGAGCATGACGCGCGCGTCCTCGGTTTCGTTCGCGGCGTCCTCGAGCGCCGCGGGCGCGGGGTCGGCGTCGACGTGCGAGTCCGCGATCGCCGGTGAGATCGTCAGCGGGCCGAGCAGGGCGGCGAGGAGCAGGGGGACGATCGGGAGGCAATGGCGCATCCGACCGATTTAGCCACAAGCGTGCCGATTCCCGCGAACGATCGTCAGCGTGCGAGCCGGATGACGACCGCGCCCGCGAGGGTCACGACGGTGGCGACGAGCTTGCCGGGGTCGAGGCGCTCCTTCATCACCAGCACGCCGATCGGCACGGCGAACACGATGCTGGTTTCCCGTAGCGCCGTCACCAGCGGCAGCCGCGCCTGCGTGATTGCCCAGACGACGATGCCGTAGGCCGTGAAGTAGCCGGCACCGGTCAACAGGATCCGTCGGGGCTCCGCCAGGGTGCGGCGCAGGATAATTGGGTCGCGACGCATCAGCACCGGCAGTGGCGTCAGCGCGTTGACGAGGGTGACGAGCGCGTAGTAGCCGAGCGGCGAACCGCCGGGGGCGCGCGCGAGGAACAGGCAGTAGCCGGAGTGGATCAGCCCCCCCGGAGAGGACCCACGGCAGGCTGCCGGCGTCGGGCCGGGGCAGGAGCAGCAGCGCGAGGGCGGCGAAGGGCAGGTGCCCGATCGCCATGCGAGGATGCCGACGCTCTTGTCCGCACCGCGCTTGACGAGCGCGTTCCAGCTCGCGTGCAGCAGCGCCGCCGGCAGGACGGCGAGAAAGACCGTGCCGGACATGCCGGCCTTCTCAGGGATTGCGGACGTAGATCGGGTAGGCGGTGTTGATGCCGCCGCGGTTCGAGGTGTAGCCCTGGATGCGGAAGCCGAGGCCGGACGGGCCTTCGAACGGCTGCGCGTTCGGGTTCGCGCTCTCGCGGTAGGCGTTCATCACGGCCGAGATCACGTCGTCGGTCGACATCGCGTCGGGGAAGAAGCTCGAGTTCTTCGTCAGCCACCGGTCTCCGTCGCGGATCTCGACCCGGGCGGTGTAGACGCCGAGGCGGTTCGGTGTATCGCGCACGTCGGCGACACGTGCGCCGTCGGGGTCCTGTCCGCCCGGTCGGGAGTGGTAGCCCACCGGCTTGCCGCTGCGATTGATCTCGCCCAGGAACACGTGCTTCAGGTTCAGATTCGGGCGGGTGTCCGACCAGTGCGGCAGGTCGGCCACGGCGGCCCCGCCACCGCGCAGCGAGCCGAGGTCCGAACCGGCACCCGATGTGGCATCGCGGCCCGCATCGCGAGACGCGCCGGAGAACGCACCGCCACCCCCGTTCGCGAGAGAACGGAGGTCGATGCCGTACTGATCGAGGCTGACGCCGGCCGCGACCAGCAGAGCGGCGACGATGGGGAGGTAGCGCTTGTATCGTTTCACGGTCGTCTCGGGGCGTCCGGGCGAGGGCGACGACGCGCCCGCGGGCACCGCGTCGGCGGTCCGCGAGCGCGCGTCGGGAACCCGCGATACTAGCAAGCCTGCCCCCGTGCCCCCTCCCGGGCATCGTTCGGGGGATCTTTCGGCCACCGTTCGAAACGGCTGGTACGCTGCCGGGTTACGGCCGTACAAGTGCGGACGACGCTCGGGAGAGGAGACCGATGGATGTGAAGACCCCGACGGACCCGGCGCGAGGAGCGGGCGAGGACGAGCCGGTTCACCCGCCCGTCACGAGCTTCTTCGACGCGGCCACGCACACGATCAGTCATGTGGTGCGCGACCCCGACTCGCGGGCCTGCGCGATCATCGACCCGGTACTCGACTTCGACTACGCAGCGGGCGCCATCGCCTATCGCTCGGCCGAGCAGCTGATCGCGCACATCGAGTCGGAAGGGCTCGAACTCCACTGGCTGATCGAGACGCACGTCCATGCCGATCATCTGTCGGCCGCGCCTTATTTGCAGGCGCGGCTCGGCGGTCGCATCGGCATCGGGGCCGGCGTCCTCGTGGTGCAGGACACCTTCGGCAAGGTGTTCAACGAGGGAACCGAGTTCGAGCGTGACGGCAGTCAGTTCGACCGTCTGTTCGAGGACGATGACACCTACACCGTCGGCACGCTCGAGGCGCGGGTCATGCACACCCCCGGGCACACGCCCGCCTGCACGGTGCACGTGATGGGAGATGTCGCCTTCGTCGGCGACACGCTGTTCATGCCGGACGGCGGCACGGCGCGCGCCGACTTTCCCGGCGGGGATGCGCGCACCCTCTATCGTTCGATCTCGCGCTTGCTGGCGCTACCGCCCGAGACCCGTCTGTTCATGTGTCACGACTACGGTCCGAACGGGCGGGAGATCCGCTGGGAAACGACGGTCGCCGCCGAACGCGCGGAGAACGTTCACGTCGGCGCCGGCGTGAGCGAGGACGACTTCGTCGCACGGCGCGAGGCGCGCGACGCGACCCTCGGCATGCCCTCGCTGATCATTCCCGCGTTGCAGGTGAACATGCGCGGCGGGCGCCTCCCGGAACCGGACGACAGCGGCCGGCGTCAGCTCAAGGTGCCTCTGGGCGGCCTGTAGGAACGCCGGGCCGTCGCGCGGCCTACGGCCTCAGCGCGTGGCGACCGCGCCGACCGCCGGGTCATCCTCCGCAGCGAACAGCGACAGCACGTCGTCGGAGGTGAGGCCGGCAAGCGCACCGCTCTCGCCGCGCTCGAGCGTCTGTGCGGCGAGCTCGCGCTTGCGGTCCTGCATGCCCATGATCTTCTCCTCGACCGTGTTGCTCGCCACCAGCTTGTAGATGAACACGGGCTTGGTCTGACCGATGCGGTGTGCGCGGTCGCTCGCCTGGGTCTCGACGGCGGGGTTCCACCACGGGTCGTAGTGGATGACGGTGTCGGCCGCGGTCAGGTTCAGACCGGTGCCGCCAGCCTTCAGGCTGATGAGAAACAGCGGCACGTCGCCGTGCTGGAAGGAGTCGATGACCTCGTCGCGCTTGCGGGTGCGCCCGGTGAGCTTGGCGTAGCGGACACCACGCTCCACGAGCTCGCGTTCGAGCAGACCGAGCATCTCGGTGAACTGCGAGAACAGAAGGATCTTCTTGCCCTCGTCGATCAGCTCCTCGAGCATCGACATGACCAGCTCGGTCTTCGCCGATTCCATGATGCCCCGGGCACTGTCGAGCTTGACCAGCGCCGGGTGGCAGCAGGTCTGACGCAGTTTCAGCAGAGCGTCGAGCATCTCTATGTGGCTTCGCGCGAGGCCACGTTCAGCGAGCAGCGCGCGCACGCGGTGCTCCATGCTGACGCGAATGCTCTCGTACAGTCGTGCCTGTTCGGGCTCGAGCGTCACTTCGCGCACGATCACGGTCTTCGGCGGGAGTTCGGTCGCCACCTGCTCCTTGCGACGGCGCAGCAGGAAGGGGCGGATCAGCGCGGCCAGGCGATCGCGGCGCTCCTCGCTGCCGTGGGTCTCGATCGGTGTACGGAAGTAGCGGTTGAAGTGCTTCCTCGAGCCGAGAAAGCCCGGCATCAGGAAGTCGAACTGCGACCAGAGCTCGCCGAGGTGATTCTCCAGCGGCGTGCCGGTCAGGCAGATGCGTCGCTCGATGGGCAGGGTCTTCAGAGCCTGGGTCACCTTGGCCGACGGGTTCTTGATCGCCTGCGCCTCGTCGAGGACCACGCAACCGAAGTCGCGCGCGGCCAGGAGTTCGATGTCGCGGGTGACGAGGGCGTAGCTGGTGACGACGATGTCGACGCCGTCGAGCGCGTGTTCGCGCTCCTTGCGGTCGGTGCCGTGCCAGACGACCGCGCGAAGGTTCGGGGTGAAGCGCGCCGCCTCGCGCCGCCAGTTGCCGAGCAGGCTGGTCGGGGCGACGATGAGCGTCGGCTTCACGAGTCGCCCGATGTCGCGCTCGTGCTGCAGGTGGGCGAGTGCCTGCAGCGTCTTGCCGAGACCCATGTCGTCCGCGAGGATGCCGTTGAAGCCGTATTCGGCAAGGAAGCCGAGCCAGGCCATGCCGTCCAGCTGGTAGGGGCGCAGCGTCGCGTGCACGCCCGGCGGCAGAACGGGACGTTCCAGCCCCTCGAAGGCGCGCAGCCGATCGGCGAGCGAGAACACGTCCTGTGCCTCGTGCCAGGCGACGCTGATTCCCTGCTGCTCCCAGCGTTCGCCGAGTTCCTCCAGCGCGCCCGCCCGCTGACGCGGCAAGCGCAGGTCTGTCCCCTCGTCGTCGTCTCGATTGCCGCGTGCCAGCTCGCGGGCCGGGTCGTCGTAGAGTTCCAGGAGCGTGCGCGCCACCGGCTCGAACAGCTCGGGGGCGATCTCCAGCCACTGTCCGTCGTCCGCCTGCAACAGGATGGAGCTGTCCCGGGAATCCCCTTGCAGCCAGTCGATGACGAGCGGCAGGAGATCGAAGGTCTGATTTCCGTGAGAGAGCTTCAGGGCCATGTCGAACCAGTTGGAGGCGGTCTCGCTGACCGTCGCCTCGACCTTGGTGACGCTCTTGAAGGAAAGGTCGAAGGGCTCGCGGATCTGCACGCTCCAGCCGGCCGCCTCGAGCTCCTCGCGCGCCTCGAGCAGGTCACGCCAGGCGTGCGCGATCTCCTGCACGTCGTTGGTACGAGGACGTCGGTCTGCGCGCGAGTAGTAGGTCGGGTCGCTCGCGAGCGCCGACTCGAAGCTCGGGTGCCGCTTGCCGAAGTCGACCACGTGCCGGGTCTCGGCGGGGAGGTCGCGCTTGAGCACGAGCGGCTTGCCCTCGGACGTCTTTCCTTCCAGCGTCGCGTCGCCCTCGAGTCCGTCGAAGGGCAGCACGTAGTCGGCGTAGCGGAAGCGGATCGAGGCGAAGAAGGCGCGGATGTCGGGGCTGTCGTCGCGCGACTGCAGGATCAGGACGGGCTTGGGCGCCTCGTCGATGTGCACGAAGTTCGGCGCGGTCGGCAGCGGCAGGCGCGCATCCGGCAGGCGGGAGGCGAGGTAGTTGCTGACCGCCTGGGCGTGGGCTTCGGGCAGGGGCGGCGCGTCGACCAGCTGGGCGAGGAGCGCGGCCGGCGGCGTCTCCTCCAGCGAGCCCGCCGCATGGGCCGCGGCGTCGACGTACCACGGCGGATCGCTCGGCACCAGCTGCCAGTCGAGCGCGCCGTCCAGCGTGGTCTCGAGCACGAGCTCGTCCGACTCGTTCGCTACCCACGCGAAGGCGAGGCGACGCGTCGCGCCGCGCACCAGAGGGCGCGAGCGACCGGCGCCCCAGAACGCCCGACCGGTCTCGACGAGCTTGACCATCAGCAGGTGACCGATGTCGCCCTCGACCGTCAGCGTGCGGTAGCCGAGATCGTTCTGGCGGCCGACCGCGAGTTCGAGGATCGCCCGATCGCTGGGCATCACCCATTCGGGATGGTAGTAGTGTCCGTTGTAGCGATAGGGCGTCTCCTTGCCATAGCCGCCACGCTTGAGGAGACGGCTCTGCAAGACCTGCAGGGTGACGCCACGCTTGTGCTGCGCGAGCGGCGCGTCGTCGAGCTGGTAGAAGAGCAGGGGCTCGCCCGGCTCGTGATGCTCGTGGACGAGCGCGCCGCTCTTGCGGCCCTGTTCGACCAGACGCTGCAGCCAGCGGTTGACCGCGCGCAGCGTCTGGTCGTCGGCCGAGGGCGCCGCCGTCTGGCGTTCGATCCAGGCGAGCAGAGCGGCGGCCACGTGCTTGCAGTTGTAGCGCACGGGGCAGGAGCACTCGCCGTCGAAGCGGTGCGGGGCAATCGTGATGCGCTGGGTGTAAGGCTCCGACTCGGTGCCCTGGACGCTCGCGTGCAACAGGCTCTGCTCGCTGGCCCAGTCGAGTTCCTGAACCTTTCCGCTCGCCTTGTATCCCTGCCCACGGGAGGTCGCCACCGAACCGCAAAGTTCGATCACGTCGTCGAAATTGAGCACACGAGGCGGGACGTTCACCGGACGATTGTACCCGCGGAAAGGGTTTCGTTTATGCTCGGCGGACTCATTCCGGGGACCGAACCATGATTCATGCCGCCGCTCGTCGAGCCTGTTCTTCGCTTCCCGTCCGCGCCGCCGCCACGCCGCGTTTCCGTGCCACGGCCGTCGCGCTCGCGGTCCTCGCGAGCGTCGCCGGCACGTCCGGGAACGCCGTCTCGGCCGAGCCCGAGTCCTGTTCGACGGTTCGCTTCTCGGACGTCGGCTGGACCGACATCACCGCCACCACCGCGGCCACGTCCGTCGTGCTCGAGGCGCTCGGCTACGAGGCAGACGCCGAACTCCTGAGCGTGCCGGTCACCTACACCTCGCTCGAGAACGGTGACGTGGACGTCTTTCTCGGCAACTGGATGCCTACGATGGAAGCCGATATCGCCCCCTATCGCGAGCGGGGTACGGTCGAGACGGTGCGCACCAACCTCGAGGGCGCGAAGTACACGCTTGCCGCCAACGGTGCGGCCGCGGCCCTCGGCATCGAGTCCTTCGAATCCCTGGCTGCCAATGCCGACGCGCTCGACGGAAAGATCTATGGCATCGAGCCCGGCAACGACGGCAATCGCCTGATCCAGGACATGATCGATCAGGACGCGTTCGGCCTCGGCGACTTCGAGATCGTCGAGTCGAGCGAGCAGGGCATGCTTGCCCAGGTCGCTCGTGCGGGCAAGCGCGACGAGCCGATCGTGTTCCTCGGCTGGGAGCCGCATCCGATGAACGCGAACTTCGATCTCACGTATCTCGAAGGCGGCGACGACTTCTTCGGCCCCGACCTCGGCGGCGCGACCGTGGCGACGAACGTCCGCGCAGGCTACGTCGACGAGTGCCCGAATGTCGGCAAGCTGCTGAGCAACCTCCAGTTCTCGCTCGCCATGGAAAACGAGATCATGGGTGCGATCCTCGATCTGGGCGAGGAGCCCGAGGCGGCGGCGAGGGACTGGCTCGTGAACAACCCGGGCGCGCTCGACGGCTGGCTCGACGGCGTCACGACTCTCGACGGCGAGTCCGGCATGGACGCGGTGACGGCGGCGCTCGAGCGCTGAATCGCCGGGAAGCGCCTTCATGGAAGCGTGGCTCACCGGGCACCGCTTGCCGATCGGGAAGACGATCGGCACCCTCGTCGAGTTCCTCGAAGACAACGCGTCCGGCGTGTTCGATGCCATCTCGGATTCCCTCGGCTTCCTGATCGACGGCACCACCGATCTGCTGGAGTCCGTGCCGGCGCTCGTGCTGGTCGCCCTGATCACGGTGCTCGCGCACCTGCTGCAGCGGCGCTGGCCGCTGACCGTCTTCACCGCGCTCTCTCTGCTGCTCGTGATCAACCTCGGGCTGTGGGAGGAGACGGTGCAGACGCTGGTGCTCGTGCTCTACGCGACGGTGTTCTGCATGCTCATCGGCGTGCCGCTCGGCATCGCCGCGGCGCACCGGCCGCGCCTGAATGCAGCCCTGCGACCGGTGCTCGATCTCATGCAGACGATCCCGACGTTCGTCTACCTGATCCCGACCCTGATCCTGTTCGGGCTGGGTGTGGTGCCCGGACTGATCTCGACGATCGTGTTCGCGCTGGCGGCGCCGGTGCGACTCACGAGCCTCGGCATCGCGGAAGTGCCCTCGCATCTCGTCGAGGCCGGTGACGCGTTCGGCTGCACGGGCTGGCAGAAGCTCATGCGCATCGAACTCCCGCACGCCATGCCGACCATCCTCGCCGGTCTCACGCAGTGCATCATGCTGTCCCTGTCGATGGTGGTGATCGCGGCGCTCGTCGGCGCCGACGGGCTCGGCAAGCCGGTCGTGCGGGCGCTGAACACCGTCAACATCGAGAAGGGGTTCGAGGCCGGGCTCGCCATCGTCATCGTCGCCATCCTGCTCGACAGGCTCTGCCGGCAACGCACCGCGTGACGGGCCCGGACACGACGGACGGCGCGGGCGGCGACTCGCGTCCGACCGTCGACGTCGTCCCGCCGATCATCGATGCCGTCGATGCCGTCGATGCCGACACGGCGATCGACATCCGCGGCGTGGACGTCCTCTTCGGGCCGAAGAAGGGTCGGCGCGCAGCGCTCGAGATGCTGGACAGTGGCGAGGGGCGCGAGGCGATCCTCGAACGCACCGGCCTCGTGCTCGGCGTCGCCGGTGCGTCCCTGTCGGTGCCGAGCGGGAGTCTTTCGGTCCTGATGGGCCTGTCCGGCTCGGGCAAGTCCTCCTTGCTGCGCTGCATCAACGGCCTGAACCCCGTCACCCGAGGGTCCCTGACCGTGAAGGCGGGCGGTGCGCCGGTGGAGCTCGCCGGGCTTCGCGGCCGGCCGCTTCGCAAGCTGCGGCGACATCGCCTGGCCATGGTGTTCCAGCAGTTCGGTCTCCTGCCCTGGGCGACGGTGCGCGAGAACGTCGCCTTCGGACTCGACGTGCGCGGGGAGAAGCCGGCGAACGTACGGCGCATCGTCGACGAACAGCTCGAACTGGTCTCCCTGTCGGCGTGGGCGGACAAGCGCATCGATCAGCTCTCGGGCGGCATGCAGCAGCGCGTGGGTCTGGCGCGCGCCTTCGCGACCGATGCGGACATCCTGCTGATGGACGAGCCGTTCTCCGCGCTCGATCCGCTGATCCGGGAGCATCTCCAGGACGAGCTGCTCGGCCTGCAGCGGCGGCTCGGCAAGACCATCGTGTTCGTCAGCCACGACCTCGACGAGGCGCTGAAGCTCGGCGACCGCATCACGCTGATGGAGGGTGGACGCATCGTGCAGACCGGCACCGCGCGCGACATCGTGTTCACGCCCGCCAGCGACTACGTTCGACGGTTCGTGGCCGGTATCAATCCACTGTCCGTGCTGACCGCGGAGACGGTGATGCGCCCCTTGCCCGAGGGCAGTGTCGCGCCGGACGCCCTGCCGCTTCCCGGTGGGCGTGGAACGCTGCGCCTCGTCGGTGGTCGCCCCGTCGCGCTCGACCTCGACGGCCGGGGGCTGGCGCTCGAACCCTTCGACGGGCAGCCGATCGGCGCGGACGCGGTGGCGACCGTGTCGCCCGCCCTGCCGGTGCGTGAGCTCGTGCGCCAGGCGGACGCGTCGCCACACCCTATCGTCGTCGTGGACGCCGCAGGAAGTTTCGCGGGGGTCGTGCTCGCCGAGGACATCCTGCGGGCGCTCGCCGCGCGGCTGGGCGGCTGAGCGCTCAGGCTCAGGCCGCCGCATCCGCACGGTGCTCTCGGGCGGTCGCCGGTCGTTCCGCCTCGTCGCCCGGGCCGATGACGGCCCCGTAATGTGTTCGCCGTTCAACTCTTCGAGCGAGAGGCCGCTAGCGCCTTTCATGACACGAAGAGACGCGACACCCATGCTCCGACCGATCACTTCCACCGCGCTGGTCGCGGCCCTTGCCCTCTCCCTCGGCGCCTGCGGCAGCAGCCCGAAAAAGCCGGGAACCGAACTCGCCATGACCGACGCCGCCCTGCAGAGCGCAGAGGTAGCGGGTGCCCGCGAGTACGCACCCATCGAACTTCGCACGGCCCGCGAGAAGAAGGAGATGGCCGACCGGAAGATGGACCAGGAAGAGTACGGCGACGCGCGTCGCCTGACTGACCAGGCCACCGCCGATGCCGAGCTCGCCAAGGCGAAGGCCGAGGCCGAGAAGTCACGCCTCGCCCTGCGCGAGGTCCAGGACGGCATCCAGATGATGCGTCAGGAGATCGTTCGCGCCAATGCACGCTGAGCGCGCCCGCGAACCCCTCGACCCTTTCCGGAGAACCGACATCATGAATGCATCCCGACACGCCCGACCGGCCGCCGCGACCGTCCTTGCCACCCTCGTGCTGACCGCCTGCGCCAGCGCGCCCAAGCCGGTCGATTCCCTCGAGCGTGCGCGCAGCGACTACTCGCGCGCCGCGAGCGACACCACGATCGTCAAGCACGCCCCCGAGGAACTCGACGAGGCGAACCGCGCGCTGAAGGCGGCGGACGCTCGCTGGAAGGAGAAGGAGTCGCCCGCCGAGATCGAGCACTTCGCCTACCTCGCCGGCCAGCGCGTCGAGATCGCGCGCCTGATCGCCGATTCCAAGGAGGCGAACCGCGAACTCGAGAACATGAAGCTGGAACGTCAGCGCGTGCAGCTCGAAGTCCGCGCGAGCGAACTCGACCGATCGCGCGGGGAACTCGAGCGCTCGCGTGCCGAGATCGAGCGTCAGCGCCGGGAGGCCGAGGCGCTCAAGCGTCAGATGAAGGACCTGCAGGCGCGCGATACCGAGCGCGGCATGGTGCTGACCCTGGGCGACGTGCTGTTCGAGATCGGCAAGTCGGATCTCGCACCCGGCGCGGCACGCAATCTCGACAAGATCGCGCAGTTCATGGATACCTATCCGGAGCGCCGCGCCGTGGTCGAGGGTCACACCGACTCGATGGGCGAGGAGGACTTCAACATGGATCTCTCGCGCAACCGTGCGTTCGCGGTGCGTCAGGCGCTCGCCGCGCGCGGTATCTCGACCAGTCGCATCTCGATCGAGGGCTTCGGCGAGTCGGTGCCGGTGTCGAGCAACGACTCCGCCGCGGGGCGCAAGGAAAACCGTCGCGTCGAGATCATCTTCCCCGACAGCCCGACCCAGGTCAGCGAACTCGCCGACTGACTTTCACGGTTCATCGCGAGGGCCCGTCGCGGGAAGCGCAGAGGTCGCGCTCCCGCGCCGGGTCCGAGTACGGAGCCGGCCCAGGCAAGCCGAACCAGGCGAGCGGGCACGCGCAGGACCGGTGTCAGCGGACGCGGTCGTAGCGCATCGCGCTGCCGTCGGCGCCCAGCATGACCATGTAGTCGCTCTCCAGTTCGCGGAGGTCGGCGACGCCGCCGAGATCCTTGCGCGCGCCGTTGACCACGCTGCTCATCAGCTGGGCGTAACGATTCTCGCCGATCGCCTCCATCCTGACGTCGTCGTGGGTCACCTGTCCGCCGGCGACGCTCCAGCTGGCATTCATCCTGAAGCGGATGTCGCCGAGTGCGGCCATCGCCTCGTCGTCCCCCGCATCGATCTCGGCGACCACCGTCCCGTCCGGACGGTACTCCATCACGGTGTCCTGCACGGGCTGGTCCGGGAAAGGGTTCAGCGGCGTCACCTGCCACACGCCGACCAGGCGGTCCGGGTCGAAGTCGTCGACCAGATCCGGGCCCTCCCAAGGCGGACGTTCCGGGGGCGTGAGCGACACGCAAGCGCCGAGTGCCAGCACCGTGGCGAGAAGCGTGGTGCGCGTGATGGTCGTCATCGGGCGGGCCTCCATCGTCGTCGCGTTCACCGCCACATCGGTGACCGCCGGGCAACCATTGAACGCGACTCGTCCGCCGGCGACAACCGTCCGAAAGGCGGGTACCGCGGATGGGGACCGGTGGGCGCGGCGGCCGCGGCTTCGAAGTGTCGTGAAGCGGCGTGACGAGGTGATCCGCGCGTCGGTCCGGGCTACGAGGTCTGTGGCAGCGCGGCGAGGAAGTGACGGATCGCCCGGGCCACCGGTTCGGGCGTATCCATGTGAACGTGATGATGACCGGGGAGCGTCGACGACGTGCGGTCGGCGAGCAGGGAGAGGCGGGCCTCGGTCTCCTCGCGCCGGGCGAGGAAACCGTCCTCGGCGATGACCGTCAGGGTCGGGCAGGCGACCGCGGCCAGCACGCTTCGCACCTGGGCCTCGGTCTGGTACTGCGCGGAGGCGGCGCGCAGCTGCGGGTCGAAGCGCCATCGCCAGCCACCATCCACGCGCACGAGCTGGCGATCGATGATGAGCCGCGCCGAGGCCGGGTCCATGCGCGCTGACTTCAGCCGGGCTCCGACGGCCGCCTCGGCGTCCGGGAAGGTGCGCGACTGGAAGCGGCGACCGTCGAGCCGCTCGGCGAGCGCGCGAACCAGACGGGCAGGCAGGGCATCCGCCTCCTCGGTCACGGGGCCGCTCGCCTCGATCAGCACGAGTGACGCGATGGCGTCGGGCGCGGCGACGGCGATCGCCGGCGCGACGCAGCCGCCGAGCGAATGGCCGACGAGATGACAGCGCTCCCAGCCGAGGCGTTGCAGGGCGCGCCGTACGCGGTAGCTCATCTCGTGCAGCGTGTAGTTGCCGTCGAGGTGCGCGCTCTCGCCGTGACCCGGCAGGTCGATCGCGATCAGGTCGACGTCGGGGAGGTGCGGCATCATCGGTACGTAACTCGCGGCGTTGTCGAGCCAGCCGTGAAGGCAGAGCAGGCGAGGCGCCGATGCACTCGCGGTGGACGAGCGGGGAGGCCGTCGCAGCGCGACGATGGCGCGACCGTCGACGTCGAGCGTCAGGGACTCGATCGTCCGGTCCTGCGGGTTCGTGCTCATGATGGTGGGTCGTCCCGTTCCGGTCGGTCGATCGTGCCGCTCGGAATCGCGTCGTTCGTCTGCGCCGGCACCGGTAGCGCGAGGGTGCAGCTCACGACGTCGCGATCCTCCGGATCGTTGCGGGTGACGAAGCCGAGCGCGTTCATGAGGCCCTGCATGGCGCGGTTGCTGCGCAGCACGTCGCCGCGCAGCTGCGCGAGGCCCTGCGCGGTCGCGTGTTCGACCAGGAGGCGCATGAGGGCGCTCGCGAGGCCGAGGCCCTGCCAGTCGTCCGCGACCGAGATCGCGAACTCGCCCTCGCGCTTCTGGCCGTCCATCGTGTATCGGCTCACGCCCACGAGCGCCTCGCCGTCTGCGGCGACGAAGGCCATCTGTCGGTCGTAGTCGAGCTTCGTGAACTGCGCGACCATCTGCGGCGACAGTTCGTTGATCGCGTGCATGAAGCGGAAGTAGCGGGACTCGGCGGACATGCCGCGCACCAGGTCGCCGAGACCTTGACCGTCCTCGGGACGGATCGGGCGGAGGGTCACCTCGCGTTCCCCCTTCAAGGTGGTCTCGCGCACCCACTGCCAGGGGTAGGGGTGGATCGCGAGGTGGCCATAGCGGCTGTTCGGGCGGCGGGCCGGGCGGCGGGTCGAGCGACGCACGGATCGATCTTCCTGCCGAGCCGCGAACGACGACCCGTCGGAGGCCGGTGCGTGGCCGCGTTCGAGCACCACCTGGACGTCCATCGCCAGGGCGCCGTCCGCGCCGACGAGCAGCGGGTTGATGTCGAGGGAGAACACGTCGGGCAGCTCGCAGGCGAGCTCGGAGAGGCGGCGCAGCACGTGCGCGACCGGTGCCGGGTCGATCGCCGCCTTGTGGCGGAACGCGCCGAGGTGGACGGCGATGTCGCGGCTGGCGAGCATGTCGTCGATCAGGAAGTTGTTCAGCGGCGGCAGCTGGACCGCGGAGGTCGAGCCGAGTGCGGTCAGATCGTCGCCGAGCCCGAGGCGGATCACGGGGCCGAAGGTCGGGTCCCGGGACAGTGAGGCGGCGAGCTCCCGGCGGTTACCGCCGGCATGCATGCGCTCGACCACGACGCCGTCGAAGCGCGCATCGGGCCGCTGGCGGGCGAGTGTGCGCTCGATGTCCGACCAGGCGGCGCGAACGCTCGCCTCGTCATCGAGACCGAGCCGTGTCGGTAGCACCGAGGCCTTGTAGGAGAGGTTCGGGGAGACGAGCTTCATCGCCACCGGCCAGCCGACCTCGTCGGCGATCGCCATCGCTTCGTCCATCGATCGCGCATGGCGGGACGGCAGCACGTCGATATCGAAGAGGCGCATCAGGTGTCGGACGCGATCGGGATCGAGCACGCGCACGCCTGCGTCGAGCGCTTCGACGACGAGCGTGCGTGCCCCCTCGATGTCGGCGCGGGTGTGGCGGGAGACGGGGTTCGGCAGTTGCAGGAGCTGCTGCTGGCTCGTGTGGTAGCGGTGCAGGAAGTCGAAGGCGTCGGTGGCCGCCTCCGGTGTGCGAAAGCTTGCGAGACCGGCCTCGGCGAAGGTCTCGCGCGCGCTGGCGACGCTCGCGTCGCCCATCCAGCAGGCCAGCAGCGGGATGCGGCTCGGTAGCGACTCGATCACCGACCGTGCGATGGCATCCGGGTCGTTGACGGAGTCCGGCGCGAAGATCACGAGTACGGCGTCGAACTCGCGCGGATCGTGCAGCTCGCCGATCGCCGCGCCATATTGTGTGCCGAGATCGGCCACGTCGCGCAGCACGACCGGGTTGCGACCGGTGAAGCCACGCCCACCCTTGCGCTCGAGCGCGAGGACGGGTGCGGCGTGGCGAGCGTCGTCGAGGCGGGGTGACCGGAAGCCCTTGGTCTCCAGGCGTTCGCAGGCGAGCATGGCCGGCGCGGCGCCGTTGCTGATCACGGCCAGTCGCCGACCGTTCGTTCGGGCACGTGAGGCAAGCATCCTGGAGGCGGCGAACAGGTTCGAGAAGGTGCGGATGCGTACGACCCCCGCGCGCTTCAGTGCCGCCTCGAACACGGCGTCCGACGTGAACACCTGACCGGTGCGGGTCAGTGCGTCGCAGCACGGGGCGCCGTCCTGGGTCGAGCGCATCAGCACGACGGGCTTGAGCCGGGCGGTCGCGCTCAGCGCCGAGAGAAACCCCCGCGAACCGGCGACGCGATCGAGGTAGACGACGATCGAGCGCGTGTGGCGGTCCTCGGCGAGCAGGTCGAGAAGATCGGCGAGGCGAATGTCGGTGTCGCCGCCGGTCGAGAGCAGTGCGGAGAAGCCCACGCCGCTCGACTCCGCCCAGTCGAGCAGCGCCGCGCCGAGGGAGGCCGACTGGCTGACCACGGCGAGGGAGCCGGGTTCGGCGCGGCTCGTGCTCGCCGTCGCGTTCAGCCCGAGGTGCGGCCGGATGAGCCCGGCGCACCACGGACCGAGGATGCGCAGACCGAGGCGGCGCGCATGCCGGTGCAGCGCGCGGCTGCTCGGCGCGCCGGACATCACGATGGCGACGCGACTGCCGACGCGCGCACACTGCACGAGGGTGCGGCGAAGCAATCGTTCGGGTACGCGGATGAGGACCAGGTCGGGCGCCTCCTCGAGGGCGCGAAGGTGCTTGTGGCAGACCTGACCCAGCACCTCCTTGTAGCGCGGGTTCACCAGATGCACGACGCCGCGATAGTCACCCGCGAGCAGATTCCGCGACAGCGCGAGACCGGGCGAGCCCACGCGTGCGCTCGCGCCCACCAGGGCGATGGAGGCGGGATCGAGCAGCTTGTCCAGGTGCAGGGTCGACATGCGCCGGATGGTACCCCGCCAGCCATGACGCGACGGCCGACGACCGGCGAGGGCCGCGACGGCACGACTGCTATATTGCCGCTCGTTCTCCGATGCGTACGGATCCCCGGCCATGTCGACCGCCCTGATCACCCACCGCGACTGCGTGCTGCACGAGATCGGGCCGGGCCATCCCGAGTGCCCGGCGCGCATCGACGCGATCGGCGATCGACTCATGGCGGACGGGCTCCACGACTTCCTGATCCATCACGATGCGCCGCTCGCGAGCTTCGAGCAGATCGCCTTCGCGCACCCGGAGGCCTACCTCGAGCAGATCCGGCGCGTCGCCCCCGCGAGCGGCTCGGTGCAGCTCGACGCGGACACCGCCATGAACGCGCATTCGCTGGACGCGGCGCGGCGTGGGGCGGGGGCGGGCGTGCTCGCGGTCGACGAGGTGCTGTCGGGACGGGCCGACAACGCCTTCTGCCTCGTGCGACCGCCCGGCCATCACGCCGAGCGCACGCAGGCGATGGGCTTCTGCCTCTTCGGCAACGTCGCCATCGCGGCGCGTCACGCGATGCAGGTCCACGGCCTCGAGCGGGTGGCCATCGTCGACTTCGACGTCCACCACGGCAACGGCACCGAGGACATCGTCGACGGCGACCCGGGCATCCTGTTCTGCTCGTCGTTCCAGCACCCGTTCTACCCCGGCAACTACCGGGCGAACGTCGACGGGCAGCGCGTCAACGTGCCGCTCGCGGGCGGTACCGGCAGCGCCGACTTCCGCGGCGCGATCACCCGTTCCTGGCTGCCCGCCCTCGAGGCCTTCGCGCCCGAGCTTCTCGTCGTCAGCGCTGGCTTCGACGCGCACATCGAGGACCCGCTCGCGAGCCTCGCGCTCGGTGACGACGACTACGCCTGGATCACCGGCAAGCTCGCCGACGTGGCCGAGCGTCATTGCCAGGGGCGCGTGGTCTCCATGCTCGAAGGCGGCTACGCCCTCGACGCGCTGGCCCGTTCGGCAAGCGCTCACGTACGGGGTCTGATGGGGCTGGCCTCCGCGTGAGGGGCGACCGGCGCGCAGGGACGACCACGGGCAGTACCGCACCGACGGGCGATGCAGCGTCGCCGGACACCGGAAAGGAGTCATGAAGGAACATGCACGCGTCGTCGTGATCGGCGGCGGCGTCGCCGGCGCGAGCACGCTGTACCACCTGGCGATGCGCGGCTGGACGGACGCCGTCCTGATCGAGATGGACGAACTCACGTCGGGCTCGACCTGGCACGCGGCGGGCAACATCCCGACGTTCTCCGGCGACCGGAACGTGATGCGCCTGCAGCACTATTCGACCGAGCTGTACACGCGTCTCGCCGCCGACCCGGCCTACCCGATCGCCTATCACAAGACGGGTTCGATCCGGCTCGCGCAGACCCGGGAGCGGATGCAGGAATTCCGGCACGTCGCGGCGATGGCCAACGCCATGGACTTCGGCTACGAGATGCTGACGCTCGAGGAGATGAAGCGTCGCAACCCCTTTCTCGAGGACCACGACCTGCTCGGCGCCCTGTGGGATCCGAACGACGGGGACATCGACCCGAGCCAGCTCACCCAGGCCCTGTCGAGCGCGGCGCGTGCGGCGGGTGCGACGGTGCGCCGCTTCACCCGCGTGACCGGGCTCGAGCGCGCCGACGCCGGCGAGTGGGACGTCGTCACCGACAAGGGCACGGTGCGCTGCGAGTACGTGGTCAACGCCGGCGGCTACCGTGGCGCGGAGGTCACCGCGCTCGGTGGGCGGTTCCTGCCGCTGGTCTCGATGGAGCATCAGTATCTCGTCACCGAACCGGTGCCCGAACTCGCCGGACTGGCGGAGAAGATGGCGCTCGTACGCGATCCGGACGACTCCTACTACCTGCGCCAGGAGAAGGAGGGACTGATCCTCGGGCCCTACGAGTGGAAGGCGACCCCGCATGCGCCGTGGGCCGACGGTACATTGCCGGAGGACTTCGCCAGTCAGCTCTACCCGGACGACCTCGAGCGGCTCGAGTGGTACATCGAGAAAGCCTGCGAACGCATGCCGATCCTCGGCACCGTCGGCGTGCAGCGCGTCATCAACGGACCGATCCCGTACGCGCCCGACGGGCTGCCCTACGTCGGGCCCGCCTACGGCCTGCCGAACGTCTTCCACTGCTGCGGCTTCAGCTTCGGCATCTGTCAGGGCGGCGGGGCGGGCAAGAGCATCGCCGAGTGGATCATCGACGGCAAGCCCGAGTGGGATCTGTGGAGCCTCGATCCGCGTCGCTACGGCGACTACGCCGATCAGTCCTACGTGGTCGATCGCGCGACCGAGGTGTATCAGCACGAGTACGCGATTCACTTCCCGGTGCAGGAGTGGCCGGCCGGACGTCCGCGGCTCGTCTCGCCCCTCTACGAGACCTATCGGCGCAAGGGCGCGTGTTTCGGGGCGCGAGGTGGCTGGGAGCGGGCGACGTGGTTCCCGCGGCTGTCGGATCCGGGCGAGAGCGGCGCGAGCTATGCGCGTGGTGCCTGGTTCGAGGCGGTCGGCGAGGAGTGCCTCGCGGTGCGGGATGCGGCGGGCCTGCTCGACATCTGCGGCTTCACCAGGCTCCGGCTCGAGGGGGCCGGCGCGGCGGCATGGCTCGACTCGCTGATCGCCGGACGCGTGCCGACGATCGGTCGGGTGGGGCTGTCCTACCTCTGCGCGCCGTCGGGCGGCGTGTGGTCGGAACTCACGATCACGCGGCTCGGCGAGGAGCGCTTCGTGCTCGTCGGTGGCGCACCGGCCAGGCGGCACGACCGCCAGTGGCTCGAGGAGCATCGGCCCGCGGAAGCGGCCTTCACGCTCGAGGATGTCAGCGAGGCGATCGGCACGCTCGTCGTCGTCGGGCCCGCGTCGCGCGAGATCCTGAGCGCCCTCACCGAGACGGAGCTTTCGAACGAGGCCTTCCGCTGGCTCGCCTGCGCCGAGATCACCGTCGCCGGCATCGAGCTGCTCGCGCAGCGGGTCAACTACGTGGGCGAGCTCGGCTGGGAACTGCACGCCCCCGTCGGCGATCTGCTCGCGCTGTACGAGGCCCTGCACGCGGCGGGTGCCGGTCACGGCCTCCGCGACGTCGGCATGTACGCGATGGACTCGCTGCGTCTGGAGAAGAGCTACCGCGGCTGGAAGACCGAGCTCGATCACACGCTGTCACCGTTCGCGTCCGGGCTCGGTCGCTTCGTCGCCCTGGACAAGGCGGCGGACTTCATCGGCAAGGCGGCGCTCGTCGCCGAGACCGAGGCGGGCGGACCGGCCGAACGGTTCGTCACCCTCGAGCTCGATGCGCTCGACACGGACGCGTTCTTCGGGTGCCCGCTGCATCACGACGGTGAGGTGGTCGGCATGACCACGTCGGGCGGCTACGGCCACCGCATCGGCAAGAGCATTGCGCTCGGCTATGTCCGGCCTTCGCTCGCGATACCCGGCACCACGTTCGAGGTGGAACTCGTCGGCACGCGCGTCGCCGCACGCGTCGTCGAGGAGTCGCCGTTCGATCCGGACAACACGCGCCTGCGCGCCTGACGGACGTCCCGGCCGCCTGGCCGCGCTGTCGCTGCTTCGCTCTCTCGCGTCGTCGCTCAGCGACGACGGGCGACGAGGTGCACGTGTTCGGCCGTCTCGCGATACGGCGAGCGTGACCCCATCACCGACTCCAGCGCGACGAGCTGTTCGAGTCGCGATGCCAGTTCGTCGGCGGTGACCGTCTGCGGCAGCGTGTGCCGGCAGACCAGTCCGCGGTTGCCGACGACGTCGAGGCCGTGGCCATCGAGCCATTCGCCCAGCCAGGCCGCGGAGAAGTAGCGGACGTCGGTGTCGAACACGGCCGAGGGACCGCGCGTCCGCTCGAGCAGATCGGGCAGTTCGTCCGCCGTGTGCTCGTCCAGCGAGAGCGCGTAGGGCTGGGCGTGCAGGTTCCGGGTGATCAGCGAGAGCAGTCCCCCGGGCTTCAGTGGCGCGATCATGGCCTCCAGCAGCTTCTCCCAGTCGTCGCTGTACTGGATGACGCCGTGGGCGAGGACGAGATCGAAGGTGGGCTCGGGGAAGCGGCGTGGGATCTCGCGGATGTCCCTTTGATGAATAGCGACGCGCGCCGCCGCGCCGAGGGCGGCGGCCGCGTCGAGGAACGTGGCCATCATCGGGCGCGATCGATCGACCAGGTCGACCCGGGCACCCCGTGCCGCCAGCGGCAGGCTGTCGGTGCCCGCGCCGCCACCGGCGTCGAGCACGCGGTAGTCGGTCGAACTCGCCATCGGCGACGGCAGGTGTTCGTCGAGGAAGCGATGCGACAGCGCATGGCGAAGACGCAGGCGAAGCGTCGTCTGCTCCTCCTTCCAGCGTGACAGTCCGTTCTCGAAGGCGAGCGTCGCCCGTGTCTCGGACAGGGCCACCCGAAGGTCGATCGCGCCGCTCTGCAGCGCCTTGCCGATCAGCACGCCGGTGATGCCGGGCTGGTTGTAGCAGGCGACCACGTCTTCCATGTCGCGCACCTCGCCGCCGACGACGATGTCGAGCCCGGACAGGGAGGCGAGTTCGCGCGAGGCGTGGAGGTCGGTGCCGGTCATCGAGCCGTCGGGTTCGAGCCGCATGTGCATGGCCTCGCCGATGCCGAGCCCCTTCATCTGGACCGCGAGCGCGAGGGCATGCAGGCCGCCGCTGGCGCGGGTGCCGTGGGTGACCACATCCCCGGTTTCGTCGGTCATGATCGCCAGCCCGATGTGCTCGCGTCCGTGTTCGGCGATCGCGTCGGAGACGAGCTGCGGGGATTCGACCGCCGCCGTGCCGAGCAGGACGCGATCGACGCCGGCACGCATCGCCCAGCGGATGGCGTCCCCGGTGCGAAGCCCGCCGCCGTACTGCACCTTCACCGGCAGGGCGCAGAGCGCCTCGAGCAGGCTCCAGCCGTGGGTGGCATCCTCGTCGAAGGCGGCGTCGACGTTGACGATGTGCAGGCGGGTCGCGCCCTGCTCGATCCAGTGCATGGCCATGGCGATCGGGTCGCGCTCGTCCAGGGCGGTGTCGATCGGGCCGGCGCTGCCGGGCGCCAGGTCGATCAGGCGGCCTCCGCGCAGGTGCAGGGCGGGAAAGATGTCGAACCTGGCGGGCGTGCTTGGATACACGGTGTGCTTCCTGCTCGTGGCGACGGTGTGGAGGAAAGCGTCGCACAAGCGGGTGGCGCCTGCCTTCCGGCGCCCGTCACCGAGCTGTCGCGGGGCGTCACGCCGGCGTTCTGCGGGCGTTCTGCAGGCGTTCTGCAGGCGTTCCCCGGGCGGTTTCGAGGCGTTCTTCGGGTACGCCGTGACGACAGAGGCATGTCTCCATCACGTTTCGGAGCGTCCGGGAAGCAGACCGTACATTGACGCTTGCGGTTTCCGGACAACTGTAAATAGAATCAGCTCGCCGAAGCCGACCGATGGACGCCGCCGTGGAGCGAGTGCCGCTGAACCCCGTACCGCCGGGCCCCCTGCCGAACCCCCGATCGAATCACGCCATCGAGTCGCTGCTCGCGAGCGCACCCGCGATCCGTCGCGGCGACGTGCACCACGAAGCCGACAGCGGCCTCCCGAGCGGCTACCGGGCGCTCGACGAGGCACTGCCGGGCGGTGGCTGGGCCCGGGGCGCGGTCACCGAGCTCCTGTGCGAGTCCCCCGGCATCGGTGAACTGAGCCTGCTGCTGCCGACCCTGCGCGCGCTCACCGCCGAGCGGCGCTGGGTGGCGCTCGTGGCGCCGCCGCACGTGCCCTATGCACCGGCGCTCGCGAATGCCGGCATCGCGCTGGAGCGGCTGCTCGTGGTCCAGTGTGACGGGGACACGAATGCATTGTGGGCCGCCGAGCTGCTGTTGCGGGAGGGTGTGGTCTCGGCGCTCGCGCTGTGGGTCGAGCGGACGACACCGACCCGTCAGCGACGGCTGCAGCTCGCTGCGGCGACCGGCGACGCGCTCGCGTTCGTCTACCGCTCGAGCGAGGCACGCGAGGAGCATTCACCGGTCAGTGCCAGGCTTGCCTTGTCGATGAAGGACGGCAAGCTCGAGCTCGACATCCTGAAGCTGCGTGGCGGTCGTCCGGCCACGGTGCTGCTCGATCCGGCGACCTTCGACGACGCGCAGGGCGCCGAGTGGCCGCTCGCCCAGAACCCGGCCGCCACCGCGCGCCCCGAGCCCGAGCCCGCGGTCGCGCGTCCGCCGTGCGCGCGGCCCGAGCGTCCACGTCGCTTCACCGTCGTGGGGCGCTGAACGCGTGCGCGCACGAGGCGCCCTCTGGAGCGCGCTTCACTACCCCTCGCTACCGCTCGAGTGGCAGGGCGATGTCGGGCGCGGCGACGGCGGCGGTGAGGCCGACGCGGACGTCGTCCGCCCGCGGGCCGTCGCCGTGCGGGACGGTGCGCGTCGCTTCGTCCTGTTGCACGACGCGGTGGCCGCCGAACTCGGCGTCCGGCCGGGCCAGGCGCTCAAGAGCGCGCTCGCGCTCGCCCCGCATCTCCTCGTCACCGACTTCGACGAGCAGGCGCAGGCCGAGCAGCTCGAGCAACTCGCCCTGCAGGCCTTGCGCTGGTCCTCGCGCGTCACCCCGCATGCGCCCGACACGCTGCTGGTCGAGGTGGGCGGCAGCATCGCGCTGTTCGGCGGACTCGACCCCTTGCTCGCGGCGATCCGGACGGACGCCGCGGAACAGGGACTGACCCTGCGCCTCGGCACGGCGCCGACGCCGGCCGCGGCGCGGCTGCTGGGGCGAGCGGGACGGGAGACGCCGGTCCGGAGCGGCAAGGCACTCACCGCGGCGCTCGCCGACATTCCGCTCGAGCACCTCGCGTGGCAGGCGTCGCCCCTGGGAGACAGCGCCCTCGCCGGCCTGCGTCGCTCGGGCATGCGCACCGTCGGGCAGCTCGCCGCCCTGCCGCCGGCGTCCGTCTCCCGGCGCTTCGGGCATCGCGTCTCCGATCTCCTCTATCGTCTCGACGGGCGCCTGCCGGACCCGCAGACGGCATTCCTGCCCCCGCCCACGTTCTCGACCGCTGCCGACCTGCCGCTCGAGACGCACGACGTCGCCGCACTCGCCTTCGTCGGCCGACGGCTGCTCGCCGCGCTCGAGGGCTTCCTGCGAAGCCGCGATCTCGGCGTCACCGTGCTCGAGCTCAGGCTCTATCACCACCGTCGTGCCCCGACGGCGCTCACGCTGCGCTTCCTCGAACCGACCGGCGAGTCCGCGCACCTGCAGCGCGTCGTGCGCGAACGTCTCGAACGCACCGCACTGGGCGCGCCGGTGGTGCGCGTCGCGCTCGAGGCGAGGGCACTGGCCGAACTCGCCCGCGCCGCACCCGCCCTGATCGACGGTTCGAACGGAAGGGCCGTGTCGATCGAGTCGGTCGTCGACCGGCTCGTCGCCCGGCTCGGGGAGCGCTCGGTACAGACGCCGCTCGCCCGCGACGATCACCGCCCGGAGCGGGCCTGGAGTCAGGCACTGCTCGCCGCCCGCGCACCGCCCGACCACTGGCCCGCTCGCCCGCTGTGGCTGCTTGCCGAACCGCGCGTGGCGACCGAACCGCTCGAACTCGGTCCGGATGCGGAACGCATCGAGAACGGCTGGTGGGAGGAGGGCGACGTACGGCGCGACTACTTCATCGCGTGGAACGCTCAGGGCGTGCACTACTGGGTGTACCGGCTCCGGCACGATCCGGAGCAGGTGTGGATACACGGTCTGTTCGCCTGACCGGAGCGCGCAGGCGGCACGTCGGTCCGCGCCGCGGTCGATCCGCCGGTCGGGTCGGACTCGGTTCTGCGCCGATCGGGTCGGGCCCCGACGCGGTCCGACTCGGATCCCGATCCGGTTTTCGTCTCGGCACCCGACTCAATGGAAGTCGCGCGAGGCCGGTGCGACCAGGTCGCCGAGCATCCATGACAGGTCCTCGAGCCGGCTGGCGACCAGATGCGACACGCCGGAACCGCGCTGGGTCTGCCCGGACACCGCGAGCAGTCGCGCACCGAGCACCTCGCGCCGGAACGCCTCCACGACCGCGGGCCAGAGGATGACGTTGATCGGCCCGCCCTCGTCCTCGAGGGTGACGAACATCGTGCCCTTGGCACTGCCCGGTCGCTGACGCATCGTCACGAGTCCGGCGAGCCGGGCAGGCCGCCCGTCGGGCACGCCCTTCCAGGTGCCCGAGTCGATCACGCGGTGCGCGCCGAGTCGCGTGCGCAGGAGCGCGAGCGGGTGTCGCCCGAGCGTCAGCCCGAGGCTCCGGTAGTCGGCGACGACATCCTCGCCCTCGGTCGGCAGCTCGAGTTGCAGGGGCGGCTCCTCGGCGGAGGTGCCGGCGAGCAGCGCCGGCAGCGTCTCGACGCCGAGCAGCGCCCACTGCGCACGGTGACGGTTGCCCTCGAGCGAGGCGAGCGCGCCGGCGTCGGCGAGGGCGCGCCGGTCCCGATGATCGATGGCGCTCCTCGCGACCAGATCGGTCGCGCTCGTGAACGGACCGCTCTCGCGTGCGGCGAGCAGGGCCTCGATGCCGGCCGTCGAGAACCCGGCGACGAGTCGGAAGCCGAGCCGGATGGCGGGCTGCACGCCATTCGCGAGGGGTGGACGGCTGCCGCGTGGCGCGACCAGACGATGGTCGGCCAGGCTCCGATTGACGTCCACCGGCAACACGACGATGTGGTGACGCCGAGCGTCCTGGACGAGTTCCGAGGGTGAGTAGAAGCCGAGCGGCTGACTGTTTAGCATCGCGCAGAGAAAGGCGGCGGGCTCGTGGCACTTGAGCCAGCAGGACACGTAGACGAGCAGTGCGAAGCTTGCCGCATGCGACTCGGGAAAGCCGTACTCGCCGAACCCCTCGATCTGGGAGAACAGGCGCTCGGCGAACGCCGGCTCGTAGCCGTTGGCGAGCATGCCCTCGATGACGGGCTTGCGGAAGCGCTCCATCTCTCCGTTCTTCTTCCAGGCTGCCATGCCACGCCGGAGGTGATCGGCCTGGCCGCCGTCGAAGCCTGCGGCCACCATGACGATCTCCATCACCTGCTCCTGGAACACCGGGATGCCGAGCGTGCGTTCGAGAATGGGCCGCAGCTTCTCGTCGGGGTAGACGACCTCCTCGATGCCCTGACGACGAAGGAGGTAGGGGCTGACCATGCCGCCCTGGATCGGTCCCGGGCGGACCAGCGAGATCTCGATCACGAGATCGTAGTAGCTGCGCGGACGCAGCCGGGGCAGCATCGACATCTGCGCCCGGGACTCGATCTGGAACACGCCGATCGTGTCGGCACGGCAGATCATGTCGTAGGTGGGCACGTCCCCTTCGGGCAGCGAGGCCATCGTGTGCCGCACGCCGCGCGTGCGCTCGACGAGGTCGAAGCATTTCCGCACCGCAGTGAGCATGCCGAGGGCGAGAACGTCGACCTTCAGCAGGCCCAGCGCCTCCAGGTCGTCCTTGTCCCATTGCACGATGGTGCGATCGACCATGGCGGCGTTCTCCACCGGCACGAGCGTCTCGAGGTTCTCGTCCGAGATCACGAAGCCGCCGACGTGCTGGGAGAGGTGGCGGGGGAAGCCGACGAGCTGCGGCAGCAGCCAGAGAAAGCGATGCACCAGCGGCGACGCGGGGTCGAGGCCGAGTTCGGCCAGACGTTCGGGGACCGCCGCGCTGCCGTCCCACCACGAGAGCGACTTGGCGAGCGCCGCGACCGTCTCCGCCGAGAAGCCCAGGGCCTTGCCCAGATCGCGTACGGTGCTGCGCGTGCGGTAGGAGATGACGGTGGCGGCGAGCGCGGCGCGCGCCCGGCCGTATTTCGCGTAGATGTACTGGATGACTTCCTCGCGCCGCTCGTGCTCGAAGTCGACGTCGATGTCGGGCGGTTCGGCCCGTTCGCGCGAGAGGAAGCGTTCGAACAGAAGCCGGGTGCGGGAGGGGTCGACCGAGGTGACGCCGAGGCAGTAACAGATCGCGGAGTTCGCGGCGGAGCCCCGCCCCTGGCAGAGGATCTCGTGTTCGCGGGCGAAGCGGACGATGTCGTGTACGGTCAGGAACCACGGCTCGTAGCCGAGCTCGGCGACCAGCGCGAGCTCGCGCGCGATCTGCGTGGTGATGTCGTCGGGCACGCCGTCCGGCCAGCGCCAGCGCGCGCCCTCGAGTGTCAGCTGCGCGAGATGCTCGCTCGGGGTCAAGCCTGCAGGTACGATCTCCCTGGGATAGCGGTAGTCGAGCGAGTCGAGCGAGAAGGTGCAGCGTTCGGCGATGGCGGCGGCGTTGGCGAGGGCTTCCGCCGGATAGAGCGCGTGCAGCGTTGCCGCATCGCGGAGGTGTCGCTCGCCGTTCGGCAGCAGACGGCGTCCGGCCTCCTCGAGCGTGCAGCCGTGGCGGATGCAGGTCAGCACATCCTGCAGCGCGCGCCGGTGGCGGGCGTGCAGGTGCACGTCGTTCGCCGCGACCAGCGGCAGGCTGTGTCGGTGCGAGACATCGGCGATCCACTGACGGTGCTTGGTGTCGTAAGGGCCATGGTGCAGCTCGAGGGCGAGATGAACATCGGGCCACGACGCGCGCGTCCACCGGAAGCGGTTCTCGAGAGACGCGCCGTCCACGCCGTCGCGCTTCGGGGGCAGGTAGGGCGGGACGAGGATGAGCGAACAGGCGTCGAGCCGTGCCGCCTCGAGCATCGCGTCGTCGAGCGCGTACTCGCCCTTCGGGGCTGCACGCCGCGCGGCGGTGATGAGGGCACAGATTCGTTGCCAGGCGAGCGCGTCGCGCGCGAGCACGACGAGGCGGAAGCCGTCGCCGAGCGCGAGCTCGGTGCCGACGATCAGGTGCGGCGGCGCACCGGCTGGCGCGTCGATCCGTGCATCGGCAGCCGCACGGGTAGCCGCGTCTGCATTCGCGGCTTCGAACGCGCTCGCGAGGTCGCGTACCGCCACGTGCGCGCGGACCACGCCCGCGACCGAGCACTCGTCGGTGATCGCGAGCGCCGCGTAGCCGAGCGCCGCCGCCTGCGCGACGAGTTCGGCCGGCTGCGAGGCGCCGCGCTGGAAGCTGAAGCTCGAGAGGCAATGCAGCTCGGCGATCGGTGGCAGGTCGGCGCTGTCCGGTTCGGTCCTCATGGCTGGCAAAGCATACAGTGATGCCCGGCCAGGGTAAAAGAGCCTGCGCGAAACGGGCCCACGGAAGACGACGCACCGACGGTTTCGATAGACGGCTCGACCAAGGACTCGACCCGAGGCTCGACCAAAGTCAGGTAGCGCCGACGTCACAACGCGGAAAAGGTACCTTGCCTCGCGCGGGCGCCGCGGCAAGAATGTGGCCGCTGATCAAGAGGACCCGACTGACCATGGAAAACTCTCGCAGGCTTGCAGGTCGCACGCTCGCTGTCGTCGCCACGTTCGTGCTCGCCGGTGGCGGCATGGTCGATGCGAGCGCCGCCGGCATCGCTGCCCGGCCGGCCGCGACCGGTGATCCCGTTGCCTGCACCGCCGACGGGCGTGGACTCCGGGCGGCGAAGGCGAACTACGCGAGGCAGTGCGACGCGCCACGCCGCGACTGCGATCCCGTGCCCTATGGGCGCTGGCTCTGCTCCAGTGCGGTCATCGGCGCGAATGCTCCGAGGGTCGCGACCGTGCCCGATCACCCGATCGGATCGCCGGTCGCGCCGCCCTTCGCGGCGCTCGTCTGTACCGCGGGCGGTCGTGATCTCGCGGCTACCAGAGCCGCCTACGCGTGGTCGTGTCACCGGCCGCGCCGCGACTGCGACCCGCTCTGGAGTGGCGGCTGGCGCTGCTCGAGCGCGGTGATCGGTACCGCCGCGCCGCGTTTCGCCGTGCCGACCCCGCCTGTCGCCAAGCCTGTCGAGGGCCCGGTCACGGGTCCCGTCGCCGTGGCGCCGGTGCTCGAGGGTCTCGGACTCGCCGAACAGTGGAACGAGCTCGCGCTGGCCGGCGTCCGCGCCACCGGCGCTCGGCCGACCGTCACGACGCGCCAGCTGTTCATGATCAGCGCCGCCATGTACGACGCCTGGGCGATCCATTCGCCGGTCGCGACGCCCTGGGCCCTGTCGCGCAAGGCACGCCGGCCCGCAGCCGAGCACACCGCGGCGGTGCAACGGGAGGCGATCAGCCAGGCGGCCTACCGCATGCTCGTCGCTCAGTTCCCGGCCTACGAGGCGAAGCACCACTTCTTCCGCACGCACCTGATCTCGCTGGGCTACCACCCGCTCGACGGACCGGCACACAGCCCGGCCGGTCGAGGACGCGCGGCGGCCGAGGCAGTGCTCGCCGAGCGACGGGACGACGGCGCGAACGCCGCGAACGACTACGCGGAACTGACGACGCTCGTCTATCCCTCGCCCTACGTCGGCGTCAACGCCGCCACCTCGATCGATGCGCTCGGCGAGTTCGCGCCCGGCTTCGATCCCGATCACTGGCAGCCGTTGCGGGTGCCGACCGGGTCCGTCACCGACGACGACCTGCGCCCGCTCATCGACGAACTCAATCTCGACTCCTTCGGCGACCAGCGCTTCCTGACCCCGCACTGGGGAGGCGTCACGCCGTTCGCCCTGTCCTTCGGTGCGGAGTTCCGCCCCTCACCGCCCCCGTTCTACGGCTCCGATGCGCCCTACACCGATGCGCGAGGCGTCAGGAGCACGAACCGCGAGGCCTGGATCCGGCAGTTCGCCGAGGTGGTCGACTACAGCGCGGAGCTGGACGATCGCGACAAGACGGTCGCCGAGTTCTGGGCCGACGGTCCGCGCACCGAGTCGCCCCCCGGGCACTGGAACCAGATCGCGCACGGGCTGATCGAGCGTGACGAACTGGACCTCGGCGAGACGGTCAAGCTGTTCTTCGTGCTGAACGCGGGCTTGCTCGACGCCGGCATCGCCACCTGGGAAGCCAAGCGCCACTACGACTTCATTCGCCCGGCGACGGCGATCCGCTTCCTGTTCATGGGGCGCGACATCGACGCCTGGGGCGGACCGAACCGTGGAACGCGCTCGATACCGGCGGCTACATGGAGCCCCTTCCAGCAGCTCACCTTCGTCACACCGCCGTTTCCGGAGTACGTGTCCGGCCACAGCACGTTCAGCCGGGTGGCGGCCGACCTCCTGACCCGCTACCTCGGCAGCGACACCTTGTATGACGGGCGGACGGTGACCGCGCGCGACATCGACGGCGACGGCGCGCCCGATCTCCTCGGCCGGCATGTCGCGCTCGCCGGTTCCTCGCTGGTCGAGGACGGGCCGGCGACGGACATCGAGTTGCGCTGGCCGACGCTGCGTGCAGCGGCCGACGAGGCGGGACTGTCGCGCCTCTACGGCGGCATCCACATCCAGGACGGGGATCTGCGCGGACGCGAACTCGGGGCACGAGTCGCCGAGCGCGTGGCCGAGACGGCCGACCGCTACTTCGCGGGCGAGCCCGCCGTGCGCGGACGTCAGCCGCGGCGATTCGGCTCGCCGTGGCGGACGACCGATGGCATCCGCGCCCGATCGCTCCGGTAGGATCGAAGTCTCGCCTGTCAGTGGAAGCCATCGATCACCATGAAGCGACTCGTTCTCACCGGCGCGGCCGGCCGACTCGGCTCGCATCTGCGCGAGCCGCTCGCCGCCCTGGCCGACTCGCTGGTCTCCTCCGACATCGTCGACGGCATCGGGCGCTGCCATGACGGCGAGACGTATGTTCGCGCCGACCTGACCGACCTCGCCGCGATGGAGTCCCTGCTCGAGGGCGCCGACACCGTCGTCCACTTCGGTGCGATCGGCGACGAGGCACCGTTCGAGACGCTGCTCGGTCCGAACATCGTCGGTGCCCACAACGTCTGGGAAGCCGCGCACCGCAACGGGGTGAAACGCGTCGTCTACGCGAGCTCGATCCACGCGGTCGGCATGCACCCGACGAACGCCATGATCGGCACCGAGGTGCCGCATCGCCCGGACACCTTCTACGGACTCGCCAAGTGCTTCGCCGAAGACCTCGCACGCCTGTACTGGGAGAAGCGCGGGCTCGAGGCGGTGTGCCTGAGGATCGCCTCCTGTGCCCAGGTGAAGGGCACGCGTGCGCTCGGTACCTGGCTGTCCACGGACGACCTGATCCACCTTGTCGGCCGCGCCGTCGACACGCCGGTGACCGGCTTCGCCATCGTGTACGGCGTCTCCGACAACGACCGCTCGCCCTTCGACAACCACGGCGCGCGCTTCCTGGGCTACCGCCCGAAGGACAACGCGGAAGTCTTCGCGCCGCAGGTGCTGGCGGCGGCGTCACCGACCGACCCGTCAGACCCGGGTCAGTACCGCATCGGCGGGCCGTTCGCCGCCGTCGAGCTCGGCGACAGCGGGCTCGCGAGCATGGACATCGTCGACGATACGAAGCGCACCTGAGCCAAGCCGTCGCCGACGTCCGGCGAACACCGGCGGCCCACCCCGGTTGCCGGTCAGCACCGCATCGAGACACGGTTCTACAAGCACGGCACCCGGGAGCAGGCACGCGAGCCGTACGAGCCGCGCAGGCAGGACGAGGTGCTCACAGTCGCACCGACTGGGCAGAAAGCCGCACGTCGAGCTGCAGGCTACCCTCGTTGATCAGCCATCGCCGGATCCGATAGGCGCGCGCGCCGCCAGCGTGCATCGGGTCCGCGTCGGCGCGCGCGCGCGGCTTCGAGGGAGTCAGCTCGGTAGACGATCAGTCCGGTGCCGAGCATCTGCTGGCCGGTGTCGTCGGACAGGGGGCCGGCGAACGCGAGCGTGTCCCGCTGCTCCTGGAGGGTCTGGCAGGCCAGGTTGTCGGGGAGGAGTCGCTTCACGTTCTCGGGAGACCCTGTCGGCTCGGTGAGCCGGCGAAGAGTTCCGGCGCCAGCGAGCCGCGCTCCTGCGCGTCCTTCCCGTAGTCCGTCCAGGCCACCATGGCGAGTCCTTCGATGCGGTGCCGATAATCGATATTGTTTGACAGGAGAGTAAATAGTCGTCAAAAGGGTCGCAAGTCAATCGGGATCTACACGGGTATGCGTTTCATCGTCGGTACCGTCAGCGGGCAGGGCGCCGCATCGCGCGTCTTCGTGCTGGGCGAAGGCGGGGCGATCGACCTCTCGAGCCTCTCGGACGAGATCGGCAACGATCTGACCGGGCTGCTCCAGCGTCCTGACGTGAACGTGTTCGTCGAAGGCCTCGTCGCGGGTGCACCGGCGATTCCGGTCGAGGACATCGTGCCGGCGCTGCCGGTCGCGAGACCGGGCAAGATCATCTGCCTCGGACTGAACTACACCGATCATATCAAGGAGGGCGGCTACGACGTTCCCGACTACCCGGCGCTCTTCATGCGGGGCCCGAACTCGCTGATGGCGGCCGGCGCGCCGATGGTTCGTCCCGCCTGTTGCGAGCAACTCGACTACGAGGCCGAGCTCATGGTGATCGTCGGGCGGGGCGGCCGTCATCTCGACGAGGCCACGTCACTCGAGCACGTGTTCGGCTACACCGTATTCAACGACGGATCGGTTCGCGCCTATCAGCGCAAGACCCACCAGTGGACGCCTGGCAAGAACTTCGACGCGACCGGTCCGGTCGGGCCGATCGTGGTCACGCCGGACGAGCTGCCCGAGGGCGCGAGTGGTCTGAAGATCGAATGCCGCGTGGGCGACGAACTCCTGCAGTCGGCGAACACCGCCGAGATGCTCTGGCCGGTTGCCCGCACGCTGGCGACCATCTCGGAGTTCGCGACCCTCGAGCCGGGCGATCTGATCGCCATGGGCACACCCCCCGGGGTAGGGCACGCGCGCACGCCCCCGCGTTGGCTGATGCCGGGCGAAGTGCTCGAGACCGAGATCGAGAGCATCGGCCTGTGCCGCACCCCGATCGTGGCGGAGGGGGCATCGTGAGCGCGGTGGTGCGTCGGAGACGCCTCTCGTAAGCCGTCCGGACGACCCCTCGAGCGACGCTGCCCGGATCGCGGCGCAGGCGGCGGTTCGCTCGCTCAGGGAGCGCTGCAGCCACCTCGACGACAACGCGATCGACGTCATCCTGTCCGATGCCCGCTCGCACTACGCGTGGAGCGATCGACCCGTGTCGCGCGAGACGCTCGAGACACTCTACGGCATCACCGCGAACGGACCGACGAGCATGAACGGCTGCCCTGCCCGCTTCGTGTTCGTCACCTCAGGCATCGGCAAGGCGCGGCTGGCCAGATCTCTCGAGGCGAAGAACATCGAGAAGATATAGGCCGCGCCGGTCTGCGCCATAGTCGCCCACGATCTCGACTTCCGGGAGCGTCTGCCCTTCCTGTTTCCGCACGAGGATCGTCGCGGTTTCTTCCGCGACAAGCCCGCCTACGCCGAAGAGACCGCCTTCCGGAACGCCACGCTGCAGGGCGCGTACCTGATGATTGCCGCGCGTGCGCTCGGGCTAGACGTCGGCGCGATGTCCGGTTTTTCCAACGAGATCGTCGACGCCGAATTCTTCGCGGGTACGAGCCTGCGCTCGCGAACTTCCTCTGCAATATCGGGTACGCCGACGAGACGGCGCTGTTCGGCAAGCTGCCGCGTTTCCCCTTCGACGAGGTCTGCTCGTTCGCCTGAGCCGTCAACCCGGAACCCGATGCCATGGTCGCCACGAAGATCAAGACCCGCGTGACGCTCTCGGCGGAAGGTACCTGCCCGTCGCATTCACGGTCGGACATCCTCGTCGGGGGGCTCGACGTCACGATCGACGAACCACTCGCGCGCGGTGGCACGAACGCGGGACCGACGCCGACCAACACGGCGCTCGTCGCCCTGATCGGTTGTACCAACGTCATCGCTCACAAGTGCGCTGCCCGCCGCAAGCTCGATATCGGTCATCTTGCCATCACCGCCACCTGCGACTTCGACCGACGCGGCGTGACGCTCGCCGAGCCGGTCGAGGTGCCGTTCACGAGCATCGTGCTGACGGTTCGCGCCGACGGCGCGGCCACCCAGTCGGAACTCGACGAGCTCGCCGCCGAGGTCGCGGGCTTCTGTCCTCTCGCGACGCTGTTCCGCCAGGCGGGTACCGTCATCGAGGAACGCTGGCAAGCGAGCTGAACGCGACACCATCCCACGAGACACCATTTGCCCTGCGTGAGGAAGACACGCCCATGAACCGCTCCCGTCGATGCACGACGCACGCCCTGCCTGCCGCGCCGTTCGCCGTTCTCTCGGCGTCCCTGGTCGCGCCCGCTTCCGCCGCCGAGACGATCGAGGCCACCGTCATCGACGGCTATCCGGCCAAGGCTTTCCCGACGACGATCCCCACCTCGACCAGGACACGGTGTTCGGCGTGCGCGGGGATCTCGTCATGCGCGACTCGCGAAAGGCAGCGGCGAGCTTTCCGATCGAGGGGTACGCGCGATCCGGCCGCGTGCAAGAGGACTACCGGCGGGTCGACTGCGATCTCGTCCTGGCGCGCGAACGCTGAGCCACCCCGGGCGACGCGACCGCTCGAGACTCGGCGTCAGGCGGACGCGGCGAACCGATCGCCGAGAAAGTCGCCCGTGCGCGTGTAGTGCTCGATCAGTCGCCTCGCGGCGAGCGCCGCATCGCGTGACAGCGCCGCGTCCAGCAGCTCGGCGTGCTCGACCGCCACGTCGCGCTTGCCGTAGCCGATCGCGCGACCAGCCAGAAACCGGTAGCGAATGTTGAGATCGTAGAGCTGCTCGCAGAACCGGATCAGGATGGGCGAGCCGCAGGCGGACAGCAGCGACAGGTGGAAGTCCTTGTGCAGTGGCTCCCACGTGTCGGTGTCCGGGCGATCCACACGCGCCAGGCGGTGATGGGTCAGCACCAGCCGCTCCTGCCAGTCGGTGTCGCCGGATTCGACACTCGTGGCCAGCGCCATGCTTTCCAGACGGCAGCGCAGGTTCAATATCTCCCGGAAGTGCGCTTCGCTCGCCGGCGCCGCCCGAAACCCCCGCTGGTCGATGCGTTCGACCAGTTGATCGGACGTCAACAGGCTCAGCGCCTCGCGTATCGGCGACGCGCCTGTCCGCAGCGACTCCTTGAGCGACTCGATCTTGAGTCGCTCACCCGGCGCGATCAGGCCACGGATGAGGCGCTCGCGCAGTTCGTGGTAGACACGCTGAGTGCTCGACACGGAGGACGCGTGCCGCTTCGCGGGCGGTGCCGGTACGCTCTCGGACTCGGTTGGGCGGGCCATTCACCGATCTTACCCCCCTGAGCCTCCGGCGCCGTCCGGCCGGCGTGCGTCGGCCGCGGCGAGGCGGGCCTCGGCGTCGGCCTCCGCGCGGGCGGCGTCCGACGGCCCCCCCGAGGCGGTGTAGCGGGCGTACAGGACGGTACCCACGAACAGGGCGAGGGAGAACAGCACCATCGTCGCGCCGAGCCAGGCCGCGCCCGCCGCGGCGTTGAGCCAGGCGTCGATGCCGATCGCGAAGTACACCATGCTCAGGAAGCTCGTCCACTGATGGGTGTAGCGCCGCCCGTGCAGGATGCCGCGCAACGGGAAGAGCAGCGGCACCGCGAGCGCGATGATCGGGAAGGCGCGCGGGAGGACGACGGGCGGCGCGATCCAGGTGAACCAGTTGAGTATCAGCGCGAGGAGCCCGAGGTGACCGACGAGCGTCGTCACGCGGCCGATGCGGGCGCGCTCGGGATCGGCGAAGCGCGGCTTGCGCGGCTTTTTCGCGGGCGCGGCACTCACCCCGTGGCGAGCCGCTTCGCGACCGTCGCGACACGGCTTCCGAGGAGCGCGCACAGCGCCGCTTCGGTGTCGTCGAGTGGGGCGTCGCCATCTTCGCCCGACACATGGCTCGCGCCGTAGGGGGTCCCGCCGCGCGTGGTCTTCATGAGTCCGGGGTGGGAGTAGGGCAGCCCGCAGATCAGCATGCCGTGATGCAGCAGCGGGATCATCATGCTCAAGAGCGTCGCCTCGTTGCCGCCGTGCAGGCTCCCGGTCGAGCAGAACGCCGCCGCGGGCTTGCCGGCGAGCGCGCCGCCGAACCACTCGCCGGTGGTCCCGTCGAGAAAGTGCTTCAGCGAGGCCGACATGTTGCCGAAGTGGGTGGGACTGCCGATGATCAGGCCGTCGCAGGCTGCGAGTTCGGCGTTGTCGACATAGGGTGCGCCGGTGTCGGGCACGTCGTCGAGTCGCTGCGCGGTGCGGGCACCGACCTTCGGCACGGCGCGCAGGATCGCCTCGACGCCGTCGACGCTCTCGACGCCACGCGCGATGCGCTGCGCCATGCGGGCGGTGTTGCCACCGTTGGTGTCGTGCACGATCAGGATGGAGTGGCTCATGAGGTTCGATACGGTGACGAACGGGAAGTGTGTCACACGGAGACTGCGGGCCCCGTCCGGTTCGTGACCCAGCCGAGGGCGTCGCCGCCGCGGCTTCACGCTCGCGAGGGGAACGCCGATAGCCCGGGCATCCGGCCGCTCGACGGCCTCGCTCCCGGACGCCTGTGCTCACCGAAGACACCCGCCGCCTTGCCGACTCCGTCACCGGTCGACTCGCCCTCGGCGCCGTGCTGGACGGCCTGTTGCTGGACGGGCTGATCGAGGAGCAGCACGCGGAACTCCTGCGCTCGATCGCCCGCTCGCCCGAGCGGGACGGCGCGTCCCGCGGCGACAAGGCCAGCGGTGACAGGGCCATCGGTGACAAGACCAGCGGCGACAAGGGCGCGCTCGAACGCATCGCCGACAGCGGCTGGACCAGCGCGCGAGACGAGGCGCAGAAGATCGACCTCGACTTCCTGACGCGGTGGCTCGCGAAGAAGATCGACCTGCCCTGGATGCGCATCGACCCCTTGAACATCGACGTGCCGGCCGTGACCGCCGTCGCCTCGCACGCCTACGCCACCCGCTTCAACGTCATCTGCCTCGAGGCGACGACCGACCACGTGACCTTCGGCACCGCCGAGCCCTTCTTCGACGAGTGGCGCAACGAACTCGGCCGCGCCCTGCAGAAGGAGATCCGGCTCGTCGTCTGCAACCCTGACGACATTCGTCGCTACCTCGTCGAGCTCTACAGCGTCTCGAAGTCGGTGCTCGGCGCGAAGCAGGACTCGGCGAGACAGTCGAGCAGCGCGGTGCAGAACCTCGAGCAGCTGATGGAACTCGGGCGCGGCGGCAAGCTCGAGGCGAACGACAGTCATGTCGTCAGCATCGTCGACTGGTTGCTGCAGTACGCCTACGAGCAGCGGGCGAGCGACATCCACCTCGAGCCCCGTCGCGACATCGGCGCCGTGCGCTTCCGCATCGACGGGGTGATGCAACAGGTCTACGACATGCCCGCACCGGTCATGGCCGCCGTCACCAGCCGGCTAAAGATTCTCGGGCGGCTGGACGTGGCCGAGAAGCGACGCCCGCAGGACGGCCGCTTGAAGACGCGGAACGCCGAGGCCAAGGAGGTGGAGCTCCGCATCTCGACCATGCCGACCGCCTTCGGCGAGAAGATGGTCATGCGGATCTTCGATCCGGAGGTGCTGCTCAAGGACCAGGCCGCGCTCGGACTCGATGCGCGCGAGGCGGCCCTCTGGAACGACATGATCCAGCAGCCGAACGGCATCCTGCTCGTCACCGGTCCGACCGGCTCGGGCAAGACCACGACGCTGTACTCCTCCCTGCAGTCGCTCGCCACGCCCGATGTCAACGTCTGCACGATCGAGGATCCGATCGAGCTGGTCGTGCCCGCCTTCAACCAGATGCAGGTGCAGCACAACATCGAGCTCGACTTCGCCGCCGGTGTGCGCACGCTGCTTCGCCAGGACCCGGACATCATCATGGTGGGAGAGATCCGCGATCTCGAGACCGCGCAGATGGCGGTGCAGGCCGCATTGACCGGTCACCTCGTGCTCTCCACCCTGCACACCAACGACGCCGCCTCCGCCGTGACCCGCTTGCTCGAGCTCGGCGTGCCGTACTACCTGATCCGCTCGACACTGATCGGCGTGGTCGCTCAGCGACTGATTCGGACGCTCTGCCCACACTGCGTCGAGCAGGTCCCGACCGATGACGCCATGCGCGAGGAATGGCGATCGCTGATGGCGCCATGGAAGGCCGAGGCACCGGCCAGCATGGCGCGCCCGGTCGGCTGTCTCGAGTGCCGCCAGAGCGGCTTTCTCGGGCGGGCGGGCATCTACGAACTGCTGTCGCTCACGCCGGGCGTCAAGGAGCGCATCAGCGCGACGGCGCATCTCGAGGAGATCAGGAAACAGGCGTTCCGCGACGGCATGCGGCCGCTCCGCGTGAGCGGACTCGGCAAGGTGGCGCAGGGGAAGACCACGGCGGCCGAGATCCTGAAGGTCACCCCGGCACCGCTGCTCGAGTGAGACCCGGGTCCGGGCGTGGAGACCGCGAGGCCTGCGTCTCGATTCCATGACGGGAGGGGAGCGAACGTGCGGGGGCGACGCGGGCCTGGCCGTGCGCCGTTCGGGCGGCGTGGTATACCGGTGTACCCGCGATCGCGCCCGCCGACTCCTGCCGCTGCCGATGTTGAAACGTTTCGCCCCGTCGCTCGTCGTCTGCCTCGTTCTGTCTGCCTGTGACGGCGGAGACGGCGACGCCGATCCCACCCCGGCCGACAGCGGCCCGCTCGCGGGGAGTCCGGGCGATGCGAGCGGTCCGGAGGACGGGGACGATGCGGCAGCCGGGGTCGACTCGGCAGCCGCAAGCGGGTCGGACGACGCCCCCTTGCTCACGATCGACACCGACCCCGGGCTCGGCGAGGTCGGCGTGCCGAACGACATCGAGACATCCCCGTCGGTCGGCGGCGACGCGGCCGTGGCTGGCACCGGTTTGTCCGTGAACACGGGCCTGCTGTGTCCGGCGGTCGGCGAAAGCGTCGAGCTGAGCGTCACGGCGGCGGCGCCCGCGAGCACGGACGGCGCCGAACGGGAGCGGCGCGACGTGAGTGCGGACGTGCGCCTCAGCGCTCGCTACGGGGATGCACTCGAGGTGCTGTCGCAGGGCGACGAGGCCATCGCGCTGCGCATGACCCGCCGCGACATCGTGGCCCTGGACATGGTGCTCGAGGGTGAGAGTTCGGTGACCGTCCAGATGGCGGGCTTCGACGCCGATGCGCCGCCCGACGTGCTGATGCGCAAGCCGGTCCCCGGTGGCTGCCTGTACGCCCTGCGCCTCAGGGAGCCTGCGATCTGCGGGACCGCGCTGGTGCGCAACGGGACCGGCAGCCTCGGGACCGGCGATCAGGTGGTCACGATCGACGGCTGCAGGTTCGAGGCGCCGGACGATCTGCCCGTGATCGAGCTCGAGCCGGCCGGCGGCTGAACCGACCCGCGTCAGCGACCCAGCGTGGCGAGCGCCGCGTCATGCGCGATGAGCGTCGCCTCCGTGTCCTGACGCCCCTTGTACTCGAGCTGACCGTCGGCGAGCAATCGATCGCTGACGACGAAACGGTGCGGGATGCCGAGCAGCTCCATGTCGGCGAACATCACGCCCGGACGTAGCGGACGGTCGTCGAACAGCACGTCGACGCCGGCGGCGAGCAGGTCCCGGTACAGCGCCTCGGCCGCCTCCCGCACGGCGTCGGACTTGGCCATGTGGATCGGTGACACGACCACCTCGAACGGCGCGATCGCCGCCGGCCAGACGATGCCGCTGTCGTCGCTCTTCTGCTCGATGGCCGCCGCCGCGACGCGGGTGACGCCGATGCCGTAGCAGCCCATCAGCAGCGCCTTGGGCTTGCCGTTCTCGTCGAGCACCGTCGCCTGCATCGCCGCGCTGTACTTGTCGCCGAGCTGGAAGATGTGCCCGACCTCGATGCCGCGCACGATGCGAAGCTCGCCGTCGGCACCGGTCGGATCGGCGTCGCCGACGACGACGTTGCGAAGGTCATCGACGCGTGTCGGCTCGACGTCCCGTCCCCAGTTCACGCCGGTGAGGTGCTTCCCGTCCTCGTTGGCGCCGGCCACGAAGTCGCTCATCAGGGCCGCGTCGCCATCCGCGATGACCGGAATGCCCCGGCCACCCGCCGCGTCGGTCCCGTCTTCACCGTCCGTCGCTGTCCCGGTCGTCGTGTGACCGAGCGCCTTGCCGTGTCGATCGATCGGTCCGATGGAACCTGGCTCGCAGCCGGCGACGCGCCGGATCGCCTCGGCGTCCGCCATCTCGAACGGATCGGCCACCTCTGGCAGGCCGGCGGCCTTGATCTCGTTGAGTTCGTGATCGCCGCGCAGGACGAGCGCGACGACCGGCGCCTTCTCGGCATCGCGACCCTTGACCAGCAGCGTCTTCAGGCAGCGGGTCTCGGGCACCTTGGCGAAGGCGGCGAGCTCGGCGATGGTGTGCACGCCGGGGGTCTCGAGCACGGCGCGTTTCTCGGTCGGGGCCGCGCGTTCACCCCGTGGAACGGCGCGCGCCTTCTCCATGTTGGCCGCGTAGTCCGAGCCGCTCGAGTAGACGACCGCGTCCTCGCCGCTGTCGGCGAGCACGTGAAACTCGCGGGAGACGGCACCGCCGATGCTGCCGCCGTCCGCCTCGACCGCCCGGTAGTCGAGGCCGAGGGCGTCGAAGATGCGCACGTAGGCCGCGTTCATCCGATCGAAGCTCGCCTGCATGCCGGCAGCATCGACGTCGAACGAGTACGCGTCCTTCATGATGAACTCACGCGCGCGCATGACACCGAAGCGCGGACGGATCTCGTCGCGGAACTTGGTCTGGATCTGATAGAGGTTGAGCGGTAGCTGCCGGTAGCTTCGAACCTCTCGGCGAGCGATGTCGGTGATGACTTCCTCGTGGGTCGGGCCGACGCAGTAGTCGCGATCGTGGCGGTCGCTCAGGCGCAGGAGTTCCGGGCCGTACTCTGTCCAGCGTCCCGACTCCTGCCAGAGCTCGGCCGGCTGTACCGACGGCATGAAGAGCTCGAGCGCGCCGGCGCGCTCCATCTCGCGGCGCACGATCGCCTCGATCTTCCGCACGGTGCGGAGCCCGACCGGCATCCAGGAGTAGAGCCCGGAGCCCACCCGCCGGACGAGGCCGGCGCGCAGCATCAGCCGGTGGCTCGTGATCTCCGCGTCGTTCGGCGTCTCCTTGGTCGTCGCGATGTGGAACTGACTGGCGCGCATGCGCGGTTTTCCTGGGGCGTCGGCCCGGTCGGGGGAGGGAGGCGTCGAGTATAGCGAGCGCCGCGTCGCGCGCCCGTGCCGGGTACGATGAAGCCGAGGCTCCCGGCGGCCGGAGCGAAAGAGGAGGACACGCGTGACCGATCGTCGATTGCAGGTCTTCCACGCGGTCGCCGGCACCTCGAGCTTCACGCGCGCAGCCGAGGCGCTGCACATGACGCAGCCCGCCGTGACGCATCAGGTGCGCCAGCTCGAGGAAGAACTCGGGACGCGCCTGTTCGACCGGGCCAACAACCGCATCGCATTGACCGAGGCCGGCGAGGAAGTACGGGCCTACGCGAGCCGTATCCTCGGACTCTACGCCGACATGCAGGAGTCGGTGAAGGCGCTGACCGGCGAGCGCACCGGCCTGGTCACCCTCGGCGCGAGCACCACGGTCGCCGAGTACATGCTCCCGGAACTGCTCGGCGAGTTTCGTCGGCATTTTCCCGAGGTGCGGATCCGGTTGCGGGTGGCGAACACCGATGCGGTGGTGGCCATGGTCGCCGATAGCGCGATCGACCTCGGCGTGGTGGAAGGGGCGGTGGAGGACGGACGGCTCCTCGTGGAAGAGTGCCGGCGAGACGAGCTGCAGGTGGTGGTGCCGCCGGATCATCCGCTGGCCGCGCGGGACACCGTGACGCCGGCCGATCTGCTGCCGTGGCCGATCCTGTTCCGCGAGGACGGCTCGGGCACCCGCAGCGTCATCGAGCGCTACCTCGAGTCGCACGGCATCGACGCCGCGAGACTCGACCGCCCCTTCGAGCTCGGCAGCACCGAGGCGATCAAGGGCGCGGTGCGCGCCGGCACCGGCATCTCGATCCTGTCCGCGGCGACGCTCGAGAAGGAGGTGCAGCTCGCGCTGCTCGCCGTGCGTCCACTCGAGCCCCGACTCGAGCGACCCTATTCCTTCGTGCGTCAGCGCCAGAAGTTCCGCAGCCAGGTGATGGACGAGCTCTACCAGTTCGCCCGGGGCTACGTCCGGGCAGGGGACGCCTGAGGGGGAGGCGTCAATCGTCCGGCGCCGCGAACGTGCACCGAACTTGCAGTCCGTGACGGGACGGCCCGCATCCCTCGCGATCGGGGCTTGCGTCGGGTGGCATACTGACGCGGTCGTTCGGCTGCGAGGCCAACGACCCCTCGAGGCGCTCCGCGGGCAGTGCCCGACCCGTCCAGCCCTTCGACCACGGAGTCGTCCCGGCGATGCTCGACATCATCCGCGACTGGTACGCGCGCAACTTCTCCGATCCGCAGGCGGTCATCCTCGCCCTGCTGATCGTCGTCGTCTCGGGCCTGGTCTGGTTGTTCGGCGACATCCTCGCACCGGTGCTCGTCGCGCTCGTGCTCGCCTACCTGCTCGAAGGTCTCGTGCAGGCGATGCAACGCTTGCGCGTGCCGCGTCCGCTCGCCTCGGCGTTCGTGCTGCTCGCCTTCCTCGCCCTGTCGCTGGTCGTGCTGTTCGGGCTCGTCCCCGTACTCAGCCAGCAGGTCACGGCCATCGTGCGGGAGATTCCCGGCATCCTGCAGAACGTGCAGCAGGAGCTGCTGCGCCTGCCCGAGAAGTACCCGGACATCTTCACCGTCGCACAGGTCAACGACCTGATCGGCAACATCCGTCGCGAACTCGGGTCGATCACGCAGGACGTGCTCTCGTTCTCCCTGGCCCGGCTCGGCACCATCGTGGCGATCGCGGTCTACGCGGTGCTGGTGCCGCTGATGGTGTTCTTCGCGTTGAAGGACAAGGACAAGCTTCTCGGCTGGGCGATGAAGTTCGTGCCCAAGCGCAGCGAACTCTCCTTCCGCGTCTGGCGCGAGGTCGATCAGAAGATCGCGAACTACATTCGCGGAAAGTTCATCGAGATCGTCATCGTCTGGGCGGCGTCCTATCTCGTGTTCGTGCTGTTCGATCTGAACTACGCGCTGCTGCTGAGCTTCCTGGTAGGACTCTCGGTCATCGTGCCCTACATCGGGGCGGTCGCGGTCACCGTGCCGATCGCGCTGATCGGCTTCTTCCAGTGGGGCCTGGTCGCCAAGCTCGGCTACCTGCTGCTGATCTATCAGGTCGTGCAGATTCTCGACGGCAACGTGCTCGTGCCGCTGCTGTTCTCCGAGGTGGTCAACCTGCACCCGCTCGCCATCATCATCTCGGTGCTGTTCTTCGGCGGCCTGTTCGGGCTGTGGGGCGTGTTCTTCGCCATCCCGCTCGCCACGCTGGTGCAGGCGGTCATGAACGCCTGGCCGAAGGCGCGAGAGTCGACGATTGCCGCGCGGGCCGGCTAGTTGGCCGATTGATTGGCCGGTCGATTGGCCCGTTGATCGGCCCGTTGAGCGGCCCGGGCCAGCTCCTGCGGCCGATCCGGCGCGGGTTCAGAGCGCCCGCACGGCGGCGAGCACCTCGTCGACATGGCCCGGCACCTTGACCTTGCGCCACTCGCGGCGCAGCACGCCGTCCGCGTCGATCAGGAAGGTGCTGCGCTCGATGCCGGTGAATTCCTTGCCGTACATCTTCTTGAGCTTCAGCACGTCATAGGCGCGGCAGGCGTCGCCGGTGTCGTCCGAGAGCAGCTCGAACGGCATCGCATGCTTGGCGCGGAACGACTCGTGGCTCGCGACGGAATCCTGCGAGAGCCCGAGGATGACGGCACCGGCCGCCTCGAAGTCGGCGGCGCGGGCGGTGAAGTCCTGCCCCTCGCTCGTGCAGCCGGGGGTCGCGTCGCGCGGGTAGAACCACAGCACGACCGTGCGACCCGCAAGAGCGGCAAGCGATACTCGCTGGTCTCCCGTGGCCGGCAGGTCGAAGGCCGGGGCGGCGGAACCGATGGCAGTTGCATTCATGGGGCGGAGTCTACCGGGCGCTGCCGAATCCCGCGCCATGGCGACTACCGTCGCCGCGCGTCGCCTTGAGAATGGGCCCTGCGGTCAGTACCATGCGGCCCACATGTCGAGAGCGTTCTGAAATGTTCAAGGGCAGCATGGTGGCGATGGTCACCCCGATGCTCGACGACGGCGCCGTCGACGAGAAGGCGCTGGCCGAACTCGTCGAGTTCCACGTCGAATCCGGGACCGACGCGATCGTCGCGGTCGGCACCTCCGGGGAGTCGGCGACGCTGACCGTGCCCGAGCACACTCTCGTCATCGGCCAGGTGGTGCGACTCGCGCGCGGGCGGCTGCCCGTCATCGCCGGCACCGGCGCGAACGCCACGGCCGAGGCGATCGAACTGACACGACACGCGGAGGAGGCCGGCGCGGATGCCTGCCTGCTCGTCACGCCGTACTACAACAAGCCGACGCAGGAGGGGCTGTTCCGCCACTACCAGGCGATCGCGGAGGCCGTCGACATCCCGCAGATCCTCTACAACGTGCCGGGGCGCACCGCGCTCGACATGGCGCCCTCGACCTCGGCCCGGCTGTCGCGTCTACCGAACATCGTCGGCATCAAGGAGGCGTACGGCACCGTGGCGCGTATCGAGGAACTCACGGGAAGCTGCGCCGAAGGCTTCATGATCGTCACCGGGGACGACGCCACCGCGATGGAAAGCTGCCTCGCCGGCGCGCACGGCGATATCTCGGTCACGGCCAACGTGGTCCCGAGGGCAATGCACGAGCTTTGCGAGGCGGCCACGGCGGGGGATCGTCCGCGCGCCGAGGCGATCGAGGCGCGAGTGGGCGACCTGCATCGGGTGCTGTTCCAGGAGTCGAACCCGATACCCGTGAAGTGGGCGCTGGCCGAGATGGGCCGTATCGGTCACGGCATCCGCCTGCCGCTGACGCCGCTGGCCGAGGAGTTTCGCGAGAGCGTCCGTGACGCCCTCGTCAAGGCAGGAGCGCTCTGATGACGATGGAAGGAGAACACCCGATGACGACCCGCATGCCGGTCGCGATTCCTGGCCTTTCTCGCCGGGGAACGGCGAGCGCGGCGGCGTTGCTGGTCCTGTCGCTCGCCGGATGCGGCACGTTCTACCAGGACAGCAGCCCGGATGTCGCCTACAGCCGCGACGCCGAGTCCTCCCGCTCCCTGCAGGTACCACCCGACCTGACCGACGTCAGCGACGGCGAGCAATTCGTCGTGCCCGGTACCGACGGCGGCGCGATCTCGCGAGACACCTTGCTGCCCGGCGTGGCCGGCGTCCGCCTCGTGCGCGACGGGGCGAACGGCTGGCTCGAGTTCGACGCCACGCCCGAAGCGCTCTGGCCGCGGGTGCTCGGCTTCGTGCGCAAGGAGAAGTATCGGGTGGCCGCGACCGAGCCGACCGCCGGCACGCTCTACACCCAGTGGCGACCGGCCAGTGCCGTCAGCGAGGGCAGTCTGCTCGGCAATCTGATCGGCGGCGAGGAGTACAGCCGGCTCGGCTTTCGGCTCGAGCGGGCCGACGGCGACGGCGCCCGCCTGTTCGTCCGTCGCCAGCGTGCGGACGAGGACACCGCGACCGGCGACGAGGCCGTGGCCTGGCCGGAGGCGGCCGGAAATCCGGACGAGAACGGCGCCTTGCTCGCGCGGTTGCTCGTGTTTCTCGGCATCGAGGAGCAGCGGGCGCGCGGGATCCTGAGTGCGGCGGAGGCGGACGGTGTGCTCGACGCGGCCTCCCTGTCGAGCGGGCCGGCGGGCAGCCTGTTGCTGGTGCATCGAGGCTACGAGCCCGCCTTCCGGGCGGTGAACGCCGCGCTCGCCACGCTCGAGCGCCAGGTGACCACGCGCGACGATGGCGTCGGGCGCATCGAATACCTCGATGGCGAGACGCCGTTCGTGCTGACGCTGGTGCCGGTGCACGTCGGAGCCGTGCGGGTGTCGCTCAGCGACGCGGAGGGTCGACGGCTGTCGGCGCAGGCCGAGCGCGAGGCCCTCGAGGCACTGCGCGTCGCACTGCTCGCCTGACGGCGGGCGGCGCGCCCATGTTCCAGGTCGCCGCCCTCGGCAGCGGCAGCGCGGGCAACTCCGTGCTGATCCGTTCGGCGACCTCTCTGCTGCTTGTCGATTGCGGCTTCACGCTGAAGGAGACGACGGCGCGCATGGCCGATCTCGGCGTCTCGCCCGCCATGCTCGACGCCGTGCTGGTGACGCACGAGCACGGCGATCACCTCAAGGGCGTCGGCCCGCTCTCGAGAAAGCACGGTGTGCCGGTCTGGTTGACCCATGGCACCTACCACGGCGCCCGTGATCGCCGGTTCGCCGACGTACGCCTGTTCAGCGCGCACGAGCCCTTCGTGGTCGGCGACATTGCCGTCGACCCGTTTCCGACCCCGCACGACGCGAACGAGTCCTGCCAGTTCGTGTTCGAGTCGGACGGCGTGCGCTTCGCCACGGTCACCGATCTCGGCGCGTGCACGCCGCACGTGCGCGAGAAGCTCGACGGCGTCAACGGCCTCGTCGTCGAGTGCAACTACGACCTGGAGATGCTTCGTGACGGCCCCTATCCCGCGCAGTTGCAGGCGCGCATCCGCGGGGACTGGGGACATCTCGGCAACGTGCAGGCGGGCGAACTCCTGCGCGGTCTCGATCACGACGCGCTCGACTGCATCCTGCTCGGGCACCTCTCCGAGCGGAACAACTCGGACGCGGCGGCGCTGGCGACGGTGCTCGAGCATCTCGGCGATCGCCACGAGCGGGTCAGCGTGCTCGCCCAGCACCGCTGCAGCGCGTGGTTCGCGGTCGGTGACACCACGGCGGGCGAGTCGGTGGACATGAACGCGAGCGTCGCGATCGCTGCGCCCGAACGGCCGAGCGTGACGCGGATCGCGAAGACGGCCGAGCCCGTCGTCGGCGAGCAGCGGGCGGCACGACGCGCCTGAGTCGCGCCCGGGTCGCGCCTTGGTCGCGCCCGGGTCGCGCCCGGGTCGGCGGCGTCAGCCCACCGCCTGCTCGAGCAGTGCGTCCTCGACCAGCGTCGCGAGCCGCGACCGCAGTCCCGCGAGATCGAGCCTGCAGTGCGCGAGCAGTTCGTCGCGGCTGCCGTGCTCGACGAATTCGTCGGGCAGGCCGACGAGCCGCACCGGCGTCGCCGAGCCGATGTCGCTCAGGTGCTCGAGGACGGCCGTGCCGGCGCCGCCCGGTACCGCGTTCTCCTCGATCGTGATCAGGAGATCGTGCGAGGTGGCGACGCGTTCGACGAGCGTCGTGTCGAGCGGCTTGACGAAGCGCATGTTGACGACCGTGAAGCCGAGTTCGCGGCCGAGCGTCTCGGCCGGGGCGACCATCGTGCCGTAGGCGAGCAGCGCCACGCGATGGCCCTCCACGCGAGTCTCGGCCTTGCCGACGGGCAGAGGCTCGAGACCGTCCTCGACGTCCACGCCCGGTCCCTGGCCGCGCGGGTAGCGCACCGCACTCGGCCCGTCGATCGAGAGCCCGGTGGCGAGCATGCGCCGGCATTCGTTCTCGTCGGCGGGCGCCATGATGGTCATGTTCGGCACACAGCGCATGAAGGAGAGATCGAAGCTGCCGGCGTGCGTCGGGCCGTCCGGGCCAACGACGCCTGCCCGGTCGATCGCGAACACGACGGGCAGGTTCTGGATGGCCACATCGTGCACGAGCTGATCGTAGGCGCGCTGCAGGAAGGTCGAGTAGATCGCGACCACCGGGCGTAGGCCCTCGCAGGCGAGTCCGGCGGCGAGCGTGACCGAGTGCTGCTCGGCGATGCCGACATCGTAGTAGCGGCCGGGAAAGCGTTGCTCGAACTCGACGAGGCCAGAGCCCTCGCGCATGGCGGGGGTGATGCCGACGACCCGAGAATCGGCCGCGGCGGCGTCACAGAGCCAGTCGCCGAACACCTTGGTGTAGGTCGGGCGGTTCGACCTCCCGCTCTTCAACGCCTTGCCGGTGGCCGGGTCGAAGGGGGTGACCGCATGCAGCGCCAGCGGGTCCTCCTCGGCGAAGCGATAGCCGTGCCCCTTCCTGGTCACGCAGTGCAGGAACACCGGGCCGCGCATGTTCCGAAGGTTCTTCAGGACGCCGACCAGGCTGTCGATGTCATGACCGTCGACCGGGCCGTAGTAGTTGAACCCGAGCTCCTCGAACAGGGTGCAGGGCACCACCATGCCCTTGACGTGCTCCTCGGTGCGGCGCGCGAGCTCGAGCATGGTCGGTACCTTCTCGAGCACCTTCTTGCTGCCCTCCCGCGCGCCGGTGACGAACTTGCCGCTCATCATGCGCGCGAGGTACTTGTTCATCGCCCCGACATTCGGGGAGATGGACATGTCGTTGTCGTTGAGGACGACGAGCATGTCCGCCTTGACACCGCCCGCGTGGTTCAGCGCCTCGTAGGCGAGGCCCGCGGTGAGTGCGCCGTCACCGATCACCGCGACCACGCGGCGACGCTCGCCCGGGTCGCCGCCGTCGGCCTCGGCCTGTTCGTGCTGACGGCGGATCGCCAGCGCCATGCCGAGGGCGGCGCTGATGGAGGTGCTCGAGTGCCCGACGCCGAAGGTGTCGTACTCGCTCTCGGCGCGGTTGGGAAAGCCCGCGAGTCCGCCCTGCATGCGCATGGAATCCATGCGGCTGCGCCGACCGGTCAGGATCTTGTGGCCGTAGGTCTGGTGGCCGACGTCCCAGACCACCCGGTCCTCGGGGGTGTCGAACACGTAGTGAAGCGCGACCGTCAGCTCGATCGTGCCGAGGCTCGCGCCGAGGTGACCGCCGGTGACGGCCACCGACTCGACGAGGAAGCGCCGAAGTTCGTCGCTGAGTGCCGCGAGAGACGGCTCGTCGAGCCGACGCAGGTCGGCCGGCGTCTCGATGGCGTCAAGCAGCGGAAAGTCGGTGTCGGCGTTGTCCATGGGTTCCCGGAAGATCGACTGCCCGGCATTCTCCCCGCGCGGTCGACCGCTGACAAGCCGGCTCGCCGCGACCCGCCGGGCGAGCCGCGATCGGCCTGACGGGCGAATCGCGGTTGTCGTCGGTCGAACGGCGGTGGTGTCAGAACGTGCGCTCGATCACGTAGGCCGACAGGGCGCGCAGCTCGTCGAAGCTCGGACCGAGACCCGCGAGACTCGCCAGCGCGCGCTCGTGCGTGTCGGCCGCGTGCCGCCTGGCCCCGTCGAGGCCGAGCAGGGACGGATAGGTCGGCTTGTCGAGGGCGATGTCCGCGCCCTGCGTCTTGCCCAGGGTCGCGGTGTCGGACACCACGTCGAGGATGTCGTCGACGATCTGGAACGACAGGCCGACGGCTGCCGCGTAGTCGTCGAGTCGCGTGCCGAGTTCGACGTCCCCGCGTTCCGCCGCGGCGACGGCCAGGGCGACGCTCGCCCGGATCAAGGCCCCCGTCTTGTGCCGGTGCATCGTCTCGAGGGCGTCGAGCGAGAGCGTCCGGCCGACCGCTTCGAGATCGATCGACTGGCCGGCCGCCATGCCGGCCGCACCGCTCGCCTCGCCCAGCAGACGGACCATGGCAAGACGCGCCGCCGCCGACGGCACGTCTCTCGCGGCTCCGTCCGGTGTCGCCCCGTCGCTCGCGAGCAGCGTGAACGCGAGCGCCTGCAGCGCGTCGCCGGCGAGGATGGCGGTCGCGTCGTCGAAGCGCCGGTGGCAGGTCGGCTGACCGCGCCGGAGGTCGTCGTCGTCCATGGCGGGCAGGTCGTCGTGCACCAGCGAATACGCGTGCAGCATCTCCACCGCACAGGCCGGCGCGTCGAGCCGGGCGAGCGGCAGTTCGAGCGCGCGCCCGGTCGCGTAGGTCAGGATCGGGCGGACCCGCTTGCCGCCGACCGTCACCGCGTAGCGCATCGCCTCGGCCAGACGCGGAGCGGCACCGTCGAGCGGCGGCAATCGATCGAGCAGCGCGGCGTCGACGCGGATGCGGTAGGCGTCGAGCGCCCCCGCGAGGACTTCGGCGGGCGAGCCGGCCCGCGTGAAAGCCGTCGGGTCGGACAACCGGCCGCTCACGACGCGCCCGTTCCGTCGCCTCCCGGTCCCGACACCTCGTCGAAGTCGGCCAGACGCTCCGCGCCGTCCTCCTCCAGCAGCACCTTCACCTGACGCTCGGCCTCGGCGAGGCTCTTGCGGCAGAAGCGCGATAGCCCGACGCCGCGCTCGAACTGCCCGAGCGACTCCTCGAGCGTCTGCTCGCCGGATTCGAGCGCGCGGACGATGGTCTCGAGCTCCTCGAGCGCGTCCTCGAAGCGGGTGCCCTTTGGAATGGTAGCTGTCTTGCGCGGCACGGTGGGTACGTCGACGTGATGAGAGGCGCCCAGTCTAGCAAGTGGCTGCCACGTGGCGTCACCCGCGATCAGTCGAGCAGCTCGATCGCCTCGTGCAGGCGCTGGATGCCATCGACACGCAGCCCCTCGATCGCCTTCTTCGGCGCGTTGCCCCGCGGCACGATCGCTCGCTTGAAGCCGTGTTTCACGGCCTCCTGAAGCCGCTCCTCGCCGTTCGAGACCGGGCGCACCTCGCCGGCGAGACCGACCTCGCCGAACACCACGAGGTCGCTCGGCAGCGGGCGGTTGCGGAACGAGGACAGGGAGGCGAGCAGCACGGGAAGATCGGCGGCGGTCTCCGAGATGCGCACGCCGCCGACGACGTTGACGTAGACATCCTGGTCGAACATCGCGATGCCCGCATGGCGATGCAGCACGGCGAGCAGCATCGCCAGCCGGTTCTGCTCGAGCCCGAGCGTCACCCGGCGCGGGTTGCCGTGGCTCGTGTCGACCAGCGCCTGCGCCTCGACCAGCAGCGGACGCGTGCCCTCGCGGGTGATCATGATGACGCTGCCGCTGACCGGTTCCGCATGGCGCGACAGGAAGATGGCCGAGGGGTTCCTGACCACCTTGAGCCCCTTGTCGTCCATCGCGAACACGCCGAGTTCGTTGACCGCACCGAAGCGGTTCTTGACTGCGCGGATCACGCGGTAGCGATTGCCCGGATCGCCCTCGAAGTAGAGCACCGTGTCGACCATGTGCTCGAGTACGCGCGGCCCGGCGAGCGCGCCCTCCTTGGTCACGTGCCCGACCAGGAAGATCGAGGTGCCCGAGGCCTTGGCGAAGCGCACGAGCCGCGCCGCGCTCTCGCGGACCTGCGCGACGGCACCGGGGGCGGAGGTCAGCATCTCGGTCCACATCGTCTGGATCGAGTCGACGACCATGATCTCGGGCTTCTCGCGTTCGGCGTGCGCGAGTATCGCCTCGACCCGCGTTTCCGCGAGCAAGCGGAGGTTCGTCTGCGGGAGGTCCAGCCGGCGGGCGCGGAGCGTCACCTGCTGCAAGGACTCCTCGCCCGTCACGTAGAGGACGCGATGCCGCTCGCTGAGGTTCGCGAGCGACTGCGTCAGCAGGGTGGACTTGCCGATGCCGGGATCCCCTCCGAGCAGCGTGACCGAGCCGGTGACGAGCCCGCCGCCGAGTACCCGGTCGAGTTCCGAGAGCCCGGTACCGATGCGCGCCTCGGCGACCAGCTCGACATCCGCGGCGTTGATGATGCCGCCCGCACCGGCGTAGCCCCCGAAACGTCCGCCGTTGGCGGCCTGTCCGCTCGTCGGCGCGACGTGGACCGTCTCCTCGAGGGTGTTCCATTCCCCGCAGTCGCCGCACTGCCCGTTCCACTTGCTGGTCAGGGCCGCGCAAGCGCTGCATTGGTACTGCTGCCTGGCCTTGGCCATGCCGATCTCCGGGGGCGGGGCGCGAGCTTCCCGCGGCCGGGTTGGACGTCGCGCGCGCGTACCGTACAAGTCAGGGCGCTCCGTCAGCGCTTCAACGCCTGCTCGGAGCGCAGGCGCGAGATGTTCCGTTTCAGCTCGAAGAGCCGGTACGGGACGAGCAGGGCCGCCATCACGCCGCAGCTCAGAAGCAGGTCGGCCAGCGATCGGTCGGGGCGCCATGCGATGACGGCAATGAAGGCAACGAGCACCAAGGCTTGCAGCACCGCGTGCTCGACCGCTCGCACCGTCCAGCGAGCTTCCACGATGGGCCGGCGGTAGATCCCGTCGAGCCCTTTCACGGCGAGCCAGAACAGCGGCGCAACGAGGATCTTCATCGCGACGGTCTGCGGCTCATCGCCTGCGAGCGTCACCGCGACTCCGACCACGATGCAGAGCCCGAGAACGATGGCGTAGTTCGTCAGTGCCATGTGAAGCGCGGACGTCACGGGTTGAGGAGAGGACTCGTTCACTGCACCGTGGCTCGATCGACGATCAACCGGACGATACCCCGGTTCGTGACCTCGAGGAAGCGCTCGGCGAGGTACCGTGCATCCACGTCGGCACGGTTGACACCCTGGAGCTCGTTCACGGACTCAGGAAAGCACGGAGAGCTAGAGACGGAGGGCAGCGCAGCCCTCTCTGGCACTGGGGCCGCACGCAACCCATCAAGGACGTCTGGGCTGTCATGGCGGCGGCAGGAATCTGCGGGACGCACGCCTCTCCAAAGGGGCTGCGCCACGGGTTCGGGGTGCGACTGGCAATGAAGACCCGTAACCCTCACCTCGTACAGCGGATGCTCGGTCACGCCAGCCTCGCGACCACGGCGATCTACATGGACGTCGTCGGTCAGGAAGCGCGGGATGAGATGGCGCTGATGCGGTGAGGCGCGCCTCGCTCAGCTGAACGCTTGTTCTGTCGTGGCCGTTAAATCCGGCCACGCGCTTCGGGCTCCAGTGGGTATCGAACATCGACAGCTTTCTCGCCAGATCAATCGAGGTCATCGTTTGCTGCATCCAAGGGTGGGAGGACGTCGGCCGCGGCCTGAAAAGGACGCGCGAACGATGTCACGAAGTCTCGAGGAGGAGGTCGTGACGGGTCTTGAACGATCGTGCGCGGACGGGGCCGCGATCGCCCGGGTCGCGGTGGCGCCGGGCAGCGGGACGCATTGCGGTGTGATACGGATCGAGGCCCGGTTCGAGGGACATGGCTCCATGGCGACGATCACTGACGGCATGGCCTTCCGATGGAGCGCCGAATTGGACGCCCCATGAATACGATTCTCACGATCGCGATCGGAGTGCTGGCGAGCGCCTCGACCATTGCGGCGCTCCGGCTGACGGGGATGGATCGGGACCGGGCGAGCGCACCGATCATTCTCGCCGCGATCGCCGTCTTCTACCCCGTCTTCGCGGTGCAGAACGGCACCGTGGGCGACGTCTTGCTGCACGGAGGCGTCGCGGGCGCGTTCGTCGCGGTCGCGATCGTCGGGCACCGGGTCGGTCTCGCCATCCTGGGTGCCGGGCTCATCGTGCATGGACTTTTCGACGTGGGGATGAGCCTGGTGCCGGCCAATCCTGCGCCGCCCTTCTGGCCGGTCTTCTGCCTGACTTTCGATGTGGTGCTCGGCGGTTGGTGGCTGCTCACGCCCGATCGGACGGCGAAGGGGTGAGTGTGCGCGCGATGCGACCGACGAGCTTGGCGGAAAATTTCTCCCCGATCCTCCAGCCGCCCCTTCCTGATCTCCCGGGAATGCGCGTTTCGGCGAAGGAATCCGTCGGTCGCCGTCGACGGCCGCTGAACGACCGCAAGGCCGTCAGCCGGTGCCGTCGGAGGTCGACGCGAACCCGTTCTCGTCGTCCTCGATGACGGCCGGTTCGATCCTCACCTGCTGGACGCGGTTACCCTCGATCGCCAGCACCGTCATCGGGTGGCCGTTGAACGAGAACGTGGCACCGGCGGGCGGGAAGTTCTCGAAGTGCTCGAGCACGATGCCGTTGAGCGTCTTCGGGCCTTCGGAGGGCAGGTTCCAGTTCAGCGCCTTCCCGAGGTTCCGCACCTGCGTTGTGCCCTCGACGATGAAGCTGCCGTCCCCCTGGGGCCGGATTTCCGTGGGTGCGGCGTGCGGATCGTTGTCGAACTCGCCGACGATCTCCTCGAGGATGTCCTCGAGCGTGACCATGCCCTGTATGTCGCCGTACTCGTCGACGACCAGCCCGATGCGGCGCCGCTCGCGCTGGAAGTTCAGCAGCTGCACGGTCAGCGTCGTGCCCTCGGGGATGAAGTAGGGCTCGCGCACCACCGAGGCCAGGTACTCGGGCGTGATGCGTCCGCTCTTGAGCACGTCGAGCATCTTGCGGAGGTAGACGAAGCCGACCACGTTGTCGACGCTCTCGCGGTAGACCAGCAACCGGCTGTGGGGGCTGTCGCCGATCTCCCGGACCACCTCGTCCCAGGGGTCCTCGAGGTCGATGCCGACGATCTCGTTCCTCGGCACCATGATCTCGTTGACCGAGACGGTGCCGAGATCGAGGATGTTCAGCAGCATCTCCCGGTGCCGCTGCGGGACCATGCCGGCGGTCTCGTTCAAGACCGTGCGCAGCTCCTCGCTGGAGAGGTGCTCGTCACCGTCCGCCGGCGCCTCGGCCTTCAGCAGGCGAAGCAGCACGGAGCTGATCCAGTTGACGGCGAGCACCAGCGGGTAGGTCGCGGTCATCAGCGGACCGAACACCGCCGAGGCGAAGAAGGCGACCTGCTCGGCGCGCCGCGTCGCGAAGGTCTTCGGGGTGACCTCGGCGAACACCAGGATGACGAGCGTGAGCAGACCCGTCGCGACGGCGATGCCGGCCTCGCCCATCAGGCGGAGCGCGATGACCGTGGCGATCGCCGAGGCGAGGATGTTGACGAAGTTGTTGCCGAGCAGGATCAGGCTGATCAGCCGGTCCGGTCGCTCGAGCAGTCGCGCGGTGCGTTGTGCACCGCGATGACCCCCGTTGGCGAGGTGGCGCAGCCGATAGCGATTCAGCGACATCAGGGCCGTCTCCGAGCCCGAGAAGAAGCCGGACGTCAGGATGAGGACGACGAGGATCGCGAAGAGCGCGCCGATGGGCAGGGTGTTCAAGTACGGCGCGACGCCATGGGGTACCTCGTGGAACGGGTGTCGGAAGGAGGGGGCATCAGGTGCGGACGAGGATCATCTCGAGCACGAGCTTGCTGCCGAAGTAGGCCAGGATGAGAACCCCGAAGCCGGCCAGGGTGAGCTGCACCGCCCGCCGCCCCCGCCAGCCGAAGCGCCAGCGACCGAACAGCAGCACGCCGAAGATCAGCCAGGCGACGCAGGCCAGAACGCTCTTGTGCACCAGGTGCTGGGCGAACATGTCCTCGAGGTAGAAGAAGCCGCTCGCGAGCGAGAGGGTCAGCATCGCGAAGCCCGCCGTCAGCAGTGCGAACAGCAGCCGCTCGGTGGTCTCGAGCGGGGGCAGGGCACGCATGAAGCCGCCCGGTCGATGCCGGCTCAGGTAGTGACGCTGAATGGCGACGAGGCCGGCCTGGGCGGCCGTGAGGGAGAGCACCGCGTAGGCGAGCACCGACAGCAGGACATGCACCTGTATCGCGTGACCCTGGATGGCTCGCCCCTCGTCCGAGGCCTGGCTCGCGAGCAGCGCGACGGCGGCGAGCGGGTAGACCGCGATCCCGAGGTAGTCGGCGGGCTGGCGGAGGCAGAGCACGAGCTGGAGCAGCACGACGCCGATCGCGGTGACGGCCAGCGCGGTGAAGAAGGGCAGGTGCAGGGCCTCCGGCCAACCGGTCAGGGACAGCGCGACCCAGGCATGGAAGGCGAGCCCGGCCGCGGCCAGGACGAGCGTCAGGCGACGGCGCTCGCCGCGGGCGGGGGGCGCGGTGGCGGGCAAGGCGGGCTGGACCCGCCGCGCGTGCCCGAGGGACACGTATAGCCGCGCGCTCGCGATGCTGTAGAACAACGCCGCGACGACGGAAAGCATGAGGTTGGCCATCTCGCCTGAACGATACCACGCGCCTCCCCGGCGGCGCGGGCGGTGGGTTTGTATACTCGTCCGACTCGACTCCGACCGGATCGGCACCCCATGTTCGACAGTCTCAGCGAGCGGCTCGGCCGCACCATCAAGAACCTTCGCGGGCAGGGACGCCTGACCGAGGACAACATCAAGGACACCCTGCGCGAGGTGCGCATGGCGCTGCTGGAGGCCGACGTGGCCCTGCCGGTCGTGCGCCAGCTCGTCGACGCCGTGCGGGAGAAGGCGCTGGGTCAGGAAGTGATCGGCAGCCTCTCCCCCGGCCAGGCGCTGATCAAGGTCGTCAACGACGAGCTGGTCGCCGTGATGGGCAGCGAGGCCGAACCGTTGAATCTGGCCACTCAGCCACCGGCGGTGGTGCTGATGGCGGGCCTCCAGGGCGCGGGCAAGACCACCACGGTCGGCAAGCTCGCGCGTCGTCTCAAGGAGCGTGACAGGAAGAAGGTCATGGTCGTCAGCTGCGACGTCTACCGACCGGCCGCCATCGGACAGCTGGAGACGCTCGCCGCGAGTGTCGGGGCGATCTTCTTCCCGAGCTCCCCGGATCAGCAGCCGGTGGACATCGCGCGTGGCGCGATCGCCGAGGCGAAGAAGCAGTTCGTCGACGTGCTGCTCGTCGACACCGCCGGCCGGCTCGCGATCGACGAGGCGATGATGGCGGAGATCAAGGCGCTGCACGCGGCGGTGTCGCCGATCGAGACACTGTTCGTCGTCGACAGCATGAGTGGTCAGGACGCGGCGAACACGGCCGCGGCTTTCGGCGACGCGTTGCCACTGACCGGCGTCGTGCTCACCAAGACCGACGGCGATGCGCGTGGTGGTGCAGCGCTCTCGGTCCGTGTCGTCACCGGCAAGCCGATCAAGTTCATCGGGGCCGGCGAGAAGACGGACGCGCTCGAGGTGTTTCACCCCGACCGGATCGCCTCCCGCATCCTCGGCATGGGCGACGTCGTCAGCCTGGTCGAGGAGGTCAGCGCCAAGGTCGATCACGACAAGGCCGAGAAGTTCGCTCGCAAGATGCAGAAGGGCAAGGCCTTCGATCTGAACGATCTCAAGGAGCAGCTCGAGCAGATGGCGAACATGGGCGGCATGGCGGCCCTGATGGAGAAGATGCCGGGCATGAACGAGGTGCCGGACGCGGTCAGGAATCAGGCGAACGACACCGAGTTCAAGCGCATGATCGCGCTGGTCGACTCGATGACCCCGCAGGAGCGGAAGTACCCCGCGATCCTGAAGGGTTCGCGCAAGAAGCGCATCGCCAAGGGGGCGGGACTGCAGGTGCAGGACCTCAACCGCCTGCTCAAGCAGCACCTGCAGATGAGCCGCATGATGAAGAAGATGAGCAAGGGCGGCATGGCGAAGATGATGCGCGGCATGAAGGGCCGGATGCCGCCAGGAATGGGTGGGGCGGGTGGTCCCGGCTTGGGCGGCATGGGCCGGTAGCGGGCGCGTGAGCGCCGAGAAGGGAGCCGGCGAGGCGACGCGCGCGAACGAGGGGACCGCCGACGGCGAGCGCCCCGACAAGCAGGCCTTGGCCGAGGACCGCACCGACTGGGCCGAGGACCGCACGCTCCTTGCCAACGAGCGCACGTTCGCCGGCTGGATGCGAACGGGACTCGCCTCGTGCGGCATCGGACTCGGCTTTCATGCGATCTTCGGCAAGACCGAACCGCTCTGGCTCGCGAAGCTGTGCGCGTCCCTCTTCATCGTGATCGCGCTGTTGATCTTCTGGGCCGCGTTCCGGGCTGCGTCCCGGCTGCACGAACGCCTCGACGGGCACGCGGCCGAACCGGTCGAACGCGGCAACCTCGGGCTGCTGGCGAGTCTGTTCGCGGTCGGTGCGATCGTGCTCGGCGGGGTGCTCTGGCTGCTGTAGTCCCGCCGCCCTCGTGCCGCTCCGCCGGTGGTGGGGACCGTCTGCAGGGCGTCATGGCATGCCGCTGGCGACATCGAGGGCGCGGCGACGCGTCAGGCCGCGATGCCCCGGTCGACCGAAGACATTTCGCCTATCATGGATCCGTCGATCGACGAAGCGGTTTCCGCCAACACGAACCAGCCGTCCACGTGCAGACTGTCGCCTTCCCGACGCGCTGGACAGGCGGTCGCGTCATCCTGCCCCCACGTCGCGTGTAACCAGAGCCGCCCGTCCGGGGTCACGCAGGTGTCGATCACCGTCAGGGTGCACGCACCACTCAGGCGTTGTCGTCTGCGCCGCAGCGCACGGCTCGGCGGGCCGCCGGGGAAACGGTGCAAGGGCGGTGCGCTCGCTCGATCGAAGGTGCACAGCCGATCGACGATCAGTCGGGAGAACGAGCGGTAGCTGATCGACTCGTCGTCCTTCACCCGGCAAGTGCTGTCGTCCGATGCACCGGCATAAGCTACATCGACGAGATAGTGGCAGTCGAAGCCGTCGTACTCCAGCGCGTCCACGAAGCGATGCGCCATGCCGCCGGTGAGGAAGCGCTCGCCATCGATGACGCCGACGACGCGCCGGGAAGGTCGGCCGTCCGGCGTGAGCAACAGTGGGGTCAGGCTCAGCTTGTCCGGCAGTCTGATGTCCATGGTCGTTCCTCCGGGGGGTCACCGGCCGACGGCCGGGGCACGACCCATTGGACGGCAGGACGGGGTGTGGCTGCATGTACCGATCAGGATCGATTCTGACGAATTCGGCGCGCCTTCAGGCGTCGACGACGACGGTGCCGCCGGTGCGCGCCGCCGTGGCGATCGCCTCGGTCGCGCGAAGGTTGGCGAGCGCGCTGCCGACGTCGACCAGTGGCATGGCCTCGCCGCGCACGACCGCGAGGAAGTGCGCGAGTTGTCGCTCGATCGGGTCGTCCCGTTCGGCCGCTTGCCGGGAACGCGCGAGCGGCTGCCACCACGAACGTTCGGTGCCGTCCGCGTAGCGGTGCAGCTGCATCGTCGGAACGGCGAGGCTTCCGTGCGTGCCGGCGACGACGTAGCAGTCCTCGTCGGGGTGGTGATCGTAGGCCGGGTTCTCGGCCGCGTTCTGCTCCCAGCTGCGCGGCGAGGCGGCGGTGTCGGACAGCATGAAGGTGCCGAGCGCACCGCTCGCGAAGCGCAGGTTGATGGCCACCGTGTCCTCGACCGCGAAACCCCGGACCGCGTTCGAGGCGAAGGCCTGCACGGCCACGATCTCCCCGCACAGCAGGCGCAGCGAGTGCACCTCGTGAACGAGGTTGATCAGGATCGGGCCGGCACCGGGTTCCCGCCGCCACGGCCCAGCCTCGAAGTAGGAGTCAGGCTTGACGAAGGTCGCGCTGCCGGTCACCGCGACGATGCGCCCGAGCGTGCCGCTCGCGACGATCTCCCGTGCCGCGCGCATGATCGCGCCGTGACTGCGGTGATGTCCGACCAGCACCCGTGCGCCGTGCTCGCGGACCCGGTTGACGAGTGTGTCGCCCTCGCTGACGCTGGCGGCGAGCGGCTTCTCGAGCAGGACCGGCAGGCCGCGTTCGATGCACGCGAGGGTCTGCGCCAGGTGCAGGCGATTCGGTGTCGCGAGGATGACGCCGTCGGGCAGCGTGCCGTCGAGCAACGCCTCGAGCGAGCTCAGATGCGGCACGTCGGCCTCCGCCGCGAGGCCCTCGGCCCCCGCCGACGGGTCGACGATCGCGCAGGGTTCGCAGCCCGGATGGTGTTGCAGTGCCTCGAGGTGCACGCGTCCGATCAGGCCGGCGCCGACGAGGGCGATGCGCAGCGGTGAGGCATCCTTCATCCAGGCGGCTCCTGCACGCGATGCAGCTGAATCATGTGCCGCTCGCGTCAGGTCGCGACCAGCGCGCGGATCCCGTCGGCCACGTACTGCACCGACAGCGCCGCGAGCAGGACGCCGAGGAGTCGCGTCACGATCAGCTTGCCGGTCCGTCCGAAGTACTTGTCGAGCAACTCGGCCGCGATCAGCGTCGCGGCCGACAGCAGCATCAGTGCGAGGATCAGACCGACGAGCACCCCGGTACCCGTCCAGCGACTTCCGGCCGCCACGGTCAGTTCCGAGGAAAGCAGGATGGTCGCCGAGATCGCTCCGGGTCCTGCCAGCAGCGGAATGGCGAGCGGGAACACGGCGAGGTCGGCGATGTGTTCCTCGGCCACCGCGCTGGAGGTCTTCGCCTTTCGTTCCTCGCGCTTGGCGTAGATCATCTCGAAGGCGGTGTAGAAGAGCAGCAGGCCGCCCGCCACCCGAAAGGCGTCGATGGTGATGCCCATGGCGTCGAGTACGGCGGTGCCGGTCAACGCGAACAGGGTCAGCACGCCGAAGGCGATGACCGTCCCGCGTATCGCGATGCGCCGACGACGCGCCGCCTCCAGGCCCACCGTGAGTCCGAGAAACAGTGGCGCGTTGCCGATCGGATCGATCGTCACGAACAGCGTGACGAAAGCGTTGAGGAGGATGTCGAAGGAGATCATGGCGACCGTGCCAGCGGAAAGGTGTACGCGGGTGCCAGCGGTTTCCGGCACATGACGAGGACGTTACACGCCACGGTCCCGGGATGCCAAGCCGAGCCGGACCGGCGACCGCGTCAGCCGATGCGCGTGGCGACGCGGTCGAGGAGCTCGTCGTCCTGCCCGGCAGCCTCTGCCTTGACCCAGTCGCGGAACGCGTCGACGTTGGCGGCGTTGGGGCGCGGCGAGTTCGGGGGAAGGGCTCGCGGTCGCACGGCGTCCGGTGCATCGTCCAGGCTGATCAGGTGATAGGCGTACTCCAGGGGCACCCGGGTCTCGAAGGGGATCACGAGGCGTCCGGCAGCGAGATCGTTCGAGGCCAGCTGACCGATGCTGAGCACCACCCCCTGACTGTCGACGGCGGCCTCGAGCGCTAACGAGACGTGATTGAAGTGAATGCCGCGCGCTGCGTCGATGCTGTCGACGCCTGCCGCCGCTAGCCAGCTTTTCCAGTCGGGGCGCCCGTCGTACGGGGTATCGTCGTGGAGGAGGGTGTGAAAGGCGAGATCGGCCGGCCGACGAAGCGGTCGCTCGTGCTTCTTGAGCAGCGCCGGACTGCACAGCGGAACGACAGCGGCCGACATGAGCTTCTCGACGCGACATCCGGGGTACTGCCCCTTTCCGAAGCGAATGGCGATATCGATGTCGTCGTCACGGAACGCGGAGGCGGGCAAGGTCGAGACCTTACCGCTGGTGTCCATCAGATCGCCGCTGGCGGTGATGTTCAGCGTGATGTCGGGATGGCTTTCGGCAAAGCGCTGCAGTCGTGGCACCAGCCACTTCGAGGCGAAGGAAGGAGCGGCCCAGATGTTCAGGACGTTTCGTTCCGATTCCCCGCGCATGCGTTCGACGCCGAACGACAGGCGCTCGATGCCTTCCCGCAGCGAGGGCAGGCCGGCTTCTGCCGCCGCGGTCAGCGCGAGACCACGCGAGCGGCGGTGAAACAGCCTGGTGCCGAGCTGATCCTCCAGCGAGCGGATCTGCTGACTGATCGCCGCCGGCGTCACGTTGAGTTCTGTCGCCGCGCGCGCGAAGCTGAGATGTCGCGAGGCGGCCTCGAAGGCGACCAGCGCGTTCAGGGGAAGCGGGCCTAGCATGGCGAAGTCTCCCGGAAAGGACATCGATAGCACGGGCGGCACGACACTGCCGGCACAGGCGCCGGCCGCGTGCTTCACAAGTGGCGCGCACGGCGCGTGACAGGCCGATGACGATCGGGTTCCGTGTCCGCGGAAATGCTCGCTTTCGTCGATAGCGAGACTATCGCGGCACGCAACAAAATCTCGTTTGAGAGCCGCGCCCGGCATCCCGACACTCCTCCTGCACCCGGACTTTCCGTTCGGGCACATCACGGAGAGTCCTCACATGTCCATCATCAAGCGCGCCTTCCGGGCCATCGAACGAAGTCACGTCAACCTCGGCCGAACTCACGCTCGTGAGTACCTGCTCGGTCGCGACGACCGATTCCTCGCCGACAGTGGCTTCTCTCGCGAGTTGCTGGAGCAGGGCAACGGCGCCTGGCCCTGGCAGGCAGGCAATCGTGTCGCCACCACCACGCCCGAGCCCGCGGCCGTTCCCGAGAGCATTCGCCGCCAGGCGGTCACCGAGCTCACTGCCATGAGCCAGGCCGATCTGGACGATCTGGATGTCGCTCGTGGGGAGATCGACGAAGTCGTTCGCCACGGCCGTCCCGGCATCGAGCGTCAGGCGGCTTGACGGAACGTGGCCCGAGCCGCGCGACCGTGCCGATCGTCGCCGCTCGTGTCCCGGCGACGATCGGTGGTGCGCTCGAGGCGTGCTACAGGCGCTGCACGCGGTCGCGCAGACGGTCGAGACGATTGGCGGCCTCGATCGGATCGAGCGCACCGTCGGCGCCCAGCAGCTCCTTGAGCGAGCTGATCTCGGCGAGCAGATCGTGCTTCTCGCTGCCGCCGGCTTCCTTGACCTGCAGCAAGGCGTCGAGCTCGCCGACGGCGGCCAGCAGTATCGGGGAGATCTCGTAGGTCTCGTCCATGCGCGGCTCGCCGCTGTCGGCGACGACGGTCTGTGGCGCTCGCCCGAACTGGTACGTGCGACTGACCGGCCGCAGCGAGCCCTTCGTGCGCTCGTAGAAGATCTTCAGCACGTCCTGGCGCGACGACTTCTGCCGGAGCGTGTAGCGAACGATCTCTTCCGGCTTCTCGATGCCCATCTTCTCGAGCGTCTGGGTGTTCGTCTCTGCCACGGCAAGGCTCCTGGGTTGTGGATCGAAGGGTCGATGGTACGTGTCTCGGGAACCCCGGCGGGGTGCCGGCTTTCCGTCAGGCGATATCGGACGAGATCGCCCCTTCCCCGGGGACGGTCGGCCTCCGTCGCGAACGGCGGGCGCATGCGATTCCCTGCCGGGCGTAGACTCCGGGTTTTCGTACCCGGAGCGGCCCGATGACGAGCCAGACCACGTCGACGGGCGCTCCGAAGATCGGACACGTCCTCTGCGCACATCCCGGCGGGATCCACCGCATGGCCTATCGCGAGTGGGCGCCGATGGGGGCCGAGCGGCGCACGGTCCTCTGCGTACACGGACTGACTCGCACGGGCGGCGACTTCGATCGGCTGGCGGCGACGCTCGCGGGCGAGGGGTTTCGCGTGGTGTGCCCGGACATCGCCGGCCGCGGCCTGTCCGATCGCCTGCCCGACCCCGAACGCTACGATGTGCCGCAGTACGTCGCCGACTGCGTGACCTTGCTCGCGCGCCTCGAGCGGGCGTCGGTGGACTGGGTCGGCACCTCGATGGGCGGCATGATCGGCATGGGGCTGGCCGCCCGCAGCGGTCACCCGATCCGGCGGCTGCTGCTCAACGACATCGGGCCGGTGATAGCGCGCGCCGGCCTCGCGCGCATCGCGGGCTACGTCGGCGACACGATGCGCTACCCGGACTTCGCGGCCGCCGAACGCGCGCTTCGCGACAAGATGGTCTCCTTCGGGCCACACACCGACGCCGAGTTCAGGTTCCTGTCGCGACATCAGTTCGTCGTCGACGGCGACGCGCTCGTCGCCCACTACGACCCCGCCATCGCACAGGCCTTCGAGACGATGCCGACCGACGACATCGCCGCCTGGCCGGTGTGGTCCGCGATCGACTGCCCGGTCACGGTGCTGCGCGGCGCGGAATCGGATCTCCTCGACGAGCGCACCGCAGCATCCATGACGCGAGGCGGACCGGACGGGCTGGGCCCCCGTGCCCGGCTGGAGATCATCGACGGCGTCGGCCATGCACCGACGCTGATCCGCGACGCGCAGATCGAACGCGTACGGCGGTTTCTGAACGCGTAGTCAGACCGCTGCCTTGTTCAGGCCCCCCTCGGCGAGGTCGGTCATGGTGCGGTCGCCGGCGTAGCTCGCATCCAGACATGTCTGCAGCGCCTCGGCTTCGTCGGCCAGCTCGAGTCGTCGAGCGAAGGCGGCGACGCAGCCGTAGCCCGCGATCGCGTAGTGCACCATGCGTTGGTACTGCGTGACGATCATGGCGTCGCGTGCCTCGTCGTTCCCGAAGGTCTCCTCGAGCGCATGTGCCCGAGCCTCGCGAACCAGCCCTTCCATGCCCTTGCAGTGCTCGCCCGTCGGGTCGGCGTCGTGGCCCTTGATCAGCCTCTCGAGCGTGGCCATGCCGTCCTCGATGCCCTTGACGCCCGCCTCGAGCGCGCCGATCAGATTCGGGTCGGACGCCTTGGCGACCAGCTCGGCGGTGATCTTCGCTGACTGCCGATCGGCGCTGTAGAGATCCTGCAGCTGATCGATGTAGATGTCCTTGAGGTCGTTCATGCTCATCGCTTGCGTGCTCCGGGTTGACGCTCGCCGAACCTGGACGCTCGGCGCGAGCGCGATATCGTCGTTCACCGACGTCTCGTCGGGGCGGGCGTTGCAGATTCGACAGGGTGCGCTCGGGCACACGCCTGCCGCACTGTCGACGACGCGCGATCAGCGCGCCGTCCAGCCCCCGTCCATGGGCAGGCTCGCGCCGCGCATCTGATCGGCGGCCGGGCTGCACAGGAACAGCACGAGCCCGCCGAGCTGTTCCGGCGTCACGAACTCGAGCGAGGGCTGTTTTTCGGCGAGCAGCGCCCGCTTCGCCGCGTCGGGCTCGAGCCCGTCGCGGGCGGCCCGTTGGTCGATCTGCTGCTGCACCAGGGGGGTGAGCACCCAGCCGGGACAGACCGCGTTGCAGGTGATCGGCGTCTCCGCCGTCTCGAGCGCGGTGACCTTGGTCAAGCCGATCAGGCCGTGCTTGGCGGCGACATAGGCGGACTTCTCCGGCGAGGCGACCAGTCCGTGCGCCGAGGCGACGTTGACGATGCGGCCGAAGGCCTTGGCGCGCATCGAGGGCAACGCGAGGCGCGTCGTGTGAAAGGCCGAGGACAGATTCACGGCGATGACAGCGTCCCAGCGCGCAGGTTCGAACGACTCGAGCGGGGACACGTGCTGGATACCGGCGTTGTTGACGAGGATGTCGACGCCGCCGAGACCCGCCAGGCGTTCGAACATCGCCTCGACCGCCGCGACGTCCGTCAGGTCGACGCCTTCGTACGTGACCGTCACTGCATGCCGCTTCTCGATCTCCGTGCGCGTTCGCTCGATCTCGTCGGCATCGCCGAAGCCGTTGAGGACGAGGTTCGCGCCGGCGGCGGCGAGAGACTGCGCGATGCCGAGACCGATGCCGCTGGTGGACCCGGTGACGAGGGCGAGCTGACCTTGCATGGGAGAGTGGCCGAGGGGGAAGGGCCGGCCAGCTTACCCGACCGTGTCCGAACGGCGCCGGCACGAAACTGTAGGTCCGTCGGGCCGCACTGGCTCACCCGGACGTCGAACAGGTCGTCGATCCGGTCACCTACTGATCGGAAGGTTCACCGACGGCGTCTGGTGGGTCGAGGCCGAGCAGCGCGGCCTCGATCGCGGCCAGACGATCGCCGGGATCGCCCTCGTCGTGGGTGTCGGCGTACCAGTCGGCGAGCGCGGCCAGCAGGCCGAGGGCGGCGACGTTTTCCGGGTGCACACGGCGTGCGCGCGGCGCCGTCTCCCAGACCATCGCCTGCCAGGCGGGCAGACCGTCCCGGGTCTCGAAACCACGTTCGCGCGACACGTGTCGGTAGAGCAGCCGTTCGCTGCGTAGCAGGATGCGAACGAACAGCGCGTCGACCCACGGCTCCTGCCCGTCCTGCGTCAGGGTTATCGCGAGCGACTCGAGGACCGCGAAGCTCGACAGGGCCAGCGGTTCGTCATCGAGGAAGGACACCAGACGGGTCAGCGGATCCGCGTCGGGGTCGAGGTCGATATCGGGGGAGGGCGTCGCGGAGAGCTCGGTCACCGACTCGGTGAGTGCATGCCAGCCCGACTCGACCTCGTCCAGTGCGGGCGTCGGGGTCAGCAGCAGCTCACCGCCCGTGCGGTGTCGCGCATGCGTGCCGGCGATCGGCCCGGGCGGCGTCTGGTGCAACAGCGTGACGAGGCGATCGAGCACGGGATCTTCCGCGCAGGCCTGCTCGAGTGCGAGTTCCGGATCGATGTTCGCCGCCCGATCGAGCAGCGCCTCGGCGACGTGCCGGTCTTCCGGGTCGTTCTCGATCAGCCGGTCGTGCCATTCACGAGCGAGGGTCGCCGACGCCTCGTAACGCCCGTCGGCGTTGAGTCGATCGATCTCCAGTTCGACGAGACCGAGGTCATCCGGGAAGCGCCGCCTCGCGCTCCGCAGGGTGACCCAGACCTCTCGCCCCTCGCCGCGCTCGAACCTTCGACGGATGTCCGCTGCGATGGCGATCGCGGCCAGGGTCTCGTCGCGGTGCCGGCCGTAGCGTGTCAGCAGCTCGTCGAGCGTCGCCGTGCGGAACCCTGCGGGCCAGCCCCCGAGCAGCACCTCGAGCACATCGGGCGCATGGCGCGGCAGCTTCCCGCGAGGCCGGCATCCGGCGCCGAACATCGGCGCGGCAAGCCGTACGGTACGTTCGCCGCGCCCGGTATCGATCCAGTACACGAGCGCATCGAGCAGCCCGTCCGCCTCCATCGTCCAGCCGTCGAGTCCGTCCAGTGCCTCGTCGGCACACAGGTCGAGCACCGGGACCAGCAACAGCCTGGGCGGCAGGTTCACGGCGGCGTCGAGCGCGAGGCAGCACCGCTTGTACTTCTGCCCCGATCCGCAGGGACACTCGTCATTGCGCGCGGGCGGGGACGGCCGCGTCGCCCGATAGCGGTTGTCGGGGCGAGGCAGGGTGCTCCAGAGCCGTCGGCCGAAGGCCGCCAGAAGATTGTCAGGCTCGGCGTCCCGCAGGGCCACGCCGAGCTCGGGTGCGAGTCCGGGCGCCTCGGCGACGAACCAGGCGACGAAGGCATCGCGGTCGAGGCCGTCGACGATCGGCACGGCGGCGGCATCCAGCAGCGTGCCGAAGTCGGGAAAGGCGAACGGCGTCTCGGCGGCCGACGGCGGCGCAGGTCGCTCCTCGCGCTCGTCGGACGGGCGTTCTTCCATCTCCGTCACGCAATGCTCTCCGCCGCGGGGCTCGGCATCATAAGCGGGTTGCAGCGCGACCGCCGCACACGACGGGACCGTCCTTTCCTCGTGGTGTGATCCGAACACCGTTTGAGGTCGCTGACGATCAACTAGACTCCGCGGCGTGCGGTGACTGCCGCTGTGAGGAGATCGGGGACGCAAGTGCTCGACGACATGATCATCGAGAAGACGCCGACAGGGAATCGACCGGATCGCCGGACGAATGCGCCGGCGCGCGCGTCCGTCACGCTGGAAAAGCCGGCCGCGGCGCCACCGACGAAGAAGCGCGGCCGGGCCTCGAAGGGGAACAAGCGCTCGGACAGGAATGCGGCCAGGAACTCGGCCAAGGGCGTCGAGACCATGTACCGCAACGCCTACCGGGCCGAGCTCGACATCATCGCGCTGGCGGCCACCAAGGCCAACATCATGATCTCCCTTAACGGCTTCATCATCTCGGCGTTGATGATCTCGGGCGGATTCATCTACGCCTCGTCGCCCTTGCTGCTGCTGCCCGCCGCGCTCTTCCTTTTCACCTCGGCGCTGTCGGTCTACTTCGCGTTGCTCGCCGCCTCGCCCGAACAGGTGGGCACCGTGGGCCGGGTCGCCTCGTGGCTCGGCGCCGTGATTCGGCGCCAGGCCGGGTTCCGGGATTTCGGGACCTACGTGCGTCGTGAGCGTCGCTTCGTCGAGGGGGAGTCGAACATCCTGATCTACGAGGATCGGGTGAAGCTCAGCAAGGTGGACTACCGCGAGCGGATGCGCGCGCTGCGCGACAACCCGGACGGCGTCTACGACGGGATGAGCGACCAGCTCTACTGGCTGGGCCAGATGTCGAGCACCAAGTTCCGCATGCTCGGTTCGTCCTACGGGGTGTTTCGCTGGGGACTGGTATTGACGGTGCTCTCCTTTCTCGCCATCAAGGCCTACGCGTCGGTGCCGCATCTTCTGGAGGAGATCCGCGGCGGTGTGCGCTCGGTGCCGCTTCGCAACGTGGTGGTCTCGCGCTTCGAGGATATCTACGAGCCGTCGGCCGCGGCACAGCTTCCGGACGGGCGCGTGCTCATCGTCGAGGACGAGGCGAGCCGCGCGCTCAACATCGTCTCCTTCGCACCGAACGGCATGCTGCAGGAGAACCCGGTACTCGACGCGAACCTGGTGGCCGCCTTCGGGCGCGAACTCGGCGATCTGGAAGGGCTCGCGATCGGTGGTGACGGTTACGTCTACGCGGTCGGCTCGCACTCGCGGACCAAGGGCGGTGAGCGAACGCCTGCCCGGGAGCAGCTGGTGCGCTTTCGCGTGAACGGCAACGAGATCGAGGACATCGGCTTCTACGGTGGCCTGCGCGACCGACTGCTCGCCTCGGACGTCCTCCGCGACGTCATCGCCGGGCGAACGGGGCGGGACGACATTCCCGAGGAAATCGACATCGAGGGCCTTGCCTTCGATGCGACCGGCAGCTCGCTGCTGGTCGGCTTCCGCAAGCCGCTGGTCGAGGGGCTCTCGCTGGTGGTCACCATCGACAACCCCGGCGAGATCTTCGCCAACCGCGATGCGCCGCAGATCTCCGAGGCGGCCCTGCTCGATCTTGCCGGTGGCGGCATCCGCTCGCTCGACTACGACCCGGCGCTCGGCGGCTACCTCATCGCCAACGAGGTGATCGACGTGCGTGGCGACAGCACGCCGCGGCTGTGGTTGTGGTCCGGCACGACGGGCGCGCCTGTCGAGGAAATGCACTTCCCGGGACTGGCCGATCAGAAGAACGTCGAATCGGTCGACGCGATCATCGTCGACGGGCAGTCGCGACTGCTGGTCACCAGCGACGACGGCAACGACTCGAAGGCACGCCCGGCGACCTACCTGATGCTGGAGCACGATCAGGTGTGGCGGGTGAGTTCCCCGTCCGCCGCTACCGCGGTCGACTGAGGGAGGGGCGTGTCGTCACCGCTGTGGGTGTTCGGCTACGGCTCGCTGATCTGGCGACCGGACTTCGAGTCCGTCGAACAGTGCGGCGCGGTCGTGACCGGATACGCGCGACGCTTCTGGCAGGGCTCGCACGATCACCGGGGGGTGCCCGGCGCACCGGGACGGGTCGTGACGCTCGTCCCGGACGCGGCCGCGCGCTGCGAAGGGGTCGCCCGGCGCATCGCGACGGCGGCGGTCGACGACACGCTCGCCCGGCTCGATCACCGCGAACAGGACGGCTATGCGCGCGTCGAGATCGCCCTCTCTCTCGCCGACGGACGACAGGTGCCGGGCCTCACGTGGATCGCCACCGAAGGCAACCCCTCCTGGCTCGGGCCGGCACCGCTGGAGGCACTCGTCCGCCAGATAGCGGTCAGCGCCGGACCGAGCGGCCGTAACGCCGACTACGTGCTTGCGCTCGCCGAGGGGCTCGACGCACGCGGCATTCTCGACCCGCATGTGCAGACGCTTGCCGCCGCACTCATCGCGGTGGGCGACGCCCCTCAGCCGTCGGTCGTCTCGTGTGTCGGCAATCCGTCGACGATGCCGTAGTAGTCGCCCTGATCGGCCACGAAGATGTGCGCGGTGGCGGTCAGTCCCGTCGGCGCGTCGAGGCAGCCGACGAAGATCGACGTCCTGTCGCTGTCGTCGGCCTTCCAGAACAGCACCGAGCCGCAGTGACGACAGAAGCCGCGCTTCGCTTCAGGGCTCGCCGCGTACCAGGTGAGGGCGTCGTCATCGGCCACCGCGAGGGCGGCGTCGAGGACGTTTGCGGCGGCAAGGAAGTGTCCGCTTTGTCGGCGGCACTGGGAGCAATGGCAGTACACGACGTCTCGGTTCATCGTCTCGGCGCGCAGCGTGATCCGACCGCAGAGACAGTGGCCGGTGACGGGGTGGTCGGCAGGCATCGGCGAGACTTCCGAACGAGGAGCTGCCGAGCGTAGCACCGTGCGACGCGGGGGTTTTTCGCCGCCACCGAGGCGCCATCGGGACGCCTCGGGCGCGCGCGGCGTCGGACTGGTGTCGGCGTGGCATGTAGATTCGGCCACGCTTCTGCCCTGTAAGCCGAATCCGCGCGCGTCATCCCCAGGATGAGGAGTGACGCGCGTGCCCGATGGCGCGTTCGTCATGCCGACACGAGAGATCACCCGGGAGAGACCACATGATCCGCACGATGACGAAGCACACTGCAACATCGACCCTGTTCGGGGCCACCGTTCGGTCCGTCACCTTGCCGGCGACGGTGTGCGTCGCGCTGCTGCTCGGCGCCTGCGGCGGTGGCGGCACGACCGACCCGGCCGCCGCGCCCGAGGCGCCGGCGACGGAAGCCGCCGTCGAGACGGTGACCGACGCGGCCAGCGACGTCGCGGCCGATGCGGCCGACGCGGGCGAATCGGCGGTCGCCGCTGGCGACGACGTCGCCGACGAACTCGGCGATGGCTGGACGGCCATGCAGGACGACTGGGCGACGTCGGCCGGGGTGGTCAAGGACCGGTGGTCCGAGCTGACCGAGGAGGAGATCCTGGGCACCGCGGGCGATCGCGATCAACTCGTGGGTCTGGTGCAGGAGAAATACAGACTCGAGCGCGAGCAGGCCGAGGCCGAAGTGAGCGACTGGGCCGCCACGCTCTGACAGGACGGCGCCGTGCCGGTCCCGGCGCGGCGCCATCGACGTCCTGTCGCTCGCGACGCTATCCTTCGCGTCCGGCGCTTTCGGCTCGTCCTCGTGGCGCACCGGGGCAAGGCGCGAGTGAGGATGGCAGGCGATGGGCGAGCTGATCGGGTGGATCGCGGACAACCGCGGGTTGTTTTCCCTCGTGGTCGTCGTCACCGCCGTCCTGCTGCGGCAGGGCGGCATCGTGTGGGTCAGGCGGTCGACGGATATCCTCTCGCCGGAGCATCGGCGAAAGATCTCGAGCATTCACCATGCGTCCATCGCCCTCCCGTTCGTGATGCTCGGATTCCTGTGGCTGCCGCAGCTGCAGGAGTTCGCGCTCTCGATCACGGCGATCGCGGTAGCGCTCGTCATCGCGACGAAGGAGCTGCTGCTGTGCCTGCTCGGTACCTTGTTGTCGCGGACCTCGAACGCGTTCGTCATCGGCGACTGGATCGGCGTGAACGATCGGTTCGGCGAGGTGATCGAGAAGAACCTGCTGAGTACCCAGATGCAGGAGATCGAACCGCGAGGCTTCACGTACACCGGGCGCACGGTGGTCCTGCCGAACAGCCTGTTTCTCGGCACGAGCGTCGTCAACCAGAACTTTCTCCGGCGCTACCAGTTCCATTCCTTCAGCATCACGATCGAGCCGGACGCCTTCCCGATCGATGCCGAGGACCAGCTGGTCGCCCGCATCATCGCGCTGACCGAACCCTTCGCCGAAACCGCGCGACGCTACAACGCGACGCTCGAGAAACGCACGGGCATAGACATTCCCGATGCCAAGCCCTCGGTCGAGTTCTCGACCAACGATCTGGCGAAGATCGTCACGTCGATCACCGTGTTCTGTCCGACCGACCGCATCAACGCGCTCGAGAAGGAAATGGTGCGGGAGTTCTTCGAGTGGTACCGCGCCGGTCGCCGTCGCGAGGACGCCGAGCGCGCCCTCAGCCGCGGCTGAGGGCGACCCGATTCCGATCCGAATCTTCCCGGTGGCGTGACCGAGGCCCGCCGACCCGCGGGCGCGGCGATTCAGCGGCCGGACCACCCCTCGATGTCGTCGAGCCAGACATCCGGCCTGGCGTCCGACGGCATGCGCCAGTCGCCCCGGGGCGACAACGCGACGCTGCCGACCTTCGGTCCGTCGGCGGTGCAGGAGCGCTTGAACTGCTGCGTGAAGAAGCGCCACGCGAACTTCGTCAGCCACCGCACCAGCGTCGCATCGTCGTAGCGACTCGCCGGAAAGGCCTTGCGGGCAAGGTCGAGCAGGCGGCCCGCGCGCGCGCCGTGACGCACGAAGTGGTACAGGAAGAAATCGTGCAGCTCGTAGGGACCGAGCGTCTCCTCGGTGAGCTGTGCAATCCGGCCGCTCGTGTCGGCCGGCAGAAGCTCCGGCGAGATCGGTGTGTCGAGAATCGCGGACAGGCAGGTTCGCAGGGACTCGCTGTCGCTCCAGGTCGCGGCCCGCTCGTTCGCCACCCAGCGGATGACGAACTGGATGAGTGTCTTCGGGACGCCCGCGTTCACGTCGTACATCGCGATGTGATCGCCGGCGTAGGTCGACCAGCCGAGCGCCTTCTCGGAAAGATCCCCGGTGCCGACGACGATGCCGCCGACATCGTTCGCGAGTGTCATCAGAACCAGCGTGCGCAGGCGCGCCTGCACGTTCTCGAGCGTGACGTCGCCGAGTTCGGGACGACCGCGCAGCCGCTCGAGCAAGGCCTCGACACTGTCGACGGCGTCGGCGGCGGGATGCTCGACCGCACCGAGCACGCTGCGGCTCGCCTCCGAGATACCGATTTCCCGAAAGTCCGCGCCGAGCGCGACAGCGAGCGTCTCGGCGTTGCCGCGCGTGCCTTCCGTTGTCCCGAAACCGGGCATCGTGACGCAGAGCAGTTCGGTGCGCGGGCGACCCGCCAGGTCCAGTGCGGCGGCCGCCACCAGCGCTGCCTGGGTCGAGTCGAGCCCACCGGACACGCCCAGTACGAGCGTGGGCGAACGCTCGCCCGTGCCGATCGCCGCCATGCGCGTGGCGAGCGCGTTGCTCTGGATCTCGAATATTTCCCAGCAGCGCGTGGCGAGGGTTGAAGGGTCCTTCGGGAGGAACGGTGTCGGCGAGACGTCGCGGACGAGTCCCTCGGGTTCGACCGCCGTGAACGTCACGTGCCGGTGGGGTCGGGCCTGCATCGATGCCGACGCGCGGGCGCAGTCGCCGAAGGTCGTCGTCGAGCGTCGTTCGAAGGCAAGACCTTCGAGATCGATGTCCTGCACCACGAGCTGGTTGTCGCGACGAAAACGGCGGGATTCGGCAAGGACGCTGCCGTTCTCGCAGACGAAGGCGTCGCCGTCGAAGGCGAGATCGGTCGACGATTCGCCGGGACCCGCGGCGACGTAGACATACGCGCACTTGCCGCGATCGGACAGGGAGGCGGCGAGTGTGCGCCGAAGTTCCGCCTTGCCGACGGTGAAGGGCGAACCGGACAGGTTGCACAGGATCGTCGCGCCCGCCGAGGCGAGATCGGCACCGGGGGGCGACTGCACCCACAGGTCCTCGCAGATCTCCACACCGACCAAGAGATCGGGCAGCGTGCCCGTGAACAGGAGGTCGGTGCCGAAAGGCGCCGTGCCGTGACCGATCCGGCAATGACCGCCGGGCAGGACCTCGGTGCCGGGCCTGAACCAGCGCGCCTCCTCGAACTCCCGGTAGTTGGGCAGGTAGGACTTGGGCACGACACCCAGCACCTGCCCGCCCTGGACGACGGCGGCGACGTTGAAGAGGCCGCCGGGACCCGCCGTGCCCGGCGAGATTCGCAGGGGCAGGCCGATGACCGCCAGGGGTGCGAGAGCGGCCCCGTCTCTCGCGAGCGCGAGCAAGGCCGCCTCGCAGGCGTCGAGCAGCGTCGTGTTCAGGGCGAGGTCACGGACCGTGTAGCCCGACAGTCCCAGTTCGGGAAAGACCACGACGTTCGCGCCCGCCGCATCCGCCTCGCGCCACAGCGCGAGGGTCCGCGCCCGGTTGTGCTCGACATCGGCGACCCGGCAATGCGGCACCGCGGCCGCCACTCGTGCGAATCCTCTCATCGGGCGAGTCTACCCGCCGTCGGAGATCGGCGGACGGCCCCCTCGTCAGCGGCGTCCGACGCACCGGCAAGGCGGTCGCCGTTTCCCGGCGCCGATGCTGTATGAATTACCGGTCTCGGGATTTGCGCCCGTGTAACGGCCACCCTGATCGCTCCACGTCGGGCGACTCGATCCGGAGTCGCCCCGAACCCGGAGACAGATGAATGGCGCAGGAAGACCTCAGGAAGAACGCGATGATGGCGCATCTGCTGGACGCGCTCGACGACGGCAAGGACATCGGTCACTACGGGCGACTCGTCTTCACCATCGTGGCGCGGCATTTCGTCGACGAGGACGAGCTGGTGACGCTCCTTCGCAAGGACACCGACGTGAACGAGGGCAAGGCGCGCGGACTCGTTCGACAGGTCGCCGACGCGGACTACAGTCCGCCGGCCGCCGATACCATCCGCGGGTACGAGGAGAAGCAGGATTTTCCGATCCTCGCCGATCCCGACGATCCGGACGCGGGCAACGTCTACGTCGACCTCGACTTTCCGGAATCGGACTACGACAGCATTTCCTCCTACCACGAGGACAAGGCAAGCGCCTGAGCCCGATTCGGGGCGATCGGCCAGTGCGCCCGGCAGGGCGCGCGCTCAGGGACGCACGGACAGGGCGACCGGGCAAGGCGACCGGACAGGGCGACCGGACAGGGCGACCGGGCAAGGTTTCCGGTCTGGGGCGCCTCCCGGTCGGGCGTGACTCCTCAACGCCCGGCGGCAACCTGCCGGAGCGCCGACAGGGCGAGGAAGCGATTCGCCGACGGTATCTCGCGGGCCCGCTCGACCCCTCCTGCGTCGAGCACCTCGCTCATGCGTGAGAACGCCTTCTGGAACTCGCCGCGCAGCAGATCCATGTTCTCCGCGACGTCGAGGAACGCGGTGCCGCGGAGCGCGCCTGCCAGCGCGACACCGCGCGCCTTTCGCGTCATCCCGGTGTCTGCGTCCACGTCCACGTTGCCCAGCAAGGCGCGCGTCTCCTCCGGGTGGCGCCGCATCCAGCCGATCGCCCGGTCGATGGCGCGAACGACGCCCTTGGTCACGGTCTTGCCCGTGTCGAGCGAGGCCTCCGCCCCGACCAGCAGATCGTCGACGAGACCGGGCGTGTCGGCCGCCGTGGCGAGCGTGCGAAATCGCGCGGTGGTCGTGCCCTCCGCGGTCGCATCTTCGGCGAAGGCTCCCAGATCCAGACCGTGCAGGGCCGCCGCGTCGACATCTCCGTCGAGCAGCGCGCGAACTGCCGCGTCACCGCCGAGCGGCACCACTTCGACGTTGGCCAGGCGTCGCCCCTTCCTCTGCAACGCCCAGCGAAGCAGCAAGTCGCCGGGGGAGTCCGGCACGACCGCGACACGCCGACCGCGCAGACGCCGGGTGTCCGCGATGTCGCCGTCGGCCACCAGCGCGTCGGCCGTGCCGGAGCGCGCGAGTACATAGGCGCCGCGCAGATCGAGCCCCGTGGCGTTCGCCTGCAACAGGCGGTTCGTGCCCAGGGTCGCGAGGTCGAACCTCTTCTCGGCCAGCCCTTCCACCAGCGCGTCGCCATCCGCGACGACCGTCAACACGACCTCCAGCCCCTCGCGCTCGAAGTAGCCCCGGTTCGCCGCGACGTGCAGCGGCGCGGCGGCCATCCGCTCGCTGACGCCGATACGCACCGGCTCCGCGTGCGCCGTGCCGGCGCCGAGCGCGGCGATAGCGAGTGCCAGGATCCGGGCGCCGAGCAGGACGGCGGTGCGCGAGAGGCGAGCGGCAAGGCCTCGGTACGAACGGCTACGGTCGAGGATCATCGAGGGCGGGTGGCTCGGGTGAATGCCTATGGTACGAGAGGCGGCGCCGAACCGGGTTCCGCAAGCACGGTCCCCGGAAGGGTGTGCGGTACCATGGCGCCGCCGCGCTCCCGCGGCTGATCCGGATCGACCCCAGATGGCCGCCACGAGCGACGACAAGAGCCTGGCCCTGTACTGCGATTTCGAGAACATCGCGCTCGGCGTGCGTGACGCGAAGTACCAGAAGTTCGACATCCACCACATCCTCGAACGTCTGTTGGTGAAGGGCAGCATCGTCGTCAAGAAAGCCTATTGCGACTGGGATCGCTACAAGAACTTCAAGGGGCCGATGCACGAGGCGGCCTTCGAGTTGATCGAGATCCCGCACGTGCGCATGTCGGGAAAGAATTCGGCGGATATCCGCATGGTCGTCGACGCGCTCGACCTCTGCTACACCAAGTCGCACGTCGACACCTTCGTCATCATCAGCGGCGACTCGGACTTCTCCCCGCTGGTGCACAAGCTGCGCGAGAACGCCAAGACGGTCATCGGTGTGGGAGTCAAGAACTCGACGTCCGATCTGCTGATCTCGAGCTGCGACGAGTTCATCTACTACGACGACCTGGTGCGCGAGATCGAGAAGAAGGCGCCCAGGGCCAAGCGGGCGAGCAAGAAGCGCGCTTCGCGGGCGAAGAGCACGGACAAGGACGACGCCAGGGGCGAGGCGAAGGCAGGCGACAAGGCTGATGACAAGGCCAGCGACAAGGAAGACGCCAAGGGGGACGACAAGGCGACGACGTCGGGCAAGGGCACGGTCCCCGGCAAGGCACCCGCCGCCGACAATGCCGACGCGACGCACGGCAGCGTCTCTCTCGCCGACGCTGCGCACGCGAACGCCGACGTCGCCGCCGACAGCGAGGCGCCGAAGAAGAAGAGTGCGTCGCGCTCACGTCGTGGCGGGCGCCGCTCGAAGACGGAAGTCGCGCTCGGGGAGGCGCCGGTCGACGCGACGATCGTCGACATCGCCGACGGCAAGCCGCTCGACGACTCGGCGGCCAACGATGTTCAGGCGAACGGCCAGCAGGACCTGCAAGGCGACGACGGAGACGACGACGGCGAGGACAGCACGCCGGAGGATCTCGCGCAGGAAGGGCTGGACGTGCTGCTCGAGACGGCGCTCGCGATGTCGACCGAACGCGGCGGTTCCGACAAGCTGTGGGGTTCGATGGTCAAGCAGACACTCAAGCGTCGTCGTCCCGGATTCAACGAGAGCTATTACGGCTACGACTCCTTCGGCAGGATGCTCGAGGAGGCGGCCGAACGCGGCTACCTCGTGCTCGAACACGACGACCGGTCGGGCGGTTACATCATCACCAGGATCACGCTCTGATCGATGCTCGAGGGAACGGCGATTCGAAACGCCGTGACCTCTTGCACGTCGCGCGTCGACGAGGATAGAGTTCGGGCACGAAATCAAACGAGTGTGCCCCATGACGAAGACCCGGACGATGATGCGCCGTCTGCGCCTCTCCACGCTGCTGCCGGCACTGCTGCCTGGCCTGTTGCTCGCCGCCCTCGGCGCCGAGGCCCGCGTGCTCAACATCAGCAACGGGGGCGACCCGACGTCACTCGATCCGCACAAGCTGTCGGGCGACTGGGAGAACCGCATCGCCGGCGACATCTTCGAAGGGCTGGTGACGGAAGACGCCGGCGCCGAGCCGATTCCCGGGCAGGCGGAGAGCTGGGAGATCTCGGACGATGGTCTCGTCTACACCTTCACGCTGCGCGAGGGGCTGACGTGGAGCGACGGCGAGCCCGTGACCTCGGACGACTTCGTGTTCTCGCTTCGCCGCCTGATGAATCCCGAGACTGCCGCCAAGTATGCCTATCTCCAGTACCCGATCGCGAACGCCGAGGCGGTCAACAGCGGCGAGATGCCCATCGAGGAACTCGGCGTGCGGGCCATCGACGACACCACGCTCGAGATCACGCTCGAGCGACCGACGCCGTACTTCATCGGTGCGCTGACCCACTACACCGCCTTCCCGCTCCCCGAGCATGTCGTCGCCGAGCACGGCGAGGACTGGGTCAAGATCGGCACCATCGTCACCAACGGGGCGTACACGCCGGTCGACTGGGTGCCGGGCTCACACGTCACGACCGAGAAGAACCCCGCCTTTCACGATGCGGAGAACGTCTCCATCGACGGGGTGAAGTTCTTCACGCTCGAGGACGAATCCGCCGCGCTGAAGCGCTACCGCGCCGGCGAGTTCGACATCCTGACCGCCTTCCCGACCGACCAGTACGCGTGGATGCAGGAGAACCTGCCCGGGCAGGCGCGCGCCGCCCCCTTCGCCGGCCTCTACTACTACGTCGTCAACAACCAGCAGCCGCCGTTCGACGATGCGCGCGTTCGCCAGGCCTTGTCGATGGCGATCAACCGCGAGGCCATCGGGCCGCAGGTGCTCGGCACCGGCGAGATCCCGGCCTACTCCTGGGTGCCGCCCGGCATGGCCGGTTACGGAGAGCCGGCCGAGGTGTCGTGGAAGGATCTGCCCTATCCCGAGAAGATCGAGCAGGCGAAGGATCTCCTGAGCGATGCGGGTTACGGTCCCGACGGCGAGCCGCTCTCGGTTCAGCTTCGCTACAACACCAACGAGAATCACAAGCGCGTCGCCGTCGCCATCGCCTCGATGTGGAAGCCGCTCGGGGTCGAGGTCGAGCTCTACAACACCGAGACCAAGGTGCACTACGACGAACTCTCGCGCGGCCAGCTCGAGATCGCGCGTGCCGGATGGCTGGCCGACTACAACGATCCGGACAACTTCCTGAACCTGCTCAAGAGCGACGTCGACTTCAACTACGGGCGCTTCGTGAGCGAGGAGTACGACGCGCTGATCGACGAGGCGAACGCCGAGACCGACACCGATGCCCGCGCGGCCCTCCTCAAGCAGGCCGAGCAGATCGCGCTCGACGAGACCGCGGCCATGCCGATCTACTACTACCTGTCGCGAAACGTCGTCTCGCCGGACGTCTCGGGGTTCGAGGACAACGTCTTCGACATCCACCGCACGCGCTGGCTGACCCTCGCGGACTGAGCGCACCCCGGATAGGGCCCGACTCGTGTTCGGCTATGCCCTGCGCCGGCTCCTCTCGACGGTGCCGGTACTCTGGATCGCGCTGACCGCCTGTTTCTTCGTCCTGCGGCTCGCCCCCGGCGGGCCGTTCGACGGGGAGCGGCCGCTGCCGCCTGCCGTCAAGGCGAACCTTGCCGCACACTACAACCTCGACCAGCCGCTCGTCGTGCAGTATGTCCGCTACATCGGCGGCGTGCTGCGCGGCGATCTCGGCCCCTCGTTCGTGAACCAGGACTTCAGCGTCGCCGAACAGATCGGTATCGGCCTGCCCTACACGCTGATCCTCGGCGCGCTCGCGTTCACGCTCGCCGTGGCGGTCGGCATCGGGGCCGGTGCACTCGGTGCCCTGTACCGCAACCGACTGGGTGATCATGTGCTCGCGGGCGTCATCCTGCTCGGGCTGGTGCTGCCGAACTTCCTGGTCGCGCCGATACTTCAGCTCGTGTTCGGGCTTCAGCTCGACTGGCTGCCGGTCGGTGGCTGGGGCGGTGGGACGATCACGCATCTGGTGCTGCCGGTGACGGTGCTGGCGCTGCCGCACGTGGCGCGCATCTCTCGATTGATGCGCGGCGCGATGATCGACGTGCTCTCGAGCGACTTCGTACGCACCGCGCGGGCCAAGGGCATCGGGCGCGCGGCGATCCTGCGTCGCCATGTGCTCAAGCCCGCGCTGACGCCGGTCGTCTCCTACCTCGGACCGGCGGCGGGTTACCTGCTGACCGGCTCGCTGGTGGTCGAGACCATCTTCGGCCTGCCCGGCATCGGGCGCTACTTCATCAACGCCGCCCTCAACCGCGACTACGGCATGGTGCTGGGCACGGTCATCTTCTACATGTTGCTGATCGTGGTGCTGAACCTTGTCGTCGACATCGTCTACGCCTGGCTCGACCCGCGGGTGCGCGGACGGTGAGCGGCGTGTCGAAGGGGTCGGAGTCCCTGCAGGCGGCAGCTCTCGGGTCCGCCCCCGTCCGCGGGCGCAGTCTCATGGACGATGCCCGCGCCCGCTTCCTCGCCAACCGGGCCGCGAGCGGCTCGGTCGTCGTGCTGGTGCTGCTGGTACTTGCCGCCGTCGTCGGTCCCGCCTTCCTGCCCTGGGATCACGAGACGCCGGACTGGTCGGCGTTCCGTTCGCCACCCTCCAGCGAGAACGGGCACTACTTCGGCACCGACCAGAACGGTCGCGACCTGCTGGCGCGCACGCTGCACGGCACGCGCGTCTCGCTCGCCGTCGCCTTCGTCGCGACACTCGTATCGGTCGTGATAGGCGTGCTGTTCGGCGCCATCGCGGGCTACGTCGGCGGGCGTCTCGACGGGGCGATGATGCGCTTCGTCGACATCCTCTACGCGCTGCCCTACATCCTGTTCGTGATCCTGCTGATGGTCGTGTTCGGGAGAAACGTCTACCTCCTGTTCGCCGCCATCGGGTTGCTCGAGTGGCTGACGATGGCGCGCATCGTCCGCGGTCAGACGCTTTCGATCCGCAATCGCGAGTACATCGAGGCGGCCCGGGCGGCGGGGCTCGGCCGGATGCAGATCATCCTCCGGCATGTCGTGCCGAACCTGATCGGACCGGTCGTGATCTACGCCGCGCTGACCGTTCCCGAGATCGTCGCGACCGAGAGCTTCCTGAGCTATCTGGGGTTCGGCGTGCAGGAGCCGCTGACCTCGCTCGGCACCCTGATCGCCGAGGGCACCGACGTGATCGAGGTGCTGCCGTGGCTGCTGTGGTTCCCGGGCGCGACCCTGGTGCTCCTGCTGCTGAGTCTGCTGTTCATCGGCGACGGTCTGCGCGACGCGTTCGACCCGAAGGAGATCTCGTGAGCACCTCGACCGACCGTGTGCTCGATATCCGCGGCCTGCACGTGCGCTTCGACACGCGCGATGGCGAGGTGCACGCGGTGCGCGGCGTCGACTGTCACGTGGAGCGCGGCGAATGCCTCGGCGTGGTCGGCGAGTCGGGCTCGGGCAAGAGCCAGACCTTCCTCGCGGCCATGGGTCTGCTCGCGGGCAATGCGCGCACCGAGGGCGTCGTCGAACATGACGGGCAGAACCTGCTCGCGCTCTCGTCGGCGGCGCTCGATCGCGTGCGGGGCGATCGTGTCGCGATGATCTTCCAGAACCCGCTGACCGCGCTGACGCCGCATCTGACGATCGGTGCGCAGATGCGCGAGACGCTGGCGGCGCATCGCGGCTCGGGTGGGCGCAAGGCGATACGGGCGCGCTGCATCGACTGGCTCGAGCGCGTCGCGCTGCCGGAACCGGAACGTCGTCTCGCGCAGTACCCGCACGAGCTGTCCGGTGGCATGCGGCAGCGAGTGATGATCGCGCAGGCGATGCTTTGCGAGCCCGACCTGTTGATCGCCGACGAGCCGACCACTGCGCTCGACGTGACCATCCAGGCGGAGATCCTCGACCTGATGGACTCGCTGCGACGCGACACCGGGACCGCGATCGTGCTCGTCACGCACGACATGGGTGTCGTCGCCCGGCTGTGCGATCGGGTGCAGGTGATGCGCGCGGGCGCCTACGTCGAGGCGGGTGCGGTCGATGCCGTGTTCCATGCGCCCGCGCATGCGTACACGCGTGCCCTGCTCGACGCGGTACCGCGGATCGACGGACCGACCGCAGCGGCGCCTGTGGCGCGTGCCGACGCCGCAGCGGTGCTGATCGCGGACGAGGTCGATGTACGCTTTCACTTGCCTGGCGCACTGTTCCGGCCCGGTCTGGAGCTGCGAGCGGTCGACGGTATCTCGTTCTCGCTCGCCCCGGGGGAGACGCTGGGCGTGGTCGGCGAATCCGGCAGCGGCAAGTCTACGCTCGCCCGGGCCGTGCTGGAACTCGTGCCCAGACACGCCGGGCAGGTCGCCTGGATGGGACGTTCGATCGAGGGGCTTGCGCCCACGGAGCTGCGGCGCGCTCGACGCGATCTGTCGATCGTGTTCCAGGACCCGCTGGCGAGCCTCGATCCGTCGATGACGATCGGGGACTCGATCGCCGAGCCGCTGCGCATCGCCGAGCCGGGACTCGGTCGCGCGGCGCGGCGAACGCGCGTGCGCGAGACGCTCGAGCGTGTCGGGCTCGAAGCGGGCTTCGTCAATCGCTACCCGCACGAGCTGTCAGGCGGACAGAACCAGCGCGTCGGCATCGCCCGGGCGGTCATCACCCGCCCGCAGGTGCTGATCTGCGACGAGGCGGTCTCCGCGCTCGACGTCTCGGTGCAGGCGCAGGTGCTGGTGTTGCTGGCCGAGCTGCAGAAGGAACTCGGGCTCGCCATGCTGTTCATCTCGCACGATCTCTCGGTGGTTCGCCAGGTATCTCACCGCGTGCTCGTCATGTACCTCGGCTCGGTCGTCGAGCTGGCTCCCTGCGTCGCCCTGTTCGACGATCCCCGTCATCCGTACACGCGCGCGCTGCTGTCGGCCGTGCCACTTCCCGATCCACGGATCGAGCGCGGGCGCGAGCGCATCCGTCTGCAGGGCTCGGCCGCCCGGCCGACCGAAGCGGCCGCGCGTCTGCGGTTCAGGCCCTCGGCACTGGTCGGCGTCGCGGACGGCGAACACGTGCCGGCCGCCACGCTGGACGAGGTCGCACCGGGGCACTTCGTCGCCGCGCACGATGCGCTGGAGCGTCTGCTGGTGGAGTGATCCCCCGGCGGCGTGCGCGGCGTCCGTGGCCGCGTGTCGTGACAGGGCTCGCCCGTCAGGCGGGCGACAGCACGCGCGTCGCTTCCGGGTCCTCGGAGGAGACCGCGAGGTCGCCGATCTCGGCCCAGACCGCGTCGGGCACGTCGCGCGCCGCCCAGGCGAGCGTCTGTTCGACGCGCTCCGGTCGGGTCACGCCGCAGACGGTCGCGGCGACGCGGGGGTCGCGCAGCGAGAACTGCAGCGCCACGGCGCCGGTCGGCACGCCGTGCCGCGCACAGATGCCCTCGATCTCGCGGATCGGATCGAGCGCCTCGCCGTCCGCCTCCTGGTAGACATAGCGCGGGTGCTCGACGCTGCCCTTGGCGAACACGCCGCCCGAATAGGGCGCGGCGTTCATGACGGCCACACCGCGCGACAGCGCCGTCTCGATCAGCTGCCCGGCGTTCCGGTTGGCGAGGGTCCAGCGGTTGTGCGTGATGAGCACGTCGAACTCCCAGTCGAGCAGGATCGGCATCATCACGGTGATGTCCCCGGCCGCCAGCCCGATCGCGCGACAAAGTCCCTCCTCCTTCATCGTCAGCAGAGCGGGCAGGGCGCCCCCCGGCCCGGTGATCTCGGCGACGGAGGCGGCGTGCTCGGGATCGTGCAGGTGCAGGATGTCGACCCGGTCGAGCCCGAGCGCGTCGAGGCTCTGCTCGAGCGACTCGCGGGCACGTGCCGCGTCGAAGCGGCCCGTGCGGCCATCCCGGTCGAGCTTGGTCGAGAGCAGGGCGCCGTCGGGCAGCCCGCCGCGCTCGGCGAGAGCGGCGCCGATGCGCCGCTCGCTCTCGCCATTGCCGTAGTTGCGCGACGTGTCGAGAAACGGAAAGGGCGAGTCGAGGATCGCGTTCACGGTCGCCCTGGCCCGCGCCTCGTCGACCTCGTAGCCGTAGGTGCCGGGCATGCTGCCGAGCGAGGACGTACCGAAACAGAGCGGCGGGATCGCGAGACCCGGTGCGCGGTCCAGCGTCAGCGCTCTATCCAGGGAAGGGCTCTTGCTCATCGAAGGTGGTGTCGCGACGGGATCCTGCCGCCGAGCATACCGCGCCGCTCCCGTCCGATTCGGGGTGTTGACGGAAACGGTCCCGGCGCGCCGGGGTCCGAGCTTGTGGGTACCATGCCCCACGGAGTTCGCGACGCCTTGCAAGATGACGACGACATGACGACGACGGCCAACGCCGGGGCGTGGGCCGCAGGCGCCGATTCCGCGGGCGGACGCGCAGGACGCGTCATCGAGATGGACGGTGTGCGCAAGGCCTTCGGCGCGCTGCAGGTGCTCGATGGGCTGGGCCTGAGCGTCGAGCGCGGCGAGGTGTTCGGCTTTCTCGGTCGTAACGGTGCAGGCAAGTCGACGGCCATTCGGCTTCTCATGGGCATCACGCGGGCGGACGCCGGCAAGGTGCTCGTCTTCGGCGAGTCGATCGCCGGGGACGTCGTCGCCGTGCGTCGGCGCATCGGCTATGTCGCCCAGGAGCAGAACCTCTACCCCTGGATGACGCCGCGCACGCTCGCGCGCTTCGTCCGCGGCTTCTATCCCCGGTGGGACGAAGCGCGCTGGGCGCGCCTGACGGACGATTTCGGGCTGCCGCCCAAGCGCCGGGTCGGCACCTTCTCGGGTGGCATGAAGGCGAAGCTCGCGCTGTCACTGGCGCTCGCCACGCGTCCCGATCTGCTGATCCTCGACGAGCCGACGGCCGGCATGGACCCGGTCGCGCGCCGCGAATTCGTGGACCTCGTACGCGAGCACACCATGCGCGAGGGCGCGACCACGTTCTTCTCCACCCACCTCGTCGACGAGATCGAGGCCGTGGCCGATCGCATCGGCATCGTCGAGGGCGGGCGCACCGTCTACGAAGGGCAGCTGCGCCCGCTGCGGGAATCGATGGCGCGCTTCTCGGTCGCGCTCGAGGACGACGTTCCAGGCAGCCTGCCGGGCGACTTCGCGCAGCGACGCCTCCGCGTGCTCGAGGATCGCCCGCGCGTCGGCCGTCGCGTGGTGACGCTGCAATTCTCGGGCGCGGCGCCACCGGCCATCGAGACACCGCTGGAAGCGGGCTGGCGGCGGGAGTCGATGACGCTCGAGGACGTGTTCATCGCGATGGTCGCCCGGCGCCGGGACGCTCTCGGCTGATGCGCGCCGTGGCTTCCCTGATCGGCAAGGACGTACGCGAGCACGGCCTCACCGCGCTGGTGCTCGCCGCCGCCACCGTCATCGTCGTGCTGGTCGCGCTCGGTCAGAATCGCGCCGCCGCCTTCAGCATGAGCCCGTTCGAGGTCGTCCGCTTCGCGCTCCTCACCTACGTGCCGCTGGTCAGCCTGATCGTCGGCAACCGGTTGGTGGTGCGCGAATATCTTGCCGGCACGCGCCTGTTCGTCGAGGCGCTGCCGGTCGGTGGCACCTGGCCCCTCGTGCTGAAGTATCTGCTCGGGGCGGGCTACCTGACCGTGCTCGTCGCCGTGCTCGTGCTCCTCGCCGCCCGCGCGGCGGGTCTGGCCGACGACGCCACGCCGGCGTATGTCCTGTCCCTGGGTGGCAAGGCGCTGGTCGTCGCGCTCCTCTACTGGAGCGTGGTGTTCTGCTTCAGCCTGTGCGGTCACCTGCGCGTGATTCTCTACCTTGCGACGATCGGCCTCGTGCTGTTCGTCGCCTGGTGGCCGGGAATCGATCAGACACGTTTCTCGCCGTTCGCCCTGCTGGACGCGCAGCTGTTCGTGTTCGAGCGTGACCTCCTGCCGTGGCGCGACATCCTCGGCACGCTCGCGCTCGCGGCGGCCTTCACGATCGCGGGGTTCGCGCTCTCGCGTGTCGGCGAGGGGTCGGTAGCCGAGCGTCTTGCCAAGCCGATGACGCGCCGCGATCACGCCGCGCTCGGCGTGCTGCTGGTCGGCGGCGCCATCGTCGCCTCGGTGCTCGTGGATCGGCGAGAACGCGAGAGCATCGCGTTCACCAGCGAGGCCACGCTGCGTTCGAGCGTGCCGCCGGTGTCCGTGTTCCACGTCGACGGAAGCTACCGGGCCAGTGCCGAGCGGCGGCTTGCGCGAACGGTCGAGTCGATCGCCGAACTGCAGGCGGTGCTCGGCGTCACCTCGGTCCCGGTCGTCCGCCTGTCGCTCGCCCCGGAGCTCGAGCCGCACGACGTGCAGTACTCGACGCTCGACGACGTGCTGGTCCGGGCGAACTGGCTCGCGCATGACGACTTCGACGATGCCGTGCTGGACGCGGTCGTGCTGCACGGGGTGCTCGGCTCGCTGAGTGGCGAGCGGGCGATGTTCGAGCCCTACCATTGGGTGCTCGACGGTCTGTCGCGCTGGTGGGCGGAGCGCAGCCACGAGGGCGCGCGCGACGCGCACGAGGCCGAGTTGCTGGCGCGCGCGATCTTCACCCTGGCGCGCGCCGAGGGTTCGGACGACCTGATCGACGACTGGCAATTGCTCGCCGACCGGTTCGCCTATCCGAGCGCCGAGGCGATCGCCTGGTCGGCGATGCGCTACCTCGAGATCGAGCGCGGCGAGGAGACGGTGCTGACCCTGGCGCGCGCCTTCTTCGGTGAGGCGCTCGGTGGCAACTCGCTCGACGCCTTGCGCGACCGGCGCCGCCCGACCCGGATGCGTTTCGCCGAAGCCACCGGTACGGCGTGGGACACCTTCGTCGCCGACTGGCGCGACTGGCTCGCCGAGCGCGCCGCCGACCCTGCGGTGCGCGCCCTGCTCGACGGCACGCCGCCGCTGACCGGCACGCTCGCCGCAGGCTTCGACGACGCAGGCGTGCACCGCCTCGTCGGCGGCTACCGCCCTGTCGCGGGAATAAACGGGCGTGCCGCGGCGGAGGCGCTCTCGCGGGCCGTCGCCGACTCCCCGGCGCTACGCTGCGTGATGAAGCACGATGTGCTCGGACCCTTCGACAACGAGTTCGATGTCGATCAGGGTCGCGATCCGCGAACCCGCGACGTCGCCGACTGCGGCCTCGGGGACGCGATTCACGATGTCGGCAGTCGCTACGCACCGGGCCTCAGGGTCTACGTCGGCTTCGACCTGGAGAACGGGACGTTCCATCAGCCCCTGCGTCTCGGCGCCGTGCGACTCGATCTCGAGGACGCCGCGCTGGCGCCGGTGTCCGCGCGAGGCGACATCGACGACGCCGCGGCGGCGAGTGCGACGCCGCGATGATGACGCTCGTCTTGAAGGAATTCCGGCAGCTGCGCCCGATCGCCTGGCTGTGGGTCGCCGTGCTGGTCTTCGCCCATGCCACCGAGTTGCTCACCGTGCGACTCGACGAGACGACCTTCGGCAGCTGGTGCGCGGGTTATTGCGATCCCGGAAACGGTCCCCTGGCCGCGGCCGTCTCCATCCTGTTCACGCTGATCACCGCCTACGCCCTGTTCCCGCGCGAGCACGACGAATCCACCATCGACTTCCTGCGTGCCTTGCCCGTGCGCCGGGCGCACGTGTATCTCGCGAAGGTGGTCGCGGCCTGCCTGCTGCTGATCGTGATCAACCTGCTGAGCTACGGCATCGACGCGCTCGTGCTCGCGAGCAACCCCGAGTCGCTCGGTGGACGCTTCCTCGGACAGGTGTGGTGGACACTGCTCTGGCGCGACTGCCTGTTCGCCTTCGTCATCCTCGCCCACGGGGTGGTGCTGTCCTGGTTCCGGATCACCGGGCTCGTCGTCTACGCCGTCTATGTGCTGCTGCTGATGTGGTACGAGAGCACGGCCGGCTCGGCGGGACTTCTGAGCGTGTTCGGCATTCTCGCCAACGACTACGACGGGCAGCGACTGGTGGTCGATGCGACCGCGATCGTCGTCCATGTCGGCATCGCCTGCGCCTTGCTCCTGCTGGGCGAGCGACTCTGGAGCCGGACGGCGTCGGCACGGAGCGGTGGCGCAGCATCGGTCCGCTCGCGTCGCGGACGCCTGCTGCTCGGCGTCGCGGGTTTCGTCGCGCTGGCAGCCGTCGCCCTGTATCGGGTCTCCGCCGGCAATGGCGCGCTGCCCGACAGCGAACTCGCCGTCATCGAGACCGCCCACTACCGCTTCGTCTACGACACCGCCGACGTCCGTACCGTGGCCTATCTGGTCGAGCACGCCGACACCGACCTGGCCGCCGTGGCCGCCTTCCTCGGTGTCGAGGACATCCCGTTCATCCGGGTGGATCTGTCGGCGGCCAGCGAGCACGCCGCGGGCCTTGCGGCGTGGAAGAAGATCCGCATGGACCTCGACACCTTCGAGGACGACATCTCGCAGCGACGCGTGCTCGCCCACGAGCTCGTGCACGTGCTTCAGGCGACCGAGTCGGACCGCGCGCTCGGACGGCAGTTCGCCACGTCGCGCTTCTTCATCGAGGGCATGGCCCAGCACGTTTCCTTCGAGGCGGTGCCCGAACCCGCCAGGCGTGCCGCCAACGAGGCGCTCGCCGCCGTCGCGCGAGCCCGTCAGGACATCCGGTTCGTGCACCTCGCCGACGCCGTCTCCTTCGGTGAGCGCTTCGATCCGGAGTTGTATTACAGCCTGGGTGACACCTGGAGTCAGGCGATGGCCGAGGTCTGCGGGGATGCCTCGCTCGGCGACTTCCTCCGGGCGGCCGGTCGCCAAGAGGCGTCCCGGGAGATCGGCGGGGAGCTGTTCTGGCGCGACACCTTCCGCGAGATCGGCTGTGAACTCGATGCGGTCAACTCGGTCTGGGCGGTCCGCCTGGACGCGGCCTACTCGCGGATCGACCGTGCGCGCTTTCCCGTGTTCGACGACATCGTGATGACGCGGGATGACAGCGCCGGCGTGGTCCGCCTGAGCGCGCGCCTCGTGCCGCCGCCCGCGACCGTCACGGGTGCCGCGGGAGAGGACGCGGACGCAGCGAGCGGCGCGGGGGCTACGATCCGGCCGGAACGGGTCGTCGTTCGGATCCGTGCGAACGGTGCCTTCGGCACCGGCGTGGATCCGGTGTTCCCCGGCACGCTCGAGGCTGACGGCACCGGTTTCCGCGTCCGATACGCGATTCCCGTCCGCGCCGTGCCGAAGAGCCGCTTCGACTTCCAGGTGGGCTACGCACCCGGCACGGCCGACGCCGAGAACGACGTCGACTCGCGGGTCTACTACGACGGCTGGCGAGGTGGCAGCGCTCCCTGAGGCGCGATGGAACGTCCGGTCGCCCTCTACGAGACGACTCGGATCGGCGCACGCCTGGCAACGCCGGGGTCGGGGGGCGCCGTGCGGCCCCAGGCGCCGACGAAGGCGACGCCGCGCGTCGGGCGCCCGAACAGGAAGCCCTGGAAGCGATCCACGTCGAGTGCGCCGAGGCGCTCGAGCTGTTCCCGCGTTTCCACGCCCTCCGCAACGACCTCCATGCCGAGCTGGCGGCAGATATCCACCAGTCGCGGCAGCACCACGTCGTCGTTTACCCACTGGCGATCGATCTTCGCGACATCGGGTGCCAGTCCGACGAGTCGGTCGAGATTCGAGCGGTGCAGCCCGACATCGTCCAGTGCCAATCCGACGCCCAGTCCGCGTAGCCGGGTTAGAACGGTCGCGTCGATGTCGACCGTTTTCTCGGACAGCTCGACGACCAGACGCTCCGCCGGGACGTCGAGGCGGGCGAGCTGCTCGCGTACGTCGTCGACGAAGGCGGGCGTTCGCAGCGACTCGCCGGTGAGGTTGACGGCGATGCGAAAGGTATCCGGCACGACACCTGCGAGGCGCCATCGCGCGAAGGCCTCGAGCGCGCGAGTCATCACGCGGCGGTCGAGTTCCCGCCCCAGGTCGCGCTTGCGCACCTCGCCGAGGAAGGCATCGGGCCCGACGATGGCGCCGCTTCGGGTGCGCATGCGGACGAGTGCCTCGGCACCCTGCAGACGCGTCTCCCCGGTGGGGGACACGGCGACGATCGGCTGGTACCAGGTCTCGATGCGATCATCCCGCAGCGCCTTCTCGACGTTGCGTGCGGCGACCGTCTCGTAACTGCGGTCCTGGCGTCGCCCGCGCTTCTGCTCGTACATCCGGGCGTCGGCGTCGACGACCGCCTCGGCGAGCGTGCGTCCGGGACCCGCGGTGGCCGTGCCGATGCTGCAACCGAGCTGGTGCGTGCCGAAGTCGGTCACGATCGGCTCGTCGAACAGGCGGCGGATGCGCGCAGCGACCGCCTCGGCGGCCCGCTCGTCACCGTCGGGCAAGATGACCACGAATTCGTCGCCGCCCCAGCGGGCGAGCGTCGAGCGGCCGTCGATCGCGTCTCGGAGACGACCGGCGATCGCGACCAGCACGGCATCGCCCGCGGCGTGTCCGTACAGGTCGTTGACGGCCTTGAAGCCGTCGAGATCGAGGAAGGCGATCGCCGCCTCTCGTTCGGGCGTCTCGCCGAGTTCGGCGATGATGCCGTTCGCGCGCTTGCGGTTGTGCAAGCCGGTCAGCTCGTCGTGCTGCGCCTGATGACGCAGGCGCTCCTCGATCTCGCCGCGCATCTGCCGATCCAGCGAGAGTTCCGCGGACAGGCGATCGATGCTGCGCGCGACCTCGCCGATCTCGTCCTCGGTCGTGTCGCCGATGCGCGAGGAGAGATCGCCGTCGGCGATTCGCTGGGCGGCCGCGGCACTGCGCAGCAGCCGGCGGGCGAGCGGGTGCAGCACGAAGGCCCAGCCGGCGATGATGACGAGAATGGTGGCCAGGACCGCGTTCCGGATCGCGCGGGTCACTTCGCAGAGCGGCGCGAACGCTTCGCGCGCATCGATCTTCACCACGAGCCCCCAGCCGGTCGACGGAATGGTCTCGATGGCGAGTACCGAGTCGGCACCGCGGTAGTCCGGGGCGCGCAGCACCTCGCCGTCGGGCGAGGACAGCGAGCGCACGATGGGCGCCGGACTGTCGGCGGGCACCGTGCGTGAAAGGGCCGCTTCCCGATCGAAGCGCAGCAGCGTGATGAATTCGGCGTCGCCGTTCGGCAGACGCTGGGCGAGATGCGCCTCGCTCGTCTCGCCCATCCCCTCGTGCTGCCCCACGAGATCGACGACGTGGCCGAGTCGAGTCTCGAGCAGGAGCGCACCGACCACCTGACCTCGGGCGCCGGAGACCGGTGCGACCAGGCCGAGCCTGCGGTGGCCGTCGAGGTTGCGGAAGGCATCGCCGAAGAGCGGTACCGCGCCGGTCATCGCTCGCTCGACGAGCGCCTCGTCCCGCGGGGTCCAGTCGAAACCGATCGACTCGCCGAGCGTGCGGCCGTCGCGGCCGACGATGCGCAGCTCGACGGCCTCCGTGCCGATGATGCCGGCCGTCCGCTGGAGGTTGAGCGCAAGCTGTTGCAGTGGCCACTCGGCCTCCCGGTCGATCGTCGCGAAACCGTCGACGCCGCCGATGTCGACGTCGGACGGCAGCGTGCCGCGTCGGTGCGCGTCGAGATCGCCGAGAAAGTCCCGGATGTGCGAGCCGGCCGCGAGGCTCATCGCGTCCTGACGATAATCCTCGAGCACCTGCCCGATGCGGGCCGCCTCGAGCCGCCGCGAGTTGCCGAGATCGGACTCGATCCGGCTGGTCAGGCGCTCGTCGATGACGCCCAGCGCATACAGGCTGGCCGCGGCGACCGGCACCAGCACCACCATCAGACAGATCAGAAGCTTGCTACGGATACCCATCGCGGTAATTTCCTGAAGTCGGTCCGACGTCTCCTCGCGTGCGCTCGGGCCTCCCGAACATCGACGCGGCGGGGGCACGCCTTCGCCGGTCTCCTTGCGTGCGCGCGGGCCTCCCGTTCCGCCATTCGCCTGAAAGAAAATGCATCGATCGTGCCCGAAACGTGATCGAGTCCCGCTTTCGCGAAAAAGATCCGCGCACCCGATGCGTTCGGGCACGAATCCCGCGGGTCGGCGGGTCCGGGCCGCGCGCTGAAGGAACCGGGCGAATCTGCCGCTGCATGTTCTCCAGTCCCAGACGTTGCCACCGTCGAGTCGATGACAGAGACCGCCTGCCCAAAGATACGCCGCGCGCCCGACCGTCCGCCTCACCGTGACGTCGAAGCCGTGGCGCCGGCTAAGGGGGGGGCGGGCGCGGCGGCCGCCCTCGTGCGGGCGACGCGAGCCGAATTCCTGGCCGGCCGTCAGGCGCTGGTGCTGGAAATCGTCGCGGGACTGCTCGACGAGCCGAATCTCGAGCGCGCGCTCGATGCGTTCGCCTCGACCCTCCGCACGCGCTTCGACGCCACGCGGGCCACGGTGGCGCTGGCGTCGGACGACGGCACGCTGACGTTCGGGACGATCGCCGGGCAGGCCAGGGTGGACACGAGCTCTGCCGAGGTGCGGTTGCTGCTCGACGCCATGACCGAGGGGACCGAACAGGGGACGACGGCCCGCTACCCCGCGACCGGCGACCGGCTCGGTGCGTTGGTGGCGCACCGCACCCTGGCCGGGCGGCGGGAGGACACGGTTCTCGTCAGCGTGCCGATGTATCACGACGGGCGGCTGGTGGCTGCCTTCATGCTGGAGCGACGCGACCCGGACGCCTTCTCCGCGCCGACGCGAGATCTGCTCGAGCGCATCGCGCTCGCCGCCGCGCCGCTGATCGGCCTGCATCGCGTCGCCGGCCGTGGCCCGCTCGATCGACTCGGCGATGACATCGGTGCTCTGCTGGAGAGGCGGCTGGGTTCGAGCCGTCCCGGCGGCCGGTTCGCGGTCGCGATCGGCGCCGCGACGCTTGCCGCGCTCTGCCTCGTGCCGGTCGAGCGGCATGTCGTCGCGGAGGCGGAACTCGTCCCGCAGGAGCGGCGGCTGGTGACGGCCCCGGTGTCGGGCTACATCGAGACGGTGAGCGTGGTGGCGGGGGAACGTGTCGCCGAAGGCCAGCTCCTGGCCCGTCTGGACCGACGGGAACTCGAGCTCGAGGCAACGCGGCGCGACAGCGAGATCGGGTCGGCCGAGGCGGAGTTCCGCTCGGCGATGGCGAGCCACGATCGCAAGGCGACCGCGGTCGCACGGGCCCGACTCAGCCGCGAGCGCACCTTGCGCGAGCTGGTCGAGCGGCGACTCGAACGCAGCGACCTGCGCGCACCGATCGCGGGGGTGGTCGTGAGCAGCGATCCGGCCGATCGCGCGGGCGCGCCCGTCACGCGCGGCGACACGCTCTTCGAGATCGCACCTGCCAGCGGCTACGAGGTGCACCTTCTGGTCGACGAGCGCGATATCCGTGACGTGCGCGCCGGGCAGCAGGGCAAGCTCGCGCTCAGGGCGCGCCCTGGCGAGGCGCTGCCGCTCGATGTCCAGGCCATCCACCCGGTCGCTGAAAGTGCCGATGGTGCCAGTCGCTTTCGGGTGCGTGCCGAACTCCTGGGCCCTGTCGGCGACGCGTCTGCCTCGGCCGATGTCGCTCTGGCGCGCGTCGATGGGACGGAGCCGGGACTCGGCGCCGCCGCGCCCGCCCTGCGGCCCGGGGAGCGTGGGACCGTGCGGCTCGCCGCCGGGCGCACGACCATCGCCGCCCGACTCGCGAGACCGGTCGGCCGGCGGCTGGCGGCGCTGTGGTGGCGGTTCGGCGGATGAGCGAGCCCGGACTGTTCAGCGCGCACTGGCATCGCGTGCGCGACGTCGCGCCGCGCCTCGCCGACGAGGTCGACATCAGTCGACATGTGTACCGGGGCCGCGTCGCCTGGGTGCTTCGATGCCGTGCCAGCAACGCCTGGCAGAGGCTCGACCAGGCGAGTTTCGGGCTCGTCGATCACCTCGACGGACGGCGGACCGTCGGCGAGATCTGGGAGCGCGCGATGATCGAGCGCGATCGCGACGCGCCGACGCAGGATCAGTGGATGGCGTTGCTCGCGGACCTGCACGCCGCGGACCTGCTCGTCATCGACCGTCGCGTGCCGGCCGAGGCCTTGTTCGAGCGACGCGAAGCCGTGCGCAAGCGCGAACGTCGCCAGCGCTGGCTGAATCCGCTCTACCTGCGCGTTCGCCTGCACGATCCCGACCCGTGGCTGTCCCGCCTCGAGCCGCTGGCCCGGGCGCTGTTCTCGCGCGGCGCCGCGCTCGCCTGGCTCGCGCTCGTGCTCGCCGGTGCCGTGGCGTTGCTCGCCAACGGCGAGCGGCTCGCCGCCGTGCTGTCCGACCCGAACCTGCTGTCGCCGCGCACCGCGCTGCTGACCGTGCTGCTCTACCCGCCGCTGAAGTTCCTGCACGAACTCGGTCACGCGCTTGCGGTCAAGCGGCGCGGCGGTGCGGTACCCGAGTTCGGCGTGGCGCTGATGGTCATGGTGCCACTGCCCTACGTGGACGCGAGCGCGAGCGCCGCCTTCCCCGAGCGAGGGGACCGGATGATCGTCAGCGCCGCCGGCATTCTGGTTGAGCTCGGGGCGGCTGCCGTCGGCGCGCTGCTGTGGGCAAGCGGGGCGGGCTGGCTGGCCGACATCGGCCTCACCCTCGTGCTGATCGGCGGACTGTCGACGCTGCTGGTCAACGGCAATCCCTTGCTCAAGTTCGACGGCTACTACCTGCTGGCCGACGCGCTGGAGATCCCGAACCTTGCCGGCCGCGCACGCCGCGAGGCCCTCGCCCGCCTGCGTGCCCTGCTCGTCGGCGAGCCCGCGCTCAGCGAGCCCGGATGCGATGCGCGCGAGCGCGCCTGGCTCCTGGTCTACGGCCTCGTCGCCGGACCCTACCGGACCGGGCTGACGCTGTGGATCGCGTGGTGGATCAGCGACCGCTGGCTGGCGCTCGGTCTGATGCTCGGTCTCTGGGCCGCCGCGCACGCGCTGCTCGTGCCGCTCGCCGGGGCGGTGCGAGCGTTCGCGAACGACGCCGGGCTCGGCGCGACCCGGCCGCGGCTGCTGGCCGCGCTCCTGCCATCGTTCGCCGTCGCGCTGCTGCTGTGGGTGCCCTTGCCGCACGCCAGTGTCGTCAGCGGGGTCGTGTGGCTGCCGGACGAGGCGGTCGTGCGCGCGGCCGGCGACTGCGAGATCACCCGCGTGAGCCGCGCGCCCGGCAGTGACGTGCTGGCCGGGGAGGAGCTGTTCCAGTGCACCGATCCGGAGCTCACGCTGCGCGAGCGCGAACTCGTCGCGCGCCTCGACGAGCTCGACGCGCAGCTCGCGGGAACGTCGACGAACGATCCTGCCGAGCATGCGCGGCACTGGCCGGAGCGGCATGCGACCGCCGAGGCCCTGGCCGATGCTCGCCTGCGACTCGGGGCCGAGAGACGGATGGCGGCACTCGACGGGCGCTTCGACGTCGCCGGCACGCACGCGCTCGAGGGCCGTGCACTCGCCCGCGGAGAGATCGCGGGCTATGTGGTGCCGCAAAGTGCGCGCACCGTTCGGGTCGCCATCGACGAACACGCCATCGCGCGGGTGGACGCGTCGGACGCCCGCGTCGAGATCCGGCTGGACGACACCGATGGCGCCTCGCGGACGCACCCGACACGCGTGCTCGAGCGGACGCCGCGCGCGACCTACGAGGTTCCCAGCGCGGCACTCGGCAGTGCGGGCGGTGGGGATCATGCCAGCGATCCCGCGGGCGACGGGCGTCGGCTGCTCGAACCGGTGTTCGATGTCGAACTGGCCTGGCCGGTCGATGCCGGCCCGCGACCGGTCGGTGCACGCGTGGACGTACGCTTCGTGCATGCGCCGATGCCGCTCGCCGACCGACTGCAGGCGAGCCTCGGACGTGCGCTGGCGGAACGGGGGCGGCGATGAGCGCGAGCGCCACCCATCGGCCGGTGAGGCCGGGGCCGCGACATGGCCCACTGCCGTCGCGTCGTGCCCCTGGCGCGCGCCCCGGCGCTGTCGACGCCTTCACCGTCAGGGCCATGGCGACGTGGCGGGGTCTCGGCGCGGCGGCGATGTCTCGCTCGAGCGGCCGAAGCGCGCGCTGGCTCGACGCGCTGGAGGCGCGCGTCGCGGCGCTCGGCACGGCCAGCGTAGAGACGCGGCACGCCGCACTCCGCGCCCTCGCGGAACGGCTCGGCCGTCGCGATCGCGACGCGACGCTGCGCGACGAGGCGCTGGCGCATGCGATCGGTGCGGCGCGACGCACGCTCGGCCTGACCGCGCACGAGGCGCAGCGACTTGCCGCGCGCGAACTGCTGGACGGCCGCTTCGTCGAGATGGACACCGGCGAGGGGAAGACGCTCGCGACCGCGCTGGCCGCCGCGTCGGCCGCGCTCGACGGCACGCCGGTGCACGTACTTACCGCGAACGACTACCTCGCCGAACGCGACGCCGCGCGACTCGACCCGTTCTACCGAGCGCTCGGCCTGCGCGGAGCCTGCGTGCTGCCGAGCATGGACGAGGCCGCCCGTCGCTCGGCCTACGCGGCGTCCATCGTTCATGTGACCGGCAAGCAGGTGGCCTTCGACTGGCTGCGCGACGCATTGGCCGGACACGACCGGGCGCACGCGCTCGCCGCCAGGCTCGGCGCGCTGGCCTGCCCCGGTGCGGCCACGCGGACGCCCCCGCTCACGCGCGGCCTCTGCCTCGCACTCGTCGACGAGGCGGACAGTCTGATGGTGGACGAGGCCCGCACCCCGTTGGTGCTCGCCGCGCCGCGCGCCCCGGATCCGGCCGTCGAGCGCGAATGCACGGTCTCGCTCGGCCTGGCGCGGCTGCTGCACGAGGGCATTCACTTCCGGCTGCTGCGCACGCGCCGCGAGGTGGTGCTGACCGAAGACGGCGAGGCGTCGCTCGACCGCCTCACCGCGCGCATCAGCGGCGTCTGGCGCGCGACCCGCTATCGCGACGAACGCGTGCGACAGGCGCTTGCCGCCCTCCACCTCTGGACCCGGGATCGGGACTACGTGGTGCGCGAGGGCCGGGTCGAGCTCGTCGACGAACAGAGTGGTCGGAGCTTGCCGGATCGGCGCCTGCAGCAGGGCTTGCACCGGCTGATCGAACTCGTGGAGCGCTGCGCGCCGACGGCCGACAACGAGATCGTCGCCTCCCTGCCGTTCCAGCGGTTCTTCCTGCGCTACGTGCGCCTCGCCGGCACGAGCGGCACGCTGGCCGAAGTGCGCGCCGAGCTGGCCGGCATCTACGGCGTACGGGTCAGCCGCGTCGCCCCGCGCCACCGCTCGGTGCGACGGCAACAGCCGACGCTGGTGTTCGCGACGCGCGCCGCCCAGCTGGACGCCCTGGTCCGGGAGGTTCGCGAGACCCGAGGCGCCGGGCGTCCCGTGTTGATCGGCACGCGCAGCGTCGAGCAGTCCAGCGGGGTTGGCGCGCGCCTGGCCGCTCACGGCATTCCCCATCGCGTCATGAACGCGCGTCAGGATGCCGAGGAGGCGGCGATCGTCGCCGCCGCCGGCACGAGTGGCCAGGTCACCGTCGCCACCAACATGGCCGGGCGTGGCACCGACATTCCCGTGCCGCCGGATGCGGTCGCCGCCGGCGGGCTGCACGTGATCTCGCTCGCCTTCAACGACGCGCGGCGGATCGATCGCCAGCTCGCCGGTCGCGCGGCGCGTCAGGGTGATCCCGGCTCCTGTCGGAGGCTGATCTGTCTCGAAGACGTCGCTCTCGCCGGCACGCTGCCGGAACCCCTGTGTCGACTGGCCGCCCGGCTCGCCGGCCCCGGTCCGCGACGGCGGGATCCATCGGGAGTCGGGACCGTTCGACAGGATCGGACTGCGGTGAACGTCGCGGCTGCCGATAACCCTCGACAGAACGCGTTCCTGGCCCGCTCGGGGACGGCGCTCGCGGCCTGGCTCGTGCGATTCGCACAGTGGCGAGTGGAGCGGCGTCACGCGACCGAGCGGCGGGCCGCGTTCGACGCCCGAGAGCGTCTCGCCCATCACCTGGCCATCGCCGGCCATCCGGACGATCCCGCATGATGTCTTCTGCCGAGCCCTTGGCCAGCCTTCGCCTCGTCGCCGAGGTGGAGGCGTGCGCGAGCGGTCGGTCACGTCCGCCTCGATCGAGACCCCGTGTGACGGCGATCTCGTTGCTCGGCCTGCTCGCCTTCCTGTCGGGCGGGATCGCGGGCGCGGCCCGGGACGATTATCACGAGTGTCTCGTGGAGCCCTACGCGGTCGTCGCCATCGGCAGTCCCGTCCGGGGGATCCTCGCCACCGTGCTGGTCGATCGCAGCGATCCCGTGGTGAGCGGGCAGCCGCTCGCCGAGCTCGAGTCGGCGCTGGAAAAGGCCAGCGTGGAACACGCGGCCGCGCGAGCGGCGATGACCAGCGAGATCGCCGCCCGGCAGGCTGACCTCGAGCTTGCCCGACTGGACCTCGCTCGGGTCGAGCAGATGCACGCGCAGAAGCTGGTGCCCGCCCAGCAGCGCGACGAGGCGCGTGCCCGTCACCGCGTGTCGAGCGCCGCACTCGTGCAGGCGCGCGAGAATCGCGAGCTGCTCGTCCTCGAACTCGAGCGCGCCCGTCTCCAGCTCGATCAACGCACGCTGCGCAGTCCGGTGGACGGTGTCGTGGTCGAGCGACAGGCGCGACCCGGCGAGTTCGTCTACGACAATCCGGTCATGACGATCGCGCGACTGGATCCGCTGCGCGTCGAGGTGGTGTTGCCGGCCCGTCTGTTCGGCACGATCCGTCGGGGCGATGTCGCGGAGGTGTTTCCCGAACTCGACGCCGACTCGCCGACGCTCGCGATGGTCGACGTGGTCGATCCCCTGCTGGACACGAGCAGCGGTACCTTCGGCGTGCGTCTGGTCCTGCCGAATGCCGACCTCGCGGTTCCCGCCGGCCAGCGCTGCCAGATCGCCTTCGGCGTCGTGGCGAACGACGCTGCCGAGGCGGTGGAACTCGCGGGCGACACCGACTGAGCGACCGTGGTCTGGCGACGCCCGCGGGCGCAACAAGCAACGGCGGGCGACAGCGCCACCACGAGCGGCGACGCCTCGCCCGTCGCTCGAGCGCTGCAGTCGGAGTTCCGCCTCGAACCGCTCGAGCCGCGCGTGATGTTCTCGGCCGACCTGCCGTTCGCGGCGTTGGCGGACATCGGCGCTTCGACGGCCATGCAAGCGGCGTCGCAGACCGCCTTCGTGGCGCCCGTACAGGCGCACGCGCAGAGCATCGCATCGGCCGGTACGTTCGTCCGACCGGCAACCGAGGGTGGCATCGCGGAGGTCGGACCGGGCGAGCTCGCGCGACCGGTCGTCGCCTCGAACATCGTCGTGCTGATCCAGGGAGACGTTCCCGATCTCGATCGACTGGTCGCCGACCTCGCGCACAACGCGCCCGCATCGACGGTCGTCGTGCTCGGCGCGGCCGACTCGGTCGACGCGGCGCTCGCGCGGATCGGCGATGCGCTGGCCGCTCGGGAAGGCGTCACCGAGCTGCACCTGATCTCGCACGGCGAGGACGGCGAGCTCGTGCTCGGGGGGCAGCGACTCGACACGGTCGACCTGCTTGCCAGGGCCGACGCGGTCGAGCGATGGGGACTGGCGCTGGCGGACGGCGCGGACATCCTGCTGTACGGCTGCGACGTCGCGGCGAGCAGCGAGGGACGCGCCTTCGTCGACACGCTCGCGAGCCTGACAGGTGCCGACGTCGCCGCCTCGGACGACACGACCGGCGCGCGCGCGCAGGGCGGGGACTGGCGACTCGAGTACGCGCGCGGCGACGTCCTGAGCGACGTGCTGCCGGGCGCCGCGATGCGCGCGCAGTTCGACGGCACGCTGGCCACCCTGACCGTCGACTCCCTGCTCGACGTGCCGGCCGGCGATCCGGCGTACGTCGGCACGCTGCGCTGGGCGATCGCGAACGCCACGGACGGTGACACCATCGCGTTCTCGACCGCCGGCACCATAGACCTGCAGTCGGCGCTGTCGAACATCACCGCCAGGGTGACCATCGACGGCAGGTCGGCGCCCGGCTTCTGGGGCGAACCGGTCATCACGCTCGACGGCAGCGCGGCGGGTCCCGGCGACGGTCTCTCCTTCGTCGCCGGTAGCGACAACAGCAGAGTGTACGGACTGTCGATCATCGGATTCGCCGGTAGCGGCATCAGGATCGACGGCGCCGACGAGAACACCATCGCCGACAATCACATCGGTATTGACGGCGCGAGGGTGCTGGGCAACGGCGGTGATGGCGTGACGCTGGTCGACTCCCGCCACAACTGGATCGGAGGCTTCTTCGTGAACGACGGCAACGTCATCTCGGGCAACGCCGGCAACGGCATCTCGCTGAGCGAGGCGAGCACGAACAGCAACTTCGTCTGGAACAATTTCGTCGGTACCGGCGTGGACGGCATGAGCCCTGTGGCGAACGCGCTCAACGGAATTCTCGTGAGGGGCGGCGCGCATGGCAATGCCCTTGGGGGCAACGGCCTCGGGAACATCGTGTCCGGAAACGGCGAGGACGGGATCCGGATCGATGGTGCCGGCTCCGACGAGAACGTGGTCGCGGGCAATCTGATCGGTCTCGCGCGCGATGGCGATTCCGATCTCGGCAACGTCGGGGCGGGCGTTCACCTGACCGGCGGCACCGCCCGCAACGTCGTCGGTGTGTCTGAGGGGGCCGGCGTGGGCAACCTCGTGTCCGGCAACGACGGCACCGGAATTCTCGTGGAGGCCGGTGCGTCGACGCTCGCCTCCGGCAACGTGATAGCCGGAAATCGTGTCGGTACCGATGCCGCGGGTCTGAATGCACGACCCAACGGCGGCGACGGCATCGCCTTGCGCGGCGGTGCTCACGACAACGTGATCGGTGGTGCTCGGACGGCGGGCGAAGGCAATCTCGTCTCGGGCAACGCCGGTAGCGGCATCGTGATCTTCGGCAGCGACTCGAACGACAACGCCCTTCTCGGCAACGTCGTCGGACTCGACGCGACCGGAAACGCGCGGCTGGCCAACGGCGGCCACGGCATCGAGATCCGCGAGGAGGCGAAGGTCAACGTGATCGGCGGTGATCGGGAAGCCGGGCACGGCAACCTGATCTCGGGAAATCTCGGCGCCGGTGTATTCCTGCAAGGACCCGGGACGATCGGCAACTCGATTCTCGGCAACCGCATCGGTACCGACGCGGGCGGCACGTTCGCCCTCGGCAACGGCGGAGACGGCGTCTACCTTCTCGAAGCCGGGGCAACCCTGATCGGCGGCGCGGCGGCGGGCGAGGGCAACGTGATATCCGGGAACGCCGATGCCGGGGTGAACCTGGTTGGCACGAACGTCAGTCACCTGCTCGGCAACCGCATCGGTACCGACGAGAGCGGGACCGCGCCGCTCGGCAACGGGGGCCCGGGCGTGTGGGTGCACGACGGCAGCCGATTCATCGAGATCGGCGGTGAGCTGGCGCGAGAGGGGAACACCGTGTCGGGGAACGGCGGTCACGGCATTCTGATCGAGGGTTTCGACACCGCCTGGGTGAGCATCGTCGGCAACGTCATCGGTCTCGACGTCACGGGCTCCGCCGCGTTGGGCAACGGCGGCGACGGGGTACGTGTCGACGGCGGCGACGGTGTCCGGATCGGCTCCGGTGTCGCCGCGGCGGGTAACACGATATCCGACAACGCCGGAGACGGTATTCGCGTGGACGGCGCGTTCACGATCATTCGCGGCAACCTTATCGGGACGGATTCGAGCGGCCAGACGGCGTTCGGCAACGACGGTGCCGGTATCCGCCTCGCGGGCGGTGCATCCGGCACCGTCGTCGGCGGGAGCGGGGAGCATCAGGGGAACGTGATCTCGGCCAACCGGGGCGGCGGCATCGTCGTCGACGGCGAGTCCGGCACGCTCAATCAAGACAACGTCGTGGCCGGCAACCTGATCGGCCTGACCGGCGACGGCGCGGTGGCGCTCGGCAACGTCGGCCATGGCGTCGTCGTGACGGGCGGTGCGCACAGCACCGTGATCGGCGGCAACCGGCTCGACGGGGAGGGCAACGTGATCGCCGGGCACACGGGCGGTGCGGGCATACTGCTGAGCGGTGCGGACACCCGCGCGTCGAAGCTGCTCGGCAACCTCGTCGGTACCGACGCCGGCGGAACGCTCGCGCTCGGGAACGGCCGAGGCATCGTCGCCGACGGGACGTTGCTGACGTCGATCGGCGCCAGCGATGCCGGCATGGGCAACGTCGTGTCGGGCAACCTCGGGGACGGGATCACGATCAGTGGCGCGGCGAGCCGCGCCGCCTGGATACTCGGCAATCATGTCGGCACGCTGGCCAGCGGCACCGGCACCCTCGGCAACGCCGGCAGCGGCATCGTGGTGACGAACGGCGCCCGTCTGACGAGCGTCGGCGGCAACGCTCAGGGCCAGCGCAACGTGATCTCGGCGAATGCCGTGCATGGCGTCCTCGTCGGCAACTCGGCGGGAGGGGTCGTGGTCAGCGGCAATCTGATCAGCGCCCTCGGTGCCGATGCGGGCCACCTCGGCGCGGTTGTACGCCTCGAGAACGGCGCGACCGACAACACCATCGGTGGTGTCGGTGCGGACGACGGCAACATCATCGAGCACGGGGACAGGGCCGGCATCGTCGTGACCGGCGCGGGATCGGACGACAACACGCTCATCGGCAACATACTCATCGGCAACGTCGGTCCATCGATCGACATCGGCGGCGACGGCATCGATGCGATCGATGCCCGCGATGCCGACACCGGCCCCAACGGGCAGCTGAATCGACCGGTCATCGAGGCCGCCGCTACCGACGGAAACGGGGCGCTGGAGCTGAACGTGCGCATCGAGACGCTGCCCGATACGCTTGTGCGCCTGGATGTCTACGTCGTCGGCACGTCCAACGCCTCCGGACACGGAGGGACGGCGCGTCACCTCGGTTCGGAGCAGGTGCTGACCGACGAGGACGGCGTGTACACGGACCTGTTCAGCTTCGCGGTGAGCATTGCGGAGGGCGAGCACCTGACCGCGACGCTGACGCTCGTGGCCCCGGACGGCACGCTCGGCGCGACGGGGGAACTCGCGGCGAATACGGTGGTGGAGAGGATCAACGAGGCGCCGGTGGTGACCTCCGGCGACTTCGTCGTCGAGGAGAACGAGACGTTCGCCGGAACGGTCACGGCGAGCGACCCCGACGGCGATGCACTCGTCTTCTCGATCGTGGGTGGCGCGGATGCCACCCGGTTCAGCATCGAGCGGTCCACCGGACAGCTGACCTTCATCGTCGCCCCCGACGCCGAAGCACCGAGCGATGCAGACGGTGACGGCACGCATCGACTGCTCATCGAGGTGAGCGACGGTAAGCTCGTCGTGAGCCGACAGATCGCGGTGACCGTGACGAACGTCGACGAGTGGAGCGTCGAGGCGCCGCAGGACGTCGATGCGTCCCCCGATGCAGTGGACGAAGACGCGGCCGTCGGCTCGACCGTCGGCGTGACGGCCCAGTCCGTCGATCGGGACGTGGACGACTCGGTGGTCTACGCGCTCGTCGACGATGCCGAGGGGCGTTTCGCGATAGACGCGCAGAGCGGCGTCGTGACGCTGGTCGGGCCGGTCGATGCCGATCGCGACGCGTCGCATTCGATCACGGTGCGCTCGAGCTCGACGGGCGGCGGCGTCGCCGACGCGACATTCGTCATCGCGATCGGCGACGTCAACGACACCGCGCCGGTCGTGACGCCCGGGCAGTCGTTCGCTATCGACGAGAATTCGCCGGGAGGCACGGCGTTCGGCGCGGTGATCGCCACCGATGTCGACCGCGAGGGCACGCTCGGCGGCTGGTCGATCGACGGCGGTGACGACGGCGCCCGCTTCGTGATCGACGCGACGAGTGGTGAGCTCACGCTGGCGCCGGAGGCAACGCTCGATGCCGAATCGCGCAGGACCTACTCCCTGACCGTGTCGGTCGGGGACGGTGTCGCCCGCTCGGCGCCCGAGTCGATCGTCATCACGGTGCGCGATGTTCAGGAACGGCCGCAGGCGACAGGCGATGGCTTCTCCGCGTCGGAAGACTCGTCGCTGACGATCGATCCGGCGATCCTGCTCGAGAACGACCACGATCCGGACGGCGACCCGCTCGAGGTGCGTATCGTGACGGGGCCGGCGAACGGCACACTGACACCCGATGCACGAGGCCTGCTGATCTACCAGCCTGACCCCGACTTCGCCGGGACGGACACGTTCTCCTACGTTGCCGTCGACGCCCACGGGGAGAGCGAACCGGTGGCGGTGTCGATCGACGTCGCCTCGATCAACGACGCGCCGCGACTCCTGGTCGCCGCGACCGCGAGCATCGCCGAGAATGCGTCCGGTCCGGTCGTCTCCGCCAGCGCCACGGACGTCGACAGCGCCGCTCCGACGTTCGCACTCGAGGGTGCGGACGCCGAAGGGTTCGCGATCGATGCCGCCAGTGGCGAGATCAGCGCGCGCGTGCCGCTGGATGCCGAGTCGCCGACCGATGCGGATCGGGACGGGCGGCACGAGCTCGTGGTGGTTGCCCGCGATCAGGAGGGGGGCGAGAGCCGCGCGGCGCTGACCGTCGACGTGCTGAACGTCAACGAGGCGCCGAGCCTCTCGGACAGGGCGTTCAGTCTGAGCGAAGGGTTCGTCGGCACGATCGGTCAGCTGGAGGCAAGCGATCCGGACACGGGCGACACCCTGGCCTACGAGCTCGTCGCCGGCGGCGAGGTTCCGGGTGCCGATCGCTTCGCGGTGGAGGCCGATGGCGGGCTGAACGTCGATGGGGCGAGCACCGGGATGTACACCCTGTCGGTGCGGGTGGTCGATGCCGACGGCGAGAGTGCCGAGGCGTTGCTGACGATCCGGGTAGCGCCGGTCGAGCCGGTCGAGCCGGTCGAGCCGGTCGAGCCGGTCGAGCCGGTCGAGCCGGTCGAGCCGGTCGAGCCGGTAGGGCCGGTAGAGCCGGTAGAGCCGGTAGAGCCGGTAGAGCCGGTAGAGCCGGTAGAGCCGGTAGAGCCGGTAGAGCCGGTAGAGCCGGTGGAGCCGGTGGAGCCGGACATCCCGGTCCTACCGCCGGAGCCATCGGCACCGTCGGAACCGGTATCGACGCCCGAGCTTGCGCCCGCCTGGCCAGCCGACTTCACGGTACCGCCCGTGCCGACGTCCGCCGACGTGGCGGACACGCGCGCCACGGCCCGGACGGACGGCGACGACGCCGTCGCCATCGGGGCGTCGGTGGGGGAGGGCGACGGCATGGCAGCGGCGTTCGAGTCGCTGGAAGGCGTGTCCGAACGGATGGAGGAGTCGGGCGCGGCCGACGCCGACGACGACAGCGACCCCAGGGGTGCCGTCGTCATGCTGGACAGCCCGGGCGTCTACGACCCGGCGAGAGCCGCCCCCCTGTTTCTGGACGACGGGGCCGATCGCGGGGTGGATCTCGCTGCGCCACAGACCTCGGTACCGGCGACGATCACCGGGCAGCGCCTGATCCTCGAACTCGTGCTCAGCGGAGGTGCAGGCCTGGATCGCGTCGATGTCCGTTCCCTGGCCTCGGTGTTCGGCACGACCAGCGCGCCGATTTCCCTGTCACCGCCGCTGCTCGATGCCCTGGAGTCGATGCGATCGACGATCGAGTCCACCGTCGAGGACGAGGAGCGAAGGGAGACACGCATCGTCGCCGTCGCGACCGCTGCCGGCACCTCCCTGACCGCGGGTTTCGTGACCTGGCTGCTTCGCTCCGGCCTGCTGGTCGCGACGGCCCTGACCACCACGCCGCTGTGGCGGCCGCTTGATCCGGTGCCGATCCTCGCCGCCGGCCTGCGTCGTGACGGGGGTGGATCATCGCCGGCAGAAGGGACAGGCCTGCACGACACCGTGAATGGAGGGTCAGGCCATGTCCGGTGAACGCCGCTGGCTCACGCCGTTCCACGCCTTCGTTCGCTCGCGTCCGCTGAGACTGGCGTCCAGTCTGGTCTTGCTCGTGCTGAGCGTGCTGTTTCTCGCAGACATGCTCGGTCTGCGCGCCGATCCCGAAGACAGCGTGCGCGAATCGCGCAAGGTCGTCGCCGAGGCACTCGCGGTGCAGCTGTCGTCGCTGGCGTCGATCGACGATGTCGGCAGCATCGAATTCGCCGTCTCCTCCTTCGTCGAGCGGAGCGGCGACGTGCGAGCCGCGGCCCTGCTTCGCGAGGACGGGACCGTGCTCGCAGAGCGCGGCGAGCGAGCCCTCATCGACAGCGTCGAGCGCTCGTCGACCTCGACCCGACTGAGCGTGCCGATCATGGCCGGTCACGAACCCTGGGGCGAGTTTCGCATCGTGTTCGAACCTTCGGCCGAGTCGCGACGGGAGATCCTGTGGTTCGGCTTCGTCGGCCTGGTCTGTCTCACGAGCTTCGCGTTCTTCCTGAGCAAGGTGCTGGTGCAGCTCGACCCAGGACGATCGGTGCCCGGTCGCGTCGACTCCGCCTTCGACCTCTTCAGCTCGGGGGTGCTCATCCTCGACGACCGGTTCCGTATCGTCATGGCCAACACGGCGGCCGAGCGCATCGCAGGCGTCGAACCCGACGGCTTGCTCGGTCGCACGCTGGACGACTGGCCCTGGCAAGTGGAGCCGACATGGCGCGCGCCCTGGATGGCCACGCTCGCGGACGGGACATCGACGTCCGATCAGGACCTGCGGTTGGCCGCCGACGGCGAGGACGTGCGGTACTTTCGTGTCAGCTGCGCCTCCGTGGGCGAGGGCGAGGAGGGGCTGTCCGGCGTGCTCGTGACGCTGGACGACATGACCCCGGTCGAGCGCAAGAACACCGAGCTCGCCGGCAAGGTCTTCGAGCTGCGACGCGCACACGAGGCGATCGAGCTCAAGAACGTGGCATTGGAGAAGTTCGCCACTCTGGATGCGCTCACGGGTCTGTACAATCGCCGCCTGGTCATGGAGCGGCTCGACGACGCGTTCGCGCATGCCCGCCGCGAGGGCCAGCCACTCGCCTGCATCATGTGCGACATCGATCACTTCAAGCGGATCAACGACGCGCACGGTCATGCCGTCGGCGACGACGTGATCCGCGCGGTCGCCGACGTGCTCGGCGCTGCCGGTCGCGCAGGCGATACCATCGGTCGCTACGGGGGAGAGGAATTCGTGCTGCTGCTGCCCGACGTCGACGCCAGGCGGGCCGAGGCGGTCGCCGAGCGCGCGCGCATCGCGGTGATCGCGCTCGTCAGCGGCGGGCGGCTCGCGCTCGACACGCTGTCGTCGAGCTTCGGGGTGGCCGACCTCGAGGGTGGCGCGCAGGACGGTGCGACGCTTCTCGATCAGGCGGACCAGGCGCTCTACGCGGCCAAGAACGGGGGGCGCAACCGCGTCGCGCTCTACTCGCCCGACGACGCGAACACGGTGTCGTCGCCCGAGCCGCTGAAGCCGTCCGTGGACGACCTTGCGCGTGCGCGGCTCATCGAACTGGAGACGCTCGTGCGGCAACGCGAGCGCGACATCGATGCCCTGCGCGAGTTCGACTCGCTCACGGGCATGCCGATGCGGAGCCTGTTTCTCGAACGTGTCGGTGCCGAACTCGCGCGCGCCGACCGGGCCGGCACCCTGGTCGGGCTGATGTCGTTCGAGGTCCGCGATCTGGACCGGCTCGTCGCGACGCTCGGTCACGTCGCGGCCGACGCACTCGTCGTCGATTTCGCCGAGCGTCTCCAGGAAGGTCTGCGCACGACCGACCTCGTCACCGAGATCAGCGCCGAGCACAGCCTGTCGCGCATCACGTCGAACGAATACGGCGTGCTGCTCACCGATCTCTCGGATGCGGGCGGCGCGATGATCGTCGTCACGCGTCTCAAGCGCCTGCTCTCCAAGCCGTTCGCGCACGGCGACCGCAAGGTCTACATCGGGGCGAACATCGGCATCGCCCTGTCCGGACAGGAGGGTGACGACGCCGCCTCCCTGTTCGCGCAGGCGAGCGAGGTCCGGGTAGAAGCATCGGCCAAGAGCGACAAGGTGTCGCACGGCTTCGCCTCGGCGACACTCGACGCCGAGTCCGACGACTACATCCGTCTGGAGTCCGACCTGCACGACGCGCTCGAGGCGGGCGCACTCGAGGTGTACTTCCAGCCCAAGTTCGATCTGGCGAAACGTCGCGTGACGGGCCTGGAGGCACTTCTCCGCTGGCGCCACCAGACGCGCGGCTTCATTTCGCCGGCGGTGTTCGTCGCGGTGGCCGAGGCCAACGGCCTGATCGGAGAGCTGTCGAGTCTCGTGCTCGATCGGACGCTCGAGCAGATCCGGGTGTGGCGCGCCATGGGCTTCGATTCCCTGCGCGTCTCGGTCAACGTCTCGCCCATGCAGCTCCGCGCCGAGTCGCTCGTCGACGACACGCTGGCCGCCCTGCGCGAGGCGGGCGTCGACGGACGTCAGCTGGAGATCGAGCTGACCGAGACGTCGGTGCTCGACCGGCCGGACGAGGCGCGCGTCGCACTGGAGGCGTTTCGGGCGGCCGGGGTCTGCATCTCGATGGACGATTTCGGCACGGGCTACACCTCGCTCGCCCTGCTCGCCGACCTCCCGCTCGACACGGTGAAGATCGACCGCTCGTTCATCGTCGCGATGGAGGGCAGCGAGCGGAGCCGGGCAGTGGTCGCCTCCGTGATCACGATGGCGCACGCGCTGAACCTGCGCGTGGTCGGGGAGGGGATCGAGGAGGATTGGCAGCTCGACACGCTGGCCGCGATGGGCTGCGACGAGATCCAGGGGTATCTGATCAGTCGTCCGCTGCCGGCGGACGAGATCACCGCCTTCCTGGTTCGCGAGCGGGAAACACCAGTGATGGAGCGACGCGCTGGCTAAAAAGATATAAGGATATGTTTATATCCTGATTGGTTTCTGCTACGGTGTCGAATCTCACGTCGCCCGTCAGGCTCGCCCATGCCCGCCGCCCTGCCGATCCACCCCGCCGATATTCGGCTTCGCGAGGAGCTCGCCCGTCGCATCCTCCTGCTCGACGGCGCCATGGGAACGATGATCCAGCGCCATCCGCTGGAAGAGGGCGATTTTCGCGGGACGCGCTTTGCCGACTGGGCGTCGGATCTCAAGGGCAACAACGATCTGCTGTCGCTGACGCGGCCCGAGCTCATTCGGGACATCCACGCGGACTACCTCGAGGCCGGCGCGGACATCGTCGAGACCAACACCTTCAACGCCAACGGGATCTCGATGATCGACTACGGCATGGAAGGGCTCGTTCGCGAGCTAAATCTCGAGAGCGCGCGCCTTGCCCGCGAGGCCTGCGATTCGGCGACCGCGCGAACGCCGGACCGGCCCCGCTTCGTCGCCGGTGTCCTCGGGCCCACCAGCCGCACGGCATCGCTGTCGCCTGACGTCGGCGATCCGGGCTTCCGGAACGTCAGCTTCGCGGAGCTCGATGCCGCCTATTTCGACGCCTGTGACGCGCTCGTCGACGGCGGTGTGGACCTGATCCTGATCGAGACCGTATTCGACACGCTGAACGCCAAGGCCGCGATCTTCGCCGCGCTGCGGGTCTTCGACGCCCGCGGCATCCGTCTGCCGCTCGCGATCTCCGGGACGATCACCGACGCCTCCGGGCGCACGCTGTCCGGACAGACGCTCGAAGCCTTCTGGAACTCGGTCCGACACGCGAAGCCGATCTTCATCGGCCTCAACTGCGCACTCGGTCCCTTGCAGCTTCGCGAGCACGTCGAGGCGCTGTCGGGGCTCGCCGATACGCATACCAGTGCGCACCCGAACGCCGGGCTGCCGAACGCCTTCGGCGGCTACGACGAGACGCCCGAGCAGATGGCCGCCGAGATCGGCGAGTGGGCGAAGGCGGGTTACCTGAACGTCGTCGGTGGCTGCTGCGGGACCACCCCCGAGCACATCCGCGCGCTGCGCGAGGCGGTCATCGATCACGCCCCCCGGGAGATTCCGGCCGTGCCGCCGGCACTGCGCCTGTCCGGACTGGAGGCCTGCACGATCGACGACGACTCGCTGTTCGTGAACGTCGGCGAGCGCACCAACGTCACCGGCTCCGCGCGGTTTCTCCGCCTGATCAAGGAGAACGAGTTCGACGATGCCCTGAACGTCGCCCGTCAGCAGGTGGAGGACGGCGCTCAGATCATCGACGTCAACATGGACGAGGGCCTGCTCGATTCGCAGACGGTCATGCAGCGTTTCCTGCATCTGATCGCGAGCGAACCGGACATCTCGCGCGTGCCGGTCATGATCGACTCGTCCAAGTGGTCGGTGATCGAGGCGGGCCTGCAGTGTCTGCAGGGCAAGTGCGTGATCAACTCGATCAGCCTGAAGGAGGGGGAGGAGGAGTTCCTTCGTCAGGCAGGGCTGGCGCAGCGCTACGGCGCCGCGATCGTCGTCATGGCCTTCGACGAGGACGGTCAGGCGGACAGCACCGAGCGCAAGGTCGCGATCTGCACACGTGCGCACGACCTGCTGCGCGAGCGCCTCGACTTCGATCCGCGCGACATCGTGTTCGACCCGAACGTGTTCGCGATCGCCACCGGCATCGACGAGCACAATGTCTACGGCCTGTCGTTCATCGAGGCCACGCGGCAGATCCGCGAGACCTTGCCCGGCGTCTCGGTCAGCGGCGGCATCTCGAACGTGTCCTTCTCGTTCCGTGGCAACAACCTCGTGCGCGAGGCGATCCATGCCGTGTTCCTCTACCACGCCATCCGGGCCGGGCTGAGCATGGGCATCGTCAACGCCGGCCAGCTCGCCGTCATGGAGGAGTTGCCGGCCGACCTGAAGGCCGCGGTCGAGGATGCCGTGCTCGCCCGGTCCGGCGAGGCGACCGATCGCCTGCTGGAACTCGCCGAGCGCTACCGCGGCGACGGTCGGGTGCGCGAGCGCGACGACGACGCCTGGCGCGCGCTGCCGGTCGCCGAACGCCTCGAACATGCGCTGGTCAAGGGGCTGGACGCCCACATCGAGACCGATGTCGAGGAGGCGCGACTCGCCATGGCCCGCCCGCTCGACGTCATCGAGGGGCCGCTGATGGACGGCATGAACCGTGTCGGCGATCTCTTCGGTGCCGGCAAGATGTTCCTGCCGCAGGTGGTCAAGTCCGCGCGCGTGATGAAGAAGGCGGTGGCCTGGCTGCTGCCCTACATGGAAGCCGACGCGAGCGATTCGCGCAGTGCCGGCCGCGTGCTGATGGCGACGGTGAAGGGCGACGTGCACGACATCGGCAAGAACATCGTCGGCGTGGTGCTGCAGTGCAACGGCTTCGAGGTGATCGATCTCGGCGTGATGGTCACCGCGCGAAGGATCCTGGACGAGGCGCGGGAGCGACAGGTCGACATGATCGGGCTGTCGGGGCTGATAACGCCTTCGCTGGAGGAGATGACGCACGTGGCGAAGGAACTCGCGCGCGAGGGCTTCGAGGTGCCGCTGCTGATCGGCGGTGCGACGACCTCGCGCATGCACACCGCGGTCAGGATCAGCGAGCACTACGCGCCGCCGGTCGTGCACGTGGTCGATGCCTCGCGCTGCGTGCAGGTCGTCTCCAGCCTCCTCAGCGAAGATCATCGCGAACGCTTCGTCGACGAGCTGGACGCGGACTACACGCGCTACCGCAAGCGCTTCGCCGCGCGCACGCAGGACACCGAGCTGCTGGGGCTCGAGGTGGCCCGTGCCAATGCGCTGAAGAGTGACTGGGCGCAGGTGCCCATCGTCCGGCCGGCGAGTCCGGGCGTGACGGTGCTCGATGACGTCTCGCTCGCGACGCTCATCCCCTTCATCGACTGGACGCCGTTCTTTCACGCCTGGGAGCTGCGCGGCAAGTACCCGCGCATCCTCAAGGATCCGACCGTCGGCGAGGAAGCGGTCAAGCTGCACGCGGACGCGCTCGCGATGCTCGGGCGCTTCGAGCGGGAGGGTTGTACCGTGGCCCGCGGCGTGGTCGGGCTGTTTCCGGCGAACGCGCGCGGCGACGACATCGTGCTCTGGGAGGACGAGTCGCGGGCAACGCCGCTCGATACCGTCCACTGCCTGCGCCAGCAGCGGGTGTTCCCGGATGACCGGCCCGATCTCTGCCTGTCGGACTTCGTGGCTCCGGAGGACAGCGGTCGCACCGACTGGGTCGGCCTGTTCGCCGTCACCGCGGGCCTCGGCCTGGAGGCGCTGGTGGCGGAGTTCGACGCTGACAACGACGTGTACGCCAGCATCATGGCCAAGGCCCTCGCGGACCGACTGGCCGAGGCCTTCGCCGAGTACCTGCACCGTCGTGTCCGCATGACGCTCTGGGGCTACGAACCCGAAGAGTCGCTCGACAACGACGACCTCATCCGCGAGCGCTACCGCGGTATCCGGCCAGCGCCCGGGTATCCCGCGAATCCGGACCACCGGCAGAAGGCGGTCATCTGGCGTCGCCTAGACCCCCTGGGGAACGCGGGGATGTCGATCACGGAGAGCCTGGCGATGCTGCCCGCCTCCTCGGTCAGCGGGCTGTACTTCGCCCACCCGGACAGCCGCTACTTCGGGCTCGGCAAGCTCTCCAGGGAGCAGGTGGCGGACTACGCCGCGCGGCGCGGTGAGTGCGTGGCTGTGAACGAGCGCTGGCTCGGGCCGTCCCTCGCGTACACCGACACCGAGCCGGACACCCGGTCGGAAGCCGAGACGGGCACGCAGGCAGGCACGCAGGCAGGCACGCAGGCAGGCACTCAGGCAGGCACGCAGGCAGGCACGCAGGCAGGCACTCAGGCAGGCACTCAGGCAGGCACTCAGGCAGGCACTCAGGCAGGCACTCAGGCAGGCACTCAGGC
>Ga0209303_1000058_pt1 | contig 150079 bp, 136 predicted proteins | sample SidtaG_3_FD_187449 | JGI IMG/M metagenome (GOLD analysis project Ga0209303, IMG submission 187449) | Marine algal microbial communities from Sidmouth, United Kingdom - Sidmouth_Asex1 metaG (SPAdes) (version 2) | ecosystem: Host-associated > Algae > Red algae > Unclassified | place: Sidmouth...
GCATCCGACCATGGAGCGTCGGCAACGAAGTGCAGCAGGCTCTGGTGATGGGCGGACACGTTGTCCGGATCCAGCGTGGCGGCGATCGGCTCGACGCTCTTGCGCTCAAGATTCATCATCAGGCCCGAGCAGTAGGCATCGAAGCGCTCGCGACGGCGACGATCACCGAGCGCCTCGTGCAGATCGGACAGGTAGGCTTGGAAACGGGAGTGAAAGCTCATACCCCTGATCATCACGACAGAAGACGTTCACATCAACGACCGTTGAAAATGTGACGCAGTAGGACTAGACGATTCCACCGCCACTGCCACCGACCGCCGGTCGCTCGCTCGCCACGCGCGTCCGGTAGCCCGCGTCGCGATACAGCGCGATCGGGTCGATCGCGCCGCCCTCCAGCTGACGGGCGCGAGCCAGGATCGGCGAGACATCGGTGCGAAAGGCCGCCTTCAGCGTCTCGCTGGCCATCAGCGCATCGTTGTTCGCCTGGTGGTGCGACAGCGCCTCCCGGTCGACCAACGAGGCCTGCACGCAGGCGCGCTGCACCTCGATGGCACTGTTCATCAGGCTCTCGATCGGGTCGGTGACGTTGTGCGACTGATCGAGCATGTAGGACGGCGTCGCGCCGCTGGCTTCGGCACCGATCAGCTCGTTGAACACCAGGAACAGCCGGTACGGCTCGATCGCGCCGCTGTCCAGATCGTCGTCGCCATACTTGGAGTCGTTGAAGTGGAAGCCGCCCAGCTTGCCGGCGTGCAGCAGGCGCGACACGATCATCTCGATGTTGACGTTCGGTGCATGGTGACCCAGGTCCACCAGGCAACTGGCCTGCGGACCCAGCTCCCGGGCGATCATCAGGTTGCTTCCCCAGTCCTGGACCACGGTCGAGTAGAACGCCGGTTCGTACATCTTGTGTTCGGTGAACAGCTGCCAATCGGCGGGCAGCGCGGCGTACACCTCGCCCAGCGAAGCCAGGTAGCGCTCGAACTGGCCGCCCATGTCGCATTGACCGGGGAAGTTCGAGCCATCGCCCACCCACACGGTCAGCGCGCGCGAGCCGATCGCCTGCCCGACCTCGATGCAATGGCGGTTGTGGGCGATCGCCTGGGCGCGTGTGGCCGCATCGATGTGCGACAGCGAGCCGTACTTGTAGGAATGCGCCTGGCCGGGCTGATCCTGGAAGGTATTCGAGTTCATCGCATCGAAGCCCAGTCCGAGGGCGGCCGCCCGTTCGCGCAGCTCGGCCGGATCCTCGTCGTCCCAGGGGATGTGCAGCGAGACGGTCGGGGTGGCTCGGGTGAGCTGCTGTATGACGCCGCAGTCGTCCAGCTTGTCGAACACGTGCCGCGGCTCGCCGGTGCCCGGAAAGCGGGCGAAGCGGGTGCCGCCGGTGCCCACGCCCCACGACGGAATCGCCACGCCGAAGGCGCGGGCGCGCTGCACCGCCGTATCGATGTCGATGCCGCGCCGCTCGAGCAGGCCGGCCAGCGCGTCGTGGTCCGCTTCCAGGGCCGGAGCTTCCGCGGCGTTAGCTCGCTCCAGCCGATCGCGCTCGATCGGTGCGCCGGGCGCATCGCTTGCCACGCCGCTCATCGGGTGAAGGCCTGCACGTTGCCGGCATCGACGTTGATGATGTTGCCGGTGGACTTGGATGCTGCATCGCTGACCAGGAAGTAGGTCGCCTCGGCGATGTCCTCCGGCAGCACGCTGCGCTTGAGCAGCGAGCGTTCCCGGTAGTGCGCCTCCAGCTCGTCGGTGGACTTGCCGTAGGCATCGGCGCGTTCCTGCAGCCAATTCCCGGACCAGATCTTCGAGCCGCGCAGCACCGCATCCGGATTGACCACGTTGACCCGGATGCCGGCCGGTGCGCCTTCCAGCGCCAGGCAGCGAGCCAGATGCACCTCGGAGGCCTTGGCGGTGCAGTAGGCCGAGGCACCCGGAGAGGCGGCCAGGGCATTCTTGGAGGCGATGAACACCACCGCGCCCCCGGTATCCTGGACGCGCATCAAGCGGAAGGCTTCGCGCGCGACCAGGAAGTAGCCGGTCGACAGCACGCTCATGTTCAGGTTCCACAACGCCAGCGTGGTGTCCTCGATGGGTGCCGAGGAGGCGATGCCGGCGTTGGAGACCAGGATGTCGAGCCCACCGAACTCGCGCGCGGTCCGGGAGAAGGCATCGCTGACCGCCCGTTCGTCGGTCACGTCCATGTGCGCCGTGCGCACCACGTCCTGCCCGTGACGCTGCCACAGCGCATCGCGGGTAGTGGCCAGCAGTGACTCGTCGATGTCGGCCAGCATCACGCAGGCGCCCTGACCGAGCAACCGCTCGGCGGTGGCGGAGCCGATGCCACCCGCGCCGCCGGTGACCAGCGCCACCCGGCCGGCCAGGCTCTTCGCTGGCGGCATGCGCTGCAGCTTCGCCTCCTCCAGCAACCAGTATTCGATGTCGAACGCTTCCTGCTCGGGCAAGCCCTGGTACGTCGACACCGCCGAGGCGCCGCGCATCACGTTGATGGCGTTGATGTAGAACTCGGCCGAGATGCGCGCGGTGGCCTTGTCCTTGGCGAAGGTGATCATGCCCACGCCCGGCACCAGGTAGACCACCGCGTTCGGATCGCGCATCGGCGGGCTGTCCTCGTGACGGCATCGCGCGTAGTAGGCGGCGTAGTCGTCGCGGTAGGCGGCCAGGCGCGCCTCCAGCCCGTCCAGCGTGGCGTCGACGACGGCATCCAGGGCGGAATCCTGGGAGGCATCCCGGGAGGCCTCCGGGTCGGCATCATCGTCCGGCGTCCGCGCCTCGTTCGAAGGCTCGGCCGGGGCGTTGGCCAGCTCGATCACCAGCGGGCGGATCTTGGTGCGCAGGAAATGGTCCGGGCAGCTGGTGCCCAGCGCCGCCAGGGCCGGCATGTCGATCGCGTTGACGAAGCCGAGCACCGTCTCGCTGTCATCGAAGTGACCGACCTTGTATTCCTCGGCACCGATCAGGCCACGGATGGCCGGCATCAGCCGCGCCGCTGCGCGTTGCCGATCGTCCGCCGCCAGGGCGCTGACCTTCCGACCGCCGAATGGGGGGATGTCCGCGGTCTCGGTCGCCAGCCATTCGGCGGCGGTGTTGATGGTGGCAAGCGTCAATGCGTAGCACTCGCGCGCCGTGTCGGCCCAGGTGAACAGGCCGTGGCTGCCCAGCACCACGCCCTGGGCCTCCGGGTTCTGTTCGCAGAAGCGCGCAAGCCACAGGCCCAGCTCGTAGCCGGGGCGCTTCCAGGGCAGCCAGCCGATGGTCTCGCCGAAGATGCGCCGGGTGAGCGCTTCGCCGTCCTCGGCCGCCGCGATGGCGATGATCGCGTCCGGATGCACGTGGTCGACGTGCGGCCGGGGCACGTAGGCGTGCAGCGGCGTGTCGATCGAGGAGGCGCGAGCGTTCAGCGCGAAGGTGCAGTGCGGCAGGTAGCCAACCATCTCGTCCTCGTGCGCCTGGCCGCGGTACAGCCCCTTCAGCGCGTCGAGCTTGTGCTGGTACAGCGTGGCGAAGCCGTCGCGCGCCATCGTGCCGATGTCGCCACCGGAGCCCTTGACCCACAGCACCGTCACGTCCTCGCCGGTCAGCGGATCGGTGGCGGTGACCTTGGCGGAGGTGTTGCCACCGCCGTAGTTGGTCACCCGCTTGTCCGAGCCGAGCAGGTTGGAGCGGTAGAGCAGGCGGCCGGGCTCGTCCAGCGTGGCCGCATGGTCCTCGTCCCAGCGATTGTCGATCCGGGGCGACGCGTGACGATCGCTCATGACAGACGGTCTCTCGAGTGACAGGTCGCACCAGAATCGCGTTTTTTCGACCCTGAGTCAATCAATACCGAGCATCGAATCTCGTACATGATCGGTATTGATCGACAATGATTGACACTCGGCCGATGTTGCGTATCATCAGCTGTGAACTGGAGGCATGGAATGGGGGGCACGGAATGCACGAACGCGAACGCCAGCGCATCATCCTGTCGGCCGTCCAGGAACGGCCGGTGGTCACCGTGGCCGATGTGGTCGCGCTCACCGATGCCTCCGAGGCGACGGTGCGCCGGGACATCGCCTCGCTGCACCTGGAAGGCAAGCTGAAGCGGGTGCGTGGCGGCGCCGAGGCATTGCACCCGCTGCGCCAGTCGACGTTGGCCGGGCGGCCGTTCGCGGTGAACGCGGCACGCGATCAGCTGCAAAAGCGCGCCATCGCGCGCGAAGCGGTCGCGCTGTGCGAGGACGGCGATGACGTGATCATCAACGGTGGCACCACCACCTTCCAGATGGTGCACCTGCTGGCAGCGCGTCGGCTGCAGATCTTCACCAACTCATTTCCGATTGCCGCCCACCTGCTCGCCAACTCCAAGAACGAGCTGGTGCTGCCCGGCGGATCGATCTATCGCGAGCAGGACATCATCCTGAGCGCGTTCGAGGACGACGTGACGCGCCACTTCTGCGCCCTGCGCATGTTCACCGGCGCGCACGGCATCGGCCGACTGGGCGCGATGGAGGCCGATCCGCTGCTGATCCAGAGCGAGCAGCGCCTGATGAAGCAGGCCGATGAGCTGGTGGTGCTTGTCGATGCCGGCAAGTTCGAGCGCCGATCGAGCCTGTTGATGTGCTCGCTGGAGCGCATCGACACGCTGATCACCGACGATCGCATCACCGATGCCGCCGTGGCGATGCTCGAGGCGGCCGAGGTGCGCGTCATCGTCGCCGATGCCGATGCCGAGTCCCAGACCGTATCCGAGGCCGGCTGATGCCGATCTCGCTGCACGACCGAACCATCCCAACCAGGAGTACCAACGCATGAAACCCATCAAGACCCTGCTGGCCGGCGCCCTCGTGGCGGCCGGTCTCATTGCCGCACCCGCCAGCGCCGAGGACGTGCGCATCGCGCTGGTCGTCAAGGCGCTGGGCATCGGCTTCTTCGAAGCGGCCGCCAAGGGCGCCGAAGAGGCGGCCGAGGAGCTCGGCGGCGTGGAGATCATCTACACCGGCCCGACCGACACCACCGCCGAGGGCCAGATCGAGGTGATCAACTCCTTGATCGCGCAGCGGGTCGACGCGATCGCGGTGTCGGCCAACGACCAGGATGCGCTGGTGCCGGCCTTGAAGAAGGCGCAGCAACGCGGCATCCAGGTGATGTCCTGGGACTCCGGGGTCGCACCGGATGGGCGGGTCATGCACCTGAACCCCTCGTCCAATCCGCTGATCGGCAACATGATCATCAAGCTGGCCGCCGATCACATGCCGGACGGCGGGGATGTGGCGGTCCTGTCGGCCACCACCACCTCGACCAACCAGAACATCTGGATCGAGGAGATGAACAAGGTCATGGGCGACTACCCGGGCGTGAACGTGGTGTCCACCGTCTACGGCGACGACCTGTCCGACAAGAGCTACCGCGAGGCGCAGGGTCTCATGTCGTCGCACCCGGATCTGAAGGCCATCATCGCGCCGACCTCGGTCGGCATCGTGGCCGCCGCGCAGGCGGTGACCGATGCGGGCAAGGCCGGCGAGATCAACGTCACCGGCCTGGGCCTGCCGAGCGAGATGGCCGCCCATGTCGCCTCGGGCGCATCGAAGTCGTTCGCCATCTGGAACCCGATCGATCTGGGCTACGCGGCCACCATGATCGCCCACGACCTGGTCAAGGGTGCCGAGGCAGAGGCCGGTGGCACCCTGTCGATGGGCCGCCTGGGCGAGGTCACGCTGGACGACAACCTGGAGGGCGCCATGTCCGATCCGTTCGTCTACGACGCCTCCAACGTCGACGACTTCAAGGACATCTTCTGAGCCCACGCTCGGAACCATGACCGTCAACCGGCCCACCGCCGACGATCCGCTGCTCACGCTGGAAGGGGTCACCAAGACCTTTCCCGGCGTGCGCGCGCTGTCGCAGGTGTCGCTGGCGCTGTACCCCGGCCAGGTCACCGCCCTGGTCGGGGAGAACGGCGCCGGCAAGTCGACGCTGGTCAAGGTGCTGACCGGCATCCACCGTCCGGACGAGGGCGCTCTGAGCATCGATGGCCGACGGCAGTCGTTCGCCTCCCCTCACGATGCGGCTGGGGCCGGCATCACCGCCATCCACCAGGAGACGGTGCTGTTCGACGATCTATCGGTGGCTGAGAACATCTTCATCGGCCACGCGCCGCGCACCCGGCTCGGCTTGATCGACATCGCGGCGATGCGGCGTGGTGCCTCGCGGCTGCTGCAGCGTATCGGCGCCTCGCTCGATCCGTCGGCGCGCCTGCGCGATCTGGGCATCGCCAGCAAGCATCTGGTGGCCATCGCCCGCGCGCTGTCGATCGATGCGCGCGTGGTGATCATGGACGAACCCACCGCCGCGCTGTCGCACAAGGAGATCCAGGAGCTCTACGAGCTGGTGGAGACGCTCAAGGCGGACGGCAAGGCGATCCTGTTCATCAGCCACAAGTTCGACGAGATCTTTCGCATCGCCGATCGCTACACGGTGTTCCGTGACGGCGAGATGGCCGGCGAAGGCCTGATTGCCGACACCGACTCGGACGCGCTGGTGCGATTGATGGTCGGGCGCTCGGTCGAGGGCGTGTTTCCGGCCGGCAGCGGGCGCCTGGGCGAACCGGTCATGCGGGTCAGCGGCTACAGCCATCCGACCGAGTTCGACGACATCGGCTTTTCCCTGCGGCGTGGCGAGATCCTGGGCTTCTACGGCCTGGTCGGGGCCGGGCGCAGCGAGTGCATGCAATCCCTGTTCGGCGTGTCGCGCCCGAGTGCCGGGCAGGTGACGATCGACGGTCGCGAGCTGTGCGCGAAGAGCCCGGCCGATGCCATCGCGCAGGGCCTGGTTTACGTGCCCGAGGATCGGGGCGGGCAGGGCGCCATCACCGGCCTGCCGATCGTGGGCAACGTGGCGCTGCCCTCGCTGGGCGGGCTGTCGCGCCGCGGCTTCGTGGCCATGGCCAGCGAGTTCGCGCTGGCACGTGAATACACCGCAAGGCTGGACCTGCGCGCCGCGGCGCTGGATCAGCCGGTGGGGCAGCTGTCCGGAGGCAACCAGCAGAAGGTGGTGATCGCCAAGTGGCTGGCCACACGCCCCACGGTGATCATCCTCGACGAGCCCACCAAGGGCATCGACATCGGTTCCAAGGCGGCGGTGCACGCGTTCATGCGCGAGCTGGCCGACGATGGGCTGGCGGTGATCATGGTCTCCTCGGAGATCCCCGAGGTGCTGGGCATGAGCGATCGGGTGATCGTGATGCGCGAGGGCCGGCAGGTTGCCGAGTTCGACCGGGCGGCAGCCTCGCCCGAGGTCCTGGTGCGCGCCGCGGCCGGCATTCCCGAGCTCGCCCGAGAGGATGACGGCACGATGGTGAGAGCATGAACGGATTGCTCACGCGGCGCGATGCGCTGCTGGCGCTGGCACTGGCGCTGCTGATCGCCCTGGTGGCGTCGCGCTTTCCCGCCTTCGCAACGCCTGCCTCGCTGGGCGGCGTGTTCACCGACAGCGCGATCCTGATCATCCTGGCACTCGGTCAGATGGCGGTGATCCTGACCCGCTGCATCGACCTGTCGATGGCCTCGAACCTGGCGTTGGTCGGCATGATCGTGGCGATGACCAATGCCGCCCTGCCCGGTGTGCCGATACCGCTGCTGGTGGCGATGGCGATCGGCATCGGGGCAGCCCTGGGCGCCGTGAACGGCCTGCTGGTGTGGAAGGTCGGCATTCCGCCGATCGTCGTCACGCTGGGCACATTGACGATCTTCCGCGGGCTGATCTTCGTGCTCAGCGACGGACAGTGGATCAACGCGCACGAGATGAGCGATGCGTTCAAGGCGTTGCCGCGCATGACGCCGCTCGGCGTGCCGCTGCTGGCCTGGTCGGCGGTGCTCGCCGTGCTGGCGATGACGCTGTTCGTCACCCGCACCGCCACCGGTCGCGCGCTGTACGCGGTCGGTGGCAACCCGAACGCGGCGGTGTACGCCGGCATCGACACCGGCCGCACCCGGTGCATCGCGTTCGTGATCGCCGGGGCCCTGTCCGGGCTGGCCGGCTACCTGTGGGTGTCGCGCTACGCGGTCGCCTACGTCGACATTGCCGGCGGGTTCGAGCTGGACGTGATCGCCGCCTGCGTGATCGGTGGCATCTCTATCGCCGGCGGCATCGGCACGGTGGTCGGCGTGGTGCTCGGCGCGCTGTTCCTAGGCGTGATCAAGAACGCGCTGCCGGTGGTGGACATCTCGCCGTTCTGGCAGCTGGCGATCTCCGGGGCCGCGATCATCATCGCGGTGCTGTTCAACGCCCGTGCCGAACGTCGTGCCGGACGGATCATCCTCAAGCGTGCCGAAGCCGGGGCCCTGTCCACCGGGCCGGGCGCAGCATCCAGGAACCTGTGATGAACGAGCTGGCCGCGATGCCCGGCACACGCACCCTTCCGGATCGATCGCGCGGCTGGCTGGCGCGTACCGGCACCAGCTGGGAGGTGCTGCTGATCGCGGTCGCCATCGCGATCTTCTTCATCAACGCGCAGCTGTCGCCGTACTTTCTCGATCCCTGGAACCTGTCCGACGCCACGTTCAACTTCACCGAGAAGGCGATGATCGCGTTCGCCATGGCGCTGCTGATCATCTCGGGCGAGATCGACCTGTCGGTCGCCTCGATCATCGCGCTGGCCTCCACCGCCATGGGCTTCGCGGTGCAGCTGGGCGCCGGCACGCCGGTGCTGGTGGCGGTGGGCCTGGGCGTGGGACTGGCCTGCGGGGCGTTCAACGGCCTGCTGGTGGCCCGACTGGGCCTACCCTCGATCGTGGTCACCATCGGCACCCTGTCGCTGTTTCGCGGCATCGCCTACATCGTGCTCGGCGATCAGGCCTACTCGGGCTACCCCGAGTCGTTCGCCTGGTTCGGCCAGGGCTACGTCTACTGGGTCATCACCGTGGAGATGGTGCTGTTCCTGATCGTCGCCGCCGCGTTCGGCATCCTGCTGCACCGCACCACGTTCGGCCGGGCGGTCTACGCCATCGGCAACAATCCGACGGCCGCCCTGTTCTCCGGCATCCGCGTGCCGCGGGTGAAGTTCGTGCTGTTCCTGTTGACCGGGCTGATGTCGGGCCTGGCGGCGGTCTGCCTGACCTCGCGCCTGGGCTCGACGCGGCCATCGATCGCGGTCGGCTGGGAGCTGGAGATCGTCACGATGGTGGTGCTCGGCGGGGTCAGCATCCTCGGCGGTTCGGGAACGCTGCCGGGGGTGGTGCTGGCCGCCGTGATCATGGGGTTGGTGACGTTCGGCTTCGGCCTGATGAACGTGCCCGGTATCGTCATGTCGATCTTCGTGGGCTTGCTGCTGATCGCGGTCATCGCGCTGCCGGTGCTGGGTCGACGCCTGCTGCGCGCGCGAGGCTGATGCGAGTCGCGGTCGTCGACCTGGGCAAGACCAACGCCAAGCTGGCCTGGGTGGACACGCGCGAGCCGAGCGAGCAGGCCGTGCGCACGATGCCTTCGCCGGTGGTGCAGGGCGCCCCCTACCCGCACCTGGACGCCGATGCCATCGAGCGGTTCATCATCGCGGCGCTGCGCAAGGGTGGCCCGGTGGATGCGATCACGGTGACCACTCATGGAGCCACGGTTGCGTTGCTGGACGACGACGGCGAGCTGGCCCTGCCGGTGCTCGACTACGAGCACGACGGGCCGGACAGCCTGTGGGGTGACTACGAAGCGGTGCGCCCGCCGTTCGAGCGTACCGGCTCCCCGCGGCTACCGGGCGGGTTGAACATCGGCGCGCAGCTGTTCTGGCAAGCGCGCACGTTCCCCGAGGCCTTTGCCCGGGTGGGCACGGTGCTCACCTGGCCGCAATACTGGGTCTACCGGTTGTGCGGCGAGCGCGTCAATGATCTGAGCTCGCTGGGCGCGCACAGCGACCTGATCGATCCGCATGACGGACGGCCCTCGTCCCTGGTCGAGCAGCAAGGCTGGAGCGCGCTGATGCCACCGACCAGCCGCTCGGGCCAGCGGCTCGCTACCCTGTGCACCGGCATGGCCGAACGCACCGGCCTGTCGCCCGACACCGCGGTGCACGTCGGGATCCACGACTCCAACGCCTCGCTGGTGCCCCACCTGTCCAGCCGCGCCACTCCGTTCACCGTGGTGTCCACCGGTACCTGGGTGATCTGCCTGGTGGTGGGTGGCCAACCGGTCACCCTCGATGCGCGCCGCGACACGCTACTCAACATCGACGCGTTCGGCCGTCCGGTGCCGTCGGGGCGCTTCATGGGCGGGCGCGAGTACGCGCTGCTGATCGGTGAGCCCCCGGCGGGCGCCGATCGATCGTCCGTGATCGCATCGAAGGCGCTGCTGGAACGCCTGATCGGCGACTCGGCCTTCTTGCTGCCGGCCACGGTGCCCGGTACCGGGCCGTACCCGGACGAGCAGGCGGCCTGGACGCTCGACGAGGCATCGCTGGACACACGCTTCGGGCCGGGCGCGCGCGAGGCGGTCATCGCCGGCTACCTGGCCGGCATGACCCTGACCAGCATGACGCTGGCCGGGGCGGCGGGTGAGGTGCTGGTGGAGGGGCCCTTCGCGGCGAACGACGACTACCTGCACGCGTTGTCCGGTGGCAGTGGCAGGGTGGTGCTGGTCAGCACCTCGCGCACCGGCACCAGCATCGGTGCGGCCATGCTGATCGAGCCGCCGAGCCGACCGCCGCGCGCCCGGGCGATCGCTGTCGAGCCCGAGCTGTCGGATGCCTGGCAGCGCTACGTGTCCGCCTGGCAGCGCACGGTCGATGCCCGCCTGACAACCGGTACTCAAGCCAGGTAGAACACCGGCTCCAAGGGTCGGGTGACGGGCTCATCGTTCGGGCCGGTTTCCATCAGGTCGGCCATCGATGTCCACCAGGCTTGCATCAGCGGCTCCAGCGGCAGGGCGTCCATGGTGTGATCGTCGCTGCGCAGCAGCGTGGCGAACAGGGTGTTCGTGCCAGGGTCCAGGAAGATGTGGTAGTCGGAGACGCCGGCCCGCTTGAGCAGCTCGCCAAGCTCGGGCCACAGTTCATCGTGCCGGCGTCGGTACGCGCAAGCGTTGCCGGGCAGCAGCTGCATGGTGAAGGCGATGCGTTGCACGTGGGAGCTCCTCAGTCCAGCTCGCTCAGGCAGCGCAGCAGGCTGCCGTTCGGATCGATCACCACGCCCATGCGAAAGCCGAACGGTTCATCGGCCGGCATGCCCAGACGCGGAATTCCCTCCTGCGGCAACCCGATTGCCGCCCAGTCGTCGAAGAGCGCATCGACATCGGCGACTCGCACGCAGGCGCTGAACCAGGATTGCGCGGCGACCAGTTCCGGATGCGGGAAGAATTCCAGCTCCAGCGAGCCGCGACCCAGGATCATCCATCCCTCGTCTCGGAAGCGGGTGTCGAAGCCGAGCGCTCGGTAGAAGCGTTCGGTGTCGTCGAACGAGCGGGCCGGCAGGTTGGCAGTGATGCGATCGCTCATGCGTCGGGTCCTTGGGGAGTACGGGCGCAGGCCCGGTGCACGGCGATCGATGCCGGTTCACTGGAAGGGTACAACCGCGCCGCCTTCGAATTCGTCCCCTGCGCGGGCCGATGCGCGCGACAACGGGCGCACTGCCGATGGACCGTGCCGCCCGCGCGTTGTGAATGAGGCTCTGTTCGACGGATGCGTACGCGTACGCATCCGTCGAACAGCGCCTAGAATGGCCGCGCTCTTCCCGGTGCGCATCCCCACCCCATGACCCCGACAAGCCCACCCGTTCTCGCCATGGCGCTGGCCATGGACCGCAACCGCCTGATCGGTGCCGATGGCGCGATGCCTTGGCACATCCCCGGCGAGCAGGCGCATTTCAAGGCGGTGACGATGGGCAAGCCGATCGTCATGGGGCGCAAGACCTTCGAATCCATCGGGCGGGTATTGCCCGGGCGCCCGAATCTGGTGGTGACGCGTGATGCCGGGTGGCGGCACGAGGGTGTCGGCGTGCACGGCTCGCTGGGCGCCGCCATCGAGCAGGGGCGGGACCTGGCCATCGCCTCGGGCGCGGACGAGGTGGTGATCATCGGAGGGGCCGAGCTGTGCCGGGACGCCATGCCGGACATTGCCCGCTTTCACCTGACGCTGGTGGATGCCGAGTTCGACGGGGACACCTGGCTGGAGTCCTTCGACTGGTCGCATTGGCGCGAGGTGTCGCGTCAGTCGCCCGATCCGGCCACGACCGGGGGCACGCCGGTCCATTACCTGGAGCTGGAGCGGATCGCACAGCCGCTCAGCGCCGCTTAGCGGCGTCGGGTCGAGCGCCGGTCCACGGCCACCGCCGGCGCGCCGCCGCCCACCGCCACACCGGCCAGATTACCGCCCCAGACGCAACCCCGATCCATCGGCACGATGAGCGGCGGCGCCATGGCCGGGTGCGCGGACCAGTGCCCGAACAGGATCGGCAAGGCGATGGGCTCGCGATGCTGCACGCGGTACCAAGGCAGCAGCAGCTGCACGTCGGCGGGCGGGCCGCTGGTGCTGAAGTCCAGCGAGCCGTCCGCCAGGCAGTAGCGCATGCGGGTGAACACGTTGACCGACGAGCGCAGCCGCTCGACGCGGTCACGAGCGTGGTCCGGGTGGCGCGGCTCGTTGCCGTACATGACCTCCAGGAAGCGGCGGTAGTCCTTGCGGCGCAGCGCGCGTTCGACCTCGCCGGCGTGGCGTTGCGCCCGCGACAACGACCAACGGGGGTGGATGCCGGCATGCACGCGAACGTGCCCGGCCGCCTCGTCCACCTCCAGGATCGAGCGGCTGCGTAGCCAGTCGGTCAGCTCGTCACGATCGGGGGCGCGCAGGATCGTGCCGAGCGTGTCCTTCCTGGACGGTTCGCGGATGCCGTTCAGCACCGCCAGCAGGTGCAGGTCGTGATTGCCGAGCACCACCGTGGCGCGGTCGCCCAGATCGCGCACGAAGCGCAGCGTGGCCAGCGAATCGGGCCCGCGATTGACCAGGTCGCCCAGGAAATGGAAGTGGTCGCGCCTGGTGTTGGCGCCCAGCTGCGCAAGCAGCCGCTTCAACGGCTTGATGCAGCCGTGCAGGTCGCCGATGACGAAGCGTTGCACGATCGATGGGGGTCTGCTGAGGTGACAGGTCGGTGCGCCGGGTGCGCGGCCGGCCCGATGGTAGCAGCCCGTCCGGGTTCGGCCGTCGGCTCAGTGCAGGGTGCGCGGTGCGCTCAGCAGGAAGTCGGCGATCGGAGCCCGGAACTCGTCGCCGGCATCGGTCACCATCATGTAGCTGCCGCCCATGGTGCCCATCGAGGTCTCCAGCAGGGCGCCGCTAGTGTACTGGAAACCCTCGCCGGGCTTCAGGTGCGGCTGCTCGCCGACCACGCCGTCGCCCTGGACCTCCTGCACCTTGCCGTTGGCGTCGCGGATCACCCAGTGCCGGGCGAGCAGCCGCGCGGACAGGCTGCCCACGTTGCGGATGGTGACCGTGTAGGCGAACACGAACCGGTTGCTGTTCGGGTCGCTCTCGGACTCCACGAACAGCGTCTCGACCTGTACGTCGATCCCGTCGCCCAGCTGCTGCGTCATGACCTGCCTTGCCCCGTCTCTTCCCGGAGGGTAGCAGCGGGAGCCGGCATCGCAAGGGCCGCGGCCAGGCGCAGGAAGCCCGCCAGGTCGATGCGCTCGGCGCGCTCGCCCGGATCGATGTCGATCGCCTGCAGCGCGGCGGCGTCCAGATGCCCGCGAAAGTTGTTGCGCAGCGTCTTGCGCCGGTTGGCGAAGGCCAGGCGGGTGACCGCCTCCAGCGCATCGAGCGTGGAAGCATCCGGGCAGTCGGCGCGCGGTGCCAGGCGCACCACCGCGGACTGCACCTTGGGCGCCGGCTCGAACGCGCCGGGCGGTACTCGGAACAGCGGCGTCACCTCGAAGGCGGCGCCCATCATCACCGACAGCCGACCGCGGTGCGAGTCGCCCGGCGGTGCGTGCAGCCGCTGCGCCACCTCCAGCTGCACCATCGCGTGCACATCGACCAGCGATGAGGTACAGCGCGCCAGGTTGAGCAGCAGCGGCGTGCCGATGTTGTAGGGCAGGTTGCCGATCACGCGCACCCGGGCGGTGGACGGTGAGCCTGCCGCACGGTCCGCGCACAGCTCGGCGGCGAACTCGGCGAAGTCGATGTCGAGCACATCGCGGTTGTGCACCGTCAGCCCGGGCAGGGCGCGGCGCTCCAAGCGCGCCACCAGGTCGCGATCGATCTCGATGGCGTGCAGACGTCCGGCCCGGGCGAGCAACGGCTCGGTCAGGGCGCCCAGTCCGGGGCCGACCTCGATCAGCGGCGCACCGTCCGGATCGGCCGGCGAGGGCAGGCGCAGCGACTCGATGATGCGGTCGATGACGGTGCGATCGACCAGGAAGTTCTGCCCGAAGCGCTTGCGGGCCCGGTGGCCGCTCATGCCTGAAGGGGCGTGTGAGATCGCATGCGGCCGCGGCTTCCTAGGCGATCTCGATGGCCAGATCGAGTGCGGCGCGCAGGCTGCCCGAATCGATGTCGCCGCTGCCGGCCAGCTCCAGCGCGGTGCCGTGATCGACCGAGGTGCGCACGATCGGCAGGCCCAGCGTGACATTGATGCCCTTGCCGAAGCCTGCGTGCTTGAGCACCGGCAGCCCCTGATCGTGGTACATCGCCAGCGCCGCATCCGCGCCGTCGAGCCGGTGCGGGGTGAACATCGTGTCCGCCGGCAACGGGCCGATCAGGCGCATGCCCTCGGCGCGCAGCCGCTCGAGCAGCGGTTCGATGATCTCGATCTCCTCGCGGCCCAGGTGCCCGCCCTCGCCGGCGTGCGGGTTGAGCCCGGCCACGAGGATGGTCGGATCGCTCAGCCCGAAGCGGGCGGTCAGGTCGTGATGCAGGGTGCGCACCACGCGCTCCAGCGTAGGCGCATCGACGGCGGCCGCCACCGCCGACAGGGGCAGGTGGGTGGTGACCAGCGCCACGCGCAGCGAGCCTGCCGTCAGCATCATCACCGGCTGGGCGCCCAGCCGCTCGGCCAGGTACTCGGTGTGGCCGGTGAACGCGATGCCGGCATCGTTGATCACGCCCTTGTGCACCGGTGCGGTGACCATCGCATCGAAGGTGCCGTTCAGACAGCCGTCGGTGGCCACGTCCAGCGTGCTCAGCACGGCCCGAGCGTTCTCGGGCGCCAGCTGGCCGGCCACGGCCGCTTGCTGCAGCGGCACGTGGTGCACGCACAGCGTGCCCGGGGGATCATCGACTTCCTCGGCATCCGGCTCGAAGGCGCGGATCTCCAGCGGCAGCCCGAGCTGGGCGGCCCGCGCACCGAGCAGCTCGGCATCGGCGATCGCGACCACCTCGGCGGCGCGCCAGGTCTGCGCCAGCATGACCGAAAGGTCCGGGCCGATGCCGGCCGGCTCGCCCGGGGTCAGCGCGATGCGGCTCACGACTCGGCGCCGCGCAGGTCCACGAACGATTCCTCGCGCAGCTGCACCATCCACCGTTCCGCTTCCTGCTCGACGCGGCGTTGACGGATGGCATCCGCCGCGCGCTCGCGCACGGTGGCATCGTCGATCCGGCGGCTGCGCCGTTCGATGACCTCCAGCACGTGCCAGCCGAAGCGGGTGCGGAACGGCTCGCTCGGGCGCCCGGGCGGCAGCGCCGCGGCCATCGCCTCGAGCTCGCCGGGCATTTCGCCATCGGAGAACCACGGCAGCTCGCCGCCATTGTCGCGGCTGTTCGGGTCCTGGCTGACGTCCACGGCCACCGCCGCGAAGGCCTCGCCGGCGCGCAGCCGCTGCAGCGCCGCCTCGGCCTGGGCGCGGGCGGTGCCGCCGGCATCGCGACCGCTCTGTTCGAAGAACAGGTGACGCACCAACGTCTCCTCGCGCTGGCGCGGATCGCTGGCGCGTACATCGTGCAGCTTGATCACGTGCAGACCGTTGGGCGACTCGAGGGGGCCGGCCAGATCGCCTGGCTGCAGGCCGGTCAGCGCGGCCGACAGGAAGCCCGGGAACTCCTGCAAGGTGCGGTAACCCAGGTCACCGCCGTCCAGCGCACGCGCGCCGTCGGATTCGGCAGCGGCGAGGTTCTCGAACGTGGCACCGTCCCTCAATCGCGCAAGGATGCCTTCGGCCCGTGCCAGCGCGGTATCACGCTGCGCGACATCGGCCGAGTCCGGCAGTGCCACCAGGATGTGCCCCACGCGGTAGCGGCGCTGTTCGCTGGCATCGTTGTCCAGCGCATCGACGAAGTCGTCGATTTCGCGTTCGCTGACGCGGATGCGCGATTCCACGTCGCGCTGCACCAGCCTTTGCAGCAGCAGTTCCTGCTCGATCGTGTAGCGATAGCGCTCGTAGTCGAGTCCCTGGGCGCGCAGCGTGTCGCGAAAGCGCGCCACGCTCAGGTTGTTGCCGGCGGCGATCTGCTCGATCGCCCGATTGACGCTGCCGGCGTCGATGCTGATGCCGAGCCGGCGCGCGTGCTGGCGGCGAACCTCCTGATCGATCAGCCGATCCAGCACGCGCTCCCGCAACGCCTCGCCCTCGGGCAGTGGCTGGCCCTCGGCGCGGGCCTGGGCGGTCAGGGCGCGCGCCTCGGCGCGCACATCGCTGCGCAGCACGACGCCCTCGTTGACCACCGCCTCGATCGCGTCCAACGTGACGTCGCTGGTGGCCGCCGGCTGCCCCGCCGCTTGCGGCGCGTCCGACTGGGCGGCAACGCTCAGCGGCAGGGCGATGCCCAGCGCCAGGGCGATCAGCTGTCGATGAATGCGGCGCAGGCGACCGCCGCCGCTGGCCGCGGGGGGGGCCGGTACGAGGGCACGGGGGGGGCGCGAAGGCGAGGCGTCGATCAAGACAGGGGTCCGTTTCGTTGGCGAGGGCGGCGGATCGGCAAGGCCGGTCGCCGGATCAGTATTCGTCTTCGTAGCCCGGGATGGCGTTCTCGAGCACGCGACCGTAGTTCTGGCCCAATGGCGCAAGGCCCTTGAGCACCAGCTGCAGATAGACACTGGTGTCATGATCCTCGTTGTCGTCGGCAATATAGCGTCTCGCAGCGAACCGCAGTGCGTAGCAGCAGCTGTCGTACTCGATGCCGATCAGGTTCTCCAGGCTGACATCGGCATCCAGCGAATGGTTCCAGCGAGCGCTGATGCGCCAGGCGTCGCTGATCGGCCAGCGGATCGACAGGTCCAGCTGTTCGGTCTCGGCCAGGCTGCCGGTGTTGACGATGCGATGTCCCAGGTTGATCACCCGGTCCTCGTCGGGGCGGTAGCTGAGCAGGAAGGAGCCGCGCACGGTCTCGTTGCGGTCCGCGTTCCATTGCAGCAGCCCGCGCGCCAGCCAGGCGCGATCGAAGCGGGTGGCCACCTCGCCCACCAGGTCCGATCGGTCACGCTCGTCCGGGGGGGGCGCCGGCTCGAACGAGGTCGGCGGCAGGTTCACGCGGTTGTCGGCGAAGTACAGGATCTGGCCGATCGAGGCGCGCAGCGTCTCTCGTCCGTCCTCACCGTCCACGATCCGGGTGGTCAGGGCCAGCGACAGCTGGTCGGCATCCGCGACCCGGTCGGCGCCGCTGTAGCGGTTTTCGCGAAACAGCTGCGCGAAGTCGAAATCGAACGCCGAGGCGTCGAACACCGGCAGCCGGTCCTGATCGACGTAGGGCACCTTCAGGTAGTACAAGCGCGGTTCGATCGTCTGCACCGTGCCACGCGTGCCGATGCGCCGATCGAAGAACAGGCCGGTGTCCAGCGAGAAGGTGTTGGTGCTGCGCACCACCGATTCGTCGATGCCAAGTGGTGCCCCCTCCAGCTGGTAAAGCGTGAAACGGTGCGAGGTGCTGGGCGTGAAGAACCAGCCTTCGCCGCCCAGCGGCAGGCTGAGACGCGGCAAGACATCTAGCCGGGCGCCGATCACCGAGTCGCGCCGGTCGAAGTACACGAACTCGCCCTCCAGCGTGGGCTGCAGCCCGAGCGGCGCGACCGGTGCGCGGGTGGTCAGGCCCAGCTGCGGCACCCGCAGGTAGGGCCGGTCCTCGATCGGCGCCTCGGTACCGTCCGCCGCACTCGACAGGTCCACCGTCTGGAAGCCCTGCAACCGGGCGAAGGCGACCGCGTTGTGGTTCTCGTAGACGATCTCGGCGACGCGTTCCAGGTGCGTGGTACGGGCGCGGCGCAGGCTGCTGCCCAAGTCGTCGAAGTAGTCGCTGTCGCTGACGTTGGAGATGTCGACACGGCTGGTGAGCCGTTCGCTGAACGCGCCCCGGTGCTGCAGCCTTGTGAAGTGCCGCCAATCGCCGCCCAGGGCGCGATCGCGCAGCACCTCGTTGTTCAGCGTCCAGTCGCCCTGGGTGTTCAGATAGCGGGCCTCGCTCTGCAGTTGCAGCCCGCGCCGCTGCATCAGGCGGGCGGTGAAGGTGGCGTCCAGTTCCGGGCGCAGGTTCCAGTACCAGGGCACCAGCAGCTCCAGGCCGGTGTCGTTGGAGCGGGCGATCGCCGGCGACAGGAAACCGGTCTTGCGCTGCGTGCCGATCGGAAAGCTGAACGCCGGCAGGGCGAAGATCGGCACGCCCTTGAAGCGCAGGCTGATGCCGGTGGCGACACCGATGCCGCTGTCGGTGTCCAGGCTCAACCGGTCGGTGCGGATGTACCAGTCCAGCTTGTCGGGCGGGCAGGTGGAGTAGGTCGCCCCCTCCAGCTCGAAGCGCCCGCCGGGCAGGCTGGCCAGCCGATCCGCGGCGCCGGTGGCGCGACGCCCCTCCAGGTCGATGCGGTATTCGGTGCGTCCGGCGACCAGCCGCTCGTCATCGATGTCCAGGTCCGCCCGTTCGCTGCGCAGGCTGATGCCCGGACCCTCCAGGGTCAGCGCACCGTCGATGTTCAGCTCGCCGGTGTCGCGCCGGTAGGTGGCGCTGTCGGTGGTGATGCGGTTGTCCTGCCAGCTCAGCGTGGCGTTGCCGTCCAGCGTCACCACGCCGTCGCGACTGGTCAGCCGGTCGGCCGAGGCGTCCAGCGGGGCCGAACGCGCATCCGCGGCAGCGGTGTCCGCGGGCGGCTGCGGACCCGATGCCGGGCGATAGTCGAAGCGCTCGGACGGCACCACGATCGGGCAGGCCGCAGCCAGCGCCTGGGCCCCGGGCAGGGCGAGCAGCAGGCACCCCGCCAGGCACGTTCCGGGCACCGATGGCCGCTGGCGCGGCGCACCGGCGCGCCGGGTCACGCCGTCGCTCATTGGATAGCTGCGCGACGCCATCACCGGCACGGCCACGATCGGGCGGGTTGGCACGGCAGGATCCGGGACTCGCAGGGCTCGTCGAGCGCAGAGCATAGACGGCTGGTCCGGGCGACTCAATGTGTCAAAGCGGTTTCACCGACCCGTCAGGACCTTAGACTGGCGCCCATCCGGTGCCATCGGCCCGCCCTGCGTCCCGCCATGTCCGAGTCCGACGTCCCCGAGGTTGCCGCATCGCCGGCCGCCGCCGCGCCCATCGATCCGAGCTGGCAGCCGCTGACGCAGGCCGAGTTCGCCCGCGACTACATGCAGGAACTGCGCGCCTGGCTGGCCGGACGCAAGGCCGAGCGAGCGGTCATCTATCCGCACAGCAGCAACTGGTTCCGGGCGTTCTCGCTGACGCCGGTGGATTCGGTCAAGGTGGTCATCCTGGGTCAGGACCCGTATCACGGCGCCAATCAGGCGCATGGGCTGAGCTTCTCGGTGCCGGACGGGGTAGCGCCACCGCCTTCGCTGCTCAACATCTTCAAGGAGATCGATGCCGATCTGGCCAACGGCGAACCGAGACTGGCCCGGCGCCGCGCCGGCAACCTGGAGTCCTGGGCCCGTCAAGGGGTGTTCCTGCTCAACAGCGTGCTGACCGTGGAGCACGGCCAGGCCGCCTCGCACCAGGGCCGCGGCTGGGAGAGCTTCACGGATGCCACGATCGCCCACCTGAGCGAGCACGGCCAGCATCTGGTGTTCCTGCTGTGGGGCAGCTACGCCCAGAAGAAGGGGCAGGTGATCGATGCCGACAAGCACCTGGTGCTGCGCTCGCCCCACCCCTCGCCGTTGTCCGCGCGGCGCGGCTTCTTCGGCTGCCGTCATTTCTCCAAGGCCAACGAATGGCTGATCGAGCACGGACGCGAACCGATCGACTGGTTCGACGTCGGCGGCGCGCGATGAACGCGCAGCCCCGGCGCGGTCGCCGCTCGCCGGCAGGCCTCCGGTTCATGGTCCGGATGGGCGCCAGCCTGATGGTGGCGTGGCTGGCGGCGCCCGGCCCGGCGGCGGCGGATCAGCGGCCCTACGGGCAGCGCGCCGATGTGCAGGCCTGGATCGACGAGGTGGTCGCCGAGCGCACCCTCGATCGGGACGAACTGCAACGGCTCATGAACAGCGTGTCACCGAACGCCGAGGTGCTCGAACTGATCGCCCGGCCCGCCGAGAAGCGCCTGGAGTGGCGCGACTATCGACCGATCTTCATGACCGAGGAGCGCATCGCCGCGGGGCGGGCCTTCCTTGCCGAGCACGCCGCCGAGTTCGCCCGCGCCGAGCGGCGCTACGGGGTGCCGCGTCAGATCGTGGCCGCCATCATCGGGGTGGAGACGTTCTACGGGCGCATCACCGGCCGCTTCGCCGTGCTCGATGCGCTCGCCACGCTGGCGTTCGATCACCCGCCGCGCAGCGCCTTCTTCCGAGCCGAGCTGGGCGAATTCCTCGGCCTGTCGCGTCGTGAGGGCTGGGACCGCACCGGCGTGCTGGGCAGCTACGCCGGCGCGATGGGGCTGCCGCAGTTCATCTCCAGCAGCTACCGCCGGTACGCGGTGGACGGCGACGGTGACGGGCGGCGCGACCTGTTCGACTCCACGCCGGACGTGATCGCCTCGGTGGCCAACTACCTGGCCGAGCACGGCTGGCGCCGCGGCCATGCGGTGGCCGAGCGGTGGTGGCAGGACACCGAGGCGGCCGCGGCGCTGGTGCGCGAGTCGCTGCGCCCGGCGATCGAGTCGGCGCAGGTGCGTCGCGGTGGCTTCGATAGCCCGGCGCTGCGCCGCGCCAGCGCGGAGGAGGAACCGGTCTCGGTGATGCGCTTCGTCGGCGAGACTGGCGAAGAATGGGTGGTGGGCTATAAGAATTTCTACGCGATCACGCGCTACAACCACAGCCGCCTGTACGCCCGGGCGGTCGTCCAGCTTGCGTTCGCTCTCGACTGAGCCCGCCGACATCGTGGCGGGGCTCGCGGATCGGGCAACGCGGGCCGCTGCCGAGTCCCGACCGCCATGCTCTCTCGATCGTCCCGCGCCTCGTTCCCCGCGTCGTCCCCGGCGCCGGCTCACCGATCCTCTGATCCGCAGCGCTCGCCCGCGCCACGCCGACACCCCGCGATACACGTTGCGCTAATGGTCGTCGCTGCCTGCGCAGGGTCCGGCTGCACGGGCACCGGCGCCGGCGTGTCGGCCTGGCAGGAGGGCGCTCCGAGCCCCGCGGTCGATGGTCCGGGCGACCTGACGCGTGCCCGATTGGCGCTGGTTCCCGAGGTGCGCGACCTGCCCAAGTCGCGCATCGGCAACTCGGCCGGTTACACGGTGTTCGGGCAACGCTACGAGATCATGGATTCGGCGGCCGGGTTTCGCGAGCAGGGCGTGGCGTCCTGGTACGGCGCCAAGTTCCACGGCCGTGACACCTCCAGCGGCGAGCCTTACGACATGCACCAGATGACCGCGGCGCACAAGCACCTGCCGCTGCCCACCTTCGTGCGCGTCACCCGCAGCGACACCGGCCAGAGCATCGTGGTCAAGGTCAACGACCGCGGCCCGTTCGTCGACGATCGCATCATCGACCTGTCCTACGGGGCCGCGGCACGGCTGGGCATGCTGGACAGCGGTACCGCGCCGGTCAGCATCGAGGCGATCTCCACCCATGTGCCGGCCGGCGCCCAGCCGGTGAAGGCGACGATCGCGCGAACCCGCGCCGCGCCGGTGGCGGGCGAGGCGGCCGATACGGCCGCGAACGTCCTGGCCGGCGACGGTGTCGCCCGCGAGGACGCGGACGGCGATGGTGACCCCGCGTGGGCGCAATGGATCCAGATCGGCGCCTTCAGCGATGGCGACAACGCACGCGCCGCACTGGCCTCGGCCGCCGGCGGTACCGGGCTGGGCGGACGGGTCGAGCACGATTCGCGCGACGCCCTGTACCGCGTGCGTCTGGGGCCGGTGAACGAGGTCTCGGCGCTGGACGGTGCCATCGCGGCACTGGCGGAGATCGGCGTGGAGAGCTATACCATGGTGTCCTCAGCGCACTGAGCGCCGACATGTTGGCGCTTCGTCGGAACGCTGTCGCGTCCAGCCCGACCGCCCGCCCGCCACACTTGAACGATTTTCCACGAACTCGTCACCGATGATCTCTACCGTGCCGCTCTTCCGTTTCGTCCCCCCTTCGAGCCTCTGCCGTCGCCTGTGCCTGGTAGCGGGCTTGTTCGTCGGCTCGTTCACCTGCCTGCTCACCGGAGCGGGGGCCTTGGCAGCGCCGCTGCCGTCTCCGCCTCAGCTCTCGGCCGACAGTTTCCTGCTGATCGATCATCGCAGCGGCACGGTGCTCGCCTCCAAGGATCCGGACAAGCGCATCGAGCCTGCCAGCCTGACCAAGCTGATGACCGCCTACATCGTGGCCGCGGAGCTGGACCGGGGCAGCGTGACGCTGGACGAGCCGGTCATCGTCAGTGCCCAGGCGCAGGCCATGGGCGGGTCGCGCATGTTCGTCGAGGCGGGCAAGCCGGTGACGCTGGGCGATCTGATGCGCGGGCTGATCATCCAGTCAGGCAACGATGCCGCCGTGGCGCTGGCCGAGCACGTGGCGGCCAGCGAGCGGGGCTTTGCCGACATGATGAACCGCATGGCCGAATCGCTGGGCATGGCGTCGAGCAACTTCCAGAACGCCTCGGGCTGGCCGGCGCCGGAGCACTACACCACCGCCTCGGACCTGGCGATCCTGGCGCGCGCCATGATCAGCGACTTCCCGGAGACCTACGCGCTGTACAGCGAGCGAGAGTTCACCTGGAACGCCATCACGCAGCGCAACCGCAACACCCTGCTGTGGCGCGACGACAGCGTGGACGGCATGAAGACCGGCCACACCGAGGCGGCCGGCTATTGCCTGGTGGCCAGCGCGGTGCGCGAGGACATGCGTCTGATCGGCATCGTGCTGGGCACCGCCAGCGACAAGACACGCGTCGCCGAGAGCCAGCGCCTGCTCAACTACGGCTTTCGCTTCTTCACCACGCGGCGCATCTACGCGGCCGGCGAGCGCATCAGCGAATCGCCGTTGTGGATGGGCGAGCAGGACACCATCGCGCTGGGCGTGGAGAACGACCTCTACCTGACGTTGCCGCGCGACACCTTCGACAACCTGCACAGCCAGATCGAGGTGGCCGACTACATCCGCGCCCCCACGCGCATCGGCGATCAGCTCGGGCGCAGCGTGCTGATGGCCGATGACCGCATCGTCAGCGAGGTGCCCCTGCTCGCCTTGCAAAAGGTCGAGGAGGGCGGCATGTTCAAGCGCATGAAGCACTCGATGATGCGATTGTTCCAGTGAGCGCAGGATGAGCGACGACGGCTCGCCGCTGTCGGTATCGGCCGAGCAACGCGCCTCGCTGATCACCTACCCGTCCGACATCGCCGTGAAGGCGATGGGGCTGGCGGACGGCGATGCCGTACCCGGGTTCCAGGCGCTGGTCGAGTCGCTGGTGCGTCCGTTGATCGAGCCGGCCAGACCGACGCGCATCGATGTTCGCGCTTCCAGCGGTGGCAAGTACGCCTCGGTCAGCGTGCATTTCACGGTGACCAGCCAAGGCCAGCTGGAGGCGATCTATTCGGCCCTGCATGCCGAGCCTCGGGTGCTGTTCACGTTGTGAGTGCGGCGGCTGGCGCGGCCGGTGATGCCTGCACGAGCGCATCGCCGGTGCCCCTCCGGATCGACAAGCTCGGCCGCTTGTCGCACGGCGATGCCTGGCAGCGCATGCGCGCCTTCACCGATCAGCGGGAACCGGACGCGGCCGACCAGCTGTGGCTGTGCGAGCACCCTCCGGTGTTCACGCTCGGTCAGGCCGGACGCGCCGAGCACGTGCTGGACGCCGGTGACATCCCGCTGGTCAACACCGACCGCGGAGGACAGGTCACCTATCACGGCCCAGGCCAGATCGTGGTGTACACGCTGATCGACCTGCGTCGGCGCGGCTACGGCATCCGCGATCTGGTGGTGCGGCTGGAGAATTCGGTCATCCGATTGCTGGCCATGCACGGCATCGACGCTTGCGGCCGGCGCGATGCGCCCGGGGTCTACGTCGGCGAGGCCAAGATCGCCGCGCTCGGACTGCGGGTGCGGCGCGGCTGCACCTACCACGGCCTGGCATTGAATGCCGACATGGATTTGGCGCCGTTCCGGCGCATCAACCCGTGCGGCTACCAGGGATTGGCGGTCACCCGCACCGCTGACCTGGGCATCGAGTTGCCGCTGGATCGCCTGGCCGATGACCTGCTGGCGCAGATGGTGATCGCGTTGGAGGTGGCCTGATGCCCGGCACGCGCTCGATGCGATGGCATGTCGACCGAGCGGTCGATGCCGCACCTGACCCGCTGATAGACTCGACGCCATGAACGCCACCAATCCCGTCGCCCCGTCGCGACACGATCCCGAAGGGCACCAGCGCGGCGCCGACAAGCTGTCGCGCATCCCGATCAAGATCGCTCCGCGCGAGACCACGCTCAGGAAGCCGTCCTGGATCCGCGCGCGGGTGCATTCGGACCCGCGTGTGCTCGAGATCAAGCGCATGATGCGCGAGCTGAAGCTGGCCTCGGTGTGCGAAGAGGCGGCCTGCCCGAACCTGGGCGAGTGCTTCAGCCACGGCACCGCCACGTTCATGATCATGGGTGACATCTGCACCCGGCGCTGCCCGTTCTGCGATGTGGCGCATGGGCGTCCGCAGCCGCTGGATCCGGACGAGCCGCAGAACCTGGCCACCGCCATCGCCCGTCTCGGGCTGGAATACGTGGTGATCACCTCGGTCGACCGGGACGATCTGAGGGACGGCGGCGCGGGGCACTTCGATGCCTGCATCGCCGCGGTGCGCGAGCATTGCCCGGGCGTGCAGGTCGAGGTGCTGGTGCCCGACTATCGCGGCCGCATGGACAAGGCGCTCGAGGCCATGGCCGGGCACCCGCCGGACGTGTTCAACCACAACCTGGAAACGGTGCCACGCCTGTACAAGCAGTGCCGCCCGGGATCGGACTACGAGTGGTCGCTGGACCTGCTGCAGAACCACAAGGCGCGCTTCGCCCATGTGCCGACCAAATCCGGCCTGATGCTGGGTCTGGGCGAGACGCGCGAGGAGATCGAGCAGGTGATGCGCGACTTGCGCGAGCACGATGTCGACATGCTCACGCTCGGACAGTACCTGCAGCCCAGCCGCGATCACCTGCCGGTCGAGCGCTACGTGCCGCCCTCGGAGTTCGACGAGCTGCGGGTGTACGGTGAGTCGATCGGCTTCGGGCACGTGGCCAGCGGCCCGATGGTACGCTCGTCCTACCATGCCGACCGGCAGGCGGCCGGCGTGGCAGCCAAGGCCGGTTGAGACGCGGGCCGCGCCACGTGCGCGGCCTCATCGCTACCGCCCCGCCATTGCCGAGGGCGAACGAATCCGATCGTGTCAGGCGCTCGACAGGGCAGCGCGCAGCCGCTGCACACGCGCCGCGTTCGCACCCAGGTCGCTCTTGCCCAGCCGTGAGGCGCTGCGCACCTCGATGCGCTCGCCGGTCTCATCGACCAGGAACTCCACATCGTCGGTGTACCGCATCAGTTTCGTGGTGAAGGTGGCGTGCAGGTAGGCGCCGTCGCGCGTCACGACCTGCGCGCCCGTCTCATCGGCCAGGATCGCCTCCAGCGCATCCAGGCTGGCCTGGACCGAGCCTGCGCCGGGCAGGGCGTCCACCCGCCTTGCCGGGTTGCTCGCCATGGAGCCGGCGCAGTTCGGTGAGCCGGGACAGTCGGCCAGCGCATCGGCGCCATCGCGGTCGACCAGGCCGCCGGCGACGCTGCTGCCGAAGCGCGGCATCGCCAGGCGGGCGATCAGCACCACGGCCGCGATCAGGACGATCAGCACGAGGAAGGTCTTCACGGTTGCATCCGGTTGATCTGCCAGCCGTCGGCCGGTGCCCGCTCGGGGTGCCGGCCAGCGCCTGCGCGCGCAAACTCGAAGCGATCGTGCAGCCGATCGTCACGCCCTTGCCAGAACTCGTAGCGATCCGGCACCAGGCGGTAGCCGCCCCAGATCGCCGGTCGCGGCACCGCACCGTCCGGGTGCTGCTCGTGCAGGGCGGCCACGCGCGCCTTCAGCACGGAGCGATCGGCCACGTGCGCCGATTGCTCCGAGGCGGCCGCGCTGAATCGGCTGCCCTCGGGGCGCGAGTAGAAGTAGTCGTCCGCTTCGCTCGGGTCCAGCATCTCGACCCGGCCCTCGATGCGCACCTGGCGTTCCAACTTGGACCAGTAGAACAGTAGCGCCGCCACCGGATGGGCGGCCAGCTGCCGGCCCTTGTCGCTGTCCTGGTAGGTGTACCAGACGAAGCCGTCCTCGTCGCAGCGCTTGAGCAGCACCACGCGCGAATGCGGTCGATGCTCGGCATCGACCGTTGCCAGCATCATCGCCGTGGCATCGATCAGCTTGGCGTCGCGGGCGTCCTGCAGCCAACGCCGGAACTGTGCGACCGGGTCGCTGTCCAGGTCCGCGCGGCGCAGGGTGTCGGCGCTGTAGTCGCGGCGCGGCTCGATCAGGCTGTCGTTGCATTCACTCATGCGCGGCAGTCTACTGCCGCCGATCGTGGCGGCCGAGCGTTGCGCGAGAGTTACCCGACGCGGCCCGGCCCTCCCCCCCCGCGGACACCGGTCGCCCACGCGGCGCGGCATGTGCGCGGCGTCTGGACGCGACGACGCGTCACCTCGGCGCGGCTATGATGTCGCGCCCGGATAGAGATTCTGCGCGCCCATGCCCACCTTCGACGTCGTCTCCGAAGTCGACCCGCACGAACTGTCCAATGCGGTCGACCAGGCGCATCGCGAGATCGCCAACCGCTTCGACTTCAAGGGCACCTCGGCCAGCGTGTCGTTGAAGGAGACCCGCGTGATGATGGAGGGTGACAGCGACTTCCAGATCCAGCAGATGCACCCGGTCCTTTACGCCAAGCTGATCGGACGCGGCATCGAGATCGAGAGCCTGGAGCCGGGCCCGGTCGAGAAGAGCGGCAAGGGCGTCAAGCAGGCGCTGGACATCCGGCAGGGCATCGATCGGGAGGCGGCCAAGAAGGCCACCACCGCCATCAAGCAGTCAAAGCTCAAGGTGCAGGCTCAGGTGCAGGGCGAGCAGCTTCGCGTCACCGGCAAGAAGCGCGACGACCTGCAGGCGGCCATGGCGTTGCTGAAGAAGGCCGAGCTGGGGATACCGTTGCAGTTCAAGAACTTTCGGGATTGAATACCCGGGGCCTTGCATCCCGTTGGGGGTGATCTTCCACGCCAGGCGCTGAACGGGCGAGCCGATCAAGCCAGGTACCTGTCGTAGCGCGTGTTCGGCCCGCTGATCGCATCGTTCGGGCGATGCCCGTCGGCGCTGTGCAGCACCTCGGCGCCGCGCGGTCGCTTGACGATCACGCGAACCGTGGCGATGCGCAGCGCGGCGTCCAGCAGCGCCTCGTTGTTCCGGTCGTGGCCCACGATCGCCTGGAGCGCCTCGATCTGCTTGCGCTGGCCGCCGCGCACCCGGCGGGCCGGGTACATCGGATCCAGGTACACCAGATCGACCGGCTCGGGCCAGCCGCTGCGGGCGATGTCCAGGTGCTGCAGCGATACGCGGGCGGCGATCGCGCGGGTGCGTTCATCGCCGCCGTCGTGGGCACGCGCCAACGCATCCTCCAGCAGCGCGTGAATCAACGGATCGCGTTCGGCCATCGTGACGTGTGCGCCCAAGGCGGCGCACAGCCAGGCGTCGGCGCCGAAGCCTGCGGTGGCATCGAGCACGGTCACGGTTCGTGCAAGGCGTACGCCCAGCGCGGCGATGCCCAGTGCCTTGGCCAGCGGCTGCGCGGCCAGATCGTGCTCGCGAGCGTGCGTGGCGGCGCGGCCATCCACGAAACGCGGGGCACTGCGCGCCCCGTCCGGGCTCGCAAGCGTCAACCCGTCGTGGGCGACGACCAGCTGCCAGCCGGAATCCGAGCGACGTCGCCGCTGGCCCGGCTTTGGCCGCGCGTCCGCCTCCTCCAGGCCCATGCCCAGGCTCAGGCCCAGGCGCTCGGCCAAGGCCTGCGCCTGCGCCCGCTCGGCCGTCCCACCATCGACCCGCACGCACACGGGTAGCTTGGGCCGCGGGACGTCCGGCTCGATGGTCACCGCGCTAAGCTCTCTCTGCATGAGCATTCCCGAACGAAGCCCCGAGGACGAGCGTCGCCTGCTGCGCCTGCGCGTGATTGCCAAGGCGATGCTGGCCACCGCCTTCCTGACCACGGTGTTCGTGTTCGTGTCCGCGTTCCTGTCCGGCGACAAGCCGGGCGATCCGACACCGGGCATGCGGGTGACGATCGACGACATCGCCATCGGCGACACGCGCACGCTGATCTGGGAAGGCCGACCGGTGATCGTGCAGCGGCGCACGCCCGACGCCATCGCCGCCCTGCGCAGCGAGGATCCGGCGCGCGACGCGGCGTTGCGCGATCCGCGCTCCACGCGCTCCGAGCAGCCGGACAGCGCGGACACCGCGCTGCGTTCGGTGCAGCCGGAGTGGTTCGTGGCGATCGCCATCGGCACCGACTACGGGTGCCCGGTGAAGCCGGTGGCCGCTGGCGCGGCCGAGCCCGAGCCCGAGCCCGAGAGTGCGGTCACGCCGGCCTTCGTCGACGATTGCCGAGGCTCGCGCTACGACGCCGCCGGACGCGTGCTGGCCGGCGAATTCGCCGACAAGAACCTGGTGGTGCCGGCGCACCGCATCGATGGAGGGTCGCTGGTGCTGGGCGGCGGCTGACACGATCGAGCGTTGCGGGTTCGAAAGCCGGCTCAGTAGTGCGGCGGCCGTTCGCGCTCCAGCGCATCGGCCAGCGATGACGGCGACTCGTCGCCGGCACCGCCCTCGCTACCGGCCCGGTTGGCCAAGGTGTCCAAGCGCTGCTGGAGCGCCTCGATGCCGCGCTGCAACCGGGCGATGTCCTCGCCGTGGCGGATCACCACCGCATCCAGTGCGGCCTGGGCCAGCTCGGCATCCATGGCTTGCAGTTCGAGCGCATCCAGCCGGTCGGTGGTGGCAGCATCGGCGCCCTTGGCCAGGGAGGGGGTAGCGGCACGCGCAGCGGCGCGGGCGTCGAGCTCGTCGATGGGCTGATCGGTCTGCACGGTGGCGGGCTCGGCGACGCACCTCGTCGGTGCGCGCCATTATGCTAGATTCGCGCGCCGTGACGCGCTGCCGCCCGGCGCGTCGAGTGAGCGAACCGGACGAGCGAGCGCGTGCCCAACGACCCCGACCCCGAAGCCGACGACATCCGCACCCAGGTCCAGGCCCTGGCACGTCTGGCCAGCTTGGCCGTGGCACCGTCCGACGTGGATGCCGTCGGCCGCGATCTGGCCAGCGTGCTGAGCCTGATCGAGACCTTGAACGCGGCGCCGACCGAGGGCATCGAGCCGATGGCTCACCCGCTGTCGGCCGAACTGCGCCTGCGCGACGACGAGGTTGTCGAAGGGCCGTCGCGCGAGGCCCTGCAGGCACCGGCGCCCGAGGTGCAGGAGGGCTACTTCCTCGTGCCCCGGGTGATCGAATGAGCGCCTCGACCGATCCGGTGCAGCCCGACGGGCGCGCGGTGGCCGCGGACGTTTCCGCCCCGCATACCCTGACCCTGAGCGAGCAGGCGCAGGCGTTGGCCGATGGCACGCTGTGCAGCGCCGAGCTGGTGCAGCACTGCCTGTCGCGCATCGAGCGGATGGATCCGGTGCTGAACAGCCTGCTGTGCACCGACGCGGCCGGTGCGCTCGAACAGGCCGGACGCGCCGATGCGGCGCGGGCGAGCGGGCAGGATGATCGGAGCGTGCCATTGGCCGGGCTGCCGCTGGTGCACAAGGACATCTTCTGCACCACCGGGCTGCCGACCACCTGCGGCTCGCGCATGCTCGAGGGCTACCGTTCGCCGTTCGCGGCCACGGCGGTCAGCCGCTTGGCCGCGGCCGGGGCGATCACGCTCGGCAAGGCCAACATGGACGAGTTCGCGATGGGCTCCTCGGGCGAGAACAGCGCGTTCGGCGCGACCGGCAATCCGTGGCGCGACGGCACCGTGCCCGGCGGCTCCTCCAGCGGCAGCGCCGCGGCGGTGGCGGCCCGGCTGGTGCCGGCGGCCACCGCCACCGACACCGGCGGCTCGATCCGTCAGCCAGCCGCCTACTGCGGCATCACCGGCATCAAGCCGACCTATGGGCGGGTGTCGCGCTACGGCATGGTGGCGTTCGCTTCCAGTTTCGATCAGGGCGGCGTGGTCGCCACCAGCGCCGAGGACTGCGCGCGGGTGCTGGGCGCCATGTCCGGTCTGGACGAAAACGATGCGACCTCCAGCGAGGCGGCGGTTCCGGATTGGAGCGCCGTGCTCGCGGACGGTGATGCCCGCCTGGACGGCCTGCGCGTGGGGGTGCCCGAGACGTTCTTCGGCGACGGGCTGGACGAGGGGGTGGCACTGCGCGTGCGCGAGGCCCTGGCCGAGCTGGAATCGCTGGGTGCCACGCTGGTGCCGATCGAGCTGCCGAACCAGCGCTACGGCATCTCGGCCTACTACGTGATCGCACCGGCCGAGGCCTCCAGCAACCTGTCGCGTTTCGACGGGGTGCGCTTCGGGCGCCGCTGCGAAGCGCCGGTGGACCTGCAGGACCTGTACACCCGCTCGCGTGCCGAGGGTTTCGGCGCCGAGGTGCAGCGGCGCATCCTGATCGGCACCCACGTGCTGTCGGCCGGCTATTACGATGCCTACTACCGGCGTGCCCAGCAGGTCCGGCGGCTGATCGCGGACGACTTCGAGCGCGCGTTCGCGCAGGTCGACCTCATCGCCGGCCCGACCGCACCGGGCGTGGCGTTCGAGCGCGGCAGCAACGTCGATGACCCGGTGGCCATGTACCTGAACGACCTGTACACGGTGGCGGCCAACCTGTGCGGCCTGCCGGCCCTGTCCGCACCGTGCGGATTCGCCCACGGCCTGCCGGTCGGCCTGCAGCTGATCGGGCGCGCCTTCGACGAGGGAACGTTGCTGCACACCGCGCACCGCTATCAGCACGAAAGCGACTGGCATCGCTGGATGCCCACCGGAGCGATCTCGTGAGCGGCACCGTGGACAGCGCGTGGGAAGTCGTCATCGGGCTGGAGATCCATGCGCAGCTGCGCACCGACTCCAAGATCTTCTCCCGCGCCTCGACCCGCTTCGGTGCCGAGCCCAACACCCAGGCCTCGGCGGTCGATCTAGGCCTGCCGGGCGTGCTGCCGGTGCCCAACCGCGAGGTGGTGGCGCACGCCATCCGGCTGGGCACCGCGATCGAGGCGCCGATCGCCGAGCGCTCGGTGTTCGCCCGCAAGAATTACTTCTACCCGGACCTGCCCAAGGGCTACCAGATCTCGCAGATGGCGCTGCCGATCGTCGGGCCGGGTCATCTGGACGTGATCCTGCCGGATGGCGGCACCAAGCGGGTGCGCATCACCCGCGCCCACCTGGAGGAGGATGCCGGCAAGTCGGTGCACGACCGGGTGCCCGGGTGCAGCGCCATCGACCTGAACCGCGCCGGCACGCCGCTGCTGGAGATCGTTTCCGAGCCGGACATGCGCTCGGCAGCCGAGGCGACCGCCTATGCCCGGCAGATGCACGCGCTGGTGCGTTGGATCGGTGTCTGCGACGGCAACATGCAGGAGGGCTCGTTCCGCTGCGACGCCAACGTCTCGATCCGCCCGCGCGGGCAGCAGGCGCTGGGCACCCGGACCGAGATCAAGAACCTGAACTCGTTTCGCTTCCTGGAGCGCGCCATCCTGCACGAGATCGAGCGCCAGACCGATCTGCTCGAAGACGGTGGACGGGTGGTGCAGGAGACCCGTCTCTACGACCCGGACGCGGACGAGACGCGTGCCATGCGCTCGAAGGAGGAGGCCAACGACTATCGCTACTTTCCCGATCCGGACCTGCCGCCTCTGGTGGTCGAGCCCGCCTTCATCGCGCGGGTGCGCGACTCGATGCCCGAACTGCAGGCGGTGCGGCGGCAGCGGTTCGTCGACGCGTTGGGCATCGCTCCGGCGGACGCCGCCACCTTGACCGACGAGCGGGCCGTGGCCGATTGGTTCGAGGACGTGGTGGCCGGCGGTGCGCCGGCGACGCTGGCCGCCAATTGGTTGCTGGGCGAGGTGTTCGGCGCGCTGAACCGCAGCGGGCTGGCCTTCGAGGCGCTGCCGATCACCCCGCAACGCTTCGCCGGCCTGATGGCGCGCATCGACGATGGCACGGTGTCGGGCAAGATCGCCAAGCGGGTGTTCGAGACGATGTGGTCCGGGCCCGACACGGCGGACGCGATCATCGAGCGCGAGGGGCTGACCCAGATCAGCGACAGCGGGGCGATCGATGCGCTGGTCGATCAGGTGATCGCCGCGCACCCGGACCAGGTCGCCGAGTTCCGCGCCGGCAAGACCAAGCTGATGGGCTTTCTGGTCGGTGCGGCGATGAAGGCCTCGCGCGGCAAGGCCAATCCGGGCGAGCTGAACGCGGCGCTCAGGCGCAAGCTGGCGTGGCCTGCGAATTGACCCGAGTGAGCGCCGAGATCGGCGGTGACGATGGTGCCAAGGTGGGTTTGGCACCGCATGTGCTGCACGATTTGCAATTCGAATGTGACGATGTGCTGAAGATCGTCGCATTTGCTGAAATTTGTGCAGGGGTGAACCCGCTTTAAGCGATGAACGGCGATTCAGGTCCAGTCTGTCGGACAGGTGTCAACCAACCATGACACGCGCCGCACCCTACCGTTCCCGGGAAAGTCCATCGCCATGCAAGCAGGTACACACGCGCTCGTCATCGAGGATGATGTGGCCACCGCCGACGCCATCGGCAAGGTGGTCTCGGCACTCGGTCACACCGTCACCATCGCGCACACCCTCAAGGGCGCGCGCGTGGCGGCGGAGAAATCGCTGCCCGGCCTGGTGCTGGTGGATCTGGGCATGCCGGACGGCAACGGCGTCAGCATCGTCAACGAACTGCGCCAGATCGGTGTCGAGGACTTCGTGGTCATCTCCGGTGAACAGGGCCAGGACAAGGCGGTCGAGAGCCTGCGCGCCGGCGTGGCCGATTTCCTGGTCAAGCCGGTCAAGCTCTCGGAGATTCACCGGGTGCTGGCGCGGGTGATCCAGCAGCGCGAGGACCGTCAGATCGGCGTGGCGGTGCCCACCGCCGGCCCGGTGATCGAGGCGGCGCGACTGGTCGGCAGTTCGGATGCCACGCGACACCTTCGCCACTCGGTCGAGCGGGTCGCCGCCATGGCGCCGGTGCGCACCGTGGTGGCCGGTGCTCCGGGGGTCGGCAAGCGAAACATCGCGGCCAGCATCCACCAGCAAAGTGGCGTGACGGGCAGCGCCGTGTACGTGAACTGCGCCCAGGAAATCGACGAAGCCGCGCCAAGCCGCTTCTTCGGCCGACGTGCGACGGACGGCTCGTCGCGGCCGATCGATGGCTACCTGCAACTGGCCGCGAACGGGACGCTGGTGCTGGACGACCTGTCGGTGCTGCCCGCGGCGCTGCAGTCCAAGCTGATCACCTTCCTGAACACCGGCATGGTCATTCCGGTCGACGGGCAACGCTCCAGCCGCGTCGAATGCGGTCTGATCGGCATCCTTCGCGAGCCGCTGGCCGATGCCTTCGAGACCGGTCGGCTGAAGGAGGAGTTGTACTACGCGCTGGCCCAGGCGGTGATCACCGTGCCGCCGCTCAGCGAGCGTGCCGAGGATACGCTGGAGATCGCCGAAGGTGCCATTTCCGAGCTGAATGCGCAGACCGGAACGGAAAAGGCCCTGTCGCCCGAGCTGCGCGAACGCCTGCACAACTACGCCTGGCCGGGCAACGTCGTCGAGCTGAAGAACATCCTGCGCGCCGCGCACGCCGGAACACCGCCCGACGGCGAGATCCTGGTGTCGCACGTGTTTGCTCCGGCGCTGTCCGAGGGCGGCAGCGACCCGGCCGCTCATCTGGTCGGCAACAGCTTCTGGGAGGTGGAGAAGAAGCTGCTGCTGGCCACGCTGGATTCGACCGGCGGCAACAAGCGTCAGGCCGCGAAGCTGCTCGGCATCAGCCTGAAGACGCTGTACAACCGGCTGCACGCCTACAGCTGAGCGGCTACCATCGGGCGTTCATTTCCGGCGCAGGATGGTCGATCTTCATGACGTTACGCACCGCACCTGCCGCGCTGGCATTCCTGCTCGTCCTCACCGGGGGGCTCGCCGGTTGCCAGACCGGCAGCCTGTCCGAGGCCTTCGTGCCGCTGAGCGATGCCTCGCCGCTCTCGAACGATGTGCGGGCCGCGTTGCGCGCCTCTCCCGAGACGATGCACAGCAACATCCTGGTCAAGTCGGTCGGTGAGGGACGGGTGCGGCTGTCCGGCGCGCTGAACAGCGAGTCCCTGGTCAATACCGCCGAACAGATCGCCCGGCAGGTGCCCGGCGTCACCGGGGTGATCAACACGCTGCAGATCCGGTGAGCGACAGCGATGTTCGCCGGCGTTTCCTGATCGAGAGTGCCGGGGTTCGTGGCGAGCTGGTCCGGCTCGATCGCGCCTTGCAGGACGCCACGGCCCGAACCGACTACCCCGACAGCGTGAACGCGTTGCTGTGCGAGGCCTTCGTGGCGGCCAACCTGCTCACCGGCACGCTCAAGTTCGACGGTCGTCTCACCCTGCAGGTGCGCGGGCAGGGCGATGTGCATCTGCTGGTGGTGCAGGTCACCAGCGCCGGCACGTTCCGCGGACTGGCCCGCTGGCGATCGGTACCGAGCGCCGATGCCGCATTGAGCGAGGTCTTCGGCGCCGATGCACGCATGGTCATCACGCTGGAGGCCGACGATCGTGCCGAGCCTTACCAGGGCATCGTGCTGCTGGAAGGGGCGACGCTGGGGGAGGCGATCGCGCGCTATTTTCGCGACAGCGAGCAGCTGGACACCACGCTGCAGGTGTTCCGGCAGGGTTCGATCGTGAGCGGTCTGCTGTTGCAACGACTGCCGGATGGCGCCGCCGGGCGCGCGTTGGCCGACGAGGCGGCCGAGGATGGCTGGCGCCGGGTCCGTGCGCTGGCGGCAACCCTCGAGTCGCAGGAGATCGGCACGCTACCGGTGGCGGCGCTGCTGCACCGGTTGTTCCACGAGGAGACCGTGCGGCTGTTCGATGTCGAGCCGTTGCGCTTCGGTTGCGGTTGCTCGCGCGAGCGCACCGACGGCATGCTGCTGGGGCTGGGGCGCACCGAGGTGGACGACATCGTCGCCGAGCAGGGGCAGGTCGAGATCACCTGCGAATTCTGCGATGCGCAGTACCGCTACGACGTGGTAGATGTGGAGGCGCTCTTCCTGGCCGGGAATCCGGACGTCGGCCGGGTGGTGGTGGACCCGGACGCGGCGGCCGACGGCGCCACCCGCCACTGACGCCTCGTACCAACCGCCTGCGTGCCCCTCTTTCGCACGAGCGTTTCATCTCGGCGCGCCCGGGTCCGCCTCTCGGGGGGCGGGTGCGACGGGGGCAGGACGGGTGGGGCACACCGGGCAGCCCGGGCGGGGTGCCAGGGCGATCTCGTCGATGCTCAGCGACAGCCCGTCGATCAGCATCAACCGGCCCGCCAGCGACTGGCCGGCATCGCACAGCAGCTTGAGCGCCTCCAGCGCCTGCAGGCAGCCCACCAGGCCCACCACCGGGCCGAGAATGCCGGCCTGCGCGCAGCCGTCCGTCTGCTCCTGGCCCACGTCCTGATACAGGCAGTGGTAGCAGGGCGTGTCGGCACGGCGTGGATCGATGGTCATCAGCTGGCCGTCGAAGCGGATCGCCGCCCCACTGACCAGGGGCACACCGGCCCGCACGCAGGCGGCGTTGATCGCGAACCGGGTGGGGAAGTTGTCGCTGCAATCGAGCACCAGGTCCATGCCCGGTACCGTCTCTGCCAGATCGTCATCGTCCAGCCCATGGTCGATGGTCTCGATCGTCAGATCCGGATCGATCGCCAGGCAGGCGGTCCGCGCGGAGTGGGTCTTCAGCTGCCCGGCACGTGGGCTGGTGTGGGCGATCTGGCGTTGCAGGTTGGACAGTTCCACCACATCGAAGTCTGCCAGCACCAGCGCCCCTGCCCGGCCACGCCCCACGCCGGCGGCGGCCAGGTACAGCGCCGCCGGCGAGCCCAGCCCACCCAGCCCGACGATCAGCACACGGGCCGCCTCGATCTTGCGTTGGCCCTCGTCACCGATCTGCGGCAGGGTCAGGTGACGGGCATGACGGTTGTCGGGAGAGGGATCCACGCAGCAGCGACCGGGTCGCACCTCGGACGAGGCGATCGGGGCATGATCGCAAACCCGACGCGTGGCTGCGCTGCATGAATTTCCTGGGACACTCGCTGCCGGATTTCGACCACCAGGCGCTGCTGATGCGGGCGCTGCACCTCGCCGCCCGGGGTCAGCTCGAGCGTGAACGTGCCATGCTGGACCCATGACGAGCCATCCTCACAAAGCCCCACGATGAAGAACAAGCCGGGTCGACGCGGCCAGAGCGACAAGGCATCGGCTGATCAGCCGCCGAGCGAGGGGCCGCAGAGCCGAGAGATCCCCGGTCGCCCCGACCCGCGCACCACGCCGCTGGCCAACCGCGAGACCAGTTTCCTGGCCTTCGACGAACGGGTGCTGGCCCTGGCGCGAGATCCGGGCGTGCCGCTGCTGGAGCGACTGCGCTTCCTGTGCATCTCCTCGAGCAACCTGGACGAATTCTTCGAGGTACGGGTCGCCGGCATCAAGCAGAAGCTGCTCGGCGGGGTCGAGGCGGCCGGCACCGACGGGCTGTCGCCGGCCCAGGAACTGGATCTGGTGCGCAGCAAGGCGAACGTGTTCGTGGAACGCCAGTACGAGGTGTTCAACGACGAGCTGCTGCCGGCACTGGCCGACGAGGGCGTTCACTTCCTGCCTCGCGCGGACTGGAGCGACGGTATCCGCAGCTGGGTGCGGGACTTCTTCCAGAGCGACATCGCGCCGGTGCTGAGCCCGCTGGGGCTGGACCCTGCGCATCCGTTCCCGCGCATCACCAACAAGAGCCTGTCCTTCATCATCGACCTGCGCGGCATCGATGCGTTCGGGCGCGATTCGGGCTACGCGGTGGTGCGTGCACCGCGTTCGCTGCCGCGCATCATCCGCGTTCCCAGCGACGTCAGCGGCGTGCCGCACGGGTTCGTGTTCCTGTCCTCGATCATCCACGCCGAAGTGGCCCATCTGTTCAGCGGACTGGATCCGCTCGGGGTGTACCAGTTCAAGGTCACCCGCAACAGCGAACTCTACGTGCAGGAAGAGGAGGTCGCCAACCTGCGGCGAGCACTGGAATCCGAATTGATGCAGCGCGGCTTCGGTGATGCGGTGCGTCTGGAGGTGGCCGCCAACTGCCCGCCACGCGTCGTGAAGTACCTGCAACGCCAGTTCCGTCTGGACGACGAGGACGTGTTCCGCGTCAACGGGCCGGTCAACCTGAACCGGTTGATGAGCATCCCGGACGAGATCGATCGTCCGGACCTGAAGTTCGAGAACTTCTCGCCGGCGCATGCCACGATGTTCGAAGGCGGGCTGAGCATCTTCGAGCTGATCAAGGCGCGCGGCGAGCTGGTGTATCACCACCCCTACCAAAGCTACGAGCCGGTGATCGAGCTGGTACGTCAGGCGGCCGCGGATCCGGATGTGCTGGCCATCAAGCAGACGCTCTATCGCACCGGGCTGAGCAGCGCTTTCGTGAAGTCGCTGATGGATGCCTCGCGCGCCGGCAAGGATGTCACCGTGGTCATCGAGTTGCGCGCCCGCTTCGACGAGGAGGACAACATCGAGCTGGCCAACCGGCTGCAGGAGGCCGGCATCCAGGTGGTCTACGGCGTGGTGGGCTTCAAGACCCACGCCAAGATGCTGCTGGTGGTTCGGCGCGAGAAGAAGCGTCTGCAGAAGTACGTGCACGTGGGCACCGGCAACTACCACGCCACCACGGCGCGGCTGTACACCGACATCAGCCTGATGAGCGCCGGCAGGTCGTTGACCGACGATGTGCATCGCGTGTTCACTCAGCTGACCGGGCTGGGGCGCACCTTGCAGTTGAAGCGAGTGGTGCAGGCACCGTTCTCGTTGCACAGGTTCGTGCTGGGGCGTATCGCCCGCGAGGCCGAGATCGCGCGTGCCGGTGGCGATGGCCGCGTCATGGCGCGCATGAATTCCCTGGTGGATGCCGGCGTGATCGAGGCGCTGTACGACGCGTCGCGCGCCGGGGTGCACATCGATCTGGTGGTGCGGGGCATCTGCATGCTGCGCGCGCAGGTGCCGGGCATCTCCGAGAACATCCGCGTGGTCTCGGTGCTGGGGCGCTTCCTGGAGCACTCGCGGGTGTTCTGGTTCGGCGAGGACGGCGACGAGCGGATCTGGATATCCAGCGCCGACTGGATGCCGCGCAACTTCTTCAGCCGGGTCGAGATCGCCATCCCGGTCGAGGGCGACGATGTACGCCGCGTGCGCGAGGAATGCCTGGAGTTCTACGTGCGCGACAACGCCTTCGCCTGGGAGCTGGATGCCGACGGCGAGTACCGCCGTCGGCAACGCGGCGATGCCGACCCCTTCAGCGCCCAGCAGGCACTGATGGAGCGTCATCGCGACAGGCACCAGCCCGACTAGCGCCTTCGGCGTGCGCCGCTCAGCCGGCGCCGCGTTCGGCCGAGCTGACCCTTTCCCGATCCCCGTCATCGCAGGCGGTCTCGACCCGCTCGAAGCCGGCGTCGCCCAATGCCCGGCGCACCGCCGGCCCCTGCCGATGGCCGTGTTCCAGCGCCAGCGCGCCTCGCGGGCCGAGCACGCGCACGGCCTGCTCGATCACCCGATGCAGGTCTTCCATGCCATCGTGCCCCGCCACCAAGGCCTGGGCCGGCTCGTGCGTCAGCTCGGCCAGGTGCGCGTCGTCGGATTCGATGTAGGGCGGGTTGCAGGCCAGCAGGTCGATCTGGCCCGGCTGCAGGCACGTCAGCCAATCCGCGGCCAGCCATTCCACCGGCGCGCCGAGCCGTCGGGCATTGTCACGAGCCACGCCCAGTGCCGCCGTCGAGCGGTCCAGGGCGATCACCCGCGCCGGCACGCTCAGTTCCAGGGCCAGCGTGATGGCCACGATGCCGCTGCCGGTGCCGGCATCCAGCACCGTCAGCGGACGACGCGCAGGTCCGGACTGCTGCGCGTACAGCTCGCTCGCCAGGCGCAGGGCGACCTCGATCAGGGTCTCGGTGTCGTCGCGCGGCACCAGCACGTCGGGTGTCACGCGAAATTCTCGCGAGCGAAATTCCCGGCATCCGGTCAGGTAGGCGATCGGTTCGCCGTCCAGCCGACGCACCAGCAGCGCATCGGCCCGCTCGGCACACGCCTCGTCCAGCACCTCGTCGGCGTGCGCGTACAGCCAGGTTCGGCCCACGCCCAGCACCTGCCCCAGCAGCAGGTCCGCCTCCAGGGCGGCCGCATCGTCGGGGCGGGCGGCGTGGATCGCCTGCGCGGCGCGACGGCGCCAGTGCCCGACGCAGCTCAACGCTCGGCCTTGCTGCCACCTTGGCGGCACGCGCGCGCAGCGACGCGGTGGAAGGCTGCTTGGGTGTTCAGCCGTCGCCCAGCTCGGCCAGCAACTGGGCCTGGTGCTCGGCGATCAGCGGATCGATCACCTCGTCGAGCGAGCCGGACATCACATCGTCCAGCTTGTAGAGCGTCAGGTTGATGCGGTGATCGGTCAGCCGACCCTGCGGAAAGTTGTAGGTGCGGATGCGCTCGGAGCGATCGCCCGAGCCGACCTGCAGGCGCCGCGACTCGGAGGTGGCGTCGGCCTGCTTGCTCTGCTCCGCATCCAGGAGCCGGGCTTGCAGCAAGGCCATTGCCTTGGCGCGGTTCTTGTGCTGCGAGCGCTCGTCCTGGCACTCCACCACCACGCCCGAGGGCAGGTGGGTCAGGCGGATCGCCGAGTCGGTCTTGTTGACGTGCTGCCCGCCCGCGCCGGACGCCCGGTAGGTATCGATGCGCAGGTCGGCCGCGTTGACCTCGATCGCGTCCACGGCGTCCGCCTCGGGAAGGATCGCCACGGTGGCGGCCGAGGTGTGCACCCGCCCCTGCGATTCGGTCTCGGGCACGCGTTGCACGCGGTGTGCGCCGGACTCGAACTTCAGCCGGGAGAACACCCGATCGCCGGCCAGGCGGCAGACCACTTCGCGGTAGCCGCCGTGATCGCCGGCGCGTTCGCTGATCAGTTCGGTGGCCCAGCCGACCCGCTCGGCATAACGCAGGTACATCTTCAGCAGGTCGCCCGCGAACAGCGCCGCCTCGTCGCCCCCGGTGCCGGCCCGGATCTCCAGGAAGGCGTTGTTGTCGTCGTTGGGGTCGGTCGGCAACATCAGCAGTCGCAGCCGCTCCTCCAGTTCGGCCTGGCGCTCCTGCAGGCCCGGCACCTCGTCCTCGCCCATGGCGCGCATGTCCGGGTCGGCATCCTCGGCCAGCGCCTGCGCTTCGCGCAGGTCCGATCGAACGGCTGTCCAGTCGGCAAAGCAGGAGACCACCGGCTGCAGCTGCGCGTACTCCTTGCTGAGGGCCCGGAAGCGGTCCTGGTCGCCGAGCACCTCGGGATCGCCCAGCAAGACGCCCACCTCTTCGTGGCGCTCGCTGACGCTCTCCAGGCGTTCGCGGATCGAGTCCTTCAAGTCGGACCCGTCACGAGAGGTCGCGTGGCATCGCGAGACCGAGCACGCGACGGGCGTTGTCGATGACCTCGGTCTCGCCGAACTCGGCCGCCTCGCGCAGTCGCGCGGTGGGTGTGTGCATCAGCTTGTTGCTCAGCCCGTGCGCCAGCTGCTCGAGCACGCTGGCCGGATCCCTTCCCGCAGCCAGCTGCTTCTTGGCGCGCGCCAGCTGTGCGATCCGGATCGCATCGATCTGCGCCCGGTACTCGCGGATCGTGTCGGTGGCGCCGAGCGATTGCAGCTTGCGCATGAAGCGCTCGGCCTGATGCGCGACGATCTCCTCGGCCTCCACCGCCGCCGCCTCGCGCGATTGCCGGTTCTCGTCGATGACGCTGCGCAGGTCGTCGACCGTGTACAGGAAAACCGACTCCAGCTCGCCCACCTGGGGCTCGATGTCGCGCGGCACCGCGATGTCCACGAACAGCATCGAGCGGTGGCGACGTCGCTTGAGCGCGCTGCCCACCGTGCCCTTGCCCAGGATCGGCAACGGCGAGGCGGTCGAGCTGATGACGATGTCGGCCTGATGCAGATGCTCGGGAATGGCACCCAGCGAGATCGCCTCGCCGCGCACCTCGTCGGCCAGCCCCTGCGCGCGTTCCGCGGTCCGGTTGGCGATCAGGATCCGGCCTATGCCCGCGCCCTTCAGGTGCCGGGCGGCCAGCTGGACCGTCTCGCCGGCGCCGATCAGCAGCGCGGTGTGGGTGGCGAAGTCGGCGAAGATCTGCCGCGAAAGACTGACCGCCGCGAATGCCACCGAGACCGGGTTGGTGCCGATGGCGGTCTCGGTGCGCACCTGCTTGGCCACCGAGAAGGCGGTCTGGAACAGCGGCACCAGCTGCTGACCGACGGTGCCGGCGGTGGTGGCGTCGCGGTAGGCGCGCTTGATCTGGCCGAGGATCTGCGGCTCGCCCAGCACCATCGAGTCCAGGCCGCTGCACACGCGCATCAGATGGGTGACGGCGTTCAGGTTGGCGTGCTGGAACAGGTAGGGGTCCACGCCGCCGTCGCGCATGTCCATCCAGCCGTGCATCCAGTCGATGACCGGGCGGGCGTCCTCGCCCTGCACGCCGCAGTAGATCTCGGTGCGATTGCAGGTGGACACGATGGCGGCCTCGTTGACCGCCTCCACGCCGCGCAGCGCCTCGAGCGCATCGCCCAGCCGATCGTCGCCGATGGCGGCCCGCTCCCGGATGGCGACCGGTGCGGTGTGGTGGTTCAGGCCGAGGGCGATGAGCGTCATGTGGCGCGAAGGATAGCAAGAGCGACCGCCCCGAGGCGCGCCGAATGTGTCGCTGCACGACACTCTGTCAACGTTGTGGTTCGAGACCGGGCCCACTGCGGATGACTCGGTACACTGCCGACAACGTATCGCACGGGCAGGGCGCGCGTCCCCGATGGGCGATCACCGCGCTGCCCGCCGTCTGCCGGAGACCGCTCGACATCATGAGTTTGCGTGACGCCCGACGCTTCGCCTCGGCGATGCTGCCCGTTCTGCTGATCAGCTGCTCGGCCGCGCCCATGGCGCCCGGGAGCGCCACCGCGCAGGAGGCCGCGCCGGTTCCCTTCGATGCGCCGCCGCGCGGCACTCGGGACGATGCGCAGTTGATGTACCAGATCATGATCGCCGAGCTGGCCGGTCGGCGCGGTCGGCTGGACATCGCGCTGCAGGGCTACGGGGCGGCGGCGCTGGACAGCGACGATGCCCGGGTTTCCGAGCGGGCCGCCCGGCTGGCGATCTTCGGTCGCGACTGGTCGGCGGCCAGCCGGGCGCTGGGCCGCTGGCGCGAGCTCGATCCCGATGATCAGGAACCGCTCGGCCTGCAGGGCCAGGTGCTCATGCGCCAGCAGCAACCCGAACAGGCGGCCGAGCGGTTCGCCGAGCGGGTCGAGCTGGCCGACGATGCCGAGCAGGCCCTCGCCGAGCTGGGGGCCCTGCTGCAGGGCGATCCGGATGCCGAGGTCGCCTCGGGCGTGGCCGATGCGCTGGTCGAGCGCTTTCCCGCGTCGGCATCGGCCAGGCTGGCGGTGGCGCGCCTGGCGCTGGCCGGCGGCGATCGCCCCTCGGCGGTCGAGGCGCTGGACACCGCACTGGAGCTGGACCCGGACAACATCGACGCGATACAGGTCAGCGCCCGGCTGATGGCGGTGGACGGCGATGTGGACGGTGCGTTCGCGATGTTGGCCGAGGCGATCGAGCGTCAGCCGGATGCGGTATCGCTGCGGCTGGGCGAAGCGCAGCTGCTGGTCGAGGCGGGGCGGATCGAGGCGGCCGGCGATGCCTTGCAGCGTCTGGGCGACGCGGCGGCGGGCGATGCCGACACGCTGCTGGCGATCGGACAGCTGGCCATGCAGGTCGGGCGAACCGACCTGGCGGTCGGCTGGTTCAGTGCCCTGCTGTCGCAGGACGAGCACCGTGACGAGGCGCACTTCCAGCTGGCGCGCATCGCCGATCGCGCCGGCGAGGCCGACGAGGCGATCGCCGGTTACGACGCGGTGGGCTCCGAGGCGCGTTTCGTGAGCGCGCAGCTGCGCGCCGCCGAACTGGTGGCAGCTCGAGGTGACATCGCTGCGGCCCGCGAGCGTCTCGGCAACCTGCGCCAGATGGTGCCGGATCCGTCGATCCAGGCCGGCCTGGTCAGCACCGAGGGACGGTTGCTGCAGCGCGCCGGACAGGCCGAGGAGGCGCTGTCGGTGCTCAGTCAGGGTCTGGAGCAGTTTCCCGACAGCAGCGACCTGCTGTACGCCCGCGCGCTGGCGGCCGATGGCGCCGGACAGCCCGAGGTGCTGGTCAGCGACCTGCGGCGCCTGATCGAGGTGGAGGCGGACAACGCGCAGGCGTTGAACGCGTTGGGCTACCACTTCGCGCAGCGCAACGAACGCCTCGACGAGGCCGACGAGCTGCTGGTGAAGGCCAGCCAGCTGCTGCCCGAGGACCCGGCGGTGATGGATAGCCTGGGCTGGTTGCGGTTTCGCCAGGGCGACATCGATACGGCGATCGGACTGCTTCGAGAGGCGCTGGCGCTGCTGCCGGACGCCGAGATCGCCGCGCACCTGGGCGAGGCGCTGTGGGTCGATGGGCAGCGCGACGAGGCTCGCCGCGTCTGGGACGAGGCGCTGCAGGATGCCCCCGATCACGAGGTGCTCACCGAGACGATCGAGCGCCTGACGCAGTGACCCGTCGCGGGTGTCCGGCGTGCCCCGTACGCGACGCTGGAAGCGTTGCACGTGCACGGATCGCCATGCCGCTCATCGTCCTGCTGTCGGGTCTGTCGATATCGCTGGGCGGCTGTGCGACCGGGTCCGTCAGCGACCCGGTCGGCCCGGTGAGTGCGGCGACGATCCAGGTGCGCGAGCAGCGCCTGGAGCAGCTCGATGCGTTTCGGGTCAGCGGCGGCTTCGGCTACTGGGACGAGCGACAGAACCTGAGCGCCTCGATCGACTGGGAGCGGGCCGGGGCATCGCTGGCCATCGAGCTGCGGGCGCCACTGGGATTGGGCCGGCTGGTGGTCACCGAAGATGGCGAGGGTGCGCGCCTTCAGCGAAGCGGGCAGGCACCGCTGGAGGGTGCCAGCGCCGCGCAGGTGCTGAGCACCGCGCTGGGCCTGCCGGGCCCGGTGCCGCTGGACGAGATCGGTCACTGGATACGCGGGTTGCCCGGGCCCGACGCCACGCAGGTGCAGCGCGATGAGTTCGGTCGGCTGTCGCGGCTGATCTATCGGGACACGGCGGGCCAGCGTTGGCGTGCGACCGTGCGCCGCTACCGCCGTGTGGACGAGTTTTGGCTGCCGGTCCTGTTGACGGCGGTGAGCGGCGAGCGGCACTTGCGCCTTGCGTTGTCCGACTGGGACCTGCGCAGCGAGGCGACGCCACTGAGCCCGGCCGAGCGACCGAGCTCGCCGGCCCGGCCATCGCGTCGGCTGCCGCTACCCGGTGCATGAGCCGATGCCGGGCACACGGCCCGCGTGACAAGTCTCATTGACAGATTGGCAGGAGCCACACGAATCTCTGGCTTCATGGCCATCCGGCAGGTAGACTCCGGCCCTCTTCGGACAAGGCAGGCCCGGTCCTGGAAGTCTGTACCGCCAACCTAGGGCGACATCGACGTTGACCACAAACTGGCTGGCTCCGGCCAAGATCAATCTGTTCCTGCACGTCACCGGACGGCGCAGCGACGGCTACCACACGCTGCAGACGGTCTATCAGTTCGTCGAACTGAACGATGTTCTGCAGTTCAGCGTCCGCGAGGACAATGAAATCCACCTGAAGAGCGACTTTCAGGAGGTCTCACCCGAGCAGAACCTGGTCGTGCGCGCCGCGCGCGCGCTGCAGCAGCACTCGGGCACCCGTGCCGGCACCGACATCTCGCTGGAGAAGCGCATTCCCACCGGCGGCGGACTGGGCGGTGGCAGCTCGGATGCGGCCACCACGCTGGTCGCGCTGAACGAGTTCTGGCGCCTGGGCCTGTCGATCAAGGAGCTTGCCGAGATCGGCGTCACCGTCAGTGCCGACGTGCCGGTGTTCGTGTACGGGCAGTCCAGCTGGGCCGAGGGCATCGGCGAGAAGCTCACGCCCGTCGCACCGGTCGAGCCGTGGTATCTGATCGTCAACCCGAATGTGCAGGTCTCGACACAGGCCTTGTTCAACGCCCCGGAATTGACACGTAACACCAGTCCGATCACAATCCGCGACTTCATGGATGGGCGCAGCCGCAACGTGTTCGAACCGGTCGTCATCGCTCGCTATCCCGAGGTTCGGGTGGCGCTGGATTGGCTTCGCCGCAACAACCGGTTCAGCCCGGCCAAGATGAGCGGTACCGGCAGTTGCGTATTCACCGCGTGCGAGTCGCAGGAATCGGCGCAGGCGTTGGCCGACGCGTTGCCCAAGAGCATGAAGGGTTACGTGGTCAAGGGACGCAACGCGTCGCCGCTGTACGATTTCTCGGGTTGAACATCGCCCGAGAGGGCGGGCCCGAACAGGGGCCGCCGCGGGATGCCGGCTTCCTTCGGCATCTTGGCAGGCAGGATGCTTGCAGTAGGACGAAGTGCTTGAAGGGCCGTCGCCAAGCGGTTAAGGCACCGGGTTTTGATCCCGGCATTCGGAGGTTCGAATCCTCCCGGCCCTGCCATTCGTCGTCTTTCGTTTCGCTGTGGATCTCCGATCCGCGCGATGGTCCGTCGTCGAAAGGATCGTAGACCCCATGGCTGATCGCCGACTCATGATCTTCGGTGGCAATGCCCACCCTCGGCTCACCCAGAACATCGCTGCCTACCTGCAGCAACCGACCGGCAAGCGCCAGCTGTCGCGTTTCAGCGATGGCGAGACCGCGGTCGAGATCCAGGAGAACGTTCGCGGCGGGGACGTGTTCGTGGTGCAGCCGGTCTGCGCGCCCACCAACGACAACCTGATGGACCTGCTGGTCACCGTCGATGCCCTGCGCCGTGCCTCGGCCGAGCGCATCACCGCGGTGATCCCGTACTACGGCTACGCTCGCCAGGATCGCCGTGTGCGCTCGGCCCGCGTGCCGATCACCGCCAAGCTGGTGGCCAACATGCTCGAGGTCTCGGGCGTGGACCGGGTGCTGACCGTGGACGTGCACGCCGAGCAGATCCAGGGCTTCTTCGATATTCCCGTGGACAACGTCTACGCCTCCCCGCTGCTGATGCTGGACATCTGGCGCGCCAAGCATCCGAACCTGGTGGTGGTCTCTCCGGATGTGGGGGGTGTGGTCCGTGCGCGAGCCGTGGCCAAGCAGCTGGACGACTCGGACCTGGCCATCATCGACAAGCGGCGGCCCAAGGCCAACGAGGCCCAGGTGATGCACATCATCGGTGATGTCGCCGGGCGGACCTGCGTGATCATCGACGACATGGTCGATACCGCCGGCACCCTGTGCAAGGCGGCCGATGCGCTCAAGCAGCACGGTGCGGTGAAGGTGGTGGCGCTGGCCACCCACCCGGTGCTGTCCGGCAACGCGATCGAGAACCTGGTCGCCTCGCAGCTGGACGAGCTGGTCGTCACCGACACCATCCCGCTGTCGCAGGCGGCCATGGACTGCGACCGCATCCGCACCTTGTCGGTGGCGGACTTGCTCGGCGAGACGATCCGACGCATTCACGAAGACGAGTCGGTCAGCTCGGTGTACATGGACTGACGGTGCTCTGGTAGACTTCCGCGGCTTCGCCTGGTCGCGGGCGAAGTCGACGACGTGAACGCCCCGCGGGTGTTCAGCGCGTCACGGTCGCGTCAATTCCGATGCGCCCCACTCTGCCGGAGAATCCGACATGTCCGACGACCTCGATGTCGCCGCCACGTCACGCAACGTATTCGGGAAAGGTGCGAGCCGCCGCCTGCGTCGTGACAATCTCGTGCCCGCCATCCTCTATGGCGACAGCAAGGATCCCCAACCGATCCAGCTCAAGCACAACGAGGTGATCAAGCACCTCGAAAACGAAGCCTTCTATTCCCAGCTGCTGCAAGTCAGCGTCGACGGCGGCGAGCAGGTGCGCTGCATCCTGCGCGACGTGCATCGTCACCCCTACAAGCAGCAGATCCTGCACCTGGATTTCCTGCGCGTGGTCGCCGGTGCCGAGATGAAGTTCAACGTGCCGCTCAACTTCATCGGCGAGGAAGACTCGCCCGGCGTGAAGAACGAGGCCGGCATCATCACGCACAATGAGAACGAGGTCGCGATCTTCTGCTTGCCGCGCAACCTGCCCGAGAACATCGAAGTCGACATGAGCGATGCGGTGGTCGGCGATGCGGTCTACCTGTCGGACCTGAAGATGCCGGAAGGGGTGCGGATCGCCGATCTGGACGAGGACGACGCGGACACCAACCGCATGGTCGCCAGCGTGCAGAAGCCGCGCCTGGAAGTGGAGTCGGATGACGACGAGGACGGTGAAGCCGAGGGCGCGGACGGCGACGGTGGCGATGCGGCCGGCGAGGGCGAGACCCCCACCGAGGACTGAGTCCGACCCCCGGCGTCAGCGGTCGCCCGATGTCATCGGTGGCGCGACCGGTGACGCGATCGGACGCGTCGGCCTCGGCGTGCCGATGCCTGACGCACCCACTGCATCGGAACGGATCCACATGCCCGGAGACATCGTGCGCTTCCAGCTGGTGGCCGGCCTTGGCAACCCGGGACCGGACTACGCCCGCACGCGGCACAACGCCGGGTTCTGGTACGTGGACGAACTGGCCAGGCAGCTGGGCGCCTCGTTCACGCTGGATCGGCGCTACCACGCAGCGATCGCCCAGGGCGCGCTCGACGGTCGGCGCATCCATCTGGTCAAGCCGATGAACTTCATGAACAACAGCGGGCAGGGATTGGCCGCCGTTGCTCGATTCTACAAGATCGACCCCGCGCGGATCCTGATCGCCCACGACGAGCTCGACTTGCCGCCCGGGCAGATCCGGGTCAAGCGAGGCGGCGGACATGGCGGTCACAACGGCTTGCGCGATGTCGTTCCGCGGCTGGGTTCCCCCGATTTCTGGCGCCTGCGCATCGGTATCGGGCACCCCGGCCACAAGAGCGCGGTCGCCGGCTACGTGCTCAAGCGTGCCCCCGCCGATCAGCAGCGAGCGATCGAGGAAGCGGTGGAACTGGCGCTCGCCGAAGCGCGCACGCTGATCGATGGCGACACCAACGTCGCCACCAAGGCCATCAACGGTCACAAGCCGCTCGCCTGAGCGGGCGTGGCACCCTCAACCCTTGCAGCCGTCGCCTAGCGCCGGCAACGGTCAAACAAGATGGGATTCAAGTGCGGCATCGTCGGCCTGCCCAACGTGGGCAAGTCGACGCTCTTCAACGCCCTCACCAAGGCGGAGATCGCGGCGGAGAACTATCCGTTCTGCACCATAGAGCCGAACGTGGGCATGGTGCCGGTGCCCGATCCAAGGCTGTCGGCGTTGGCCGCCATCGTCAAGCCGCAGCGCATCCTGCCTACCACCATGGAGTTCGTGGACATCGCCGGCCTGGTGGCCGGTGCGTCCAAGGGCGAGGGGCTGGGGAACCAGTTCCTGGGCAACATCCGCGAGTGCGACGCCATCGCGCACGTGGTGCGCTGCTTCGATGATGACGATGTCATCCACGTGGCCGGTCGGGTCGACCCGATCGCCGATGTCGAGACCATCGACACCGAGCTGTTGCTGGCAGACATCGACACGCTGGACAAGGCCATCTATCGGATCGCAAAGAATGCCAAGAGTGGCAACAAGGAGGCGATCGCCGAGAAGGCCTTCCTGGAGTCGGCGGCAGCACAGATGGACGATGGCCGACCCGCTCGGCTCATCGAGGGCGGCGAGCGCGAGCGCGGCTGGCTCAAGGGGCTGCAGCTGTTGACCGGCAAGCCGGTGATGTACATCGCCAACGTGCTCGAGGATGGCTTCGAGAACAACCCGTCGCTGACGGCGATGCGTGAGCGAGCCGAGAGCGAGGGCGCGCAGATCGTGCCGGTGTGCGCGGCCATGGAGGCCGAGATCGTGCAGCTGGAGGAGGCCGAGAAGGCCGAGTTCCTCGCCGAGATGGGTCTGGAGGAGCCGGGGCTGGACCGGGTCATCCGAGCCGGCTACTCGCTGCTCGGGCTGCAGACCTTCTTCACCGCAGGCGAAAAGGAGGTGCGTGCCTGGACGGTGCGCGCCGGGTCGACCGCGCCGAACGGCGCCGGACGCATCCACACCGATTTCGAGAAGGGCTTCATCCGTGCCGAGGTCGTCGGCTACGAGGACTACATCGCCGCCGGTGGCGAATCCGGCGCCAAGGAGGCGGGCAAGTGGCGGTTGGAAGGCAAGGAGTACCTGCTGGCCGAAGGCGATGTGGTGCACTTTCGCTTCAACGTCTGACCGGTGCTCCGGTGCACTTGCGCACGTTGACAGTGGAGACCGGGCAGGGCACCATTAGCGGCTGACGATCGACGGCTACATAGCTCAGTTGGTTAGAGCACAACACTCATAATGTTGGGGTCCCTAGTTCGAATCTAGGTGTAGCCACCATCGTCACCACGCGTGGCCTCCGTCCCCCGTATCTTCTTTGGAGCCCCGTGTCTTCTCTGGGTCAAGCCGGGCCGGGCCAAGACGGGCCGGGCCAGTCCGGGCGACGCCGAGCCCCCTCGGATCACGAGCGCGCCGGGGTGCTGGCCACGCCAACGTCGTCGGGCGGAAGTTTTGCGAATCTGGTTTCAAATAGGTGGGCGCTGCTGACCGGATTCGTGTCACGTTCGACGGCACGCGTCGGTCTTGTTAACGATTGTGGCAGCCGGGTCGCTTGACCGGGTTCGGGACCGACCGTCCTTATACTGACTGTTGGAAAGCTGCGGCAACTCGCCGCTCTTGGTCGCACCCGGCGTGTGGGAGACTGCCTTGCCCACTGAACGTGAATCGACGGACAAGCCGCCGGTCGCCCTGATCGGCGCGGTGACGGCCGATGGCGAGCGACTGCGTCGCCTTCTTGCCCCGCTGGGACGAACGGTGCTCGGCTACGACTCGCCGGTGGAGTTCGACCGAGACATGCCGCAGACCGATGCGGTGCTGCTTTGCCACCGATACCGTCATGACGCCACGCCGGTGCCACGCCTGCCCGGCAGGCTGCGCGGATTGCGCATGATCGTGCTGTCCGATCGGGACGAGGAACTGCACGTGGTCGAGACGTTGATCTCGGGTGCCCATCACGTGTTCCGCTTCGACGAATCCGATACGGTGCTCTCCGCCCGGCTCGAGGCCGGACTGCGTCGTCATTCCGAGACCCGGGATGCGGCGTTGGCCATCGCGCCGTTCCGGTTCGACCTGACCCGACATCGGGCGCTGCTCGATTCGCGACCGCTGGACCTCAGTCCGCGCGAATTCGACTTCGCCTACTACATGTTCGCCCATCGCGGGCGCCTGGTGACCAACGGGGAGCTGCTGACGTCGGTCTGGTCGTTGCCGCAGAACATCGACACCCGGCGTATCGACACCGCCGCCTGCCGCATCCGCAAGAAGATGCAACTGGACGAGCGCACCGGCTGGGTGCTGCGCCGCTTTCGCCGCGAGGGCTATGGCCTGTACGGCGACTCCCGCACCGCCGAACGCACCAACGAGCTCGTGTCGGGTCGGGTGCCGGTGACCGGTTGAAGCTTGCGATCGATCGCGAGCCGGGCTCGGATCGCTCGGCACGGACGGCGATCGGATCGGCACGGCACTCGGCGCCCGGACCGGCAAGGGGAAGTGCGTGCGGAGCGCCTGTCCGTCGGCCTGTCCCGTCGGCCTGTCCCGTCGGCCTGTCCCGTCGGCTTGCGCCGGCGTCTGCCGGGCAGGCCGGCTCGGCTCAAGCGCTCGTGGCGGCGCGAGCGACCGGTGGAGCCACCCGCTGCAGCGATTGACGTCCGACGCCCAGGCGCCCGGTCGAGACGGCTGCGCGGCGCACCTCGCCCGGACCCGACAACACGAACAGGTCGCCGTTGCGGCCGAGCAGCTGCTGCTCGATGCCGGCGCCCGCGGCGATGTCGCACTGCGCCTGCAGGTGCATCGGCTCGCCATGCACCGGCACCAGCCTGCGCGGCGCGATCCAGCCGTACATCGTCTCCAGTTCCTGCTGGCTGGGGTGCCCCGAGGCGTGAATCGGCAAGTCGACATCTTCCGGGCGGACGACGTGCACGCCTCGCCGGCGCAGGCGTTCGCTCATCGCCTCGACCGTGGACTCGTTGCCGGGTATCACCCGCGAGCTGAACACCACCGTGTCGCCCGGATCCAGCGACAGCTCGCGGAAGCTGTCGTGGCTCAGGCGGTTGAGCGCGGTGCGCGGTTCGGCCTGGCTGCCGGTCGCCACCAGCAGCAGCGTGTCGCGCGGCAGATAGCCCAGGTGCTCGGAGGCCACCAGCGTCTCGCGCTCGGTCCACAGCCCGACCGTGCGCGCCGCCGAGGCGGTGTTGATCAGCGAACGGCCCAGCAGGCCGATGTGACGACCGCACTCGTGAGCAACGCTGGCCAGCGTCTGCAGCCGCGCGATGTTGCTGCCGAAGCAGGCGGCGATGACGCGTCCCTCGGCGCGCTCGATGACGCTCAGCAGACCGGGCCGCAGCGCCGCTTCGGACAGCGAATGCCCGGGTCGATCGGCGCAGGTGGAATCGCACACGATCGTCTCGATCCCCTCCTGACCGAGTTGCTGCAGGCGCGCCTGGTCGTAGTGATGTCCCACTACCGGCCGTGGGTCCAGCTTCCAATCGGCAGTGTGGAACACCGAGCCTGCCGGTGTGCGGATGACCAGCGCGCAGGGATCGGGAATGGAGTGCGTGACGGCCACCCATTCGACATCGAAGACGCCATGCCGTTGACGCTGTCCCGGTTCGACCAAGTGGATCGGCGCGCGTACCTCCAGTCCCTTCTCCGCCAGCTTGCGGCGCAGCATCTCGGCGGTGAACGGCGTGGCCCAGATCGGACAGTGCAGGCGTGGCCACAGATGGGCGACCGCACCGATGTGGTCCTCGTGCGCGTGGGTCAGCAGCAGGCCCTGCAGGGCATCGCGACGTTCGACGATGAAGGCGGGATCGGGCATCTGCACATCGAACCCGCTGCACGTGCCCCCGTCGGCATCGCGGAAGGTCACCCCGCAATCGACCATCAGCCACTGCCCATCGTGGCCGTACAGGTTCATGTTCATGCCGATCTCGCCGCAGCCTCCCAGCGGCAGGAACCACAGATCGTCATGGGCAGGTGTCATGGGGAGGCGTTCGGTTACCATCGGGCGAATCGGTCACTGTAGCGTAGTGACGCCTGCGGCCCCCTTGCCATGTACACGTTGCTGGTCCTGTTCTTCTTCGTCTCGATCGTCTTCTCGTTCCTGTGCTCGATCTGGGAAGCGGTGCTGTTGAGCATCACCCCTTCGTTCACCGAGTCGCGTGTGCAGTCCGGCGACGGCATCGGCGAGACGCTTCGAGCCTACAAGCAGGACATCGATCGCCCGCTGTCGGCCATCCTGACGCTGAACACCATCGCCCATACCGTCGGCGCGATCGGCGTCGGTGCACAGGCGGTGAAGATCTGGGGAAGCTCGTTCGTGGCCTCCGCGGTGGTCCCGGTGGTCATGACGCTGGCGATCCTGCTGCTGTCCGAGATCATCCCCAAGACCATCGGCGCCACCTACTGGAAGGCGCTCGCGCCGTTCACGGTGCGCTCGCTGCGCATCATCATGATCATCCTCTCGCCGCTGGTCTGGCTGAGCCAGATCATCACCCGGTTGCTCAAGCCGGCCGACCAGGAGAGCGTGCTGGATCGGGCCGACTTCTCGGCCATGGCCGACATCGGCGCGCGCGAGGGCGTGTTCGACGAGAGTGAGTCGAGCGTGCTGAAGAACCTGCTGCGATTCGACACCGTGCTGGCCGAGCACGTGATGACGCCGCGCACCGTGGTGCTGGCCGCCGATGTCGCGGTGAGCGTGCGCAGCTTCCACGACGAGCACCCGGACCTGAGGTTCTCCCGAGTGCCGGTGTTCGAGGGCACCTCCGATCACGTCACCGGCTACGTGCTCAAGGACGAGATCCTCAAGGCACTGGTGGACGGCGACGATGAGCGGACCCTGGGTGAGCTGCAACGTACGATCACCGCGGTCAAGGAGGATTACCCGCTGCCGCGCCTGTTCGAGCACTTCACCACCGAGCGCGAGCACATCGCGGTGGTCATCGACCGGTTCGGCGGCCTGGCCGGCATCGTCACGATGGAGGATGTGATCGAGACGTTGCTCGGCATGGAAATCGTCGACGAGCGCGATGGCGCTGCCGACATGCAGGCCCTGGCTCGACGCAACTGGGAGGCGCGTGCCCGTCGCGTCGGTCTGCTGAAGAACCTGGATGCGGTCATCGAGAAGCAGCAGGACGCGACTCCGCCAGCCCCCTGAACCGGCCCCGTCACGTGGTGTAGGCAAAGCCGGGCAAGCGGCCGATCCGACCGCGCTCGTCGCGCTTCACGAGTCGAAGCCGAGCAACGTGCGGTCGTGAAAGTCGATGTAGATCGGCAGGTGACCGTCCAGTCGCTACGCTCGCTTCGTCGTCCACCAGGGCGAGGCCGGTACGTCTTGGGTGAGAGCGTCGCCAGCGGCCCGCTGGCCGGCAGGATGCACCCTTTATTCCTTTACAGGCCCTTGGTGGGAGCCGGCCTGCGCCGGCTTACCGCGCACCTTCTTGACCACCGTGACCAGGCCGAGCACGATCGCACCGGCCAGGATGCCGACCAGCCCTTGCAGCAGCATGCTCGTCAGGCTGCCCAGGATCTGCGCCACGCCCGGCAGCGCGGCGGAGACGCTCGCCGAGGCGTCGGCGATGCGCTCGCTGAACCAGTGAACCCCGTGGGTGAGGATGCCACCCCCGACCAGGAACATCGCGGCGGTGCCGACGATGGACAGCAACTTCATGAGAATCGGGGCGAACCACAGGATGCCGCGTCCCACCGCCTGGCTCGGACCGGAGCGTTCCTCGATCGCGCCCCCGGCAGCTGCCGGCTGTCCGGTCATCCAGCGTCCCAGATCGTCCAGCTTCACGATGCCTGCCACCAGACCGTAGACGCCGACCGTCATGAGCACCGAGATGGCGACCAGCACACCGAGCCGTGTCATCAGGTCGGCGTCCGTCATCGTACCGAGCGAGATGACGATGATCTCGGCGGACAGGATGAAGTCGGTGCGGATGGCGCCCTTGACCTTTTCCTGCTCGAAGGCCTTCATGTCGATGGCGGGATCGGCGGCGGAGTCGCTGGCCGCCTGCCGCACCTTGGCCTTGCGCGCCTCGTCCTCGGCCGGGTGCAGGAACCGATGCGCCAGCTTCTCGACGCCCTCGTAACACAGGTACAGTCCGCCGAGCATCAGCAGCGGCGTGATGAGCCAGGGTGCGAAGGTGCTGATCGCCAGCGCGACCGGGACCAGGATCGCCTTGTTCACGGCCGAACCCTTGGCCACCGCCCAGACCACCGGCAGTTCCCGATCCGCCCTCACGCCGGCAACCTGGTTGGCATTGAGCGCCAGGTCGTCGCCGAGCACGCCGGCGGTCTTCCTCGCCGCGACCTTGGTCATCACCGCGACATCGTCGAGCACGACGGCGATGTCGTCGAGCAGCGTCAGCAGACTGGTGGCCATCGAGTGTCCCCGGGATGTGATCAACGGCGATGGAGAAGCGGTTCGACACAAGGCCGACCCCATCGGAATCGGCGCGACACTAGCACGGGCGCCCGGAGCGCCAGCGTGGGACTGTCGTTGTTGCTCACCCCGACCGGACGGCGGTCATGAGCTACCTCATCAGCGGACGGGGCGCTCGACGTTGGGCTCGATTGCTGCCCCGATAGGGAACACCGGGGTGTGCCGTCGCCGACATGCTGCGAGCTACCGGCGCTCGGATGTGCGGATGCTGCACGGTGCGCAATGCGGCTGTCGGGGATGCAAGAAGGATCACACGCCTGCCGGGTCGGTCGACGCCCGGAACGCGACGCGGTATCGACCTGCTGATCAGGTCGACCGATGGTCGATCAATGGTCGAAAGGCTAGGTGGAATGGACACACCTGCCGGGTGATCGATGGTCGGGCCACGTGGCCCGACCGCGTCGCGAGCGCGGCTTCGACGAAGCCGCTCCCGGACACGACCGGACCCGAGCCGAGGCTCGGGTCCGGTCGCCGACATCAGGCTGCCGGCACGTACGCGCTGCACCAGGCGCCGGCCAGCACGGCATTGCCCGGGAACAGCGGACAGCCGCCCTGCTCGGCATCACCGCCCTGGTACAGGCTGCAGTTGCTGCACACCTGCTCCGGATTCGGGGACTCCTCCACGTACTGCAGGGCGGTCGCCTGTGCCGAGGTCGGGTCGACCAGCGGCAAGTCATCCTGGGCACGGCTCGGCAATGCACCGACCAGCGCACTGACCGGAATGACCGCAGCGCTGGCACCCATGATGCCCATCAACTGTCGTCGTTTCTTGTCTGCCATGAATCTAGGTCTCTGATAAGGGGTGTGCGATCCGATTATACGAAGCTGGACCGCTTCGGCCCTGCAATGGACAAATCCACACGAATCGAGTGGAAATGCCCGGCCTGGGTGCCTGACCGGCCGAAGGGCCGCGAGCTGACGATGCGTGGGGTCGACTGAACCCCGACTGAACCGGACGCACCGAAGGCGCCGGCGATCCACGCGCCGGATATCGCGCTCACTGTCGACGAGTGGGTTCCCGATGCCGGTCGAGCGCGGCGTCTTCGGCTTGTCGTCGGTGTCGGGCTCCAACTCGCCCGGCAGGGCGGCTATCGCGTACCGCGCGATCGGCTGCGTGTTGCAGACGCTCCCCGGCTCCCCTTTCGCGGCTGAGGCGCGTCTGCGCATCCACTCTCGCCATGACCGCGTCGCGGGCCAGGCGAGCGGCCGCCTGCGTCATTCCCTGGCTGCGAGCCAGCGAGATGGGGGTCGTGCCGAGCGGTGCGGACCGGCTCCGGTCGAGCGCAAGCTGAGGAGGCGCCGAAGGACACGTCGACAGGCTCGCCTTTATACCCTTCAGGGTGCTTCGGGAGCCTCGGTGCGCCTCCCCGCCTGCGTTGCCCCTCCTCGACGCACCCCGGTGCGCCTTCGTCACGGCGCCTGGTCGGGAAGACGCACCGAGGCTCTGAGACCCACAGTATCAAGCTGTTGGACCACTACCGCTTGGCCAGGCGGTCGTACCGTGCCTGGAAGTGGGCGATCAGCGCCACGTGCCGTCCGACCGTTTCGGGTGTGGCGTGCTGACGCAGGGCCGGAAGGGCCTTGAGCAATGCGTGCAGGGTGCGGGTGATGCTTCTGAGGTTGTTGTTCATGACCATTTCGCCGTCGATCGGGGGCATCGTTAGCCCGCAGGCGAAGGTATAGACGCTGTGCGCGCGAATGCCAGTGCGCAGGCGCGCCCGGTCAAAGGACCGGCGGAGGGTCAGCGGCGAGCAAGCGGCACAACGGCAAAGGACCAAGGGCGACGCCCTGTCGATGCGCCGGTCCGGGTGACCGGCTGCCGTTTCAGCGCAGGGGAACGCGCGCCGAGCGACCTCCCGGCCGATTCGCAGGGCTTCGAGCAGCTGGTCCATGCCCGGTCCGCACGGGGCAGGACGGGCAGCGAGCGCCGGCGGCTTGGCCGGACGGCGCCTCAGCCCAGCAGGCCGTCGTCCAGCGACGGATCGTCGAGCTGGTCGTCCAGGATGAAGGCCTCCCAATCCTCGAGCACTTCGCGAAAGTGCTTGAGCGAGGTACGGTACGCGGAGTCGGCATCTGGCTGGCCATCGACCAGGGCCTCGATGCAGGCGCCGTCGCCGTTCAGCGTGATGGCGTGGGCATTGCCGACGAATTCGCGCGAGGTATCGCTGCCGTCCTCGATCGCGACCAGGTCGTCCATCAGATCGTGGCAGACGTGATCGCTACCCTGAACGTCGTTCTCCAGGAACAGCATCAGCACGCGCTCGGACGTCGGTCCGCGTGCCCGCGGCGTTCGATCGGTATCGAAGAAGAACTTGTGATTGCGAGCCATGGCCGTCGGCGAGGAGACGAAATTCAGAAGCCGTGGTCGATCCTACCGGATGCGTGCACGGTTAAGAAGGTGGGTGCGCCCCGACACGCGGTGGCGTGGCGGAGCACGGTGGCCCTTCGACGATCGCGTTCGGCCGGAGTAGCGCGGGCAACGCGGTGCCGAGCGCGGCGGAACGTCCGTTGACGGGGATCGGGTCCGCTGCCGGGGATCGGGTTCGATTTGCCGGATGCGGGCGCGGCGGGATCGCCGGGTGGGTTAGGCTGACACCGACCGAGGTGCCGGTCGGCCACAGTCGGCATTGCCGTCGGGCGGACCGATGGCGAACCAGCCTTCCCATCGCGAGGTGAACCGGGTGACCATCCTTCCGCTCGGCTTGCCGGGCCCACCGTTCGAGGCGTCGGTCCGCCCCGTCGAACCGATCGTTCGCCGGGCGAGCGGTCGCAGGATCCCGCGCCATGGCCAAGGCTGAGCGGCACCGGTGAGACTGCTGCTCGTCGAGGATGACAAGGCCCTGTGCGAGGGTACCCGCAGCGATCTGGTACGCGCAGGGTTCGCGGTCGACACGTGCGACAACGGCATCGATGCGCAGCACCTGGGCGATACCGAGCCCTACGATGCGATCGTGCTCGACCTGGGTTTGCCCGGGCGCCCCGGCATGGAGGTGCTGAGCGCCTGGCGCAAGGCCGGCAACCGGGTTCCCATCATCGTGCTCACGGCGCGCGATGCTTGGTACGAACGGGTCGACGGCTTCAAGGCCGGTGCGGATGACTATCTCGGCAAGCCGTTTCACGTGCAGGAGCTGATCGCGCGGATCCGGGCACTGATCCATCGTCGACATGGACAGGTCGCCAGCCGCATCGCTTCCGGCACGCTGACGTTGGACGAGGATCTGCAACAGGTCGTGGTCGGACCGGATGGCCCGGCCAGGCAGCTGACCGGCACCGAGTTCCGGCTGCTTCGCTATCTGATGCTGAACGCCGGACGCATCCTGTCCAAGTCCATGTTGTCCGAACACCTCTACGACCAGGACTCGGACCGCGACAGCAATCTGATCGAGGTCTACGTCAGACGTCTCAGGGAAAAGATCGGCGCCACGATGATCCTGACCAAGCGCGGGCAGGGGTACGTGTTCAGCGATCCCGAGCCGGGCCCCGAAGGTGATCGCGCCGGTGGTGCTCCCGAGGCGTGAATTCGCTCGAACGCAGCTTGCGCATCGGGCTGGCGATCACGGTGGTGCTGCTGATGCTGGTGCTCGGCTGGGGCGGCACGTTGACGACCCGCCTGCTCACCGAGAGCGCGCTGCACGCGCGTCTGGCCGCGGATGCGGACAGCGTGCGCGATGCGTGGCTGCCACTCGGTGCTGCGAGCGCGAACGGTTGGCCGGGGCAGCCGGTGCTGCGCTTGTATCCCGAGTACGATCGCCCGGCATCCGGTCGCTACTGGGCGATGCGCTTCGCGGACGGCCGACGCGTCAGCTCGCGCTCTGCGTGGGAGCAGGATCTGTCGGTGCCCGATCTGCTGCCGGGTGTGGTCGAGCGGGGCCGTGTCAGCGGATCGGCCGGTGAGCCGTTGGTGTTCTGGGCCGGCGGTTACGTGGCGAACGGGCAGCGTGTGACCATCGCGGTGGCGCGTCAGGTGAGCGACATCGACGATCGGCTGGCGAGCCTGCGCGTTCTGCTGCTCGCGTTCTCGCTGGTGCTGCTGTGTCTGGTGCTGCTGGTGCAGCGCACCATCGTGCAGCGTGCGTTCGCCCGGCTGGATGCGCTGCGCGCCGATGTGGAGCGTCTGGGTCACGGCGAGATCACCGCGCTGCCGGAAGAGGTGCCCGAGGAAGTCCGGCCGCTGGTGCTGGAGTTCAATCGCTTGCTGAGCCGCTTCGATCAGCGCCTGCAGCAATCGCGCAACGCGGTCGGCAACCTGGCCCATGCCCTGAAGGGACCGCTCAACCTGCTGGTGCGTGCGGCTGACCAGGCGGCCGCCATCGACACGGGGAGACACGGCGCGGACAGCGACGGCAGGGGAAGCGATGGCACGGCAAGCGACGACATGGCGGGTGGCGACACGCCGGGCACCGCCGCGCGGGGAGCGAGCTCGGCAGGCGCCGGAGGCTCGGCGCTCAAGGGAGGTGTCGCCGACCAGGTGCGGCATGGTGCGGAGCGCATCCGCCAGCTGATCGAGGCCGAACTGCGCCGGGCACGCCTGGTGGGGCGGACCAGCGTGGGTCGGCGCTTCGACCTGGACGCCGAGGTCCAGGCGCTGGCCGGCCTGCTCAGGCAGGTCTATGCCGAGAAGGACGTCGAGGTTCGTCTGGCGATCGGTGCGGACGTCTCGATCGTGCACGACCGGCAGGACATGCTGGAGCTGATCGGCAACCTGATCGACAACGCGGTCAAGTGGGCCGACGCGCTGGTCATGGTCAGCGTGCGACAGGCGGATGGCCTGCTGATGGAGATCGAGGACGACGGGCCGGGCGTCTCGGACGAGGCGGTGCGCGAACTGGCGCGTCGCGGGGTGCGGCTGGACGAATCGGTGGCCGGCGACGGGCTGGGGCTGGCGATCGTGCGCGATATCGCCGCCAGCTACGGTGGAACGCTCGAGCTGGGCCGGTCGAATCGCCTGGGCGGCTTCCGGGCGGCGGTGCGGTTGCCCGACAGGCCGGCGCCCGGATCGAGCGCCTGAGCAGGCATGACGGGCGTGACGGAGTCGGCAGCGCGGCTCGGCCGGCTGCCGATCGGCATCAGCGCCGACGAGCGTTCGCCGGGGCACCCCGACGCGGCCCGCCATGCTGCGGGGGTGCCTTTCGGGCGGTCGGACGCGTCGTTGCCGGGCGCTTTCGGTACAGCGTGGCGGTGTGGCCGATGCGCTGCACCAGCACGGCGCTCGCGCCGTCCATCAGGCCTTGGAGCTGGGTGCGGCGAGCGGCGTCATTGTCGGCGGCCAATTTGACCTTGACCAGTTCGTGATGCGCCAGCGCGATGTCCAGCTCGGCCAGCACGGCCTCGGTCAGGCCGTGCTGGCCGAGGCGAACCACCGGCTTGAGTGCATGAGCGCGTTGGCGCAACGCCTTCAGCGCCGGCTTGTCCAGAGGAGTCATCGAGGATCTCGGCGTGATCGCCGTCGGGTGCGGCTTCGTAGGAGTGTCACGGCATTCGCGCCGGACACGGGTAGGACCTAGACTCGGGGCGCGAGCACCGGCAGGTGGTGAAGTCTACCGACGAGGATCGGGTGAGTCGATCGAGCGGGCAATGGTACGAGCGGCACGTGAACGATGTGCATGTCAGGCGGGCAGGTGCCGAAGGCTACCGCTCGCGCGCGGTGTACAAGCTGCAGGAGATGGACCGGCGGGATCGTCTGATGGGGGCCGGGTCGGTGGTGCTCGAACTGGGCGCCGCTCCGGGTGGCTGGACGCAGTACGTGGCCGAACGGGTCGGTGAACGGGGTCGCATCGTCGCCAGCGATCTGCTGGAGGTCGATCCGGTGGCCGGCATGACGTTCGTGCAGGGCGATTTTACCGAGCAGGCCACCGCCGATCGGATCGTCGTGGCGCTCGGTGAAGATGGCGCGGACCTTGTCCTTTCGGACATGGCACCTAACTTGACCGGGGTGGCCGGAACCGACCAGGCGCGCTCGATGGCGTTGGCGGAACTGGCGCAGGACATGGCGGTCGGGGTGTTGAAGCCCGGCGGAGCCCTGGTGGTGAAGGTATTCCAGGGCGAGGGGTTCGATGCCTTCGTCAAGACGCTGCGCAGTCACTTTCGCGCGGTGAAGGTCAGGAAGCCCGAGGCGTCACGAGCCCGCAGTCGTGAGGTCTATCTGGTTGCCGGTGATTTCTCAGGGGCGTGATTGGCCGTTGGGCTATGATCCGACGATGGTTATGCGGGGATGCATTGGATCGGCAGCCGTGACACCCGTCACGTGCGTGTATCGGTTCGCGAGGTAACACTTTGAGCGATCTGCTGAAGAACGTCCTGCTGTGGGTTGTCATCGCGGTCATTTTGATGACCGTGTTCAACAACCTCGGTGGACCACGCACGCCGGCCGACACGGTCAGCTATTCCGAATTCCTCCAATCGGTGAAGAGCGGTCAGGTCGATCGCCTGGTCTTCGACGGTCAGGAGATCGCGGGCATCAGGAATGGCGGTCAGCCGTTCACGACCTACACGCCCGAGACCGACAACAGCGCGCTGATCGGCGAGCTGGATCGGGCCGGTGTCCAGTTCGAGCAGTCACCGCCCGAACGGCCCAACATCCTGCTGAACATCCTGGTCAGCTGGCTTCCTTTCATCGTGCTGTTCGGCCTGTGGATCTTCTTCATGCGCCAGATGCAGGGCGGGGGTGGCGGACGCGGCGCCATGAGCTTCGGCAAGAGCAAGGCGCGCCTGCTCAACGAGGACCAGGTCAAGGTGACGTTCGCGGACGTGGCCGGCGTGGAGGAGGCCAAGGACGAGGTCGGCGAACTGGTCGAGTTCCTGCGCGATCCGGGCAAGTTCCAGAAGCTGGGCGGCAAGATCCCGCGCGGCGTGCTGATGGTGGGCTCTCCGGGTACCGGCAAGACGCTGCTGGCCAAGGCGATCGCCGGCGAGGCCAAGGTGCCGTTCTTCACCATCTCGGGCTCCGACTTCGTCGAGATGTTCGTCGGCGTCGGTGCCAGCCGCGTGCGCGACATGTTCGAGCAGGCCAAGAAGCACTCGCCGTGCATCATCTTCATCGACGAGATCGACGCGGTCGGTCGGCATCGGGGCTCGGGCATGGGCGGCGGTCACGACGAGCGCGAGCAGACGCTGAACCAGCTGCTGGTCGAGATGGACGGCTTCGAGGGCAACGAGGGCGTGATCGTGATCGCCGCCACCAACCGCCCGGACGTGCTGGACCCGGCGCTGCTGCGTCCCGGTCGCTTCGACCGTCAGGTGGTGGTGCCGCTGCCGGACGTGCGAGGGCGTGAGCAGATCCTGCGCGTGCACATGGCCAAGGTGCCGCTGGCGGACGACGTCAAGCCGGAGTTCATCGCGCGCGGCACGCCCGGGTTCTCGGGCGCGGATCTGGCCAACCTGGTCAACGAGGCAGCCCTGTTCGCGGCGCGTGCCGACGAGCGCACCGTGGACATGGAAGACTTCGAACGCGCCAAGGACAAGATCATGATGGGCGCCGAGAGGAAGTCCATGGTCATGAGCGAGGCCGAGAAGAAGCTGACCGCCTATCACGAGGCGGGGCACGCGATCGTGGGGCACCTGGTACCCAAGCACGACCCGGTCTACAAGGTGACGATCATCCCGCGTGGTCGTGCGCTGGGCGTCACCATGTACCTGCCCGAGGAGGATCGCTACAGCCAGAGCAAGACCGAGCTGGAGAGTCGCATCTCGTCGCTGTACGGCGGGCGTGTCGCCGAGGAACTGATCTTCGGGGCCGAAAACGTCACCACCGGTGCGTCGAGCGATATCGAGCGCGCCACCGAACTGGCCCGCAACATGGTCACCAAGTGGGGCCTGTCGGACAAGCTCGGGCCGCTGGCCTACTCCAAGGAGGAAGGCGAGCCGTTCCTGGGCGGACGCTCCCAGCAGCAGTCGTCGATGTCGGCCGATACCGCCGACATCATCGATGACGAGATCCGCCAGCTGATCGATCGCAACTACCAGCGCGCCACGCAGATCCTGACCGACAACACCGACATCCTGCACGCCATGTCGGATGCGTTGATGAAGTACGAGACCATCGACGTCGGCCAGATCAAGCGGTTGATGAACCGCGAGGAGCCGGGTCCGCCGGCCGATTGGGGCAGCGATCCGAAGGGTGGTCCGTCGGCCCCGCCACCGGGCAGCGGAAAGCCGGTCGCGCCGGACGATGGAACGCCGGTAGGTGAAGGCCCCGGCGGCGATGTACCGGTGAAGCCGGTCGGCGGTACGGTCGGCGACGACCCGGCGCCGGCGCGCTAGTCCCGCCGGTACCGGCAAGGCAGCGCTCCTTCAGGGCGCCACCGCATCAGCGGTGGCGCCCTTCGCGTATCCGGGTTCACGAAAGATGTCACGACGCCACGGCGGCCGACCCCTGGAACTGCCTCGGCCGGGCGCCCCCCCGCTGGTCATGGGCATCCTCAACGTGACCCCCGATTCCTTTTCCGACGGTGGGCGTTTCGATGCGGTGCCAGCGGCGTTGACGCATGCCCGTGCGCTGTTCGCGGCCGGTGCCGACATCATCGACATCGGTGGCGAGTCGACCCGCCCGGGGGCGGTGCCGGTGGGTGAACAGCAGGAACTGGACCGGGTGCTGCCGGTGGTCGAGGCGGTCGTCGCCGAGCTCGATGTCGTGGTTTCGGTCGACACCAGCAAGGCGGCGGTCATGCGCGCCGCGGTGGCCCTGGGCGCCGGGCTGATCAACGATGTGCGCGCCCTGGGCGAACCGGGCGCCCTGCAGGCTGCCCTCGATGCGCGGGTGCCGGTGTGCCTGATGCACATGCAGGGCCGTCCGGCCGACATGCAAGTAGCGCCCGCCTATGCCGATGTGGTGCGCGATGTGCTTGCCTTCCTGGTGGAACGACGTCGCGAGGTCATCGCGGCGGGGGTGGCGCCCGAGCATGTGCTGTTCGATCCGGGCTTCGGGTTCGGCAAGCGGCTCGAGCACAACCTTGCACTGTTCGACGCGCTGGAACGTCTGGGTCGTGATGCGCCGGTGGTTGTCGGTGTGTCGCGCAAGCGTATGATCGGCGAGCTGATCGGCGATGACGGTGCCGATCGCACCATCGGCTCGGTCACCGCAGCCTTGGTGGCCGGCTCACGCGGTGCCGCCATCCTGCGCGTCCACGATGTCGAACAGACGGTCCAGGCATTGACCGTGTGGCGACGGCTGCACGGCGATGGACGAGCCGATCGATCGAATGAACCGGTGCCCTGAGCGGGCACGTTTTCCGCGCAGGGGAGAAACCCAAGATGACACGCAGCTTCTTCGGCACCGACGGCATTCGCGGTCGCGTCGGCGAGTACCCGATGACCGCCGAGACGGTGCTCAAGCTTGGCTGGGCGGCCGGCAAGGTGCTGGCCGGCAAGGGCAGCCGGGACGTGTTGATCGGCAAGGACACCCGCGTGTCCGGCTACCTGTTCGAGTCGGCGCTGGAGGCGGGGCTGGCGTCGGCCGGCATCGACAGCCGCATGCTCGGGCCGATGCCGACACCGGCGGTCGCTTATCTGACGCGCACGTTCCGCTCGGCGGCCGGCATCGTCATCAGCGCCTCGCACAATCCGTTCTACGACAACGGCCTCAAGTTCTTCTCCGCCGACGGCACCAAGCTGCCCGACGAGGTCGAGCTGGAGATCGAGGCGATGATGAACGAGCAGATGACCACCGTGGATTCATCCGAACTGGGGCGGGCCCAGCGTGTCGACGATGCCGGCGGTCGCTACATCGAATTCTGCAAGAGCACCTTCCCGCACGGATTGCTGCTGGGCGGCATGAAGATCGTGGTCGATGCCGCCAACGGTGCGGCCTACGACATCGCGCGTCGCGTGTTCGAGGAGCTGGGTGCCGAGGTGATCTCGATCGCCGCCAAGCCGAACGGGCTCAACATCAACAAGGAATGCGGCGCGACGGTGCCGGCGCACGTGCGCTCGCACGTGCTGCTGGAACGCGCCGACCTGGGCATCGCGCTGGACGGCGATGCCGACCGGCTGATCATGGTCGATCACCGCGGCGAGATCGTCGACGGCGACGAGATCCTGTACGTGCTGGCGCGTGCACGCCACGCCGCCGGCCGTCTGCACGGCGGCGTGGCCGGCACGCTGATGTCCAACCTGGCGCTGGAGCACGCGCTGGATGGCCTGGGCGTGCCGTTCAAGCGCGCCCGTGTCGGCGATCGCTACGTATTGGAGACCCTGCGTGCGGAAGGCTGGGAGCTGGGTGGTGAGAACTCCGGACACATCATCTGCCTGGACCAGGTCACCACCGGCGATGCGATCGTGGCGGCACTGGCGGTGCTGGCGGTCATGAAGGATACCGGCGAGTCGCTGTCGCGCCTGCGCTCGGAGATGGAGCTCTACCCGCAGGTGCTGCTGAACGTGCCGGTCAGGGACAAGCGCGTGCTGGACGGCAACGCCGACATCGACGCGGCGGTGAAGCTGGCCGAGCAGCGCCTGGGCAGCGATGGGCGCATCCTGCTTCGCCCGTCGGGAACCGAGCCGCTGGTACGCGTCATGGTCGAGGGCAAGGTCGCCAACGACGTGCAGCGCATCTGCGAGCAGGTCGCCGAGGTCGTCAAGGCCGCGGCGGCGTAGCGCCCCGGTTGCGGGCCACTAGGCAGAAGCTCAGGTGGGTGAGAGGGTGGAGGCGTCGGGCGATCGACTCGAATGACGTCGCTCGGCGGCCGCGATTTCGCGGCTCAGGCGCGCACTCTCGGCGGCGCGCGGCGCCGACAGGCCGGCCAGCAGCTGGAAGGCGACCGGGGTCAGGAACAGCGTGAACAGCGTGGCGATGCCCAGCCCCCCGACGATGACCCAACCGAGCGCGATGCGCGCCTCGGCGCCCGCCCCGGAGGCCAGCACCAGCGGCAGGCCGCCCAGCACGGTGGACACCAGCGTCATCGTCACGGGTCGCAGGCGCCGCAGCGCGGCGGTGCGCGCAGCATCGCGCACGCTCATGCCGGCATCGCGCAGCTGGTTGGCGAACTCCACCACCAGGATGCCGTTCTTGGCCATGATGCCCACCAGCAGCACCAGGCCGATCTGGCTGTACACGTTCAGGCTGGTACCGGTCAGCCACAGCGCGAGCACCGCGCTGGCGAGCCCGAACGGCACCGTGACCAGGATGATCAGCGCACTGGTGAAGCTTTCGAACTGGGCCGCCAGCACCAGGAACACGATCGCCAGGGCAAAGCCGAACACCACCGCCAGGCCGCCGGAGGTCTCGTCCAGCGTGGCCGCTTCGGCCAGCGGCAGCAGCGAGACGGTGCTCGACAGCGACGGCGCGGCCAGTGCGCGCACCCGCTGCAGCGCCTCGCGCAGGACCAGGCCATCCTCCAGGCTGGCCGAGACGGTGATCGCGCGCCGGCGCTGCTCGCGTTCCAGGCTGGGGGCGATGGCGGTCTCGCTCAGCGTGGCGATGGCCGACATCGGAACGAAGTCTCCGCCATCGCTGCGCAGGAACAGCGCGGCCAGGTCGCCCGGATCGTTGACCGGCCGCGAGGTGCTGACCAGCTTCACCGGTACGGCCCGATCATCGACGAACACCTCACCGATCTCGCGGCCGTCCAGCACCGACTGCATGGCGCTGGCCAGCCCATCGACCGGGATGCCCAGATCATCGGCCCGTGCCCGGTCGATGTCGATCGACAGCTGCGGCTGATTGGTCTGGTAGGACATGCGCACGCGCGAAAAGCCTGTCTCATCCTCCATGGCCGAGCTGAGCGCGTCGGCCGCGGTGGCCAGCTCATCGTAGGAGGGGCCGGTCAGCGCCACGCTGATGCCGGAGCCGGCACCGCGAATGCCCAGGCTGTTGGGCTGGATGGCGAAGGCGCGGACACCGGGTATGCCGCGCAGCCCGCGGTTGATCTCGGTCACGATTTCGTCCTGGCTACGCTCGCGCTCGCTCCAGGGCGCAAGCGTCAGCACGACGAAACCGCTGTTGCCTCCGCGAAAGCCTGCGATCGAGAACACGTTGGTCACCTCGCCGCGCTCGACCAGCGGCGCGGCCAGTGCCTCGATCTCCAAGAGGCGGGCGGCGGTGAAGTCCACGCTGGCACCCGGCGGTGCCGAGACGCGCAGCAGGGCGACCGCGCGATCTTCGCGCGGCAGCAGCTCCTCGTCCAGCTGACCGTAGGCGCTCCAGGCCAGTCCTGCGAACAGGCCGATCGCCACCAGCACCACGATCGGTGCCCGCAGGCAGGCGCGCAGCACGCGCTCGTACAGACCGGCCGCGCGATGGCCCAGGCGCACGATGGCCGACGTCCTGGCGACGCTCGAGGCTGGCGGCTGGTCCGGTTGCGCAGGCCCGGGTGGCGGTGGATCGCGCAGCAGTCGCGAGGCCAGCATCGGGCACAGCGTCAGGGCCACCACCGAGGAAAGCACCACGGCGATCGCCAGCACGAAGCCGAATTCGCGGAACAGGCCGCCGGCCTTGCCCGGCAGGAACGAGATCGGGATGAACACCGCGGCCAGCGTGGCGGTGGTGGTGATCACCGCGAAGAACACCTCGCGGGTGCCCAGCACCGCGGCCGCCCTGGCACCGAGCCCGTCGGCACGCCGGCGCACGATGTTCTCCAGCACAACGATCGCATCGTCGACCACCATGCCGGTGGCCAGCACCAACGCCAGCAGCGTGAGGATGTTGATCGAAAAGCCGACCAGCCATAGCCCCGCCACGGTGCCGATCAGCGCCACCGGCAGGGCGATCGCCGGAATGGCGGTCGCGCGAGCGTCGCGCAGGAACACGTAGATGACGCCGATCACGATCACGATGGCGATGCTCAGCGACTTGAGCACCTCGCTGATCGAGCCGCTGATGAAGGTGGCGTCGTCGCTGGTGACGCGCAGCGACACGCCGTCCGGCAACGCCTCGTTCAGCTGAGCGAGGGTGGCGCGCACCGCCTCGGAGATCTGCAGTGTGCTGGACCCTGCCTGGCGAATGATGCCCATGCCGACGCCGGTGCGCCCGTTGGCCCGCAGCTCGGTGCTGCCGATGTCGGCGCCCAGCGTGACCGAGGCGATCTGCCCGATGCGGGTGGTGTCGTCGATGCTCAGCGCCTCGAATTCGGCAACCGACGCCACATCCGCCCGCGCTCGCACCGAGAGGGTCTGGGTCGCCCCGTCCAGCGTGCCCGCCGGGGTGTCGAAGGCGGCATCCGACAGCGCCTCCGACAGGTCGGCGACCGACAGGCCGCGGCTGGCCAGCCGGGCCTGATCGACATCGATGCGGAACACCTGCTCGCGATCACCGTAGACGCGCAGGTCGGCCACCCCGGGAATCGCGGTCAGGCGGTCGACGATGCGCTGCTCCACCACCAGGGTCAGTTCCTCGGCGGACAACGTGTCCGAGGTCGCGGCCAGGCGCATCACCGGTTCGGCATCGGCGTCCGCCTTGACGATCACCGGATCGTCGGCGCGGTCCGGCAACTCGCGGGCGATGCGTCCGATGGCGTCGCGCAGGTCCGTCGCGGCGGTGTCCAGATCCACCTCGGTGGCGAATTCCACCGTCACCCGACTGCTGCCGAAACGGGACGACGAGCCGATCGAGGCGATGCCCGGCACGCGCCCCGCGGCATTCTCGATCGTGGCGGTGATCTCGCGGTCGATCGTCTCCGGGGAGGCGCCGGCATAGTTCACCGACACCGTGACGGTCGGACTCTCCACCGACGGCAGCTCGCGCACCTCCACGCCCAGCACGGCGGCCAGCCCGGCGACGACGATCAGCAGGTTCAGCACGATCGTCAGCACCGGCCTGGCCACGAAGGCCCCGATCAGCCCGTGCTCGCTCATCGGCGGTGCTGGGGCCTGCGTTGGAGCCTGCGTTGGAGCCGGTGGCGCGACGGGGTGGTCCGGTGGTCGGGTCACGTCATCCTGCGCGTCGGCGAGTGGGGTGTCCGTCATGCGGGCAGGCGCTCTCAGGCGCCGCCGGCGGACGATGCGGGCGTGGCCGGCGAGGCGTTCGGACCGCTGCCACTGCCACTGCCGTCGCCACCGCGACCACCGCCTGCGCTGTCGTTCGGTCCGAGTGAGGGGGACGGCTGCGCGGTGCGCACCTCGGCGCCGGCGCGCAGCGAGAGCACGCCCTCGGTCACCACCTCGTCGCCCGGCGACAGTTCGCCGCTGACCAGCACCCGGTCGGTCTCGCGTTGCACGATCCGCGCAGCGGTGCGCACCGCCCGACCATCGAGCACCCGCCATACGTAGGAGCCGTCCGCATCCCATTGCAGGGCCAGCGGATCGATAGCGGGGTGCGGCTGCCCGGCGAAGCGTAGCTCGACCGAGAACGCCATGCCCGGGCGCAGGCGATCGTCGGCGTTGTCGATCGTGGCACGGACCGGCAGGGTCCGGTTCGACGGCGATACCCGGCTGCCGACCGCGGTGACGGTGCCATCGATCGGGCCGCCTCCGGCGAACGGCGTGGCCAGCATCGGGTGACCGACCACGATGCGGTTCGCGAACGCCTCGGCGACGCGGAAGTCGATCAGCAGCGTCGAACGATCGTCCACGGTCACGATCGGCGTGGCGTCGCTGACCCGATCCCCCGGACCGACCTCGACGATGCCGACACGTCCATCGATCGGCGCCAGGATCGATCGTCGCCCCAACCGCAGGCTGGCCTCGCGCAGCGTCAGCGCGGCGCGGGCCACCGCGTTCTCGGCAGCGTCCAGATCCGCCTGCGTGCCGGCGCCCTGGCGCATCAGCTGGCGTAGCCGGTCCCGGGAGATCGTCGCGTCGGACAACGACCGGGCCGCGATGTCGCGGGCCACGAGCTGCAGTTCGTCGTCCAGGCGAGCCAGCGTGTCGCCGGCGACGACCGCCTGACCCGAGCGCACGGCGATCTCGACCAGGGTGCCGGACTCGCGCGGGGTGACGGCGACCGAGGCGTGGGCCTCGCCATCGCCGATCGCCACCAGCCGGTCACCGGCGATGGCCTCGCCCACCGGGCGGGTCACGACCAACGTGGCCGGACGCCCCCCGCGAGCCGATCCGGGTCGGCCGGAGGAGGCGCGGGGCGAGGCGTCGCTCGAGCCGGATGCCGGTGTCGACGGTTCGCCCGGCGCAGCAACGGTGTCCCGGGACGAGAGATGGGCCAGCGCGAGCAGGGCGGTGACGACCGTGAGTGCGCACGCGGCGAGTAGGGTACGTCGTGGCATGTCGGGTGGGCGCCGGCTTCGGGCTGGTCGGCGGACGCCGATGCGGGTCGAGCGTATCGACGGGTGCCGCCGTTCACGTAGCGTACGGAAGTTATGCCAATACCTGGGTGGCGAGCCGTGCCGGTGGACCGTTTCCACGGATATCTGCACGATCGACGGATTCGTCCGGCTGCGGATTCCGCGCGGCACATGGTCACTGGACGTTTGCGCCGCGGCACGCTAGTGTTGCGGGTTTTCCGCAGGAGCCTTGAGTGGATGCTCGACAGCGCATTGTCGCCGGAAACTGGAAGCTGAACGGTACGCGCGCGTTCGCGCGCGAATTGGCCGCCGCCATCGCCGCGGCCGGCTTGCCCGACGAGGACGTCACGCTGGTGGTGTGCCCATCGTCCTGCCATCTGGCGGACGTGGGTCAGGCGCTCACCGGTTCGAGCGTGCGGTTGGGCGCCCAGAACGCGGCCGACCAATCCGGCGGCGCCTACACCGGCGAGGTCTCGGCCTCCATGCTGGCCGACTACGGGGTGTCGCACGTGATCGTCGGCCACAGCGAGCGGCGTGCCATGTACGGCGACACCGACCAGAGCGTGGCCGATCGGGTCGATGCGGTGCAGGCCGCCGGACTGGTACCGATCCTGTGCGTCGGGGAAACCCTCGAGGAACGGGACGCCGGACGGGTGGACGAGGTGATCGGCCGGCAGCTCGACGCGGTGTCGGCTCGGGTCGGCGTCTCGGGCATCGCCGGTCTGGTGGTGGCCTACGAGCCGGTGTGGGCGATCGGTACCGGCCGGACCGCCACGCCCGACCAGGCGCAGGCGGTACACTCGGCGATCAGGGCGCGGTTGGCCGGTCTGCACGCCGATGTCGCCGCCGCCCTGCCGATCCTGTACGGCGGCAGCATGAAGCCGGACAACGCTGCCGAGCTGGTCGCCATGCCCGACATCGACGGAGGTCTGATCGGCGGCGCATCGCTGGACGCCGACTCCTTCCTGGCGATCGCGCGCGCCGCCGGTGCTCGCGGCTGAAGCGCACGCTTCGCGCCCGTCGCACTTCCTCGCCAGACTTCCTTTCGCCCACTTCTCACGATGCTTGCGCAGCCTGCCGGCTCGCGCACACGGAACGCTTCCATGCAGTCTATCGCGCTCGTCATTCACGTCCTCCTCGCGGTGGGCGTCATCGGTCTCGTGCTCATCCAGCACGGCAAGGGCGCCGATGCCGGTGCCGCCTTCGGCAGCGGCGCCTCGGCCACGGTGTTCGGCGCCCGGGGCGCCGGCTCGTTCCTGACCCGCATGACCACGTTGGGGGCGGTGCTGTTCTTCGCCACCAGCCTGTTCCTGTTCTGGCTGGCCGCGCACCGCGACGGCGCACCGTCATCGGTCACCGACGTGCCCGGGCTGGTCGATGACGCGCCGGCCCCGGTCGTGCCGAGCGATGACGGCGATCTGCCCGGTGCGATCGCACCCGCGCCGGTGGTCGACGAGGTGGTCGAGTTGCCGGCCGCGCCGGCCGATACCCCCACCGACGCACCGGCGTCGAACGATGTGCCCGACGAGGGGGCCACCGGTGAAGAGAATGGCGAGGAGGCTGAGCAGTAGCGCAGGGTTTTCGGCTATCCTTGGCGGCTCGGCGCGAGCTGCCGAGCGCATCTTGCCGTCGTGGTGGAATTGGTAGACACGCTATCTTGAGGGGGTAGTGGCGAAAGCTGTCCCGGTTCGAGTCCGGGCGACGGCACCAACACAGTTCGAGCGTCGTGCCCTCGCGGTCGCGATGCTTTCCGGGTCGCCCCGCCGGCCTGTCGTCCACGCGGTCGGGCTTGCTCCCGATCGTGGCAGGGCAATTGCCAGCACGGTTTCCTGCCCGGACACGAAGAGCCCGGGCGCGGTGTTCCCCGCGCCCCGTCACTCGTCCATTAGGAGACCCCGATGCTTGCCAACTACTTTCCGGTCCTGCTGTTCATCCTCATCGGCCTGGGCCTCGGGGCGGTGCTGCTGACGGCTGGCCGCGTGATCGGTCCGTCCGCGCCCAACCGGGAGAAGAACTCGCCGTACGAGTGCGGGTTCGAAGCGTTCGAGGATGCGCGCATGAAGTTCGACGTGCGCTACTACCTGGTCGCCATCCTGTTCATCATCTTCGATCTGGAGATCGCCTTCCTGATTCCGTGGGCGGTCACGCTGGACACCCTGTCCGGGACCGCGTTCGCGGCCATGGGCATCTTCCTGTTCATCCTGGTGATCGGCTTCATCTACGAGTGGAAGAAGGGCGCCCTGGAATGGGAATGAACGCTCACAACCGTATTGACGGTCCGTAGCTGATCGGCTCTTCCACCGACATCGAATAGAGTGACATGAGCATAGAAGGCGTACTCGAGGAAGGCTTCGTCACCACCTCGGCGGACAAGCTGATCAACTGGGCACGGACGGGGTCGATGTGGCCGATGACCTTCGGTCTGGCGTGCTGCGCGGTCGAGATGATGCACGCCGGCGCGGCGCGCTACGACCTGGACCGGTTCGGCATCATCTTCCGGCCCAGTCCGCGCCAGGCGGACGTCATGATCGTGGCCGGCACGCTGGTCAACAAGATGGCGCCGGCGCTGCGCAAGGTCTACGACCAGATGCCCGACCCCAAGTGGGTCATCTCCATGGGTTCCTGCGCCAACGGCGGTGGCTACTACCACTACTCGTACGCGGTGGTGCGCGGCTGCGACCGCATCGTGCCGGTGGATGTCTACGTGCCCGGCTGTCCGCCGACCGCCGAGGCCCTGCTGTACGGCATCCTGCAGCTGCAGAAGAAGATCCGCACCTCGGACACCATCGCCCGATGAGCGCGCCGTCCAACGTCGGTCCCGCCGGCGGTACGCCGGGCGAGGCGGCTCCGGCGCCCGAGCATGTGGCCCATCGCCTGGACGCGCTGGTCGATCGGCTGCGCACCCGGTTTCCGGCCAATGCCTCGGTCGGCCGGTCCCTGGATGTGGCCACGCTGACCGTCGCCCCCGATCAGCTGATCGAGGTCGCGACCTGGCTGCGCGATGATCCCTCGACCCGATTCGCCCAGCTGTCCGACCTGTGCGGCGTGGACTACGCCACGTACGGCGAGGACGAATGGAATACCGAGACCGCCGGGGCGGCCAGCTACAGCCGGGCGGTGGACGCCAGTTCGGTCGGCCGCCTGAGCTTCGGCAGCGAAGTGGAGCTGCGGGACACCGGTCGGGCGCGCTTCGTCGTGGTCACCCATCTCCTGTCGCTCGAGCACAACGTGCGGTTGCGGCTCAAATGCGAGGCGCAGGACGATGCGCTGCCGCTGGTGCCGTCGCTGACCGGGGTGTGGAACAACGCCGACTGGTACGAGCGCGAGGCCTTCGACCTGTTCGGCATCCTGTTCGACGGGCACCCGGACCTTCGCCGTCTGCTGACCGACTACGGCTTCATCGGTCACCCGTTCAGAAAGGACTTCCCGCTGATCGGCAACGTCGAGATGCGCTTCGATCCGGCCAAGGGCCGGGTGGTGTACGAGCCGGTCAGCATCGAGCCGCGCGTGCTGGTCCCCCGGGTGATCCGTGACGACGCCCGATACGTGTCCGGCGACGTGGAGCAGGAAGCCGCCGCGGCGGTGGCCGCCACGGCGGGCGGCAAGTGAGTCGCGCCCAGATTCTCGGAACCGAGGAGACGCATCGATGAGCACCGAGACACCCGTTCTTCCCGCTTCCCTGAAGCACGAGATCCGCAACTACACGCTGAACTTCGGTCCCCAGCACCCGGCCGCGCACGGTGTGCTGCGCCTGGTGCTGGAGATGGACGGCGAGGTGGTCGAGCGCGCCGATCCGCACATCGGGCTGCTGCACCGCGGCACCGAGAAGCTGATGGAGTCCAAGCCCTACAACCAGTCCATCGGCTACATGGACCGGCTGTGCTACGTCTCGATGATGATGAACGAGCACGGCTACGTGATGGCCATCGAGAAGCTGCTCGGCGTCCAGGTGCCCAAGCGGGCGCAGTACATCCGCGTGATGTTCGACGAGATCACCCGCATCCTGAACCACCTGATGTGGCTGGGTGCGCACGGGCTGGACATCGGCGCCATGTCGATCTTCCTGTACTGCTTTCGCGAACGCGAGGACCTGATGGACTGCTACGAGGCGGTCTCGGGCGCGCGGCTGCACGCCACCTACTACCGCCCCGGCGGCGTGGCGCGCGACCTGCCGGATCACATGCCGCAATACGTGGAGTCCAAGTTCCGCTCGGCCAGCCAGGTGAAGAAGCAGAACGCGGCGCGCGAGGGCACGCTGCTGGATTTCATCGACGATTTCGCCGACCGCTTCCCCGGCTGCGTGGACGAGTACGAGACGCTGCTCACCGACAACCGCATCTGGAAGCAACGCACCGTCGGCATCGGGGTGGTCTCCCCCGAGCGGGCCCTGCAGCTGGGCTTCACCGGCCCGATGCTGCGCGGCAGCGGCTTTGCCTGGGACCTGCGCAAGAAGGAGCCCTACGAGACCTACGACGAGGTGGACTTCAGCATCCCGACCGGCACCAACGGCGACAGCTATGACCGCTATCTGGTGCGCATCGAGGAGATGCGCCAGTCGAACCGCATCATCAAGCAGTGCGTGGACTGGCTGCGCGCCAATCCCGGTCCGGTGCTGACCGAGGACCACAAGATCGCCCCGCCGCGCCGCCCCGAGATGAAGGGCGACATGGAAGCGCTGATCCACCACTTCAAGCTGTTCACCGAGGGCTTCAGCCTGCCGGCGGGCGAGTCGTACGCGGCGGTGGAGCACAGCAAGGGCGAGTTCGGTTGCTACCTGGTCTCGGACGGTGCCAACAAGCCGTACCGGGTCAAGGTGCGCGCTGCGGGCTTTCCGCACCTGGCCGCGCTGGACGAAATGGCGCGCGGGCACATGCTGTCGGATGTGGTCGCGCTGATCGGCACGCAGGACATCGTGTTCGGCGAGATCGATCGCTGAGCCCTTCGAAGAGGACACTGCCATGAATGCCGTTCCCGCCGACGTGCGTCTGCCCGATCCTGCCAGCGTGCTCGATGCCCATTCGATCGAGGAGATCGACGAGTGGCTGACCCGCTATCCCGAGGATCGCAAGCAGAGCGCGGTGCTCGCCGCGCTCAGCATCGCCCAGCACCAGAACCGGGGCTGGCTGTCGACCGAGCTGATGGATGCGGTCGCCGCCAAGCTGGAGATGGCGCCGATCGCGGTGTACGAGGTCGCCAGCTTCTACTCGATGTTCGAGACGCGTCCGGTGGGCCGTCACAACGTGGCGATCTGCACCAACATCAGCTGCATGCTGATGGGCTCGGACGACATCGTCTCGCACTGCGAGAGGAAGTACGGCATCAAGCTCGGCGAATCCACGCCCGACGGGCGCATCTACCTGAAGGTCGAGGAGGAGTGCCTGGCGGCCTGCGCCGGCGGCCCGATGATGCAGGTGAATCACGTCTACCACACCAACCTGACCCCCGAGAACGTCGACACCATCCTCGACGCCCTGGACTGACAGCGAATCCGATGCCCTACATTCCCCCACAAGCAGGATCGGCAGGCGGAACCGGCGAGACGCCGCGGTTCAACCAGGTCTGCTACACCACGCTCGGCTTCGATGTGCCGTGGAGCTACGAGACCTACCTGGAGATCGGCGGCTACACCGCCTGGCAGCGCATCCTGGACGAAAAGCTCTCGCCCGAGGACGTGGTGCAGATCGTCAAGGACTCCGGGCTGCGCGGACGCGGCGGTGCCGGCTTCCCGACCGGGTTGAAGTGGAGCTTCATGCCCAAGACCGACCCGAAGAGCGCGGGGGCGCAGAGCTATTTCGTGGTCAATTCGGACGAGTCCGAGCCGGGCACGTGCAAGGATCGCGACATCCTGCGCACCAACCCGCACGCGCTGGTGGAGGGGATGCTGATCGGCGCCTACGCGATCCGGGCAAGCGTTGCCTACAACTACATGCGCGGCGAGTTCATGGACGAGGTCTACGACCATTTCCACCAGGCGGTCAAGGATGCCTACGCGAACGGCTGGGCGGGCAAGGACATCAAGGGGTCGGGCCACGACATCGAGGTCATTCCCACGCTGGGCGCGGGCGCCTACATCTGCGGTGAAGAGACCGCGCTGCTCGAATCGCTGGAAGGCAAGAAGGGCCAGCCACGCTTCAAGCCGCCGTTCCCGGCAGGCTACGGCCTCTACGGCAAGCCCACCACCATCAACAACACCGAGAGCGTCTCGTCGGTGCCGGCCATCGTGCGCAACGGGTCCGACTGGTTCAAGGCGATGGGCGTGGAGAACGCCGGCGGTCAGAAGTGCTTCAGCGTCTCGGGGCACGTCGCCAAGCCGAACAACTTCGAGATCGACCTGGGCACCCCGTTCGCCACGCTGCTGGAGCTGGCCGGCGGCATGAAGGACGGCATTGCGCTCAAGGCGGTCATTCCGGGCGGCTCGTCGGTACCGGTGGTGCCGGGGGAGCTGATGATGACGATCGACATGGACTACGACTCGATCGCCAAGGGCGCAGGCTCGATGCTCGGTTCGGGTGCGGTGATCGTGATGAACGAGACTACCGACATGGTCATGGCGCTGCGGCGCATCTCGCGCTTCTACTACTCGGAGAGCTGCGGGCAGTGCACGCCGTGCCGCGAGGGCACCGGCTGGCTGTACCGGGTGCTGACCCGCATCGTGGAAGGCAAGGGTGTCCCCGAGGACATCGTCCGGCTGGAGGATGTGGCCGGCAAGATCGCCGGGCGCACCATCTGCGCGCTGGGGGATGCGGCGGCCATGCCGGTGCAGAGCTTCGTCAAGCACTACCGCCATGAGTTCGAGCACTACATCACGCACAAGCGCAGCTACGTCAGCGATACCCTCGGAGCCGCCGCATGAGCGATGCAAAGCCTGCGGACGATCTGATCGACATCACCGTCGACGGTCGTGCATTGAAGGCGAAGAAGGGCCAGATGCTGATCGAGGTCACCGACGCGGCCAACGTCAAGGTGCCCAGGTTCTGCTATCACAAGAAGCTCTCGGTGGCGGCCAACTGCCGCATGTGCCTGGTCGAGGTCGAAAAGGCGCCCAAGCCGCTGCCGGCCTGTGCCACGCCGGTCATGCCCGACATGGTGGTGCACACCGCCTCGAAGCTGGCGCGCGAGGCCCAGCAGGGCACCATGGAATTCCTGCTGATCAACCATCCGCTGGACTGCCCGATCTGCGATCAGGGTGGCATCTGCGAGTTGCAGGACGTGGCGATGGGCTACGGGCAGGGCGCCTCTCAGTACACCGAAGGCAAGCGGGTGGTGTTCGACAAGTACATCGGTCCGCTGATCGCCACCGAGATGACGCGTTGCATCCACTGCACGCGCTGCGTGCGCTTCGGCGAGGAGATTGCCGGCATTCGAGAGCTGGGCGCGACCGGACGCGGCGAGAACACCCGCATCGGCACCTACATCGAGAAGTCGGTGGTCTCCGAGGTGTCCGGCAACGTGATCGACATCTGCCCGGTCGGTGCGTTGACCGCCCGTCCGTCACGCTACACCGCGCGGGCCTGGGAGCTGCGCCAGCAGCCCTCGGTGTCACCGCACGATTCGGTCGGCAGCAACGTCGCGCTGCACCTGGACGGCAACACCGTCAACCATGTCGTGCCGCGCGACAACGAAAGCATCAACGAGGTCTGGATCTCCGATCGGGACCGCTTCGCCTACCAGGGCCTGCGCTCGGCCGAGCGGGTCAGCGAGCCGATGGTGCGCCAGGGCGATGCCCTGGTGCCGACCAGCTGGTCGACCGCACTGGCCCGTGCGGCCGCCGCGCTGGTGCCGGCCGGCGAGCGTGGCGGTGACGATGGCAGCGATCTGGGCACGCTGGTCTCGGCCAGCAGCACGCTCGAGGAGCTGTACCTGGCGCAGAAGCTGACCCGCGCGTTGGGCTCGGACAGCGTCGATCACCGCGTCGGCCAGCTCGATTTCAGCGACCAGGACGCCGCCCCGGTCATGCCGTGGCTGGGCATGCAGCTGGCCGACCTGGAAACCCTGGACGCCGCCCTGCTGGTCGGCTCCAACATCCGCAAGGATCAGCCGATCGCAGCCCTTCGGTTGCGCAAGGCCGGGCTGGCGGGTGCCGCCATCAGCCTGATCAATCCGAAGCATTTCCCGTTGCACTTCGAGGCGGCCGAACTGGTCACCACCCGCTACGACCGCATGGTGTCCGAGCTGTACTGCGTGGCGCGGGCGGCCGGTGCCGATGTGTCGCAGATGCTCGATGCGCCGGCCAATCCGGCCTGCGACGAGCGCCACCAGCGCATCGCGGACAGCCTGAAGAACGGCGAGAGAACGGCGGTGATGCTCGGCAACATCGCGGTGTCGCACCCGGCCTGGGCCCAGCTTCGCTGGCTGGCCGGGCAACTGGCGCGGGCCACCGATGCCACCCTGTCGTTGCTGCCCGAACGCGCCAACACCGCCGGCGCCTGGCTGGCCGGTGCGGTGCCGCACCGCGGCGCGGGGGGAACATCGCTCGAGACGGTTGGCCGGCACGCCGGCGAGATGCTCGGCGGTGGCGCGTCGCGCTTGCTGCTGGTCAACGTCGAGCCCGACTTCGACGCCGCCTCGCCCGGCGCCGCGGTGCAGGCGCTCGCCCGGGCCGACAGCGTGGTCGCCATGAGCGCCTTCCTGTCGCCGGCGGTGGCCGCGCACGCCGACGTGGTGCTGCCGCTGTCCACCTTCGCCGAAGGCTTCGGCACCTGGGTCAACGCCAGCGGCCAGTGGCAGAGCGCGCGCGGGGCGGTCACCCCGCCCGGCGATGCCCGACCCGGCTGGAAGGTGTTCCGGGTGCTGGCCGATGCGCTCGGCCTTGACGGCTTCGGCTACGACTCGCCCGAGAGCGTCACGCGCGAGCTGGCGAGCGCGTGCCGCGAGGTGCAATTGAACAACCTGGTCGAGGGCGTGCGCGCTCCGGGCTTCGATGCGCCATCCTCCTCGGCGCTGGTGCGTGCCGGCGAGACCCCGATCTACGCCACCGACCCGCTGGTCCGGCGCTCGATCCCGTTGCAGAAGTCGGTCGACGGCAAGCAGGCGTTCGTATCGATGAACGCAGCTCAGCTGGCCACGTTGGGCGTTCGGGACGGCGAGGCGGTCACCGTGTCGCAGGATGGTGCGCAGGTCACGCTGCCCTCGCGGCTGGACGAGGGCGTGCCCGAGGGCTGCGTCTGGTTGCCGACCGGCCTGGCCGAGACGGCCTCGCTCGGACCGGTGTTCGGCGCGGTCGATGTCGTGGCCGGCGGAGCCGCGTCATGATGGACTCGCTGATCTTCGGCGTCACCTCGCTGCTCAAGATCGTGCTGGTGCTGGTGCCGCTGATCCTGTCGGTGGCCTACCTGACGCTGGCCGAACGCAAGGTCATCGGCTCGATGCAGACCCGGATCGGTCCGAACCGGGTCGGCCCGCGCGGTCTGTTCCAGCCGTTCGCCGACGTGTTCAAGCTGCTGCTCAAGGAAGTGATCGTGCCGACCAACGCGTCGCGCTTCCTGTTCCTGACCGCACCGATCCTGTCGCTGGCACCGGCGCTGGCGGCCTGGGCGGTGATCCCGTTCTTCGAGGGCGGGGCGATCGCCGATGTCAACGCCGGGCTGCTGTACGTGCTGGCGATGACCTCGATCGGCGTGTACGGCGTGATCATCGCCGGCTGGGCGTCCAATTCCAAGTACGCCTTCCTCGGGGCGATGCGCTCGGCAGCCCAGATCGTCGCCTACGAGATCGCGATGGGATTCGCGCTGATCGGGGTGCTGATGCTGTCAGGCTCGTTGAACCTGTCCCACATCGTGCTGGCCCAGAGCGGCGGCATCTTCCATTGGTTCCTGGTGCCGCTGTTCCCGCTGGCGGTGGTGTACTTCATCTCCGGAGTGGCCGAGACCAACCGCGCACCGTTCGACGTGGCCGAGGGCGAGTCCGAGATCGTGGCAGGCTTTCACGTGGACTACTCGGGCATGGCCTTCGCGCTGTTCTTCCTGGCCGAGTACGCCAACATGATCATGATCGCCGCCCTCACCGCGATCCTGTTCCTGGGCGGCTGGCTGTCGCCGATCGATGGCGTGGGCGACGGTATCTGGTGGTTCCTGGGCAAGACCGCGTTCGTGCTGTTCCTGTTCCTGTGGCTGCGGGCCACCTTTCCGCGCTATCGCTACGACCAGATCATGCGTCTGGGCTGGAAGGTGTTCATCCCGGTGACCATCGTGTGGATCGCGGTGGTCGGGGTTGCGGTCTGGTTCGAGGTCGGCCCCTGGTTCCAGCAGCGAGCCTGAACCGGCGCATGGTGAGCGGGGCAGGGGCGCGGATCGTACGGCCCGTCGCGACCACCCGATCGCCTTCGCCATCACGCCATCGCCTCCCGCCCCCCGCACAACGAGCGCTCAAACGAGAAATTCATGACCGGTCAACTCGCCAAGTACGTCAAGAGCTTCACCCTGTGGGAGCTGCTCAAGGGCATGTCCCTGACGGGCAAGTACTTCGTCAAGGGCAACAACACGATCCAGTACCCCGAGGAGAAGACGCCGATGTCGCCGCGCTTTCGCGGGCTGCACGCGCTGCGCCGCTACCCCAACGGCGAGGAACGCTGCATCGCCTGCAAGCTGTGCGAGGCGGTGTGCCCGGCGTTGGCGATCACCATCGATTCGGATGAGCGTGCCGACGGCACGCGGCGCACCACGCGCTATGACATCGATCTGTTCAAGTGCATCTACTGCGGCTTCTGCGAGGAAGCCTGCCCGGTGGATTCGATCGTCGAGACCCGCGTGCACGAGTATCATTTCGAGAATCGCGGCGAACAGATCATGACCAAGGACAAGCTGCTGGCCATCGGGGATCGCTACGAGGCGCAGATTCGCGAGGACCGCCAGGCGGACTCGGCCTACCGCTGAGCCGCGGCGCCATCCGCCGGTCCGGTCTCCGCGACGCGGTGCCGGACCGAGGGCGCCATCACTCTTCAACGGTTACGCGTTCCGCCCGGTGGCGGATCGCGAATCGCATCGACCGGCAAGACCTGTCCGAGACCAGCCCGAGACCAGCCCGTGACCTTTGAACACCTGATCTTCTACCTCTTCTCGGCCATCGTGGTGTTCAGCGCGTTCCGCGTGATCACCGTGAACAACCCGGTGTTCGCCGCGATGTTCCTGGTGCTGACCTTCTTCACCTCGGCCGCCATCTGGCTGTTGCTCGAGGCGGAGTTCCTGGCCATCACGCTGGTGCTGGTCTACGTCGGGGCGGTGATGGTGCTGTTCCTGTTCGTGGTCATGATGCTGGACGTGAACACCGTGGTGCAGAAGGAGGGCTTCGTGAAGTACCTGCCGGTCGGACTGCTGGTGGGCGTGGTGATGCTGCTCGAGATGGTGTTCCTGATCACCCAGCGCTACTTTCGCGACGAGTCGTTTCCACCGCCGCCACGCCAGGCCGACGCCAGCTACAGCAACACCGAGATGCTGGGGCGCGTGCTGTACGACCAGTACCTGTTCCAGTTCGAGATCGCCGCCATCATCCTGCTGGTCGCCATCGTGGCGGCCATCGCGTTGACCATGCGGCGCAGGCCCGACACCAAGTACCAGACGCCGGCGCGCCAGATCGAGGCCAGCAAGGCCGGACGCCTGCGCATCAACGAGGTCCAGGCCACCGCGCGGCACGGCCGCGCAGGTGCCGGTACCGGCGCATCGCCGGGCCAGACGGAGAAGGGACGATGATCTCGCTGTCGCATTACCTGACGTTGGGCGCGATCCTGTTCAGCATGGCCGTGGTCGGCATCTTCCTGAACCGGAAGAACGTGATCATCCTGCTGATGTCGATCGAGCTGATGCTGCTGTCGGTCAACTTCAACTTCGTGGCCTTCAGCCACTTCCGCGACGACCCGGCCGGTCAGATCTTCGTGTTCTTCATCCTGACCGTGGCCGCGGCCGAGGCGGCCATCGGGCTGGCGATCCTGGTGGTGCTGTTCAGGAACCGCGCGACCATCAACGTCGCCGATCTCGACGAACTGAAGGGCTGACACCGACATGATGGCTCTCTACGCACTGACCGCGTTCGCGCCGCTGATCGCGGCGATCGTCGCCGGCTTCTTCGGCCATCGCATCGGACGGAGCAACGCGCACCGGGTCACCATCGCAGGCGTCGGACTGTCGTTCCTGCTGTCCTGCTACGCGTTCGTGCACGTGGTGATGGGCGATGCACCGGTGTTCGACCAGTCGCTGTACACCTGGCTGGTGTCCGGTGGCATCCGCTTCGAGGTCGGCTTCCTGGTCGACAAGCTGACCGTGCTGATGATGCTGGTGGTGACCTTCGTGTCGCTGATGGTGCACGTCTACACCATCGGCTACATGCACGAGGACCCCGGTTACGCGCGCTTCTTCAGCTACATCAGCCTGTTCACCTTCTCGATGCTGATGCTGGTCATGAGCAACAACTTCCTGCAGCTGTTCTTCGGCTGGGAGGCGGTCGGCACGGTCAGCTACCTGCTGATCGGCTTCTGGTACAAGAAGGAGACGGCGATCTTCGCCAACATGAAGGCCTTCCTGGTCAACCGGGTCGGCGACTTCGGCTTCGTGCTCGGCATCGCCGGCATCGTCATGTACACCGACAGCCTGCATTATCAGGATGCCTTCGCCGCGGCCCCCGAGCTGGTCGGTCAGACGATGACCATCCTGGGCGGCATGGAGTGGCAGGTGCTCAGCGTGCTGTGCATCCTGCTGTTCATCGGTGCGATGGGCAAGAGCGCGCAGGCGCCGCTGCACGTGTGGCTGCCCGACTCCATGGAAGGCCCCACGCCGATCTCGGCGCTGATCCACGCCGCCACCATGGTCACCGCCGGCATCTTCATGGTCGCGCGCATGTCGCCGATCTTCGAGCTGTCCGAGACCGCGCTCACCTTCATCATCATCATCGGTGCGTTCACCGCGTTCTTCATGGGCCTGATCGGTGTCGTGCAGAACGACATCAAGCGAGTGGTGGCGTACTCCACGCTGTCGCAGCTGGGCTACATGACCGTGGCGCTGGGCGCCTCGGCCTACTCGGCGGCGATCTTCCACCTGATGACGCACGCCTTCTTCAAGGCGCTGCTGTTCCTGGCCGCAGGCTCGGTGATCATGGCGATGCACCACGAGCAGGACATCCGGAAGATGGGCGGGCTGTGGAAGAAGATGCCGATCACCTGGGCGACCAGCCTGATCGGATCCCTGGCGCTGATCGGCTTCCCGTTCCTCTCCGGCTTCTACTCCAAGGACATCATCATCGAGTCGGTGCACGCCTCCACCCTTCCCGGTGCCGGCATTGCCTACTGGGCGGTGCTGGGCGGGGTGTTCGTGACCGCCTTCTACAGCTTCCGGATGTTCTTCCTGGTGTTTCACGGCAAGCCGCGCGATCAGAAGCTCTTCGACCATGCGCACGAGACCCCCAAGGTGGTCACCGTGCCGCTGATCCTGTTGGCGATCCCGTCGGTGCTGATCGGCGGCATGACGGTGGCGGCGATCGCCTTCGGTGGCTTCTTCGACGGCATCATCACGGTACGGCCCGAGCACGACGTGCTGGCCGAGGTGTCGAGCCACTTCCACGGCGCCATCGCGTTCGGACTGCACGCGGTGCAGACCACCGTGTTCTGGCTGGCCATGGCCGGTGTGGCCACCGCGGCGCTGTTCTACCTGGTCGCACCGGCGATCCCGGCCTTCCTGGACGACAAGCTCGGGTTCCTGCGGCGCATCCTGGACAACAAGTACGGCTTCGACGACTTCAACCAGGCGGTGTTCGCGCGCGGCAGCGTCTCGCTGGGCCAGCAGCTGTGGCAGCGCGGCGACGTGACGATCATCGACGGCGCCCTGGTCAACGGGTCGGCCCGCGGTGTCGGCGGGGTGGCGTCCATCGGGCGTCATCTGCAGAGCGGTCTTCTGTATCACTACGCGTTCGCGATGATCATCGGCCTGCTGGTCATGCTGTCGTGGTTCCTGTTCGTCTGATCCGGGCGTCAATCGCCGTGCTGTATTCCGGACCGAAGGATCGAGAGAGGTCGTTGCAATGCCCTGGTTGAGTCTTGTCGTCTGGTTGCCGATCGTCGCGGGTGTCGCGATCATCGTCGCGGGCGACCGCCTGTCCCGACCGATGGCGCTGGGAGCCTCGGTGCTTGCGCTGCTGGCCAGCCTGCCGCTGTACGCAGGCTTCGATCCGAGCACCGCCGACCTGCAGTTCGTCGAGGTGGCGCAGTGGCTGCCCGGATTCGACATCGCCTACGCGCTGGGCGTGGACGGCATCTCGATGCCGCTGGTGATCCTGACCACGCTGATCAACGTGGTGGTGGTGGTCTCGGCCTGGGAGGTCATCACCGACCGGCCGGCACTGTACCTGGGCGCCTTCCAGATCCTGACCGGCCTGATGGTCGGCGTGTTCAGCGCTCTGGACGCCATCCTGTTCTACATCTTCTTCGAGGCCACGCTGATCCCGATGTTCCTGATCATCGGCATCTGGGGCGGACCGAACCGCGTCTACGCCACGATCAAGTTCTTCCTCTACACCTTCCTGGGCTCGGTGTTCATGCTGGTCTCGCTGATCTGGCTGTACCGCCAGGGCGGCAGTTTCGCCATCCTGGACATGCACGCGCTGGCGATCGGCGCCGATGCGCAGTTCTGGATCTTCCTGGCCTTCTTCGCCGCCTTCGCGGTCAAGATCCCGATGTTCCCGGTGCACACCTGGCTGCCCGATGCGCACGTCGAGGCGCCCACCGCGGGCTCCGCCGTGCTGGCGGCGATCATGCTGAAGATGGGCGGCTACGGCTTCCTGCGCTTCAGCCTGCCGATCGTGCCGGACGCATCGGCCGCGATGGACACGTTCATGATCGTGATCTCCCTGATCGCGGTGGTGTACATCGGCTTCGTCGCACTGGCCCAGCGCGACATGAAGAAGCTGATCGCCTACTCCTCCATCAGCCACATGGGTTTCGTGACGCTGGGCATCTTCATCGCGTTCACGCTGATCGACAAGGCCGACCCGGCCGGCACCGCACTGGGCATGGAGGGCGCCATCATCCAGATGATCAGCCACGGCTTCATCTCGGCGGCGATGTTCCTGTGCGTGGGCGTGATGTACGACCGGCTGCACAGCCGCGAGATCGCCGACTACGGCGGCGTCATCAACACCATGCCGCTGTTCGGCGGGTTCATGGTGTTCTTCGCGATGGCCAACGCCGGCCTGCCGGGCACGTCCGGCTTCGTGGGCGAGTTCATGGTCATCCTGGCAGGCTTCCGGGCCAACTTCTGGATTGCCTTCCTGGCGGCCAGCACGCTGATCCTGGGCGCCGCCTACACGCTGTGGATGGTCAAGCGAGTGATCTTCGGACCGGTCGGCAACGAGCGTGTCGCCGCGCTGCAGGACGTCAACCGGCGCGAGTTCTGGATGCTCGGCTCGCTGGCCTTCTTCGTGTTGCTGCTCGGCCTGTGGCCGGATCTGATCGGACGCGTCATGCACGCCTCGGTCGAGCATCTGGTGCAGCACATCTCCACTTCCAAGTACTGAGACGGATCACCAGTGGATACCTTGAGCATCGCAGCACCGGAGATCTTTCTCCTGACCGCGACCTGCCTCGTGCTGGTCATCAGCCTGTTCACGCGGCCCGATTCCCACATCGTGTACTGGGCCTCCCAGGCCAGCCTGATCGTCACGCTGCTGCTGGCGTTCGGCCAGAGCGGCGTGGAGCCGGTCAACGGCTGGTCCAGCGCCTACGGCATCGACGCCATGTCCGGCAGCCTGAAGGTGTGGCTGCTGATCATCGCCATCGGCGTGCTGCTGTACTCGCGCGATTACCTGACCGGGCGGCTGATCGCGCGCGGCGAATACTTCGTGCTGCTGCTGTTCGCGGTGGCCGGCATGATGATCATGGTCTCGGCCAAGCACCTGCTGACCATCTACCTGGGCCTGGAGCTGCTGGCGCTGTCGCAGTACGCGCTGGTGGCGCTGTCGCGCGACGATGCGCGCGCTTCCGAAGCCGGCATGAAGTACTTCGTGCTCGGGGCGCTGGCCTCCGGCATGCTGCTGTACGGCATGTCGATGGTCTACGGCTCGACCGGCTCGCTCGACCTGGCGATCATCAGCGGCACGTTGCTCACCGGCGACGAGAGCAACACCGGCGCCCGCTTCGGACTGACCTTCCTGATCGTGGGCATCGCCTTCAAGCTGGGCGCGGTGCCGTTCCACATGTGGGTGCCGGACGTCTACGAGGGGGCGCCCACACCGGTGACCATGTTCATCTCGACCGCGCCCAAGATCGCCGCGTTCGCGATGATGGTCCGCCTGCTGGTGGACGCCTTGCCCAGCCTGGATGCCGACTGGCAGGCGATGCTCGCCATCCTGGCCGCGCTGTCGATGGTGGTGGGCAACCTGGTGGCCATCGCGCAGACCGACATCAAGCGCATGCTGGCCTACTCGACCATCAGCAACGTCGGCTTCCTGCTGCTGGGCATGGTGGGTGCCACGCCGGCCGGCTACAGCGCCGCGATGTTCTACGCGATCACCTACGCGATGACCACGTTGGCCGCGTTCGGCGTGCTGGCGGCGCTGTCGCGCGGCGGGGCCGAGGCCACCGAGCTGACCGACCTGTCGGGGCTGGCCAAGCGGCACGGGTTGCTGGCGGCGGTGATGCTGGTGGCGATGATCTCGCTGGCAGGCGTTCCGCCGATGGTCGGCTTCTACGCCAAGCTGTCGGTGCTGCGTGCCGCGGTGGACGCCGGGTTCACCTGGCTGGCGCTGATCGGGGTGGCGATGTCGGTAGCCGGGGCCTTCTACTACCTGCGCATCATCAAGCTGATGTACTTCGACGAGCCGACCGAATCGCGCAAGATCACGCCGGCAGGCGATGTTCAGGCCGGGCTTGCAGTGAACGGCATCGCGGTACTCGGCTTCGGACTGTTCCCCGGACTGATCATGGCCGGCTGCATCGCGGCGTTCGCCTGACGCCGCGTCACCCGTTCGACGGCGGGCGCGACAAGGGCGAGCCGCCATCCGCTTGCCTGCGGGGCGCCATCTGCGCGCCATCTGCGCGTTTGGGCTGGTGCGCCAGAAATTAGTTGGCGGTGCCAGTCGCTCGGCACGAATGCCTTGGTATACCGATGCGCTCGCCCGCGGACCCATGCCGCAGGCTTCACGTCGGAGGCCTTCATGTCAGCACGCCCTGCGCTCGGCGCCGCCCGGTCCGACTCGGTAGCGCACCCCGTTTCCTCATCCACCCCGATCGATCCGGCGGCGTCCACGCCGATCACCCCTCCGGCCACCCCTCCGGCCACCCAGGGGGGCGACGGGGCGGTTGCCGGCCCCCAGGTCTTGGACCGTTCCCCCTACCTGGTTCAACGCCTGCTCGAGACGAAAGACGAGAACCTGTTCAATCACGTCAAGTTCTCGCTCGTCAAGGACGTCATCGACGAGCTCGGGCTGGCGCCGCCACGCGTGCTCGACATCGGTTGCGGCCTGCAGGTGGCCGAGCTCTACCTGAACCGTCTCGGTGTCCGGATGGCGTACTTCGGCGTCGACTACGAGCCCCGCTTCGGCCCGGACGCCGTGGTCGACCTGGCGCAGATCGACACCGTGTCCGACGCCTTGCCGTGGGAGCCGGACGTGATCCTCGCGCTGGACGTGCTGGAGCACCTGACCGAGGATCCCGCGGCGCTGCGCGAGGCGATCGGCAAGCTGGCATCGATCACCCCGGTGGAGGCCACGCTGATCGTGACGCTTCCGCAGATGTATCGCCTGGATCGATTCAAGCTGCCGCACCTGCACTACCCCGAACACAAGATCCGGCTGAAGCGGCAGGAGTGGCGCGCGCTGCTCGAGCACGGCTTCCGCATCGATGACGAGCGCGGCCTGGGCTACCTGTCGGTGCTGCCTTACCTGCCCATGGCCAGCCGGCGGTACACACCGGACAATCGCCTGGGGCGCCTGTTCAAGCACCTGCGCGAGCGCACCTTCGAGTGGGCACCGCTGAAACCTGCCGATCTGTGGTTGTCGCGTCTGCTGGGCCGGCGCCGAGCGTTCAAGGGCCTGTCCAACGATGTGCTGTTCGTCTGTTCGCGCCGTGACGGGTCAGGCGTGCAGCATGGCCAGGACGGCCAGGCCAACGTGGCGGGTGCGGTGCAGCGTCCGCTGTCAGGGTAGCGACGTGAGCGTCGAGGCGGCGGTGGCCGAGTTGCATCCGGACTTCCTGGGAGAGACCGCACGTCGGATCGGGTTGCGGCACTACCCCGACGTGCGGCAGTTCGTGGTGCAGCACCTGTACCCGGACACCGCCCGGCTGTTGCTGCTGTTGCACCGCCACGTGCCGATCGACTGCGTGGTCAGCATCGGCTACAGCGGCGACCCGGCGGTGGTGCGCCAGCTGCGCGAGCACGGCATCAGCGTGCACCTGCCGAGCGAGGGCGAGGACTTCGACGAGCTGGTGTCGCGCACGCTGGGCGAGTGCCTGCAGCGTTGCCGAGCGCAGGGGCACCGCCTGGTGCTGCACGAGGTGGGCGGCCATGCGATCCGGGCTGCCCACCAGCGCCACGCGGCCGAGCTGGATCGGGTGATCGGTGCGATCGAGGTCACCAAGCAGGGCGTGTGGGTGGCCGAGTCGCTGACCCCACTTCGCGTGCCGCAGTTGAATTGTGCCCAGACGCGGCTCAAGCAGATCGAGGGCGGGCAGGTCGGCGAGGCGGTGGTGTCCTCGCTGGACACGATCCTGCGCCAGATCGGTTTCGCGCTGGTCGGTCGCGAAGCGTTGGTCACCGGCTTCGGCTGGGTCGGCCGCGGGGTGGCGCACAGCCTGGCGCGGCGTGGCATGCGAGTCTCGGTGGCCGACACCGACCTGATCAAGTGCGTCGAGGCGACGGTGGACGGGTTCGGCCTGCGCCGCGACGGGGGCGGGGGCGGACCGGGGAGCCCGGCCGTCGTGGTGGGCGCATCGGGGCGCACCTCGATCGATGCGACGCTGCTGGATGCCTTGCCGGATCGATGCTTCATCGCCAGCGGTGCCTCCAAGGACCACGAGATCGACCTGGCCCACCTGCGCCGCCTGACCGTGGACGAACCGGTACCGGTGCACGAACACATCGAGGCCTGCCGCACCGAGGACGGTCGTACCTTGTACCTGGTCAATCGCGGCTATCCGGTCAACTTCACCGGCGCCAGCGTGCCGGACGAGATCGTGGAGTTCCTGTTCGCCGAGCTGGTGATGCTGATGCAGGAGCTGCTGGAGCGCACCCCGTCACCGGGCCTCCATCCGCTGGCACCGGAACAGGAAGTGCTGGCGGCGCGCATCTGGCTGGATCTGCGCTGAGCGTCACCTTGTTTCCCGAACGGGCCACTATCAGCTCGTGCAAGGGGGCGCTGAATCATGCAGAGGCTCCTTGGCACGGGAAGTCCCGTCAAGCGGCATTGGTCACGCCGGGCTGGCGGCCCTTCACCCAGTCCAGCGCCTTCTCGCTCGTCATCGGACGGGCGTAGAAGAAGCCCTGGATCTGATCGCAGCCGCGCTCGCTCAGCCAGCGAGCCTGTTCGAGTGTCTCCACCCCCTCGGCGACGGTGGTCAGGCCCAGCGTGCGGCCGATGCCCAGGATCAGCTCCAGCAAATCGGACTGTGCCGGATCGGCCACGAAGGCGCGGTCGATCTTCAGGCAATCCAGCGGGTAGCGCTGCAGGTAGGCCAGGTTGGAATAGCCGGTGCCGAAGTCGTCGATGGCGATGGCCACGCCCAGCTCGGTAATCGAGCGCAGCGTGTCCGCCACGCGTTCCGCATCTCCGAGCAGGACCGATTCGGTGATCTCCAGCTCGATCATCTCGGGGTCGGCTCCGGTCTGCTCGAGACACTCGATCACGTTTTCCAGCAAGTCGCCGGCACCGAACTGTCGGGCCGAGACGTTGATCGACATGCCCAGCGGGTGGCCGGCGTCGGACCAGGCGCGCTGCTGGCGCATCGACTCGAGCATCACTCGCTGGCCGATGCGCAGGATCAGTCCGGTGTCCTCGGCGATGGCGATGAACTCCAACGGTGGCACCAGGCCGCGTTGCGGGTCGCGCCAACGCACCAGCGCCTCGAAGGAGACCGCCTCTCCGGTGTCGCAACGCACCTTCGGCTGGTAATGCACCTCGAAGCGGTTGCGTTCCAGCGCCCGAACCAGTCCGTTCTCGATCTCCAGGCGCTGGCGAGCATCGCTGTTCATGTAGACATCGAAGGTGGCAAAGCCGCTCTTCGCGCTCTTGGCCACGTACATGGCGATGTCGGCGTGACGCATCAGCTCCTCGGCGCTGGTGCCCTGTGTCGGAGACAGGCTGATGCCGATGCTCGGCCCGATGCGCAAGCGGTGGCCGTGGACCACGAAGACCGCCTCCATGGCGTCCAGGATGGCCTGGGCCAGCCGGGTCGCTCCTTCCACACCGGTGCCCACCTCATCCAGGATCACGAACTCGTCGCCGCCCAGCCGGGCAACCGTGGCACCGTCGGCGGCGATGCGTTGCAGGCGTCGCGCGACCTGGACCAGCAGGGCATCGCCGGTCGAATGGCCCAGCGAGTCGTTGACCAGCTTGAATCGGTCCAGGTCCAGGAACAGCAACGCGAAGCCTGGTGGCTCGATGTTCCGGTCATCGCGCTGCAAGCGGCGCTCGATATCGCGCGTCAGCTCGGTGCGGTTGGCCAGTCCGGTCAGCGGATCGGTGAAGGCCAGCCGCTGCACCTCGCGTTCGGCGGCATGGCGCAGGGTCACATCGATCGCGGTCACCACCCGCATCTCGTCGCCGCTGATCGGGCTGCGTCCGCGCCGGATCGTCATCGCATGACGGGCCTTGCCGGCGGCGGTGCGCACGTCCAGCTCGATGGCGCACTCGGCCTCGCGCTCCAGCATGTCCTCGATGCCGGCCAGCGCCTCGGGGTCGAGCAATCGATCCGGGAACCCTTCCATGCCGGTCGGTTCGGTCGCGCGAGCCGAGGCGTTCAGGTACAGGGTGGACCAATGACGGTCGTACAGCGCGATCATCGCGCTGGTGTGCATCAGGGCCTGCACGCCGTGCAGCGAGGCCGAATCCTCCACGCCGGCCACGGACTGGTCCACGTTGAGCAGCAGCGCCACCCGATCGTCGGGCAGGGCGAACGGCGCGACCACGATCTCGGCACTGAGCGGTTCACCGTTCGGATACAACGTCCAGTGCTCCCGAAACGAGCGTCCCAGCCGGGCGCAATCGGTGCGGTACTGCTCCAGTCTGCGGCCCACCTGCGGCGAGATGTCCGACAGGTCCCGGTCGAGCAATTCGGTGCTGGAGCGGGCATTCCAGAAGGTCAGGCCGGCGGCGTTGGCCCACAGGATCCGCTGGGTGTCGACATCGTAGATCCAGACCGGCGTGCTCAGGTGCCGCAGCACCGCCAGTCTGGGGTCGATATCGATCTGCGGGTCGGGTCCCGCTTCACTGCACGGGTCGGGCATGTCGGCATCTACCTATGGCGCGATCGGGCAATCGCGGTCCTCGGCCCGGGAGCGGGCTTCCTGTTCCTCAGTCGGTATCGGCCGCTGCCGCGACTTGCGTAGCGAACAGTTCCCAGAACGGCTCGGCGCTCGCCGAAGGAGGTGGGCGTGGTAGCGTCTCGGGCATGCCCATCGACGACGCCGCCGGCCTGCGCCGCATCCTGGCCCGAGACCGCACCGTCGCGGTCGTCGGGCTGTCCGCCTCCTGGCACCGCCCCAGCTTCTTCGCCGCCAAGTACCTGCAGGGCCAAGGCTACCGCATCGTGCCGGTCAATCCACGCTACGTCGGCGAGCGCATCCTGGGCGAGCTGGCTTTCGGTGCGCTCGAGGACATCCCGTTCGCGGTGGACATGGTCGACGTGTTCCGGCGTGCCGAGGACGTGCCGCCGATCGCGGCCAGCGCCATCGCCATCGGTGCCGGCACGCTGTGGCAGCAACTGGGCGTGGCCAATGCCGAGGCCGATCGGCAGGCCACCGAGGCAGGCCTGGACAGCGTCATGGATCGGTGTACCAAGATCGAGCACGGACGGTTGTTCGGCGGTCTGCACTGGGTCGGGGTGAACACCGGCGTGCTGTCCGGTGCGCGCCGCCCGGCTGCCCCCGGCGCCGGGCGGGCCGCCCGATGAGCGAGCGCACCTTCCGAACCGAAACGCTGGCCATCCACGCCGGGCAGATCCCGGACGGCGACACCGGCTCGCGTGCGCTGCCGATCTACCAGACCACCAGCTTCGTGTTCGACTCGGCCGAGCACGCCGCCTCGCTGTTCGACCTGCAGACCTTCGGTAACGTCTATTCGCGGCTGTCCAATCCGACGGTGGCCGCCTTGGAGGAGCGGGTGGCCGCGCTGGAAGGCGGACGGGCCGGTGTCGCGGCGGCCAGCGGCATGGCGGCCGAGGCACTGGCGCTGATGACGCTGCTGCAATCGGGCGATCACGTGGTCGCCGCCGCCTCGCTGTACGGCGGATCGGTGACGATGTTCTCGGTGAACCTGGTCAAGCAGGGCATCACCACCACCTTCGTGGACGTCAACGATCCGGAGGCGCTCGCGGCGGCGATGCGCCCCGAGACCCGCGCGGTGTTCGCCGAGTCGCTGGGCAATCCCAGCCTGCAGGTGCTGGACATCGCCGCGGTCGCCGAGGTGGCGCACGCCCACGGCGTGCCGCTGATCGTCGACAACACGGTGCCCAGCCCGGCGCTGTGCCGCCCGATCGATCACGGCGCCGACATCGTGGTGCACAGCGCGACCAAGTACCTGGCCGGTCACGGCACCACGCTGGGCGGCGTGGTGGTCGAGAGCGGGCGCTTCGACTGGGCGAACGGCAAGTTCCCGGGCATGACCGAGCCCTCGCCCGGCTATCACGGAGTGCGCTTCCACGAGACCTTCGGCGACTTCGCGTTCACGATGCGCTGCCGCATGGAGAGCCTGCGCGTCTACGGGGCGGCGCTGGCGCCGCAGAGCGCCTGGCAGATACTGCAAGGGGTGGAGACGTTGCCGCTGCGCATGCAGCGCCATTGCGAGAACGCCCTGGCGGTCGCCGAGGCGTTGCAGCGCGATTCGCGCGTCGCCTGGGTCAGCTATCCGGGACTGGCCGACAGTGCCCAGCACGCCCTGCAGCGTCGTTACCTGAGCGGTGCGTCCGGATTGGTGGCGTTCGGAGTCAAGGGCGGATTGCCCGCCGGGGTGCGCTTCATCGAGGGGGCCACCTTCATGAGCCACCTGGTCAATATCGGCGACACGCGCACCCTGATCAGCCACCCGGCCAGCACCACGCACCGCCAGCTGGACGCCGAACAGCGGCTGGCCGCCGGCGTGCCGGACGACATGGTGCGCATCTCGGTCGGCCTGGAGCACATCGACGATATCCTGTGGGACATCGACCGGGCGCTGCAGGCCGGCGCCGGCCAGCCGGGATGATCGGCCCATGAGCACTTCGATCTTCGACGAGGCGATGCCCCGGCAGGTGGCCAACCACTGCGCACTGGGCCCGGTCGCCTTCGTGGAACGGGCCGGCGAGGTGTTCGCAGGCGTCGAGTCGGTGGTGCACGGGCAGCGCCGCTACACCTGGCACGACACGCGCGAGCGGGCACGGCGCCTGGCCGCGGCGCTGACCGGTCTGGGCATCGAACGCGGCGACACGGTCAGCCTGCTGCTGTCCAATACGCCCGAGATGCTCGAGGCGCACTACGCGGTGCCGGCGCTCGGTGCGGTCATCAATGCGTTGAACACCCGGCTCGACGCCGCAGCGCTGGGCTGGCAGATGCAGCACTGCGAGGCGCAGGTGCTGATCGTGGACAGCGCCTTCGGCGTGACCGCCCGGCAGGCGGTGGCCAAGCTGGCGCATCCCCCGACGATCGTCGACGTGATCGACAGCGAGTTCACCGGCTCCGGCGAACCGGTGGGTGCGCACGAGTACGAGGCGCTGCTGGCGGCCTCGGATCCGATCGAGCGGCTGCCCAATCCTTTCGACGAGTGGGACGCGATCGCGGTCAGCTACACCAGCGGCACCACCGGCGAGCCGAAGGGCGTGGTGACCCACCACCGCGGCGCCTACCTGAACGCGGTGTGCAACGCGGTCACCTGGACGCTGCCGCAGGGGGCGCGCTACCTGTGGACGCTGCCGATGTTCCACTGCAACGGCTGGTGCTTCCCGTGGACGGTGGCGATGCTCGGCGGCACTCACGTGTGCCTGCGCGAGGTCAACGCCGCAACGATCCTGGCAGCCTTCCGCGAGCACCGCGCCGACCACTACTGCGCCGCCCCCCTGGTGCACGAGATGATCCTGAAGGCGGATCCCGCGCTGCACGCGGGCATCGATCATCCGATCCGCGGCATGGTCGCCGCGGCGGCACCGCCGGCCACGATGATCTCGGGCATGCAGGCGCTGGGCATCGACATCACGCACGTCTACGGGCTGACCGAGGTGTACGGGCCGGCCGCGGTGGCGCTCAAGCCTGCCGATTGGACCGAGCGCTCGCTGGAGGAGAAGACCCGGCTGAACGGGCGCCAAGGCGTGCGCTACGCGCTGCAGGACGGCATGACGGTGGTCGACCCGGACACCCGCGAACCGGTGCCTGCCGACGGCATCACCCAGGGCGAGATCGTGTTTCGCGGCAACATCGTCATGAAGGGCTACCTGAAGCGCCCCGATGCCACCGCCGAGGCCTTTCAGGGCGGCTGGTTCCGCACCGGCGACCTGGCGGTGCTCGAACCGGACGGACACGTGCGCATCCGCGACCGTGCCAAGGACATCATCATCACCGGCGGCGAGAACGTCTCGTCGCTGGAGATCGAGGATGCGCTGTACGCGCACCCGGGGGTCGGCGCCTGCGCGGTGGTCGCGCTACCGCACCCGCATTGGGGCGAGACGCCGCTGGCCTTCGTGGAACGGGTTCCCGGCGGCGAGGTGACGCCCGATCAGCTGATCGCGCATTGTCGCGAGCGGTTGGCAGGCTTCAAGGTGCCGCACCATTTCCGCTTCGAGCCGATCGAGCGCACCGCCACCGGCAAGATCAGGAAGAACGTGCTGCGCGAGCGCGCCCGCGCAATCGAACCCGTCCCGCAGAAGGATCGCTGACATGGCCCAATTCACTTCCAAGCCCGCTTCCGAGCCCGCTTCCGAACAGCCGCTGCTGCTAACGGCGACCGACGCGCGCGGCGTGGTCACGCTGACGATGAATCGGCCGGCAGCCTTCAATGCGCTGTCCGAGGCGATGCTGTCGGCGCTGCACGAGGCGATCGTCGCCTCGGGCGAACGGGACGAGACCCGGGTGATCGTGCTGGCAGCTTCCGGGCGTGCCTTCTGCGCCGGGCACGATCTGAAGCAGATGCGTACCGAGCCGTCCCAGGCGTACTACGAGCGCCTGTTCGCGCAGTGCAGCCGGCTGATGATGGCGATCCAGGCGGCGCCGGTGCCGGTCATCGCGCAGGTGGAGGGCATCGCCACCGCGGCCGGTTGCCAGCTGGTGGCGATGTGCGATCTGGCGGTGGCCTCGGATCAGGCCCGTTTCGCGGTCAGCGGCGTGAAGCTGGGATTGTTCTGCTCCACGCCATCGGTGCCGCTGTCGCGCAACGTGCCGCGCAAGGTCGCCTTCGAGATGCTGGTCACCGGGGATTTCGTCGATGCGCACACCGCGCAGCGGCACGCGCTGATCAACCGCGTGGCGGCGCCCGACGGCGTGGCCGACGAGATCGAGCGCCTGGTCGCCTCGATCGTGGCCAAGCCGTCGGCGGCGATCCGCGCCGGCAAGACGCTGTTCTACCGCCAGATCGAGCAGCCGATCGAGGCGGCCTACGCGCAGGCCTCGCAGGTCATGGCGTGCAACATGATGGAGGAGGCCGCGCTGGAGGGGGTGCAGGCGTTCATCGACAAGCGCGCGCCCACGTGGCAGTCGGATCAGCGCTCGAAGGTCGGATAGTTGGCGCGCAACCGCACCGCACGGCCGAGTCGCGCCCGCTCACGTAGGATAGGAGAGCGCTTGGGCAACGCCGCCCGGGTCGCACAGCCCGGAGACGCGATCCATGGACATGCCGACCCCCTCCGCGAGCGTGCTCGCGAACAAGCCGCGCGTGCTGTCGCGCCTGCAGGCCGTGCTGCCGCCCGAGGCGGTGATCTTCGAGGAGGCCGAGACGCGCGCCTACGAGTGCGACGCGCTGTCCGCCTACCGCTGCCCGCCGATGCTGGTGGCCCTGCCGGGCTCGACCGACGAGGTCGCGGCGGTGCTCAAGATCTGTCACGAGGAAGGGGTGCCGGTGGTGCCGCGCGGCTCCGGAACCTCGTTGGCCGGCGGCGCGCTGCCCACCGCCGATGCGGTGATCCTGGGCGTGTCCAAGTTGAAGGAGGTGCTGGAGACCGACTACGACAACCGCTTCATCCGCGTGCAGACCGGACGCACCAACCTGTCGGTGACCGGCGCGGTGGAGCAGAACGATTTCTTCTACGCCCCCGATCCGTCCAGCCAGCTGGCCTGCGCCATCGCCGGCAACATCGCCATGAACTCCGGTGGGGCGCACTGCCTGAAGTACGGCGTCACCACCAACAACCTGCTGGGCGTGACGATGGTCACCATGCAGGGCGAGATCATCGAGCTGGGCGGTGCGCATCTGGATGCCGCCGGCTACGACCTGCTGGGCCTGGTATGCGGCTCGGAGGGGCAGCTGGGCGTGGTCACCGAGGCGACGCTGCGCATCCTGCGAAAGCCCGAAGGCGCGCGTCCGGTGCTGATCGGCTACGACAGCAGCGAGGTCGCCGGCGCCTGCGTGGCCGACATCATCCGTGCCGGCGTTCTGCCGGTGGCGATCGAGTTCATGGACAGCCCCTGCATCCGCGCCTGCGAGGCGTTCGCGCATCCGGGCTATCCGGACGTGGAGGCGCTGCTGATCATCGAGGTCGAGGGCAGCGAGGCCGAGATCCAGGAGCAGCTGGGCAAGATCGTCGAGATCGCCCGGCGCCACGACCCGGTGGAGCTGCGCGAGAGCGCCAACGAGGAGGAGTCGATGCTGATCTGGAAGGGGCGCAAGTCCGCCTTCGGCGCGATGGGCCAGATCAGCGACTACATCTGCCTGGACGGCACCATCCCGATCTCGGCGCTGCCGGCCACGCTGCGGCGCATCGGCGAGCTGTCGGAAGAGTACGGGCTGAAGGTGGCCAACGTGTTCCACGCCGGCGACGGAAACATGCACCCGCTGATCCTGTTCGATGCGAACAAGCCGGGCGACCTGGAGATCTGCGAGGCGCTGGGCGCCGAGATCCTGAAGCTTTGCGTGGAGGTGGGCGGGTGCCTGTCCGGGGAACACGGGGTAGGCGTGGAGAAGCGCGACCTGATGAACGTGCAATACGGTCCCGACGACCTGGAAGCGCAGATGGCGGTGAAGGATGTCTTCGATCCGAGCTGGCTGCTCAACCCGGCCAAGGTGTTCCCGCTGGCCAGCAGCGAGGCGCGCCGCGCCGGGCAACCCGCGCGGGATACGGCCTGATGCGGACGGCTCGATGAGCCTGTCGCCCGATTCGACCGAGGCGCTGGCGGGTATCGTGCGCGATGCCGCCGGCGCTGGTCAGCCGCTCGCCCTGCGCGGTGGCGGCTCGCGCGACGGATTGGGGCATCCGGTGGATGGACGCACGCTGGAGTTGGGCGGGCTGTCCGGCATCACGCTCTACGAGCCGGGCGCGCTGACGCTGGTCGCCCGCGCCGGCACGCCGTTGGCCGAGATCACCGCGGCGCTGGACGAGCAGTCGCAGCTGCTGCCGTTCGAGCCGTTGCAGCTGTGCGGACTGTACGCCAACCCGGACACCTCCAGCATCGGCGGCGTGGTCGCCACCAATGCCTCCGGGCCCCGTCGCATCCAGAGCGGCGCCTGCCGCGATTCGCTGATCGGGGTCGAGTTCGTCGACGGCTGCGGGCGCACGATCAAGAACGGCGGACGGGTCATGAAGAACGTCACCGGGTACGATCTGGTCAAGCTGATGTGCGGCACGCACGGCAGCCTGGGCGTGCTGACCGACGTGTCGTTCAAGTTGCTGCCCGCACCCGAGCACGCCGCCTCGATCGCCCTGCACGATCTGCCGATCGAGCGAGCCATCGCGGCGATGAGCGCCGCGCTGGGCTCACCGTTCAACGTGTCCGGTGCGGCCCATCAGCCGGGCGTGGACGGACAGGGCGCGCTCACCCGCGTGCGCATCGACGGCCTGCTGCGCTCGGTCGACTACCGCGCGGCTCAGCTGGTCGAACTGCTGGGCGCGTACGGCACGGCCAGCGTGGACGATGATCCGGTCTCGGTGGCGGCCACGTGGCGTGGCCTGCGCGACGTGGATGCGTTCGCGATGGCGCCGGGCGATGCGCGTTGCGTCTGGCGCATCTCGGTCAAGCCCACCGATGGGGTGCAGGTCGCCGACCGGCTCGCCGAGTCGCAGTTGCAGTTCGATTGGGGTGGCGGGCTGGTGTGGGCGCGCACCGCCGAGCAGCTGGACGTGCGCGCCGCGTTGGCCGGTATCCCCGGGCACGCCACGCTGGTGCGTGCCCCGGCAGCGGCGTTGGCCCGCTTCGGGGCGTTCGAGTCGGAGCCCACCGCGCTGCGCGAGCTGTCGAGAGGGCTGCGCGAGCGGTTCGATCCGCACGGCATCCTGAACCCGGGCCGGCTGGGCGACATCGATCGGCGGGCGGCCGCCTGATCGAATGACCGGTCCTGGCGCGGGGTCGGAGTTGGCTAACCGGCCAGCGCCGCCTCCACGGCGATCGCCGCAGCGGCCAGCCGGTCGTCCGCGCCGTGCGCCGCCGACAGCATCAGGGCCGGGAACGCGCCGTCCGCCGATTCGCGACGTCCCAGCGGCAGGCTGACGGCGCAGCCATCCACGAAATTGACCTGGGAGCAGTTCGACAGCATCGCCGCGTTGCAGGTGTCGAAGTCGGCACGTGCCGCCGCGATGGCCGGTGCAGCGATGCGCAGCGTGGGCGAGACCAACGCGCTGATCCCGGCGTCGGCCAGGGCATCGGTGAAGCGCTGCGCGGATCGGGCGCGTAGCACACGGGCGCTCTCGAGCTGTTCGACGGACACCTGTTCGGCGAAGCGCATGCGCCGCAGCACGTCCGGATCGCCGACCCGCTGCAGGGCATCGAAGGCATCGCCGTAGCGCTGATGCGCCTCGCAGGCGACCAGGATGCGGTTGGCGGCGACCAGCTCGTCCATCCACGACAGGTCGATCTCCACCAGGTTCATGCCGGCGCGGCGCAGCCGATCGACCGCATCGTCGAACGCGCGCTGCACGCCAGGCTCATCGGCGGCGCTCAGCGGCCCGCTGGGCAGACCCAGCACCGGTGCACCGGCAGGGGCGTCGGCGAACGGCTGCCCGCGCAGCACGCCGGCCACCTGCAGCGCATCGCCCAGGGTGCGGGCCAGCGGTCCGATCGAGTCCATGTCCTGGTTCAGCGGATGCACGCCGAGCGTGGGCACGCTGTCGGCGGTCGGCTTGAAGCCGTAGAGTCCGTTCACCGCTGCCGGGATGCGCACCGAGCCGCCGGTGTCGGTGCCGATGGCGACATCGACGATGCCATGGGCCACCGACAGCGCCGCCCCGCTGCTGGAACCGCCCGGCACGCGCTGCTTGTCGAAGATCGCGCCCGGTGTGCCGTGATGTGGATTGAGGCCAAGGCCCGAATAGGCGAACTCGCTCATGTTGGTGCGACCCATGATCAGCGCGCCGGCCGCCTCGAGCCGCTGCACGATCTCGGCATCCTCGGTGGCCGGCTCGCGTGCCTCCAGCAGCAGCGATCCGGCAGTGGTGCGCTCGCCACGACGATCCACCACGTCCTTGATCGAGCACAGCAGCCCGGCCAGCGGCAAGGTCTCGCCGTCCGCCAACCGCGTTTCCAGCGTCGAGGCGTCTTGCCGCAAGCGGTCCCGATCCAGCGCCAGGAAGATCTTGGTGGCCTCCACGCCCAATGCATCGCAGCGCTCGAGCGCAGCCTCCACGCGAGCGGTGGGCGAGAGGGCCGATCGGCTGGAGGGCGACATGGTGATTCCGGGTGCGAAGTCGGACCAGCATGCACGCCTTGAAGGAAACCTGCCCGCCGGTGTTGTCAACGCTACCCGATGTTCGTATACTGGGCGGACCGGTTGCGGGGTGGAGCAGTCTGGCAGCTCGTCGGGCTCATAACCCGAAGGTCGTAGGTTCGAATCCTACCCCCGCTACCAACCGGTATCCGATCATCGAGTTCGTCCGGGGCCGCTTTCAGAGCGGTTTTTTTGTGCCCGTCCGTCTCGTCCTCAGGCCGGCAGCGCCCCGCACGCCTGCGCGCCCGAACGACGACGTGGCGGCTCCAGCGCCTCGGCCATCGCCACGCGCAGTGCATCCGTGTACCGGCCGGCTTCCACCGCGCTCGGCGCCTCGGCGCGGCACCTGCGAACACCCCGATAGCCGCGCGCCAGCGCGATCACCGGTTCCATCAGCGTATCCGCGCAGCGGCTGCGTGACAGTCCCAGCGCATCGGCCCGGTCGTGGCCGTGGAACCGTCGCGCCAAGGTATCGAGCAGGTGACGCGATGCGCCTTCGGGCATCGGCGCCATGTCGTCCAGCGTCTGCGCCACGGTACTCAGCGTGCGCTCGGTGAGCCGCTGCGACGGCGCCACGCAAGGTCCCGAGGTGGCCATCACCATGGTTTCCAGCCGCTCGGCATCGGCGTGCGAGCGAACGCCTTCGATCAGCGTGGGCGAGATGCCCAGCAGGTGGGCCACCTGCTGCCAGTAGGCGTAGGTCTCGGCGATCGAGGCCGCGCTCTGCGCGAAACCCAGACTGTCCTGCGCGCGCAGGCTGGACAGGGTGAACGCCAACCAGGTGCGCACCAGATCGACCTGGTTGATCGCCGGGCCGTGAGCGTGCTCGTCGTGCCCGTGCCGGCGCGCAGCCTGCCGGGCGCGGGCGTGCAGCAGCCGAAGCCGCACCGTGGCCGTGTGGCCCGCCTGCCCAGGTTCCAGCGAGCCCGGCAGCATGGTGCTCGATAGCCAGCGTGCGGTGTCGTGCAGGCGCTTGGCGGTGCGCTCGTTCAGCTGTCCGGTGGCATCGAGCACGCTGGCGATCGAGGGCGAGGCATAAAGGCCGACCAAGGCACCCGCACTCATCGACAGTAGATGCAGCCGGAACGGCACGTCGTACCAGGCCCGTGGCCCCGAGGCGATCAGCGCAGGGTCCACGTGAGCCGGCACCGTCCCGGCCGCCTCGAGCAGGTTCACCACCACCGGATCGGGTGCGGCTATCGCGGCGAGCCCGTCGGACAGGCCCTGAGCGAGCTGGCGCTCGATGGGTTGCCTGCGCGCACCGTCGATCGCCATGACGGCATCGGCCAGCGGATCCGTCTCGGTCAGTGCCGCGTGGAACCTCCGACACCACATCTCCCCGAAACGATCGGCGAACGCCTGTCGCGTACCCCTGGCGGTGGGCCAGGGAGGGAGGGCGGCAGCGGCGGCGGACACGTTACAAGGCGGAGGGATCGGTGACGACGTCCTAGTTCTAGAGCAGATTCGTTTTGTGAATTGGTTCAAATTGTGTCAATTGCTTGCTGACCCCGCTTCCGGATGATCCACGGCGAGGACTTGCCCGCCCCCGAGGCCGACTTTCGTCCTCAAGTCGCCCGATGGATCGCGGTCGGCTCCTTCGGGCTCGTCACCCCCTTCGTGATCTTCCACTTCGCCTCGCAGCGTCCGGCACTGGGTGTGGTCTCGCTGTGCGTCATCGCTCTGATGGTCGCCAACGCCTGGTACCTGCAACGCGAGCCGGCGCGTCAGTCGCTGGCGCCACGACTGATGATCGCCGGGCTGGGTATCGCCCTGGGGCTGTACCTGCTCGTCACCCACGGCATGAGCGGGCTGCTGTGGGCCTATCCGATCGTGTTGTGGCTGTACTCCACCTTGCCCGAGCGCTCCGCGCGCATTGCCAACCTGATCCTGCTGGCGCTCACCTTGCCCTCGATCGCGATCGTGATTCCCTCGGATGTGAAGCTGCGCGCCATGGCGACCCTGATCGGGGTGAGCCTGTTCTCCTTCCTGCTGGTCCACGTCATCTCGCGCCAGCAGGAGGGACTGCAACGCCAGCTACGACACGATCCGCTGACCGGCCTGCTGAATCGGCACACGCTGGACGACGTCATTCGGCAGGCAATGGCGCGATCTGCCCGGGACAGGGTGCCGATGGCGCTGCTGGCGATCGACCTGGACCACTTCAAGCGGGTCAACGACGACCTCGGGCATGCCGCCGGCGACGCGGTGCTGCGCGGGCTCGGTGCCTTGCTGCGCGAGCGGTTGCGCGGTACCGACGTCGCCTTCCGGCTGGGCGGTGAAGAGTTCCTGGTGCTGTTGCACGGTACGACCGAGGCGCACGCCAGGCAGGTCGCCGACACCTTGTTGATGCAGATCCGGCAATCGCCTTGGCTACCCGGGCGCGCCATCACGGCCAGCATCGGCCTGGCGGCGCTGGTGGATGCCGACGAACCGGAGGCCTGGATCGCCGAGGCGGACCGGGCGCTGTACCGGGCCAAGCGTTGCGGGCGGAACCGGGTCGTGGAAAGCGGCTAGTGGCCCGGGCGGGTGCGACGCCGCACCGGTCCGTTCAGCTGCCCGGCGAGGGCCCCACCGCGGCCGGCGACTGCGCCTTCAGCCGATCGTAGTCGCGTTCGCTGCGCTCCATGTCGCGCTCGCCCTCGCTGATCAGGCGCTCGCCACGGGCGATCGCGTCCTCGCCCTCGCGCACGTCCTTGCGGCCGCGTTCGATCATCTTGCGGCCTCGCTCCAGCTTCTTCTCGCCGTCCTCCCACCGCTTGGCGATCGAGGCGTACTGGTCGCCGGCCGCACCGATCTCGTCGCCCAACGTGGAGGCCTTCGCGGCGCAGCCGCTCGCGACGATGGCTGCGCCGGCGATCGCCAAGGCGAGCAGGGTGTCCCGTGCGGACCGCGGAAGCGCGGGGCGGCCAAGGGTGCGAGGGAGCGTGCGCATGTGGGAAGGCTCGAGATGGGTGGGGATCGGGGCTACCGGGCGGCGCGGCGTGGGGCATCCTGTCCCGCTCGACATCGGCATCGCGGCCGGTGCCTGAAGGCCGGTCTGCGGACATCGCAACGCGCGCCGCGCGATGGGGATGATGCGCGTCACGGACCGGTTCAGGGGGCGTATCCGTTGCCACTTCTACCGTCGTGCCGCGCCCAGCCGGCGCTCCAGCGCCGCCACCCGGTTGGACTTGACCGACTGCGACATGCACGGGGGCGGCGGCGGCGGCTCGAAAGCCGCCGGCCTGAACGATCGCCGGCAGGATCTGGATGTCACGGAATCCGAACATCGCGCGCTACGCTCGAAGCTCCGGGCGTGTCGCTATCCGGTCGGCTCGTTCGCATCGCCGGCCGCCGCGGCATCCGGATCGGCGTTCGGAAAGAACAACTGCTGCCCCTCGATGGTGAACGCGGCGATGGCCGCCTGACCGCTCGGCGAGAGCAGCCAATCGATGAAGCGCTGGGCGGCCTCGGCCTTCACGTTGGCATGTCTTGCCGGGTTCACCAGGATCACGCCGTACTGGTTGAACAGTGCATCGTCGCCCTGCACCAGGATGCGGTGATCGGCCCGGTTGCCGAAGCTGATCCAGGTGGCCCGGTCGGTCAGGGTGTAGGCGCCCGAGCCGATGGCCACGTTCAGCGTGCTGCCCATGCCCGAGCCGGTTTCGCGGTACCAGCGCCCCGAGGCGGCGTCCACGTCCACCCCGGTGCCGGCCCACAGGCGCCGTTCCGCCTGGTGGGTGCCCGAATCGTCACCGCGCGAGGCGAAGGTCGCGCCGGCCGCAGCGATCGCTTCAAGCGCCTCGGCGGCATCCTGGCGTCCGGCGATGCCGGCCGGATCGTGGGCCGGCCCGACGATCACGAAATCGTTGTACATCAGGTCGAAGCGTTGCACGCCGTGACCGGCGGCCACGAAGTCTTCCTCGGCGGCCTCGGCATGCACCAGCAGCACATCGCCATCGCCGTTGCTCGCGTTCTTGATCGCCTGCCCGGTGCCGACCGCCACCACACGCACCTGGATGCCGGAGGCCTCCTGGAACGTGGGCAGCAGGTGATCGTACAGCCCCGAATTCTGGGTGGAGGTCGTGGACTGGACGACGATGAAGGCATCGGTGGCCGCGACCGAGGCGGTCGTGCCGCCCCAGGCGATGAGGGCGGCCAGGAGAAAGTGACGCATCACGTCGGGTGTGTCTCGGTTGCGAAGGGGGCGGAAGGGGCGGGGTCGGGCAGTCGGCCGTCCAGCCAATCGCGCAAGGCGGTCGTGGTCGGCTGCGCCAGCGTGGTCTGGGCCGGGCCGTGCTCGATCACCCGCCCCGCTGCCAGGAAGACCACATCATCGGCCAGACGCCGGGCCTGATGTTGATCGTGGGTCACCAGGACGGGCGTTACCCCGCGCTTGCGAGCATCGACGATCAACGCCTCCACCGCGGCGGTGGCCCCGGGGTCCAGGCTGGCCGTGGGCTCGTCCAGGAACAGCAGCGCCGGCCTGCGCACCAGCGCCCGGGCGATCGCCAGGCGCTGCTGCTCACCGCCGGACAGCGAGCGTGCGGGCTGGTCGGCGAGCGCCTGCAGGCGGCACAGCGCGAGCGCCTCGTCGATCGCCCGTTGCCGCCGAGCGCCGCGCAGGCCGCGTGCGGTCACGGTGAAACGCAGGTTGGCGCGTACCGAGCGGCGCAGCATGACGGGACGTTGGAACACCATGGCCTGGCGTTCGCGCCGATCGGCACCGGGCGGGGTGTCGGGTGCGTGCAGGCTGCCGGCGTCCGCCTTGATCAGTCCGTGCAACACGCGCAGCAGCAGGCTCTTGCCCGCGCCGTTGGCACCCAGCAGCGCCAGGGTGCGGTGTGGCGCGATCCGCAGCGAGACATCGTCCAGCACGGTGCGCCCGCCACGGCTCAGGCGGATGCCGCGCGCCTCGAGCAGCGCCTCGCTCATGTCGGGCCGCCGGCCAGGGTGCCGGCACGCCGACCGGTCGCCATCACCGCGATGTTGACAGCGAGCGCGATCAGCAGCAGCACGATGCCCAATGCCAGCGCCAGGTCCAGGTTGCCGCGCGAGGTCTCCAGCGCGATCGTGGTGGTCATCACCCGTGTCACGTGGTTGATGTTGCCACCCACGATCAGCACCGCCCCCACCTCGGCGATCGCCCGGCCGAAGCCTGCCAGCGCGACGGTCAGCAGGCGGAATCGGCCGTCGATCAGCAGGGCGACGATGCGCGCGCCCGGGGAGATCCCCAGCGAGTCGAACTCCTCGCGGTAGTCGTCGTGCAGCGTGGCGGCGACATCGCGGGTGAGAGCAGCCACGATGGGCGTCACCAGCAGGGTCTGGGCGATGATCATCGCGGTGGGCGTGTACAGCAACGCCAGTGGACCGAGCGGGCCGTTGGCCGATACCAACAGGTACACCAGCAGGCCGATGGTCACCGGCGGCAGGCTCATCGCCGCGTTCAGCAGGATCGACAGCAGCGCTCGGCCGGGGAAGCGCAGCGCGCCGACGGCAGTGCCCAGCGGCATGCCGATCAGGCAGGCGAGTGCCACGGCGCTCGCCGAGACGCGCAGCGAGAGCAGGACGATCTCGAGCAGCGCGGCATCGCCGGAGGCGATCAGCGCCAGGGCGGTGGCGAACGCGTTCGACAGGGATTCCACGGCGCGATTCTCGCCCGAATGGATCGCGCAGCGCGTCGACGGCAGTGAAAACTTTGGACCGGTGCGCGATCCGGTGCGCAACCGACTAGTCTTCGCCCGTGCGCAACCGGCAAGGAAAAGTGATGATTTCACGCATCTTGGTGATGATCGCCATCGCGGCGGTGGCCCTGCCGCTGTCGATCGCGGCGCTGTCGATGATCGCCACGATGGGGGCGGTGGTGCTTGTCGTGGGAGCGGCCGTGCTGTGGATGTCGTCGGTCTACCTGCTGGCCCAGCGGCTGGCGCCGCGGCGCCGGGACGAGCATTCCGGCACCGCGGTCAGGGCCTGATCGCTCAGCGGCGAAAGCCGCTGTCCATCGTGTAGAAGGTCGGCGCCAGCTCCTTCATCGGCTCGACCAGCTGGTCGATCTGAGCGGCCGGGGCGTGCACCTCGAGCCGTTCCAGGCTGGCGATCGCCAAGGCTTGCTGCAGCAGTTCGCCGACATTCTCCAGGTGCGCCAGGATGCCGGCTGCGTCCCGGTAGCCCTCGCGGCAATGCGCCTGCTGGCCGCTGAAGCTGAAGCCGTAGAACATCACCGCCTCTTCGGTGCGGGTGCGTTCCACCATCTGCTCGCCAAGCGCCTTGAACTCGTCCAGCTTGCCGTCCTGGACCAGGAAGTAGGGAACGAGGGTGCAGACGGTGTCGTCGAGTGCCATGGATCGAGGGTATCCGGATCGGGGGTGGGAGTGGTCGGGCGGCGGGGCGCGGGTCGTTGGCGCCTCAAGCGAAGTGGCCGTGGCGCTGCAACACCTCGATCTGGTAGCCATCCGGATCGGCGACGAAGAAGAAGCGCGCCACGCGCTCGCCGTCGGGGGCGAAGTCGACGATGTCGCGCGGCGCCAGCGAGGCGGCGATGAACCGTTCGTGGGTCGCGTCCAGATCATCGACCACGAAGGCGACGTGTCCGTAGCCGTCGCCCAGGTCGTAGGGTTCGGTGCGATCCTTGTTCCAGGTCAGTTCGAGTTCGTGGCCGGTTTCGCCGTTCTTCAGGTAGACCAGCGAGAAGGCCTCGAAGTCGAGCCGGTAGTCGGTGCGGAAACCGAAGGCGGTGTCGTAGAAGGCCAGCGAGGCCTCCAGGTCGAGCACGCGCAGCATGGTGTGGATGATCTTGGCCATGGGAGAGCGTCGGTCAGTGGCGGTGGCGGGCAAGGCAGCCGCCCGACCCTACCATTCCCGTGCGGCCGGCACACCTGCCTGATATACTCCGTGCGTTGAGGCGGTGTTGAACTCCCTTCGTGCCCCGGTCGTTCGTCGGGTGGGTGCGGGACAGCAACGGCACGGCCGAACGGCGGTATGGGATCGGGCGGCGCAGGCCGGCCCGGACCGATGGCGCCGGAACGAGATGAGGCGAGACGGGTCGGGTGGCCGTGGCGGCGCTCCTTTTCGTCGTCGCTCGGCGGCAGCTTCGGCAGGCCGCCTCAGACAGGGCTCCCTCGGGAGCCTTTTTCTTTGGTGGTCGCGACCGCGATCCGGCAGGTCGTTCCGGGGGCGTTCCCGGGGCGGCCCGCCATCGGTTGCAGGCCGGTTCCACGACAGTGCCAGGCAAAGGGGGCGTACACAGATGCGGCGAGCGTCGCAGGCGATCGTCGCGGTGATCGAGCCGGTGGTCACCGGGCTCGGCTACGGCTTCGTGGGCGCCGAGTTCGGTCAGGCCGAGAACGGCATGACGCTGCGGGTCTACATCGATACCGACCGCGAGGCCGGCATCCTGATCGAGGACTGCGTGGCGGTCAGCCGTCAGCTGGATGCGGTGATGGATGTCGAGGATCCCATCCAGGTGGCCTATCAGCTGGAGGTCTCGTCCCCCGGCGTGGATCGGCCGTTGTTCGACGCCGCCCAGTTCGGGGCGGTGATCGGTGAGGAGGTGAGGGTGCGGCTGTTGACGGGCGTCGATGGCCGAAGGAACTACAAGGGTCAGTTGCTCGCCTGTGGCGACGGCACGATCACGATCGAGGTCGACCAGGTCGATCACGAGCTGCAGCTCGACGATGTCGAGCAAGCGCATCTGATCGGCCGTCTGCCCTGAGGCGGTCGCGGTATCCATCTGTCGAAGGCCATCTGGCCAAGAGAACGTCGGGCCGAACGGTCCGCCAGCGAGACATCGTAAATGAGCAAGGAAATCCTGCTGGTCGTCGAGGCGGTATCCAACGAGAAGGGCGTGAGCGAGGAGATCATCTTCGATGCGCTGGAGACCGCGCTCGCCTCTGCCTCCAAGAAGCGCCACGGTGGCGACATCGAGGTGCGCGTGGCCATCGACCGTGAGTCGGGCGAGTACGACACCTTCCGCTGCTGGGAGGTGATCGAGGATGAGGCCGAGATGGAATTCCCGCTGCGCCAGATCACGATCTCGGCCGCCCAGTACGACCAGCCCGAGCTGCAGCTGGGCCATTTCGTCGAGGAGGAGATCGAGTCGGTCGACTTCGGCCGCATCGCCGCCCAGACCGCCAAGCAGGTCATCGTGCAGAAGGTGCGCGAGGCCGAGCGCGAGCGGGTCGTGGAGCAGTACCAGGGCCGCGTCGGCGAACTGGTCATGGGCATCGTCAAGCGCCTGGAACGGGGTGGCGTCTATCTGGACCTGGGCGCCAATGCCGAGGCCTACATCTCGCGCGAGGACATGATTCCGCGCGAGGCCACGCGCCCCGGCGATCGGCTGCGCGGCCTGCTGTACGAGGTGCGCTCCGAGATCCGCGGCCCGCAGCTGTTCGTGTCGCGCACCTCCCCGCAGTTCCTGATCGAGCTGTTCAAGCTGGAGGTGCCCGAGGTCGGTCAGGGCACCATCCTGATCAATGCCGCGGCGCGCGACCCGGGGGCGCGCGCCAAGATCGCGGTGCAGTCGCTCGACCCGCGCCTGGACCCGGTCGGTGCCTGCGTGGGGATGCGCGGCTCGCGCGTGCAGACCGTCAGCAACGAGCTGGCCGGCGAGCGCATCGACATCATCCTTTGGAACGAGAACCCGGCCCAGTTCGTGATCAACGCGATGGCGCCGGCCGAGGTCAAGGGCATCGTCGTCGACGAGGACAAGGGCGCGATGGACATCGCGGTCGAGCACGAGAAGCTGTCGCTGGCGATCGGTCGCGGCGGGCAGAACGTGCGCCTGGCCGGCGAGCTCACCGGCTGGCAGCTCAACGTCATGGACGAGCAGGCCGCCGAGGAGAAGAGCGAGGAGGAGTCCAAGGAGGTGGTCGAGCGCTTCACCGAGGCGTTGGACGTGGACGAGGAGGTTGCCCAGATCCTGGTGCAGGAGGGCTTCACCACCGTCGAGGAGGTCGCCTACGTGCCCGAGGAGGAGCTGCTGGAGATCGACGAGTTCGATGCGGACATCGTCAACGAGTTGCGTTCGCGCGCACAGGACGCATTGTTGACCAAGGCGATCGCCACCGAGGCCAAGCTCGGCGGCAACGCGCCCACCCCCGAACTGATCATGATGGAGGGCATGAACGAGGACCTGGCGGTGGAGATGGCCAGCCAGGGCATCTGCACGGTCGACGACCTGGCCGACCAGTCGGTCGACGACCTGATGGTGGTGCCCGACATGACCGAGGAGCTCGCCGCGCAGCTGATCATGAAGGCGCGCGAGAGCTGGTTCACCGAAGAGGAGGCGAGCGCGGAAGGCACCGAGCCCGCGGACGGCGCGGCGGCCGGCGAGGCAGCGGCTGCGCCGACCGCCCGTCAGGCTCCCTAGCAGGACACGTCAGCAGTAGGCGGTTGCGGCAGCCGGGCGCTCTTTCGCGTTCGGCCGCTGCGGCCCCGCCCCACAGACAACCGGAACATTCATGGCAGAAGTCACAGTCAAGCAGCTCGCCCAGGTCGTCGGTTCGCCGGTGGAGAAGCTGCTCGAGCAATTGAAGGACGCCGGCATCCCGAAGACCGGTGAAGCCGATCTGATCTCCGACGGCGAGAAGTTCACGTTGCTGACGCACCTGCGCGATTCGCGCGGTGGAGCGGCGGGGGCGGCCACCGGCAAGCGCATCGCGCTCAAGCGAAAGCGGGTCAGCGAGCTGAAGTCCGATTCGTCCGGGCGCCGCAAGGTGGCGGTCGAGGTGCGCTCGCGTCGCACCTACACCGCGCCGAGTGCCGAGGCGGGCGATGCGCCGGTGGCCGGCGATGCGCCGGCTTCGGCGCCGCCCCCCGCGCCGGCGGCCGCGCCCGAGAAGCCGGCTCCGGCGCCGGTGGATCCGGCCGCGATCGAGGCGGCAGCCGCGGCCGCGGTCGCCGAGGCCGAAGCCGCCGCGGCGGCCGAGCGGGCCGAGGCGGCGGCCGAGGCCGACGCCATCAAGCAGGCAGAGGCGGATGCGGCCGAAGCCAAGGCGGCCTCGGATGCCGAAGCGGCCGCGGCGGCCGCGCGCAAGGTGCCGGCCACGCCCGAGGAGCTGGAGCGCCAGGCCAAGCTGGAGGCGCAGCGCGCTGCGGCCGAGGCCAAGGCGATCGCGCTGGCCGAGAAGCAGATCGAGCGCCAGGTGCTCGGCGAGCGTCGCAAGGAGAACGAGGAGAACTCCAAGCGCGAGTCCGAGCGGCTCGAGCAGGAGCGTGTTCAGCAGGAAGCGCAGCGACGCGCTGCCATGGAAGCCCAGCAGGCGGCCAGCTCGTCCGATCGCGGTGCCAGCCGCGGGGCCGGCAAGGACTCGCGCGGTCGGGGCCGTGGCAAGCCCGGCGGCGGTGGCGGCGGTGGGGGCGGCCGATTCGGTCGCAACCAGTTGCACGTGGCCAAGGGCAAGTCGGGCCGTCGCAAGGATCGCTCGCGCCGGTCGCTGCCGGCCAACTTCGAGGCCAAGCACGGCTTCGAGCGCCCGACCGCCCCGGTCATCCGCGATGTCGACGTGCCGGAGACCATCACGGTGGCCGAGCTGGCCGGCAAGATGGCCGTCAAGGCGGCCGAGGTCATCAAGGCGATGATGGGCATGGGCGTCATGGCCACCATCAACCAGCTGCTCGATCAGGACACCGCGATCCTGGTGGTCGAGGAGATGGGCCACCGCGCCAACGCGATGAGCGCCGACGATGTCGAGGCGGCCCTGGCCGCGTTGGTGGCCGGCGAGCAGCTCGGCGAGACCGAGCCGCGCCCGCCGGTGGTCACCGTCATGGGTCACGTCGATCACGGCAAGACCTCGTTGCTGGACTACATCCGCAGCTCGCGGGTGGCCTCCGGCGAGTCCGGCGGCATCACCCAGCACATCGGTGCCTACCAGGCCGAGACCGACAACGGCCCGATCACCTTCCTGGACACCCCGGGCCACGCCGCGTTCACCTCGATGCGTGCCCGCGGCGCCAAGGCCACCGACATCGTGGTGCTGGTGGTGGCGGCCGACGACGGCGTCATGCCGCAGACCGTCGAGGGCATCCAGCACGCCCGCGCCGCGCAGGTGCCGATGATCATCGCGGTCAACAAGATGGACAAGGAGGATGCGGATCCGGAACGCGTGCGCAACGAGCTCTCGCAGCACGAGGTCATCTCCGAGGACTGGGGCGGCGACACGCAGTTCATCGGCGTGTCGGCACTGACCGGCGATGGCATCGAGAAGCTGCTGGACGCGATCACGCTGCAGGCCGAGTTCCTGGAGCTCGAAGCGGTGGCCGAGGGCAATGCCAAGGGCATCGTCATCGAGGCGTCGCTGGACAAGGGCAAGGGGCCGGTGGCCACCATCCTGGTGCAGGAAGGCACGCTCAAGCGCGGTGACAACTTCATCGCCGGCGAGGTGATCGGCCGCGTGCGGGCGATGTTCGACGAGGACGGGCGTTCGGTGGAGGAAGCCGGACCGTCCTCGCCGGTGCAGGTGCTCGGCCTGTCGTCCACGCCGAACGCCGGTGACGAGATGCTGGTGGCCGCCGACGAGAAGAGCGCCCGGGAACTGGCCGAGCTGCGCGAGGATCGCTCGCGCGATGCGCGGTTGGCCGCGCGGCGCCCGCAGCGCCTGGACGATGTGTTCAGCGCGGTCAAGACCACCACCCCGACCGTCAACTTCGTCATCAAGACGGACGTGAAGGGCAGCTTCGAGGCGATTCGCGATGCGCTCGAGAAGCTGTCCACCGACGAGGTCGAGGTGCGCGTCATGGGTGGCGGGGTCGGTGGCATCACCGAGTCCGACGCCAACCTGGCCCTGTCGGCCAGCGCCATCCTGGTCGGCTTCAACGTGCGCGCCGACAGCGCGGCGCGTCAGCTCATCCAGGAGCAGCACATCGAGCTGCGCTACTACAGCGTGATCTACGAGCTGATCGACCTGGCCCGCGCGCTGGCCAGCGATCAGCTGGCACCCGAGGTGCGCGAGCGCATCATCGGCACCGCCGATGTGCGTGAGGTATTCAACTCGCCCAAGTTCGGCCTGATCGCCGGCTGCATGGTCGTCGACGGCGTGGTCAGGAAGGACGAGCCGATCCGGGTGCTGCGCGAGAATACGGTCATCTACGAGGGCGAGCTGGAATCGCTGCGCCGCTTCAAGGACGATGTGAAGGATGTGCGCATGGGGACCGAGTGCGGTATCGGTGTGAAGAACTACACCGATGTGAAGCCCGGCGATCAGATCGAGGTGTTCGAACGCACCGAGGTGGCCCGCACCCTGTGAGGCGCGTGATGATGACGAATCCGGTGGGCGGGCGGGCGGCCTGATGGCGAACGAGGACTACCCCCGCAGCCACCGGGTCGCCGACTTCATCCAGCGCGAGCTCAGTCAGCTGATCCGCACCGAGGTGAAGGACCCGCGCGTCTCGCCGATGCTGACCATCGCCTCGGTGGAGGTGTCGCGCGATCTGTCCAGCGCCAAGGTGTACTACACGCTGTTCGGCGACGAGGATCCCAAGCAGACGCAGCAGGCGCTGCTGAGCGTGGCGCCGTTCCTGCGGCGTCGGCTGGCTGGCCTGATGCGCACCCGCACCGTGCCGGCCTTGCGTTTCTATCACGACGATTCGTCGGCACGCGGCGCGGCGATGTCCGCCTTGATCGCCAGCGCGGTGGCGTCCAACACCACCGAGGAGGAATCCTCGCGCGAGGGTGAGGGCGGCACCGACCCCGCACCGGACGCCTGAACCTGATTACCGTGCACAGGCTGCCCGTCTGATGGCGCGTGGCAGGAAGACCCGCGGGCGTGCGCTGCACGGGGTGTTGCTGGTGGACAAGCCGGCCGGCGCCAGCAGCAACCGGGTGCTGCAGCAGGTGCGGCGCAGCCTGGACGCCAGGAAGGCCGGGCACGCCGGCACACTCGATCCGCTGGCCACCGGCATGCTGCCGGTGCTGCTGGGCGAGGCCACCAAGCTGGCCGGTTACCTGATCGACGCCGACAAGGCCTACGAGACCACGCTGAAGCTGGGCGTGGAGACCGATTCGCTGGACGCCGACGGCGAGGTGACGCGGCGGCGCGCGGTGCCGCAGGGGCTGGATGTGGCGCGGGTCGACGCGATCGCCGAGGCGTTTCGCGGTGCGCAGCGGCAGGTGCCGCCGATGGTGTCCGCCATCAAGGTCGACGGGCAACGTCTGTACCAGGCGGCCCGGCAGGGGCTGGAGATCGAGCGCCGGGCGCGCGACATCACCATCCACGAGCTGCGGGTGCTGGAGGTGTCGGGCGACACGCTGCGCCTGGCGGTGCGCTGCTCCAAGGGCACCTACATTCGCGTGCTGGGGGCCGAGCTGGGCGAGCGGCTGGGGTGCGGGGCGCACGTGCAGGCGCTGCGGCGTACCTGGGTCGCCCCGTTCGAGTCCAGCGCGATGCACACGCCCGAGGCCATCGCCGAGGCGGGCGACGCCTGCCTGCTGCCGCCGGATGCCGGGCTTGCGCACCTGCCGCGCGTGGCCGTGGACGAAACGGGACTGGCCGCGTTGCGGCGCGGCCAGGGCGCGCCGGTGCTGCCCGGGTCGGTATCGCCGCCGTTGCCGGGGCCGGCATCCCCTGCGTCGGGGGCCGTGGCGGCACGTCCCGATCCGATGCCGACCTGGCGCGTCTACGGACCCGACGGGGCGCTGGTGGCGCTCGGCGCGCTGCGCGCGGACGGCATCGTGATGCCCAGCCGGGTGCTGCAGCTGGACCCGAACGGCGGCGGTCCGGATCGACCGGCATGACGGGCCGGGCTGATACACTGGCGGGTTAGCAACACCGCAGCATTACCCCTCCTTTCTCACACGCACCACAGGAACCTTCAACCCGATGTCGTCACTCAGCGCCGAACGCAAGGCGGAAATCGTCAAGGACTACCAGCTCGACTCCTCGGACACGGGGTCACCGGAAGTACAGGTTGCATTGCTGTCCGCCCGTATCAGCCACCTCACCGAACACTTCAAGGATCACAAGCACGACCACCACTCGCGACGGGGTCTGCTGCGGATGGTCAACCAGCGCCGCAAGCTGCTGGACTACCTGAACGGCAAGGATTCCAGCCGTTACCAGGACCTGATCAAGCGCCTCGGACTGCGTCGCTGACGCCCGTCCTGATGGCTGCCTCGCGGTCCGGTAGCGTGACCCATTGCCGCCAGGTATCTCCCGCGCCGGGCGCATCGCGTGACACGCGATGCGTCGGTGCCCACACACCGGCGACCCCATCCCGCCGACCATGGCCGCAAGGCTGACGAGAACACCGTGACCACCCATTCCAAGACCTTCAAGTTCGGCAGCGAGACCGTGACGCTGCAGACCGGCGAGATCGCTCGCCAGGCCAGTGCCGCCATCGTCGCCAGCATGGGCGACACCGTCGTGCTGGTGACCGTCGTCGGGCGACGCGAGGCCAACCCCTCGCAGGCGTTCTTCCCGCTGACGATCAACTACCAGGAAAAGACCTACGCGGCCGGCAAGATCCCCGGCGGCTTCTTCAAGCGCGAAGGGCGACCCGGTGAGGGCGAGACGCTGACCTCGCGCCTGATCGATCGGCCGCTGCGCCCGCTGTTCCCCAAGGGCTTCATGAACGAGGTGCAGGTCGTCGCCACCGTCATGTCGCTGGACCCCGAGATCCCGTCCGACATTCCGGCCCTGATCGGTGCCTCGGCCGCGCTGTCCTGCTCGGGCATCCCGTTCGCAGGCCCGATCGGTGCCGCTCGCGTGGGCTACATCGATGGCGAGTACGTGCTCAACCCGACGGTCACCCAGATGGAGGACACCTCGCTGGACCTGGTCGTCGCCGGCACCGAGCAGGCCGTGCTGATGGTCGAGTCGGAGGCCCACGGGCTGTCCGAGCAGGTCATGCTCGATGCGGTGATGTTCGGTCACGAGCAACTGCAGGCGGCAGTGACCGCCATCAAGGCGCTGGCCGCCGACGTGCAGCCGACCCCGTGGGACTGGAGCGCGCCCGAGGCCGATGCCGGCCTGGCCGACCAGGTCGATGCGCTGATCCGCGACGAGCTGACCCAGGCGTACCAGATCGCCGACAAGATGGAACGCCAGGATGCGGCCGCCGCTGCCAAGCGCCGTGCGGTCGACGAGTTGGCGTCCGAGGACGGGGGGCCGTCCAAGGGCGATGTGAAGGGCGCCGCCGGCAAGCTGGAAAAGCGCATCGTGCGCCGCCGCATCATCGACGGCGAGCCGCGCATCGACGGCCGCGCCACCGACACCGTTCGCCAGATCACGGTGCAGACCGGCGTGCTGCCGCGCGTGCACGGCTCGGCGGTGTTCACCCGCGGCGAGACGCAGGCCATCGTCACCGCCACGCTGGGCACCACGCGCGATGCGCAGATGATCGATTCGATCGCCGGCGAGCACCGCAACCCGTTCATGCTGCACTACAACTTCCCGCCGTACTCGGTCGGCGAGACCGGCTTCATGGGCTCGCCCAAGCGGCGCGAGATCGGCCACGGCAAGCTGGCCAAGCGTGGCGTGCAGGCGGTGATGCCCTCGGACGAGGACTTCCCGTACACCATTCGCGTGGTCTCGGAGATCACCGAATCCAACGGTTCCAGCTCGATGGCCTCGGTGTGCGGCACCAGCCTGGCGCTGATGGATGCCGGCGTGCCGATCAAGGCGCCGGTGGCAGGCGTCGCCATGGGCCTGATCAAGGAGGAGGACGGCTACGCGGTGCTGACCGACATCCTGGGTGACGAGGACCACCTGGGCGACATGGACTTCAAGGTCGCCGGCACCGCCGATGGCGTGACCGCGCTGCAGATGGACATCAAGGTCGACGGCATCACCCGCGAGATCATGGAAAAGGCGCTCGAGCAGGCGCGCACCGGTCGGCTGCACATCCTCGACGAGATGAACAAGGTGCTCGGTACCACGCGCGAGGACCTGTCGCAGCACGCACCGCGCTTCATCACCATCAAGATCAATCCCGAGAAGATCGCCGCGGTGATCGGCAAGGGCGGTGCGGTGATCCGCGCCCTGACCGAGGAGACCGGTGCCACGATCGACATCGGCGACGACGGCATGATCAAGATCGCCTCCAGCGATCGCGCGGCCGGCGAGGAGGCCAAGCGACGCATCGAGCTGATCACCGCCGACATCGAGGTCGGCACGATCTACGAGGGGCGCGTGCAGAAGATCATGGACTTCGGCGCCTTCGTCAACATCCTGCCGGGCAAGGACGGACTGGTGCACATCAGCCAGATCAGCGAACAGCGGGTCCAGAACGTTGCCGACGAGCTGTCCGAGGGCCAGATGGTCAAGGTCAAGGTGCTGGAGGTCGACAAGCAGGGCCGCATCCGCCTGAGCATGAAGGCGGTCGCCGAAGGCGAGGCGGTCACCGGCTAGCCGGAACCGTGGGGATGGCCCCTCGCCGTTCGGCGAGGCGGCCGTCGCGCGTCGGCGCTCGCCTTGCGGGTATGCTGGGCGCGCGGTGTGGACGATATCGGTAATTGGTAGAGGGATCACCCCGACCTCATCGTTCGGGGGCCGACCAGGCGATTCGGGCTGCCAGATGACGTGAAGATGCGAACGTTCAGATTCGGTGTCCGGCAGAAGCTGGCCGTCTGGCTCGGATTGTTGCTGGTCCCGGTCATCGTCGGATGTGCGGTGGCGCTGCACAGCGTCCATGCCCGCCTCGCGGAGCGTGTCGGCATCGATCTGATGAACACGCAGCGCCTCGAGGCCCTGCGCATCAGCGAATCGCTGGGCAGCTACCGTCGCGAGGTGGAACTGCTCGCCGGTGGCGACCACGTGGTCAGCTTCGTGTCCGGCCTGCACCGTCGCGCGAACGGGGGCGGCGAGCCCGTCGGGCCGATCGGCGGGTTGGACGGTTTCGCGGTGATCGATCCGAGGGCAGCCGCCCCGCTGCAGGCGCTGGTCGAACGGCTCGGGGCGAAGGCCGGCTCGGTCGGCTCCGAGGCGGTCGAGTTCATGCTCACCGATGCGACCGGGCGCTCGCTGGGGCGGACCAGCGGATTCAGCTGGCAGCCCTATGCCGCCGATCTGTTCACCCGTTCGGTCGCACTGCGTCGCACGCTGTTCGGCAACGCCTTTCGTATCCCTTCGGGCGAGGACCGCCTCGGCATGGTCACGCCGGTGCTCGACGGGAAGGGCCGATCCGTCGGCACGCTGGTCACGGAGATGCGCCTGGAGCCGGTGGTCGGGCTGATCGTGCAGCACGAGGGCTTCGGGCAGACCAGCGAGGCGCACATCGCCCAGCCGACCCCATCGGGCGATGCCGAGTTCATCACCTTGCTGCGCTTCGAGCGTGACGCGGCGTTCAACGTGATCGTGCCGCGCGAACGCAATCTGCCGATCAACCGATCGCTGACTTCCCCCCAGGCGCAATTGCTGCGCTCAGCCGACTATCGCGGGGTGGATTCGATCCTGTCGATCGAGACCTTGCCCGAGGTCGGCTGGGGGCTGGTGGTCAAGATCGATGCCGAGGAGGCGTTCCAGCCGATCGCCGAGGTGCTGAAGATCCTGCTGCTGTCGGCCGGCGTGCTGATGTTCCTGATCGTGGCCTGGTGGCTGACCTTCCTGAGGCCGCTGGGCCGGCGCCTGCAGCGGCTGGCCGGCGCGGCGCAGCGCGTGGCGGGCGGCGATCTGGAGACCACGATCTCGGATCGTTCCGCCGACGAGATCGGCGATACCGCGCGCAGCATCGATACGCTGGCGCGCGAGCTGGTCAAGGACATCCGGCGCCGCTCGCGAGCCGAACGACGGCTTCGGCATCAGGCCCGCCGCGATGGTCTGACCGGTCTGTACAACCGCAAGCGTGGCAACGAGCTGATCGCGTTGCTGGACGACAACGTGGCGGATGTGCCGCATCGGGCGGTGCTGTTCCTGGATCTGAACGGGTTCAAGCAGATCAACGACACGCGGGGGCACGCTGCCGGCGATGGCATCCTGGTGGCGTTGGCGCAGCGGCTGCTGGGCGTGGTCGGCTCGCATTCCACCGTCATCCGCTGGGGCGGCGACGAATTCGTGATCCTGGCCACCGGCGCGGACGCCGAGCGGGTCGAGGAGCTGATGCAGCGTCTGGAGGCGATGTTCGCGCAGCCGATCGCGCTCGATTGCGGGGAGTACCGGGTCGCCTGCAGCATCGGCCTGGCTCGGGCCCAGGGCGGTGATCGGGCGACCAACGATCTGCTGATCGAGGCCGATGGCCGAATGTACGAGAACAAGCGCGCCCGCTGCGGGTTTCGCGCCGCCTGATCGCACGCTCGGCGGGACGGTGTCGCTTTGGGCAACGGTTCCTCGAGCCGCTGCACGGGCGGGTTATCATTCGTTCCGGTTCGGATGATGTGCTGACGATGCGAAGCGTGAAAATCAGGCAGCGAGGCCGCTCCCGTCGGGCCGCGCGCCGCGCCGCCTGGCTGGTGGTCGTCGCGCTTGTTCTGACCGGCTGCCAGGCCATGGACGATGTCCGCGATCGGCTGGGCGTGCGCCTGGGATCCGATGCGCCGGCTGCCGACGCCGCGCCGGTCGATGGCACCTCGTTGATCTACCGCATCCAGACGAGCCTGAGCGAGGCGGGTTATCGGCCGGGCCGTGCCAACGGCCGCCTGACGCTGGGCACCGAGGCGGCCATCCAGAACTTCCAGCTCGATCACGACCTGCGCATCAACGGTCGTCCCAGCGAGGCGCTGCTCGAGTCCATCCAGGCGGAAGTCGAGCGACAACGCGTCGAGACCGCGCGCGAGCCCCCTGCGTGACGGCCGGCCGCGTCGCGTGAGCCTCGGCCCGACACGATGGTGACCGGCTCGTGGGGGGCGTTCGGTCGGCGCGGTGTGCTGCTGGCGCTCGGCACGCTGGCGTTGCTCGGCGCAGCGGTTGCGCTGGGCCTGTACCTGTACGTGCAGTCGGCAGGGTTTCAGCGCACCGTGGCCCGCACCCTGTCATCGCTCAGCGGTGGCGAGGTGGTGCTGGACGAGCGCATCCGGATCGAGCGGCTGTTCCCGCGCGTGCGCGTGGCGGTGCCGGGTGCCAAGTTGCGCCAGGCGGCCGCCTGGCAGGGCGTGGAGCGCGCTCGTCTCACCCGGCTCAGCATCTCGTTGTCGCCGCGCGCATTGGTCAGCGGCGGCACCGCCGGGCAGGTCGATGTGCGCCTTGCCGGGCTTGCCGTGATCATCGACCGCGACGCGGTGCCGATGGATGCGGCGCTGCCGCTGCTGCCGAGCGGGTTCTCGCCCAGCTTGGCGGTGCAGATCGACACCACGCTGCGAAGCGTGCTCGCTTTGTCGCCCAGCCTGTCGATCGAGGAGGCGAACGTGATCCTGCGCTCGCGCATCGCGCCCAGTCGTCATGTCCGGTTCGAGGCGCTGCGCCTGGACAGCGGTGCGAGCACGGTGACGCTGTCGGGCCGCTACGGCGAGCCGGGCGCAGTCGATCGGCGATTGAGCGTGCGGCTGCACGAGATCGCCGGCAATGCCGATCAACAAGCGTTGTCGCTGCGGGCCGATGTGCAGGTCGGTGCCCCGCAGGACGCCCGCCCGGACGAGGCCGCTCTCCCCCCGCAGCCAGGGAGGGCGGAAGAGACAGCGGAAGGAACGGCGCAAGCGACAGCGGAGGAGACGGCGGAAGAGTCGGCGCCGTACCGGGCCAGCGGGCAGCTGCAGGTGGCGGGCAACCGGGTCACGTTGGCGGGGCTCGACTATCGCGGTCCGATCGCCTGGTTGCGCGGCGAACTGCAGATCGATGCCGGGCAGGACGAGGTCCGGCTCGAAGGCGATCTGGAGCTGCGTCGCCTGTCCCTGCGCAGCGACATGCTGGAGGGGAGAGAGGCCGGCGGGCGGCTGTTCCCCTACACGCCGCTGAGCTTCGCCCTGCCATCGAACCTGGCGGCCGATGTGGACCTGCAGCTGGGCGCCATCCGTCTGGACGCCACGCCGCTGGTCAGCGGCACCTTGGCGGTAAGCGTCGCCCAGGCCAGGGCGCGGGTGGTCGGCGAGCAGCTGCTGCTGCTTGGCGGCGACAGCGACCTTTCGTTCGAGCTGGAAACCGCTTTCCGGGGATTCCTGGAGATGGACCTGTCGCTGGAAGCGGATGCCATCCAGCTTGAACGGCTGCGCTCGCGCACCGATGCCAGTCCGATGCTCAGCCAGGGGCGGGCCGATCTGCTGGTGTCCCTGCAAGGTTCCGGGCCGTCGCCGGGGCACGTGGCCGCCTCGCTGGACGGCTACGTCACCGCCGCCGTGGACGATGCCTTGATCAACCGCACCTATTCCACGTTGATCGATCGCGGCATCATCCGCTGGGGGGCCGACAAGCTGATCTCGTTGTCGGGTCGTTCGGACACGGCGACCACCCGCTTGAGCGACCCGCTGCGCATTCGGTGCGCGGCGCTGCGCTTCTACGTCAACGATGGACGGGTGGAGGCCAGCAACGGCGGCGTGTTCGAGCTGCCCGAGAACACCCTGTTCAGCTCCGGGTTCATCGATTTCTCGGACGAATCGCTCGGGTTCGCGTTCCGCTCGCGCACCCGCAGCCTGTTCGACTGGAGCGCGCTGTCGTTCGTGAAGTACGCCGAGATCCGCGGATCGCTGTCCGAGCCACTGGTCACCCTGAACACCGCGGAGCTGGCCAAGCAGGGGTTGCGCTCGGCCTCCTCGATCGTCTGGGGCCCGTTGCCGGGGCTGGTCTACTCGCTGGCCGAGTCCGGTATCCGCAACCGTCAGAACATGCGCTGCGATCCGTCCATTCGCTGATGCGCGCCACCGCACCGTCGCCTAGGGAGCCTCTGCATAATTAGCCACCCCCTGCACGAGTCGCTCGGCGTACAGGGCTTGGCGGCGCCCGAAGCGCGGTGGTGGATCCACCGTCGAGGGCGCCAACGCTGCCCGGGGCGCCGAGCGGCTCGCCCAAAGGGTCGTCCTGAGCGGTCCCGGCTCTGCGTTGGGGCGCTTGGCGGTAGAACCACTACCGCCTGCGAACCCCGCCTGGTTCCGGAACCGCTCAGGACGATGCAGGGGGTGCCTAATTATGCAGAGGCTCCCTAGGACCGGTGCGCCCGACGATCGGTACTGGATGGCACACGCGCTGCGGTTGGCGCGCCATGCGGCTCGTGACGGCGAGGTGCCGGTCGGCGCCGTGGTGGTGCAGGACGGCCAGGCGATCGGTGCGTCGGGCAACGCATCGATCGGCCACCTGGACCCCACCGGGCATGCCGAGGTGCTCGCGTTGCGAGCCGCCGCGCAGGCACGCCAGGCGCATCGGCTCGATGGGGCCACGCTGTACGTCACCCTGGAGCCGTGTCTGATGTGCTGCGGTGCCATCCTGAACGCCCGCATCGCCCGCCTGGTCTACGGCGCGCGCGAGCCGCGCACCGGCGCGGTGGTCAGCGCGTTCGAGACCCTGATGCCGGCGGCCCGGCACCAGCATCGCGTGGCGATCACCGAAGGGGTGCTGGGTGCGAACTGTGCCGCGTTACTGACCCGATTCTTCGCGAACCGTCGCGACGCGCAGCTTGGCACTCGGGCTACGATGGGGCGCCCTGATCCCTCGGAACCTGCGTCATGAAGCCTGCCCGATCCCCGGTACGCCCGGCCGCCACCGCCGCCCTGGTGGCCAGTGTCCTGTGCGTAGGCGCTCTCGTCCCGGCACAGGCCTTCGATGGCCAGCGCCGAGGCTTCCTGCTCGGGCTGGCCGGCGGCCTGCACACCTCGCAGGGTGACGAGAGCGGCGACGGATTCGTGGACTTCCAGGACAGCACCGCCGGACTGTCGCTGCGGCTGATGCTCGGCGGCGGCCTCACCGAACGGTTCACGCTGTACGCCATCCGCGACGTCAACCTGGACTCGGACGATGCCGCCTTCGGACTGTTCGGCCTCGGTAGCCACTACTACTTCCGCGCCGACGGCCCGAGCGCCTTCCTGCACGGCGCGCTGGGCGTCGGGGACGTGGCCTTCGACGAGGGTAACCGGCGCGACGACGATGACGACTACGACTACGACGCCGCCTACGGTTACGGCGTGATGGTCGGTGGCGGCTACGCGTTCTCCCAGGGCTTTCACGTCGATGGCAGCCTGATGCTGGTGGGCGTGACCGACGATGAGAACTTCGCCCGCGATGTCGACTACGACTACGTCAGCGTGCGGGTGATGGCGGGCTACACCTGGTTCTGAGCACGCCCGGCGCCGCCGCGCGCGCCACCACCCGCGCCAACGGGCGTACCCGCACGTGCCACCGCGCATGACGCATTCTCAGGCCCGGTTGCAAGCGACACGCAACCGGGCATCGTCCCCGGGCAGCGCCTGCCAACCGACATCCAGCGGCACCCCGTCCGGCTCGAAGCGCTGGTCCGCGCTCAGCACCGCGTAGCGAGCGCCGGCGCAGTCGATCACCTCGCTGACCTGACGCGTGGGCAGGGCACGTTCCAGCAGGATCACCTCCACCAGCCTGAGATCCGGTTGGAACGGATGGGTGCGCACCGCTGCCCGGTCGATCACCGACAGGCGCTCGGTCCGCGGTATCAGGTAGCTCCACGGCGAGAACGGCGAGCGGCCGCCGCCTTCGCCGATCACCGTGACCTGAGCCGGCAGTGCATCGCGGGTGCGGCCCGCCCAGCTGTACTCGTCGTAGACGGCGTAGCCGACCAGCGAGCCTGCGATGACCAGCGGCCAGGCCAGGCGCGGCATCGGTCGCTTGAGGGTTCGGAACAGCGCCCAGATCAGCAGCAGCAAGGCGGCCGCCACCACGGCGGCCGCCAGCACGCGGATCATCATCGGGCCGGGCCCCTGGCATCTGGCCCGGGGGCAGCGCCGTCCCTGGCGCCCTCATCGGTCACCGTCAGTGCGCGCTCGCGCCCGCCGCGCCGCGCGGTACGCGCACCGATTCGACCAGCTCCTGCACGTGCAGCGGCGGCTCGGCGGTGGCGCGCGAGACCAGGATGCCGACCGCGAAGTTCAGTGCCGCACCCACCGCACCGATCGACAGCGGCGAGATGCCGAACACCCAGTACTCGGCGGTGTCCGGGAACTGGTTGGTGCCCGGGATGAACAACCAGCCCTTGAACACGAAGATGTAGACCAGCGTGAACAGCAGCCCGGCCAACATGCCGCACACCGCGCCGACGTTGTTCACCCGCTTGGAGAAGATCCCCATCATCAGCGCCGGGAAGATCGAGGCGGCCGCGATGCCGAACGCCAGCGCCACGGTCTGCGCGGCGAAACCCGGTGGATTCAGGCCTAGCCAGGTGGCCACCCCGATCGCGAAGGCCATCGCCACGCGGGCCGCCATCAGCTCGCCCTTCTCGGAGATGTCGGGCTTGATCGCGCCCTTGATCAGGTCGTGACTCACCGCCCCGGAGATGGCCAGCAGCAACCCCGCCGCGGTGGACAGGGCGGCGGCCAGGCCACCGGCGGCCATCAGCGCCACCACCCAGCCGGGCAACTGCGCGATCTCCGGGTTGGCCAGCACCAGGATGTCGCGGTTGACACCGAGCTCCGAGCCGTTCCAGCCCGCCGCCGTGGCGGATTGCGCGAACTCCTCGTTCTGATCGTTGTAGAACTGGATGCGCCCATCACCGTTCTTGTCCTCGAAGGTCAGCAGACCGGTGACCTCCCAGTTCTTCATCCAGTCCGGACGCTGCTCGTACTGCAGCGATTCACCGGTGGCACCGTCCGGGTAGACCGTCTCCATGACGTTGAGTCGCGCCATGGCGCCGACCGCCGGGGCGGTCAGGTACAGCAGCGCGATGAACACCAGCGCCCAACCGGCAGAGAAGCGCGCATCGGACACCTTGGGCACGGTGAAGAAGCGGATGATCACGTGCGGCAGGCCGGCGGTGCCGATCATCAGCGACAGCGTGAACAGCACCAGGTTCAGCGTGTCGGTGTGATGCTCGGTGTAGGCGGCGAAGCCCAGATCGGTGACCACCTGATCCAGCTTGGTCAGCAGCGGCACACCGGTACCGGCCACGTCCGAGAACAGCCCCAACGGCGGCAGGGCCACACCGGTGAGCTGCAGCGAGATGAACACCGCCGGTACCGTGTACGCCACGATCAGCACGCAATACTGCGCCACTTGGGTGTAGGTGACCCCCTTCATGCCGCCCAGCACCGCGTAGAAGAACACGATCGCTGCACCGATCAGCAGGCCGGCCGTGTTGGACACCTCCAGGAAGCGTGAGAACGCAACACCGACCCCGGTCATCTGGCCGATGACATAGGTCACCGAGGCGATGATCAGGCAGGCCACCGCCACCAGTCTTGCGGTGGTGGAGTAGAAGCGATCACCGATGAACTCGGGCACCGTGAACTTGCCGAACTTTCTCAGATAGGGGGCCAGCAACAGCGCCAGCAGCACGTAGCCACCGGTCCAGCCCATCAGGAAGCTGGAGTTGTCGTAGCCCACGAAGGCGATCAGGCCGGCCATCGAGATGAACGAGGCGGCCGACATCCAGTCCGCGGCCGTGGCCATGCCGTTGACCACCGGATTCACGCCCTGGTTGGCGGCGTAGAACTCGCTGGTGGACTTGGCGCGCGTGGCGATCGCGATGCCGACGTACAGCGCGAAGCTGGCGCCGACGAACAGCAGGTTGAGTGCGTATTGGCTCATCGTCTATTCCTCGTCCACGCCGAACTTGCGATCGAGTGCGTTCATGCGGAACGCGTAGAAGAAGATCAGCACGATGAAGGTCAGGATCGAGCCCTGCTGGGCGAACCAGAAGCCCAGGTCGGTGCCGCCGACGGTGATGCCGGAGAGCAGGGGGCGCAACAGGATGCCGAACCCGAACGAGACCAGGGCCCAGACGATCAGGCAACCGATGATCAGACGCTTGTTGGCTGCCCAATAGGCAGAGGTATCCAGATCAGTCATGTTTTATTGAACACGGTTCTCAGGAATGATGGCGTAGCGTGCACAGTCGACAGTACGCTCAGGTCGTCGGCGAAGCGAGCGAACTCGGCCAGTTGCGCCGCTATCTGCCACTCACTTGACAACCACCGGGTACAGGGATCCGACCAACAGCGCCGCCATGCACAGGTTGAAGGCGCGCAGCCTGGCCGCATCGGTGAGCACGCGTTGCATCAACTGGCCCAGCAGGGCCCAGCAACCGGCGGCAGGGTCCGGCGCACCCCAGCAGTTGGCGCCCGAGGCCATCAGCATCAGGTTATTGCGTCCGGGGGGTGATCGAGCTGACGAACATCGCCGTTGGCCTGTCCGATCACACCAAGGCCTCGCAGCTGGCGTTCGAGCAGGGCGTCGCGGTCTCCGACGAGGTGCGCGGGTGCCACAACGTCACCGGTACCGTCGAGTACCTGCTGCGCATCGAGGTGGCCGACCTGGCCGCCTACAAGGACTTTCACACCGACGTGCTGGGCACCCTGCCGCAGGTGGCGACCATCACCTCCTACGTGGTGATGGGATCACCGAAGAACGAACGGGGGTAGGGCGCATCGGTTCGTCCGGCGCTCAGGCGCCGAAGCCTTCGAGCACGATCTTGCCGTGCGCGGTGCCCGCTTCGATTCGCGCGTGCGCCTCGCGCAGGCGTTCCGCGTTGATCGGGGTCAGCACGTCCGACACGGTGGTGCGCAGCTCACCGGCATCGATCGCCAGCGCCACCGCGTTCAGCAGGTGGTGCTGCTCGATCATGTCGGGGGTGCCGAACATGGAGCGGGCGAACATGAACTCCCAATGCAGGCTGGCCGCCTTGGTCTTCATGCCGGCCATCGGCATCGGCTGATCGGTGGCATCGATGCTGACGATGCCACCCTGCGGCCGAATCAGCTCGACCGCCTCCTCCCAGTGGCTCATGTCGTTGAAGATCGCGACATGGTCGACGTGGTAGAAACCCAGCGCGCGTACCTGGGCCACCATCGGCTCACGGTGGTTGACCACATGTTCCGCCCCCAGCGATGTCACCCAGGCGCGCGTGGTGTCTCGCGAGGCGGTCGCGATGACCTTCAGCCCGGCACGTCGCGCCAGCTGGATGCCGATCGAGCCGACCCCACCGGCCGCCCCGATGATCAGGATCGATTGGCCGGCATTTCCGCCGTGCGGATCGATGCCCAGCCGGTCGAAGAAGCTCTCCCAGGCGGTGATCGCGGTCAGCGGCAGGGCTGCGGCCTCGGCGAACGACAGCGAGGTCGGCTTGCGTCCGACGATGCGCTCGTCGACCAGCTGGAACTCGGCATTGCTGCCCGGGCGGGTGATGTCGCCGGCGTAGTAGACCGCATCGCCGGGCGAGAACAGCGTGACATCCGGGCCGATCTCGCTGACCACCCCGGCCGCATCGTAGCCGAGCACGCGCGGCGGATCCTCCGAGGTGTCGCGCGAGCGGCGCACCTTGGTGTCGACCGGGTTCACCGCCACCGCGCGGACCTCGATCAGCAGATCGTGACCGGCGGCCACGGGTCGGGGCAGCTCGACATCCAGCAGCGCCTCCGGATCGTCGATGGGCAGGTAGCGCCTGAGGCCGACCGCCTTCATTCAGCCCCGGTTCTCACGGTGCTCGATCAGGTCGTCGACCACTTCCGGGTCGGCCAGCGTGGAGGTGTCGCCCAGCGCGGCGAAGTCGTCCTCGGCGATCTTTCGCAGGATGCGGCGCATGATCTTGCCCGAGCGCGTCTTGGGAAGTCCCGGGGCGAACTGGATCTTGTCCGGGGAGGCGATCGGGCCGATCTCCTGGCGCACCCAGCCGACCAGCTCCTTGCGCAGCGCCTCGTCGGGCTCCAGATCGCCCATCAGGGTGACGTAGGCATAGATGCCCTGACCCTTGATCGGGTGCGGGTAGCCCACCACCGCGGCCTCCGAGACCTTGGCGTGAGCCACCAGCGCGGATTCGACCTCGGCGGTGCCCATGCGGTGCCCGGAGACGTTGATGACATCGTCGACCCGACCGGTGATCCAGTAATAGCCATCCGCATCGCGCCGGCAACCGTCGCCGGTGAAGTAGTACCCCTTGAAGGTCTCGAAGTAGGTCGACACGAAACGCTCGTGATCCTGGTAGACGGTGCGCATCTGCCCCGGCCAGCTGTCGCGGATCGCCAGCACGCCCTCGGCCTCGATGTCGTTGATCTCGCCGCCTTCGTTGTCCAGGATCACCGGCTGGATGCCGAAGAAGGGCAGCGTGGCCGAGCCCGGCTTGGTGGCGATGGCGCCCGGCAGCGGCGTGATCAGGATGCCGCCGGTCTCGGTCTGCCACCAGGTGTCCACGATCGGGCAGTTGCCCTTGCCGACCACCCGGTCGTACCAGTTCCAGGCTTCGGGGTTGATCGGCTCGCCGACCGAGCCGAGCAGCTTCAAGGAAGACAGGTCCGACCCTTCCACGTGCGCCTCGCCGGCACCCATCAGGGCGCGGATCGCGGTCGGTGCGGTGTAGAAGGTGTTGACCGCGTGCTTTTCGCACACTTGCCAGAAGCGCGCAGGCGTCGGGTAGGTGGGCACGCCCTCGAACATCAGCGTGGTGGCGCCGTTGGCCAGCGGTCCGTACACGATGTAGCTGTGCCCGGTGACCCAGCCGACATCAGCGGTGCACCAGTAGACATCGCCGTCGTGATAGTCGAACACGTACTGGTGGGTCATCGAGGCGTACACCAGGTAGCCGCCGGTGGTGTGCACCACGCCCTTTGGCATGCCGGTGGAGCCGGAGGTGTACAGGATGAACAGCGGGTCCTCGGCGTTCATCGCCTCGGGCGCGCAGTCGGGCGCTGCGCTGTCCACCTGGTCGTGGTACCAGTGGTCCGCCTCGGCGCGCATGGCGACGTCGCCACCGGTGCGCTTGACCACCAAGGTCTGCACCTGGTGGGCGACCTTGCCCAGCGCCTTGTCCACGTTCGCCTTCAGCGGGACGCGGCGCCCTCCGCGCAGGCCTTCGTCGGCGGTGACCACGAGCTTGGCGCTCGAGCCGTTGATGCGATCCCCGAGGGCATCCGGGCTGAAGCCGCCGAACACGATCGAGTGGATCGCACCGATCCGGGCGCAGGCCAGCATGGCGTAGGCCGCCTCGGGGATCATCGGCATGTACAGCACGATGCGATCGCCACGGCCCACGCCCAGCGCCTTGTAGGCGTTGGCCAGGCGGCACACGTGGCCGTGCAACTCGCGATAGGTGATCGACAGGCTGTCGGCCGGATCGTCGCCTTCCCAGATGATGGCGACCTGATCGCCGCGGGTCTCGAGGTGGCGGTCGATGCAGTTGGCCGAGACGTTCAATTGCCCGTCCTCGTACCACTTGATCGAGACGTCGGGATAACCGTAGTCGGTGTTCTTGACGCGGGTGTACGGCGTCATCCAGTCCAGGCGCCTGCCGTGCTCGCCCCAGAAGGCTTCGGGGTCCTCGACCGAGGCGGTGTACCAGGCCTGGTATTGCTCGGGGCTCAGGTGGGCGCGTCGAGCGACTTCATCTCTGATGGGACGAGCGGGAACAATCATCAAGGCATCCTTGTGGTAGAAGGCACGGCCGAGCAGGATAACCGATGAGACTTGGTCGACGTCGTCGATCGACGCGGTGGCTCAACGTCTGCGCTGCGACACCGCCACGACGCGCTCTGGCCCGCTGATCCAGATGCGATCACCGCGCTCGGCATCGATAGCGTGTTTGCCGGTGAATCCGCCGAACGCGGGCAGCACCGCATGGCGCGACCGGAACCAGAAGGCCGGCACGCGCAGCGCATCGCGCCGGCGTCGCCCCAGGATGAAGGCCGGGTGCACGTGACCGCACAGCACGTAGCCGCGATCGTCCTCGCCCGGGTGATGCTGCAGCACGAAGGGTCCATCGACGATCGGTTCGGCGTGCCAGTGCAGGCGCTGATCGAGCGTGGCCCGTCCCGGTTCGCGGTCATGGTTGCCCGCGCACACGTGCACGTCCAGCTGCCGGTGGGCGTCCAGCAAGGCGCCGAGCGATCCGAGCCAGCTCTCATCGGCATCCGGTGCGGTGTGCATCAGATCCCCCAGCACGACCAGGCGCTCGGCACGCGTGGTGCGCAGCAACACGTCCAGCCGGGCCAGGGTGGTCTCGCTGGGACCGACCGGAATCGGAATGCCCTGACGACCGAAGGCGTGTTCCTTGCCCAGGTGCAGGTCGGCCACGAACAGGGTGCGTCTGATCGGCCAATGCACCGCGTGCTGGGGCAGCAGGTGCAGCTGCTCTCCGGCGCAGGCGATCACGGTCGCCTCGTTGGTTGTCGGCGTGCGCGCCGGGGTCGCCGCCACGCTGGCGATGCGCAAGGTCCGGGCCGTCCGAACGATCGGATCGGCAACGGTGGGCGCAAGAACGGGTGAAGAGGGCATTCGGTGGCCCGGACAAGTGACAGGATGCCGCTGCAACGTACCGTAAAGCGTGGGCACCCGTCACGTTTCATCGCTAGCAACCTCCGCCGATCTCGCCGAGCATGCGCTCGATGCGATCCTGCAGCGCCTCGGTGGAGATGGTCTGGGTGCTCAGCCCGGCGGCCCACAGCGGAAAGCCCAGCGGGCTGAGCCGCTCGGTCGCGTTCAGCGTCCAGCGCTGCTCGCCGATGCGCGATAGCGCCCGTTCGATGCGAGCGTATTCCAGCTGGGCCTCCAGCACCTCGCGCCTGGCTTGCGCCAGCAGCAGGTTGTCCGGGTCGTAGTCGCGCAGCACCTCGTAGATCAGGCTGCTGGAAGCCTGCACCTGACGCGCCGAGCGGTTGCGCCCCGGCAGCCCCTCGAAGATCAGTCCCGAGATCCGGGCGATGTCGCGAAAGCGCCGCTGGGTCAGCTCACCGGCGTTCATCGAGGCCAGGATGTCCTCGCTCAGCCCATCGGCCGAGAAGGCCGGCCGCAGCGCCGCCTCGTCGAACGGGATCGGGGTAGCGCTCATCAGCTCGAACCCGTAGTCGTTGATCTGCAGCGTGAAGGTGATCTGACGCTGCTGCGACAAGCGGTGCGCCACCAGCATCGACAGCCCTTCGTGCGCCAGGCGACCGGCGAAGGGGTAGCAGAACAGGCTGTGGCCTTCGCGCGTGCGGGTGTATTCGAGCAGGAAGTCGTCCGGCCCGGGCAGCAGGGATCGCTGCTGCTGCAGGGTCAGATAGCCGTTGATCGCGTCCAGCTCGACCGAGGCGATCCGACCGTGTTTCCAGGCTTGCAGTGTCTCGAGCACCGTGTCGGCCAGGGCGCTGGACAACGCCAGCTGCGTGCCGGTCCAGCGTGGCACCGCGCGGCTGCGCCGCTTGGCCACCCGCACGTACGCGGTCAGCTCCTTGATGCGGATCAGCTCCAGGTGGCGACCGGCGAACTGGAAGGTGTCGCCGGGCTTGAGCCGGCTGATGAAGCTCTCCGGCGTGGTGCCCAGCCGCTTGCCGCCCAGGAAGGCGACGTTGATCGAGGTGTTCCCGGAGATGGTGCCGATGGCGGTGCGGTGGCGCTGCGCGACCTGATCGTTCATGACCCGCCACAGCCCAGCCACCTTCATGACCTTGTGATACTGCGGGTAGCCTTGCAGTGCCTGTCCGCCGCGCGTGATGAAACCCATCACCCAGGCCCATTCGATGTCGCTCAGGGTGTGGAAGCAGTGCGTCAGCCGGACCTCGGCCAGCATCGGCTCCTCGTCGAATCCTTCGCCCAGCGCCACCGTGACCAGGTGCTGGCACAGCACGTCCAGCGCACCGACCACCGGCTCGCGGGCCTCGATGCGATCCGCGGCCAGCGCGGCGCGCACGGCGTGGATCTCCACCACCTCCAGCGCGTTGGTCGGCACGCACAGCACCCGCGATACCGCGCCGGGCCGGTGACCGCTGCGCCCGGCGCGCTGCACCAGTCGCGCCACCCCCTTCGGGCTGCCGATCTGCAGCACTTGCTCCACCGGGCTGAAATCCACGCCCAGATCCAGCGACGAGGTGCAGACCACGCACAGGATGGTGCCGCGCCTGAGCCGCTCCTCGATGTCCTCGCGCAGCTCCCGATCGAGCGAGCCGTGGTGCAGCGCGATGTCGGAGGCCAGGTCCGGGCGCAACGCGATCAGCGCCTGGAACCAGATCTCGGCCTGGGCGCGGGTATTGGTGAACACCAAGGAGGTCTGCGCGCGCAGGATCGCCTCGATCACCGGCGCGGCGTGGCGATTGCCGTAGTGCCCGGCCCAGGGAATCCGCTCGCCTTCACCCGGCAGCACCGTCTCGATGTCGATCGCGCGAGGTACCACGCCGCGGATCAGCGTGCCCGTCTGGCCGGGCCCGATCAGCACCTGCAGCGCCTCGTCCAGGTTGGCAAGCGTTGCCGACAGGCCCCAGATGCGCAGGCTCGGCTTCATCGCGCGCACGCGCGCCAGCGCCAGTTGCAGCAGCACCCCACGCTTGGAGGACATCAGTTCGTGCCACTCGTCCACCACCACGGTGCTGATGTCGGTGAACGCCAGCCGTGCCTCGGCATGGGTGAGCATCACCGACAGGCTTTCCGGAGTGGTGACCAGCGCGAACGGTGGCTCGCTGCGCTGCTTCTTGCGGCGATGGCTGGAGGTGTCGCCGGTACGCAGCTCCACGCGCAGAGCGCCGCCGTGGGCATCGATCGCCTCCTGCAGGCTGCGCGCGGTGTCGTTGGCCAGCGCGCGCAGCGGCGTGATCCACAGCACCTCCAGCCCCTCGGGTGGCCGGGGCCGGCCGATCGCTTCCTGCAGCGGTCCGAGAAAGGCGGCCAGCGTCTTGCCGCTGCCGGTGGGGGAATGCACCAGCCCGGATCGGCCGTCGTGCCAGGCCTGCCAGGTGTCGCGCTGGAAATCGAACAGCGTCCAGTCCTGCGCCTCGTACCAGTGTTCGGTCTGCGCACGGGCGGCGTCCAGCGTCGCGATCGTCGCGCTGCGCTTCGGCACCTTCTTCGTGACTTTTTTCGTGGCCTTCTTGATGACCTTCTTGGTGACCTTCTTGCGCGCGGCGCGGGTGGATGCCTGTGCCGGTAGACGCGGTGGCGAGCGGGACATGGGCGATCAACGGCAGCGGTTCCGGGGACAGGGTATGCGAGTCCGCCGGCCGCCGTGGCCGTTCGTGTGAAAGCTGTCCGATCGGCGATGCGCTCGTGCGAGGCGCCACATCGAGGCGGCACCGGGCGCGTTCTTCTGCAGCATGGGCATCCGCTTGCTGGCGGATCGTTCGTAGCGCCGAGTTTCGAGCCCGCGCCGGGAAAACAGGTCCAGCCGGCCGGCCTACTCGGCGATCAAGCGCTTCACATCGTCCAGCGAATCGGCATCCCGGGTTCCCAGGTCTTCGCGCCAGCGCACGATGCGCGGAAACCGCACCGCGATACCGGACTTGTGCCGTGTCGAGCGGTTGATTCCCTCGAACGCCAGTTCGAACACCTGTTCGAGCTTGACCGAGCGCACCGGGCCGAATCGTTCGATCGTGTTGCGCCGGATCCACTTGTCCAACCGCTCGATCTGCTTGTTGTCCAGCCCCGAGTAGGCCTTGGCGAACGGTACCAGCGTGCCACCGTCCCAGACGCCGAAGGTGTAGTCGGTGAACAGGTTGGCTCGCCGCCCATGACCGGCCTGGGCGTACAGCATCACCGCATCCACGGTGTGCGGCTCGATCTTCCACTTCCACCACAGACCGCGCTTGCGCCCGGTGCCGTAGGGGGAGTCCTGGCGCTTGAGCATCAGCCCTTCGACCAGGCGTTCGCGGCTGCCGGCACGCAGTGCGGCAAGCCCTTGCCAATCCTCGGCGACGACGCGTTCGGAGGCGCGCAGCGTCGCGGGTTCGTCGGTATCGGCTGTCGCTGCGTGCTGGTCGATCAGCGCATCGAGTCGCCGGCGACGTTCGCTCATCGGCCGTTCGCGGATGTCCTCGCCAGCCTGCTCCAGCAGGTCGTAGGCCAGGAACACGCAGGGCACCTCGGTGAGCAGCTTCTTGCCGACCGTCTTGCGTCCGATGCGTCGCTGCAGCTCGGCGAAGGGCAGGATGCCGCTTGCGTTCCAGGGCAGGATCTCGCCGTCCAGCACGCAACCGTCGGGCAGGCGTCCTGCAACGGTTGCGATCTCGGGAAAGCGGGTGCCGATCAGCTCCTCGCCGCGTGACCACAGGAAGGTCTGGCCCTGGCGGCGAACCAGCTGCGAGCGAATCCCGTCCCACTTCCACTCCACCTGCCAGTCATCCGGGCTGCCCAGTGCCTGCGCCACCTGGTCGGCATCGTCGGCCGAGTCCAGCCCGGGGGCATCGTCCAGCGGGGCGGCCAGGCAGAACGGGTAGGGGCGCGACAGGGCCGCCTCACCGTCGTCCTCGGCGATCAGCGCCCGATAGAACTCGGGGGTTGCCTGCCACTCGCCCATCAGCCGGTGCAGGATCGAGGGGCGCGGCAGGTCGGCGGTCTGCGCGATCGCGCGCGCCAGCAACGTCTGCGATACGCCCACCCGCAACGCACCGGTCAACAGCTTGGTGACGATGTAGCACTGCTCGTAGGATTGGCCGGCCCACCAGCCGGTGACGATGGCGCGTTGCCGTTCGGCATCCTGGCCGCGCAACGGCAGCAGCCGGCTTTCCACCCAATCCGCCAAGGACAACTGCTCGGCGCTGTCCCCGGCCTGGGTCAGCAGCAGGGCGATGGTCTCGGCCAGATCGCCGACGCTTGCATAGGTGTCTTCCACCAGCCAGGCGGGCAGCTCGGACAGCTCGGTCAGCCACTGGCGCAGCAGGGTCGAACCCACCAGTCGCTTGATGCGCCGCCCGGACAGGAAGTAGACCGCCCAGGCGGCATCGGCCGGCTCCGCATCGCGGAAGTAGTCGACCATGGCGGCGACCTTGGCATTGGTCGATGTCGTCTGATCGAGCGTCTGGTACAGGCGGCTGAACGCGTACACGCTTCAGGCCCGTCCGGCAGGGGTTGCGGGTTCGTCGACAGAGGCTTGCGAGGACAAGGCATCGTCCGCCTCGCTGTCATCGGCGCTGTAGCGGGTGCGCAATTCGGCCGCGTCCAGTCCGCGCTCGCGCAGCAAGCGCACCAGCGAGGCGGATTGCCCGTGCGTGGTCAGGATGCGGGTCGCGCCGGTTTCCTCGATGGTGCGCAGCAGACCGGGCCAGTCGGCATGGTCGGACAATACGAAGCCGCGATCGTAGCCGCGCCGGCGCCGGTTGCCGCGCACCCGCATCCAGCCCGAGCAGAAGCCGGTCGAGGCGTTGGCGAAGCGGCGCATCCAGGTCGAACCGCTGGCGCCGGGCGGGGCGATGATCAGCTTGCCGCGGTAGTCCACCGACTTGTCGCGCAGGTCGATCTTGATCGTCGGCAGCATGTGGATGCCGGCCTCGCGGTACAGCTCGGTCAGCGGGTACACCGCGCCGTGCAGATAGACCGGTTCATCGGTGAAGCGCGTCAGCTCGGCCAGCACCCGCTGCGCCTTGCCCAGCGAGTAGCCGAACAGCACGGCCGGGCGCTCGCTCTGCTTCATCAGCTGCCACCACTCGAAGATCTCGCGCGCGATCACCTCGCCCGGTTGCCAGCGGTAGACCGGCAGCGCGAAGGTGGCCTCGGTGATGAAGGTGTCGCAGGGCACCAGCTCGAACGCCTCGCAGCTGGGATCGGGGTCACGCTTGAAGTCGCCGGTGAAGACCCAGACCTCGCCGGTTCGTTCACCGGCGGTGCGCTCGATGCGGATCTGCGCCGAGCCCAGCACGTGACCGGCCGGATGGAACGACACCTGCGTGTCGCCGAACGCAAGCGCTTCGCCCCAGTTCACGCCGCGCAGCTCCAGCTCATCGCCCAGGCGCTTTCGCAGCAGCGGGATCGAGCTGTGCGCCGCGTAGGTCACCTTGGCCACCGGGCGCGCATGGTCGGCATGCGCATGGGTCACCAGCGAGACATCGACCGGCTTCCACGGATCGATGGTGAAGCCGCCGGCCGCGCAGGCCAGTCCCCGGTCGGTGGCCTCGATCAACGGAACGGGTCGGGCCATGGGCAGGGCTCGCTGCGGGCGGAAGTCGGCCCGGGTCGGCGGCGATCGATCCGGATCAGGAAGGGTCGGCGGCCTCCACCACGAAGGTGGCACCGTCGACGGCGACCACGCGCACCGTGCCGCCGATCGGCAGCGCCGGACCACTGACCCGCCAGCGCGAATCGCCGACCCGAACGGTGCCATAGCCGTTCTCGATCGCTTCGGTCAGCGTAAAAGTGCGCCCGAGGTACTGGTCCTGGCGCCGGTTCAGCAGTGGTGCATCGCTGGTGTCGCGCAGCCGGCCCATCATCGGGCGCCCGATCAGCAGCGTGGCCAACGTCAGCACGCCGAACACGGTGCACTGCACCGGCCAGGACAGGTGGGGCATCAGCAGCACCACCAGCGCGGTCAGTCCGGCGGAGACCGCGACCCACACGAACCAGTCGGTGGGCACCGTGAGTTCCAGCACCAACAGCACCAGCGCGAACAGCAGCCAATGCCACCAGACCAGGCCGGTGAGCAGCAGCATCATCCCGCGCCCCCCGGCTCACCCGCCGGCAATGACGGACCGGACGGATTGCCCGCAGGCGTCGCTTCGCCGGAGGCCGTTCGTGGCGGTCCGGACGCCGATCCGCCCGAGCCGCCTGCCTGACGCGCATCGCCGGCGGTGCGCGCCAGTTCGGCGATGCCGCCGATCGCCCCGATCAGGCTGCTGGCCTCCAGCGGCATGAACAGGGTCTTCTGGTTGGGCGAGGTCGCGATGTCCTTGAGCGCATCGGTGTACTTGGTGGCCACGAAGTAGTTGATCGCCTGGATGTCGCCCGCCGCGATCGCCTCGGACACCATGCGCGTGGCGTTGGCCTCGGCCTCGGCCAGGCGTTCCCGTGCCTCGGCGTCGCGAAAGGCGGCATCCCGGCGCCCTTCGGCCTCGAGCACCAGCGATTGCTTCTCGCCCTCGGCGCGCAGGATCTCGGACTGGCGCAAGCCCTCGGACTCCAGGATGGCGGCGCGCTTGTCGCGCTCGGCCTTCATCTGCCGCCCCATCGATTCGACCAGGTCCAGCGGCGGGGCGATGTCCTTGATCTCGATGCGCGTCACCTTGGTGCCCCAGGGGGTGGTGGCATCGTCGACCACGCCCAGCAGCATGGCGTTGATCTTCTCGCGCTGCGAGAGCAGCTCGTCCAGGTCCATCGAGCCCATGACGGTGCGGATATTGGTCATCACCAGGTTCAGGATGGCGTTCTCCAGTCCGGTCACCTCGTAGGCGGCACGGGCGGCATCGGTGATCTGGTAGAACACCACCCCGTCCACGGTGACCATCGCGTTGTCGCGGGTGATGATCTCCTGGCTCTCCACATCCTTCACCTGCTCCATCATGTTGATGCGCATGCCGATGCGATCCAGGAACGGCACCAGGAAGGACAGCCCCGGACGCAGCGTGCGGGTGTAGCGCCCGAAGCGCTCGATGGTGAACTCCGAGCCCTGCGGCACGATCGTGACCGCGCTCTTGACCGTCCAGATCGCCAGCAGGAGGAAGACGATCGAGACGATGCCGGCCGGGCTGAGCAAGTCGAGCAAGTTGTCCATGAACGGGGTCCGCAAGGTCGCAGGCGATCGAGGCTGACAGTGTAGTGGGTGGGGGACGGGGCCATGCGCCGGTGCGGCGCTGCCGGCAGCCGCGCCGGTTCAGGGGCCGCCTGCGTGCGAGGCGGTGGTGGAGGACGGCAAGGATGCGGTGCGCAGAAGCAGCCCGTCGAGCAGCCGCTCGAAAACGCCTAGCGCCCGCGGATCCGACAGGCGATGCTCGCCACCGTGCAACAGGACCAGTTCGTCGCCCGGTGACCCGAGTGCGTCGAACAGCTCGAGCGACAGCGCGGATGGCACGTCGGCATCGGCGCTGCCGTGCAGCACCGCCAGCGGGCAGCCCAGCGGCATCGGTGCCGTCCCGTCGTCGGGGCGCAGTATCGACAGCCGCCGTCCGCTGTCCAGCAGCACCGGCGGGATCGGCCAGGGCTCGCTGTCCCATTCGCTGTACCGAAAGGCCATTCCGCCGGCCTTCAGCACGGCCTTCTGGGTCTCGTGCAATGCCGGGCGCATCAGCCGCTCGGTGAAGTCCGGCGCGGCGGCCAGGGTCAGCACGCCGGCGATGCGATCCGGACGCGCCTGCGCCGCCAGCACGGAAAGCCAGGCCCCCATCGACGACCCGATCAGCACCTGACGCCCGGGCAGGCGATCGAGCACGCTCAGCGCATCGTTCAGCCAATGCTCGATGCCCAGGCCGGCGGCATCGCCTCGCGAGGCGCCGTGGCCGCGGTAGTCGAAGCGATGGCAGTCCAGTCCACGCTCGGCCGCCAGCGCTCGGCAGTGCCGAGCCTTGTTGCCTTGCATCGAGGAATGGAAGCCGCCGCAGAACAGCAGTCCGGCCACGCCGATGGTCTCGGGCGAACCGTGGCGCGCGGACGTCGCGGCGTGCGGCGGGAACTCGGTCGGCCGTGCCGGCTCGGCCCAGTCGCTCAGCATCGCCACATCGCCCGGTGCCGGCTGCAGCGGTGCCGGATCGGGTGCGCGCGTCGGTTCGGGCAACGGGTCGTCGGTGGGGTGGACGGAAAATCCATCGCTCATGCACCGAGTACAACACGTCAGGGCGCCTCACGCCGCTGGCTATACTGCTTCGATGCCGTCAACGACCGATTCCCCGCCCGACACCGCGTCCCGCCCGCGCGTCGGCCTGTTCGTGACCTGCCTGGTCGACCTTCACCGACCCAATGTCGGTTTTGCCGCCATTCGCCTGCTGGAGCGCGCCGGCCACGAGGTGATCGTGCCGCCGAGCCAGACCTGTTGCGGGCAACCGGCCTTCAACAGCGGCGACATCCCCAGCAGCGAGGCCATCGCCCGCAACGTGATCGAGGCGTTCGAGGGGCTGGAGCGGGTGGTGGTGCCGTCCGGCTCCTGCGCCGGGATGATCGTGGCGCACTATCCCAAGCTGTTCGCGGACTCGCCGAGCTGGCGCGCGCGCGCCGAGTCGCTGGCATCGCGCACGGTGGAGCTGGTCAGCTTCCTGGCCGAATGCGGCGAGTCGCAGGCGGCGAACGCGCCGGGCGCGAGCGAACCGGCATCCAGCCCGAAGGCGGTGGCCTACGCCGGCGTGGCGACCTACCACGACAGCTGCTCGGGCCTGCGCGAGCTGGGCATCCGCGATCAGCCGCGACGACTGCTGGACGAGGTCGACGGGCTGGAGCTGCGCGAGATGGCCGACACCGAGGCCTGTTGCGGCTTCGGCGGCACGTTCTGCGTCAAGTATCCGGACATCTCCGAGCGCATGGTCGGTGACAAGATCGCGCTGGCCGAGCAGACCGGCGCCGACACGCTGCTGGGCGGGGACCTGGGTTGCCTGCTGAACATCGCCGGGCGCCTGCACCGGCTGGGTCAGCCGATGAAGGTGTATCACGTGGCCGAGGTGCTGGCCGACATGAGCGACCTGCCACCGATCGGTGCCCCCATGACCCCCGACGGAGCGGACCGATGAAGGCGCATTCGCTGCAGTTCAAGGACAACGCCCGCACGGCACTTCGCGACCCGGACCTGAAGGCGGCGCTGGGGCAGATCAAGACCGGCTTCATCGGCAAGCGCAGTGCCGCCGTCGCCCTGGTGCCGGAGTGGCAGCGCATCCGCGGCGATGCCAAGGCGCTCAAGGATCACGTGCTGGAGAACCTGGACCATTACCTGCTGGCCTACGAGGCGGGGGTGAAACGCAACGGTGGCACCGTGCACTGGGCCTCCGGCAGCGAGGACCTGGCCGCCACGGTGGTCGACATCTGCCGCTCGGTGGGCGCGAAGACGGTCACCAAGGGCAAGTCGATGGTGGGCGAGGAGGCCGATGTCAACGGCGCGTTGGAGGCGGCCGGCATCGAACCCATCGAGACCGATCTGGGCGAATACATCATCCAGCTGGCCAAGGAGCCGCCCAGCCACATCATCGCCCCGGCGGTCCACAAGACCAAGGAGCAGGTGGCCGACCTGTTTCACGAGCACCATGCGCAGTACGGGCTCACCGAGCGGCTGATCGACCGGCGGGCGCTGGTCAACGAGGCACGTACCGTGCTGCGCGAGAAGTTCCGCACCGCCGATGTCGGCATCACCGGCGCGAACTTCCTGATCGCCGAGACCGGCCAGCACGTGCTGGTGACCAACGAGGGCAACGGCGACCTGACCAGCAACCTGCCGCGCGTGCAGATCGTGATCGTGGGCATCGAGAAGGTGGTGCCCACGTTGGAGGATGCCAGCGCCATGCTGCGGCTGCTGGCACGCAGTGCCACCGGGCAGCACTTCTCGAACTACACCAGCCTGATGAGCGGTCCGGTGCGCGAGGGCGACATCGACGGGCCCGAGGCGTTCCACGTGGTGCTGGTGGACAATCACCGCACCGAGATGCTGGGCGGGGCCCTGAAGGAGATGCTGCGCTGCTTTCGTTGCGGTGCCTGCATCAACCACTGCCCGGTCTACGGCTCGGTCGGCGGGCACGCCTACGGCTGGGTCTATCCCGGTCCGATGGGCTCGGTGGTGACGCCTGCCATGATCGGCATCGAGAACGCGCCCGAGCTGGCGCACGCCTGCACGCTCAACGGACGCTGTGCCGAGGTTTGCCCGATGAGCATTCCGCTGCCCTCGTTGCTGCGCGAGCACCGACGCACCACCTTCGAGCGCGAACTGCAAGGCCGGCGTGCGCGCTGGGGCCTGGCGCTGTGGGCCGCGTTCGCGCGTCGACCGGCGTTGTACCGCGCCGCCACCCGGATGGGCGTGTCGCTGCTGCACCGCATCGGCCGTGCGCGCGGGCGCTTCGCCCGGCTGCCGCTGGCGAGCGCCTGGACGCAGGGTCGCGACCTGCCGGCCCCGCAGGGCGACAGCACCTTCATGCAGCTCTATGCCAAGGGGCAGCGCCGGTGAGCCATCGCGAGGCGGTGCTGTCGCGCATCGGCGAGGCGCTGGGCCGAGAGGCGCCGGTGCTGCACGTCGACGCGATGCCCGACGCCGTCGCACAGCGCTTGTCCAGCCCGCGTCGGCACACGCTACCGGCGATCGGCGACGACACCCTGGGCCGGCTGATCGAGCAGATGGAAGGCGTGCTGATGAGCGTGGTCCGATTGCAATCGCGTCAGGATGTGCCCGAGGCGGTGCGGTTCTGGCTCGGTGCCGAAGGGGTCGAGGGGCCGATCACGGTGGCACCGGCCCTGGCCGACATCGACTTCCCCGGGGACTGGCGTCGCGGTGCGGCGAATGGCCTGGAAACGACCAGCGTGACACCCTGCGTGGCGGCGGTGGCCGAGACCGGCAGCCTGGCCTTCGCCAGCGCCGCCGGCACGCCGGCCACGCTGAACTTCCTGCCCGAGAATCACGTCGTGGTGCTGCACGAGGGGCAGGTGGTCCGGCATCTGGACGATGTGTTTCCGCTGATGCGCGCGCTGTCGCCGTTGCCACGCGCGATCAATTTCGTGACCGGTCCGTCACGCACCGCCGACATCGAGCAGACGCTGGAGATCGGCGCTCACGGTCCGCGTCGCATGCACGTGCTGCTGCTGCCCGGCGAGGCGCCGGCGTGAACGGATCGGTCATGCACGGCATCCGCGCCGTCTCGTTCGATCTGGACGACACGTTCTGGGACTGCGCACCGGCGATCGAGGGCGCCGAGGCGGTGCTGTCTGACTGGCTGGCCGAGCACGCGCCCGAGGTCCTGGCGCGGCACCGGAGCGGGGCCAGTGCGGATCATCGGGCACGGCTGCTCGAGGACATGCCGGCGCTGGCGGGCGATGTCAGCGAGATCCGCAAGCGCACGCTGGCGGCGCTGTTTCGCGATGCCGGTCATGCCCACGCGCTCAGCGAAGCGGCCTACCGCACCTTCTACCGGGCGCGCAGCGAAGTGGTGCTGTACGACGGGGTGAGCTCGCTGCTCGATTCGCTGGCGCCGCGTTTCCGCGTGGCGGCCATCACCAACGGCAACGCCGACCTGGAGCAGATCGGCATCGCCGACCGGTTCGAGCTGATCTGCGTGGCAACGCTTGCCAGCCCGGCCAAGCCGGATCCCTTCATGTTCGACAGGACGCTGGCGCATTTCGGCATCCGAGCCGAGCAGATGCTGCACGTGGGCGACAGCGCCTACACCGACGTGGGCGGTGCGCAGGCGGCCGGCTGTCGCGCCTGCTGGTTCAATCCCGGCGGTGCGACCTGGGCCGGACCGGGTCCGTCGCCGGATGCCGAGGTGGCATCGATCGCGGCGCTGCGCGCGTTGCTGCTGGATGACTCGGCTGTATGATCCGCACATTCACCGCATGCGCCCCGAGGTCCCCATGAGCCGCACCTTCTACGTCAACGGCGATTACGTGCCCGAGGCCGATGCGAAGATCTCGGTGCTGGATCGCGGCTTCCTGTTCGCGGATGGGGTGTACGAGGTGTCCACGGTGCTCGACGGCAAGCTGATCGACAACCGTGCCCATCTGGCCCGACTGTCCCGTTCGCTGGGCGAGCTGGCGATGGCGCCGCCGGCCTCGGACGAACACATCATCGATGCGCAGCACAAGCTGGTCGAGATGAACGAGGTGCAGGAAGGGCTGCTCTACCTTCAGGTGTCGCGCGGGGTGGACGACCGCGATTTCGCCTTTCCCAAGCAGCCGGTGTCCTCCCTGGTGATGTTCACCCAGCACAAGAAGCTGCTCGACTCGCCGCTGGCCACGCGCGGTGCGCGCGTGATCTCGGTCGACGATCAGCGCTGGGGGCGGCGCGACATCAAGACGGTGCAACTGCTGGCGCAGAGCCTGGCCAAGCAGGCTGCGGTGGAGGCCGGCGTGGACGATGCCTGGATGATCGAGGATGGCTTCGTGACCGAGGGCAGCTCCAACAATGCCTACATCGTGACGGGCGATCGGACCATCCGCACCCGTCAGCTGGGCACCCAGATCCTGTCCGGCATCACTCGGGCGGCGGTGTTGCGGTTCGCGAAGGAGGAGGGCTACACCGTGGTGGAGGAGGCGTTCACGCTCGAGCAGGCCAAGGCTGCCGCCGAGGCTTTCGTGACCAGTGCCTCATCCTTCGTCATGCCGGTGGTCGAGATCGACGGCACCCCGTTGGGCGACGGCACGCCCGGACCGGTCTCCAAGCGGCTACGCGAGATCTACATCAGCACCGCCCGCGAGCGCCAGGATCTGTAGCACCCGGGGCACGGGCGGTGGGCGTCGGCAGCGACGCAACGTTCGATTACCTGACCCGTTAGGCAGTCCGCGCGAATCGATCGGATATCATCTGGGGCCAACCGCTGCCCGTGTCCCTCAGGGCGGTGCACACGCCACGCTGCCTTTCCCATGAAGGATACGGACCCCAACAGCGCCGATGTGGAGTCGATGTTCGACTTCCTCGATGGCCAGAAGCCGCGCCGACCCTACGGTCGGGCGGAGCTCGTCGGCGTGCGTGGTGAAATTCCCGATGCCCTGCCGATCATCCGTGCGCCGGTGCCGGTCAGCGAATTCGGGCCGCTGAGGGCGCCGAGCGACGGCGAGCCGCTGGCGTTGCACCCGCCCTACGAGACCAACGGTCAGCGCATCGATCGACAGGCGCGATCGCGTGCCAATGCGCAGGCCGCGTCCGGTCGATCCTCGTCGCCGAGGCGATCCGCACGGGCAGCCGCTCGGACACCGCCGCGCTCCGAGGGTGGCGCCGTCCCCCCGGCGGCGTCGCCCTCGTCGCGTTCGCCGGCTCGAACCGGGGACAACGTGACGCCTTTCCCCGGGTCGGCTCCGGGTTCAGCTGCCGGCTCCTCGCGCGGTTCTTCCCGGCGGCCGACGGCCTTGCCCGAAGAGGGTCCTCGACGCTTCGTCGAGCTGGATGACGATTTCACGTTCCTGGACGACGAGTTCACGCTCGACGAATCGCTTCGTCGAGCGCCGAAGGATGGCACAGCGCGCGTCGAGCGCCAGCCGGTGGCAGAGCGGCCAGCATTTGTCGAACGGCCCGCATTCGTGGAGCGGGACGACGTCGCTCGGCGACCCGGCGTCATCGATCGATCCTCCGCCCCCTCGGCGCGATCCGGCCGCTTGCGCCGATCGGCCCGCGGCGTGGGCGCGGCGGTTGCGGCGCTGCTCCTGCTGTCCGGCATCGGACTGGCCTTCCAGGACCGGTTGCCGCTGCCGGAAAGTGTGCGCGACCTGATCGGAGCCATGGAACCCGATACCCAGATCGACCCCTTGCCGACGCCGTCCGTGCAGACGGGCCCCGAGCTGGCGGCACCAACAGCGCCCGTCGTTCCGACGGCCGTCGGCGGGGCACGTTCGTTCGGCGATCGATTCCGGGAGAGCCTGGCCGACATCGAGACTCTGCTGGCCGAGGGACGGGTGGAGGACGCAGCGCAGGGCATCGAGTCGCTGGACCGAGCGATCTACGGATACGGGGCGCTCGAGTTCGGTGCGCTCGAGGCGCGCATCGAGCAGTGGCGCGAGACGGGCGTGCTACCGCCGCCCACCGATGCCGGCGCCGTCGCCCAGGCCGAACAGGCGGCTGCGGCGGATGCCGAAGTTCAGCGTCTGGAAGCGCAGCGGGCGGCCGAGGCAGCGCGTATCACCGAGGCAGAGCGTCTGGAAGCGGAGCGTCTGGCCGAGGCCGCGCGTGCTGCCGAAGCCGAGCGTCTGGCAGAGGCCGAGCGTCTGGCAGAGGCCGAGCGTCTGGCAGAGGCCGAGCGTCTGGCAGAGGCCGAGCGTCTGGCAGAGGCCGAGCGTCTGGCAGAGGCCGAGCGTCAGGCAGAGGCCGAGCGTCAGGCAGAGGCCGAGCGTCAGGCAGAGGCCGAGCGTCTGGCAGAGGCCGAGCGTCTGGCAGAGGTCGAGCGTCTGGCAGAGATCGAGCGTCTGGCAGAGATCGAGCGTCTGGCAGAGGTCGAGCGTCTGGCAGAGATCGAGCGCGTTGCCGAGGCGGAGCGCGTTGCCGAGCGGGAGCGCGAGGCCGAAGCGGAGCGTGTGGCCGCGCTGGAGCGCGCTGCCGAGGCGGAGCGTGTGGCGCAAGCGGAGCGCGTCGCCGAGAGGGAACGGCAGGCGGCGGCAGAGCGGGCCGAGTCGGAACGGCTGGCCGAGCAGGACCGGATCGCTCAGCAGCGACAAGCGGCCGAAGCCGAAGCGGCTCGCCTGTCCCGCGAGCGAGTGGCCGAGGCTCGAGCCGCGACGGACCGGCGCATCGCGCAGGACCGCGCAGCTGCCGAACGGCAGGCGGCCGCCGACCTGGCAGCCCAGGATCGTGCGGCTGCCCAGGCGCAGGTGTCGCGCGAGCGAGCACAGGCGCAGCGCGCCGCGGCCGCCCGTGCCGAGGCCGCGGCCGAGCAACTGGCCCGGGCGGACCTGGAACGTCAGACGTCCGGATCCGAGGCGATCAGTGACGACGATCTGCAGAGGGTGTACCGACGATTCGCTGCGTTGGAGTCGTCGATCGAGGCGGGTGACGTCAGTGGATTGACAAGCCTGACACAGCCGTCTGCCCGACGAATACAGCAGTTTCTTCAGGTGTTCGAGAACAGCCAGGCCATCGATGCGCGTATCACCGGTGTGGCCACCAGCCGGATCAGCGGATCGATAACCGGTACGTTGCGCATTCGCTCGATCCGGCGCAGCGATGGATCGCGCATCGAACCTGGGCCGGACCTGGCCTCAATCAAACTGACCAGCCGACGCGCGGATGGCGTCTGGTCGAAGATCGAGTGGTGATCACAATGACGCGAACGACTGCCGTGCAGCCGCACGGTCCGACCCCTGGGGACGCCTGGCGTCGTGCCTTCAGGGCACTCGTGGCCGTGAGTCACCTGGTGTTCGTCAGCGTGGCCGGTCTGCCGTCCCTTGGGCATGCTCAGGGCGCCGACGGCGAACCACCCACGATATCCTTCGAGCGCATCGAGGAAGGAGTGCTTGGCGAGACGCAGGTCTTTTCGGCCACCGTCGCCGATGAGTTCTCGGTGGCGACGGTGACGCTGCACTACCGCTTCGGTGACGAGGTCCGGTACGAGCCGTTGCCGATGGAGCCGTTGGCCGGCACCGACATCTACACCGTGGCGGTCGAGACGACCGACGCCGAGGAGGACGTGCTTCAGTACTACATCGAGGCACGCGACGAGGCGGGCAATCGAAGCATCCAGGGCTTCGCGTTCGACCCGATCGAGCGACGACTGGTCGCGCCGGTGGTCCGGCAGGCCGGCATGGCTCCGCCGCCTCCGCCTCGGGCCGACGGCATGTCGACCGGGCGCAAGGTCCTCTACGGCGTGCTCGGTGTACTGGCAGTCGGCGCCGTGGTCGCCGCCGCGGGTGGCAGCGGCGGGGGCAGCGACGATAATCCCTCGTCGGACGATCCGGACAACGTCCCGCTCGACATCATCGTGGAGGCATTCCCATGAGCGCCTCTTTCCTGAACCCGCGATTCGGTCGCTGGCGCCTCATCGGCGTGCTGATCGCCTCGTCGATCGTCCTGGCATCGTGCAGCGAGGACGACAGCGGCTCGGTGTCGGCGATCGATGACGAGGGCAGCGCGCTGGTATCGATGGTGCCGCCGACGCCGATCCTGTCGGTGCGGGCCATTGATCGGAGTCAGTTGGAACTCACGGTCAGCGTGTCCGGCGGTGAGCAAGTGATGGCAACGCCTCAGAACGATGGAACATGGCGCGCCACGGTGAACGTGCCCCGAAATGAAGAGACCACCATCGCCCTTACTTGGTCCGAACGGCTTGTCGATGGTCTGGGCCTGTCGTGCGACGCTGCCGAACCGCTCGGTCTGGGCACGGCGCGGAAGGCGGTGACGGCCGAGGACATCCAGCGTGGCGACCTCTTCTTCGGTTCCAACGATTTCAATTTCAGCGACGAGGCGTTCGATGACGATGGTGACACCGTATCGAATAGGGACGAGCGAGACAACGACACGGACCCGTGCGACGCTGACGACCCCGTTGCTCCCATACCCGTCGTCGAAACGTCATTGGAAGTTTCGTTGCCGACCGACTTTCAGGATATCGACGATCTGCTTGTCGAGGCGAGGGTAGGTGAACAAGATATCGCGATCGAACTTCGGGACGGGCTGTTTCGCGGCCAATTGGTGTCACCCGAGAACAGCTCGATATTCGTTGAGGTAGACGTATTCCAGAACAACTCTCCGCAACTGCAACTTGCCTCGATCAGGCGGAATGCAGACACCGGTTCCGGGGGCACCATCCGTATCTCCGGCGACGAGTTCGAGCGCGAGGCGTTCGATGCGGACAAAGACGGCATCTCGAACGCCGATGAGATCGTTCAAGGCACCAATCCCTTTGATCAGAGCGATCCCGGTGCGCCGATCACGACGGTGGACGTTGCTCTCGTCGTGCGACTGCCGACGGTACTGGAGGGCGTTCAGGGGCTGTTCATCGAGGCTCGCGTCGGCAACCGGATCATCGACCTCGACTTCGATGGCGATGTGTATCGAGGCACCGCGACGGTCAGCCAGAACAGCGAGATCTTCACCCGGGTGCGCGTGTTCGAGACCGAATCCCAGCGCTTGCTGCTCGCTTCCGCGTCTCTGAACACCGACTCCGGATCGGGGAACACCATCGACGTCGGAGGTGGCGATTTCGAGGTCGATCAGTTCGACGTCGACAACGATGGCCGTTCCAACGCGCTAGAAGTTGCCGAGGGGACCGATCCTCGGTTGAGCGATCTCGACCCTTGCGATGTCAGCGATTTCGCACTGGGTTGCACCACGGATACCGATCAGGATGGACGACCTGATAGCCAGGAAGGCCAGGCGGCTGACGTGGACGGGGACGGCATTCCGGATTTCGAGGAGTCCCGCCTGCTGGACAGCGATGATGATGGCGTCAATGACGAATTCGATCGTGCGAACGATGACCCTTGCGACCCGAATCGGGATAACGCGGCCTGCGCGGCCACCATCGACGGTGATGAGGATGGCGTACCGGACGCGGAGGACAATTGCCCCCTGATCCCGAACCCCGAACAGGAAGACGCCGACCGGGACAACGTCGGTGACGCCTGCGACGAGCCGGTTATCGGCCCGAACGACATCGATGGCGATGGGGTGTTGAATGGCGAGGACAACTGCCCGACCACCCCCAACCCCGAGCAGGAGGACAGCGACCGGAACAGCGTGGGCGACGCCTGCCAGCCTACCGTCGTCCCGCCCACCACGGACGGCTCCACCACGGACACCGGTGGGCAGACCGATGGCGAGACCGGTGGCGAGACCGATGGCGAGACCGATGGCGATGGCGATACGGGTGGCGATGACGGGAGTGACGGGAGTGACGGGAGTGACGGGAGTGACGGGAGTGACGGGAGTGACGGGAGTGACGGGAGCGACGGGAGCGACGGGAGTGACGGGAGTGACGGGAGCGACGGGAGTGACGGGAGTGACGGGAGTGACGGGAGTGACGGGGCCGATGATGGTGTCGACACGGCCTCCACCGGCACGACCACGGCCACAACGGCCACCGGGGGCGACAACACAGGCGGTGGCGTCGAGGGCACGACGGGCGACGGCACCACGACCGCTGGCACCGCCACGGCGGGCGACGGCACGACGACGGCCGGTACCGCCACCGCCACCACCGGGGACGGGACCGAGACGGGCGGAACGGCCACGACCACCGCCGGCACGACCGGCAGCGGCGACGCTGCCGACGGTGAGACCGGAGGTACCGGCACGGGTGGCGTGACCGGGGGCGATACCGGGGGCGATACCGGCGATGGCACGACGACGACGTCGACGACCGGGGGCGGGAACGACGACGAGGACGAGGAGGACCAGGAGGACGAGGACGACTAGAACGTACCCGAATGCCTCGGACGGCGAACCCCGCAGCCTGGCATCGGTAGCTTGCCAGCGTCGACGAATGAGGGGCGGGTCTCGGCGTCAGGCATCGGCAGCCGTCATGCTCTCCCCATGCGTCTCGTCCTCGCCACTCTGATCGTCTCGCCCATCTGCATCGGCACGATGGTCGCCGTGCACGAGCTGAAAGGGGATGCGAACGCATCGGTGATGCCGCATCGGCTCGACCGATCGTTTGCCACCTCCGCGGAGTGGATCTCCGACTTCGATCTCTACCGGGATGAGGACTACGATTTTTCCATGGCCGTGCCTGCCGGGTGGACGCCGATCGTGGCTACCGCCGAACGCGTCTCGTCTCACGATGAGGGGTACGCCATCGGCTTCGAGGCTCCGCGCGATGACGCTCCGGACCGATTCGCCGACTACGTCATGATCGAGATCCTGCCCGGTGATCGGTCGGGGCGATTTCAGACCGATGGCTCGCAGGCGCAGCCGGTCAGCATCGACGGGCTGCAGGGGGTGCGTGAACGTCTGGCGATCGATCGCCACGACATGGGCGATGCACTGCTCGACCTGGTCGTGATCCAGGCCGAAGTGCGTGGGCTCGGGTTCAGCGTCGGCTTCTACGCCATCGGCGAGCCGGCCCGCCGAGCCATGCTGGAGAACGCCTTCGATCTGATCATCCAGACCTTCGAGATGGACCGGCCGCCCTTTCGCATCAGCTGAGCGCGCGGGCCGGTCTATCGGCCCGCGACCCGATCAGCGTGTCGGCACGCCGTTCGGCCAGAGCTCCAGGGGCGGGCGGTGGTTCGGCGATGCCTGCGACGGATCGTCGGAGTAGGGGCGTCGCGGACCATCGTCATCGGCGTACGGGATGGGCGGTGCGCCATCGTCGAACAGTGGCGGATCGTCGTACGCGCCGCGCTTTTGGTACACCCGGATGTAGTCGATCGCGTAACGCGCCGGGAACGCTGTCGTGCCGTCCGGAGAGCCCGGCCACCAGCCGCCGAGCGCGGTGTTGGCGATGACGTACATCGGCTCCGAGGACACGCGCGGGTCGATGATGCGCTTGGTCTCGATGCCGTCGATGTAGAAGACGATCACGCCGGGACGCCAATCCACCGCGAAGGTGTGGAAGTCGGCGGTGAAGTCGATGCCGGTCACCGCGTGCGACTTGGTCGAGCGCAGCTCGCCATTGTCGAAGTAGTGATACGTGTGGAAGGCGGTGTCGCGATCGTCCCCGATGTGCTCCATGATGTCGATCTCCGGGTCATCCGGCTCGCTGCCACCGTAGTAGGCGTTGAGCAGCCAGAACGCCGACCACAGCCCTTGGCCGAATGGCGTGCGCGCGCGTGCCTCGACGTAGCCGTAGGTGAAGTTGAACGCGTCGTAGCTGGTGATGACACCCGACAGGTAGGGCTGACCATTCGCCTTGGAGGTCAGCTCCGGCGGGGTGGCGATGGAGTTGATGATCAGCGCGCCGTCCTCGAAGGTGAACGGGTCGAATCCGAAGTTCGGATCTTCCTCCACGTCGACGTAGTGCTGCTCTTCGCTGTTGATCACCAGCTTGTCACCCCAGATGTAGGCGGTGTCCCAGTTGCCGAGGTCCAGTGCTCCGTCGTTGAACTCGTCGCCGAACACCAGCTCGTAGTCCGACAGGTCCACACCGGATGCCTTGGTCATCCGCGGGTCGGCACGGCCGCTGCCGCGTACCTGCACGGTCAGGCCCTTGGCGATGTAGTACAGCTTCTCGTCGTAGTCGAAAGCCTGGATCTCGTAGTAGTGGTTCCCGTCGGTGGTGTCGGGATCCACCCAGCTGGTGTCGAACACCGTGGTGATGTACTCGGCTTGGCGATACACGTTGTAGCCGCGCGCCTTGTCGTCCGCGTTCCAGTGAATGCGCGCCAGCCCGTCGTCTTGCACGATGCCGTAGAAGCCGGCGGCGGTCGGTGAATCGAATCGTTCGCCGGCGTTGCTCGATCCGTCCCGGTCGCCATCGGGAGTCCGTGCATTCGGTTGCTCGGGCTCGGGCTGGGGCTCGGGCTCGGGCTCGGGCTCGGGCTGGGGCTCGGGCTCGGGCTCGGGCTCCGGCTCGGGCTCCGGCTCGGGCTCGGGCTC